>Ga0265316_10002353_pt1 | contig 19704 bp, 10 predicted proteins | sample 4522metaG_FD_202092 | JGI IMG/M metagenome (GOLD analysis project Ga0265316, IMG submission 202092) | Rhizosphere microbial communities from Carex aquatilis grown in University of Washington, Seatle, WA, United States - 4-5-22 metaG | ecosystem: Host-associated > Plants > Roots > Rhizosphere >... | reverse complement strand
CTGTGCTCGTGGCACCACCCACCCTCGTGGTACCGCCCGCGCTGGTCGTGCCGCCATAGATACTTGTCGTGCCTCCGACGAAGATGGTCGTGCCGCCATAGGAACCGGCGTACCCTCCCGTGGCGCTGGTCGTGCCGCCATAGAGACTGGTCGTGCCTCCGACGGAGATGGTCGTGCCGCCATAGGAACCGGCGTACCCTCCCGTGGCGCTGGTCGTGCCGCCATAGAGACTGGTCGTGCCTCCGACGGAGATCGTGCCTCCGTTGGAACTGGTCGTGCCACCGATCGGCTTGCCTGTGACACCCCCGGTTCCGCCTGCTCCACCAAGCGAGCCACCGCCGCCGCCTACGACACCGGCGCCCGCCGTGGTCCAAGTTACGCCGAAGTTCGTCGAGGTGTAGGTCAGGCCAGCAGATGTGATGGCAACTAGCTTGCTTCCGTCCGTCGACGAGGCAACCGAACTCCAGTCGTCAGACACACCTCTCTGCGTCCAGGTCGCGCCGAAGTCCGTCGACGTATAGATGAAACCATCGCCGACCGCCGCGACCAGCTTGCTTCCGTCCCCCGACGACGCAACCGCAGTCCAGTTTTCGGACACACCTCTCTGCGTCCAGGTCGCGCCCGAGTCCGCCGACGTATAGATGAAGCCATCGCCGACCACCGCGACCAATTTGATTCCGTCCGCCGACGACGCAACCGCAGTCCAGTTGTTCGACATTCCTTCTTGCGTCCAGTAAGCACCGGAGTCCACCGACGTGTAGATATGACCACCCGGGACGACCGCGACCAACTTGCTCCCGTCCGACGACGACGCAAGCAAAACCCAACCCCTCCCATTGTCGTTCGTCTGCGTCCACGTCCAGGCGTCGCCGTAGTTGGCTGGATAGGAATAGTCGTTCGGCTGCGTCCAGGAAAAACCGGAGTCCGTTGAGGCCAAAAACCAGGATTGACAACCATCCATGCAAGCGGTTCCGAAGACCGCCAGCTTGCTACCATTGGACGACGACGCCACCGAAAACCAGTTCCCGCTCCCCTGATTGTTGTTCCCCTGCGTCCAGGAAATGCCAGAGTCCGTCGAGATGAAGATGTTGCCGTGGTTCTCCCCGAAAGCATCAGTAAGAGCGCCATTGCTCACGGCGACGAGCTTGTTCCCGTCCGCCGACGACGCAACCGCGGTCCAGTAATCCCATGTGCCTCTCTTGTTCCAGGTTGCGCCAGAATCCGTCGAGGTGTGGATGTAGCCGCCTCCGACCGCGACAAGCTTGCTCCCGTCCGCCGACGACGCGACTGAAGTCCACGGCACGGGCCTGCCCTTGGCACAGCCCATGAAAAGAGAGGACAGCAGCAGAGCTGAAACCCAAATGCGCTTCATGGGTTCACCTTCACCGGCTCCAACATGAAGGGCGGACCCGGTTCCACATTCTTGCGATTTCCCAGCCAATCGAGCACGTAGCAGCCAATGGCCAGGACCGCCGACGGGATGGCCACCGCCTGCCCGATGGTTTCCATCTGGGAGAATTGGTTGTACTTCTGCGAACCGGCCAACATTTGGTTCGCCTTGACGTGACCCACGATGCCAGAGGCCTCGCCCACCACCCCGATGACAACGAACGTGGTGCCCAGCCACCACCAGCCGTGCGTCCTCACCTTCCTGAGATCGACCTTCACCGAGACGTGATCGCCCGCCAGCAGGGAAACCGCGCCCTCGGCACCGCGGTAACCTTCGTGCTCGACCGCTATCGAGTAGAGCCCAGGCGGAAGCGTGAGCTTCACCGGGCTTTGCGATCCTACGGTTGTCTTGTTGACCATGATGGTTGCTTCGCTCGGACTGGTGACCACTTCGACCCTGGCCTCGGCGCGCACAGGCTGGGGTGGTGCAATCCAGGCGGTCGCCAATGGCTGTTCCGGTGCAGCCGTGATCGGTTCGGCACGGGGTTGGGCAGCCGCCACGGGTGGCACAGCCGCAGCCGACGAGTCAGCCGGGAGCGCCGGGGTGCCAGATTCAGGCGCGCCCGGCGCCAGCCCGGGAGATGGCGGAACCGCTGCCACCGGTGCAGGTGTTTGCGCCGCCGCCGCCTTCGCTTCCTTTTCCTGCTCGATCACCAGCGTGATCTCGCGAATGAACTTCTCCACATCCTCGCGGTTGGGGGCGTCCGGGGCATCGCGTAGGTAGTTTCGATAGAGCTGAATGGCTTCCGCGTATTCCCGCAGCTGTCGGTGACACTGGGCGATATTGAAGAGAAACGTGGCGTCCGGCTTGAGGTGGTAGGCTTCCTTGAATTCCTTGATGGCCGCGCTGTACTCGCCCAGTTGGTAGTGGGCGCGCCCCTCCTTGTAGTGAGACTTGGCCGCTGCCGAGGTATTTTCGTGAGCTTGGGCCCAGGAGTTCGTGGCGCTGCCGGCGCCGCAAAAACCGACAACCAGAGCGGCTACTAGGATTCGACGGAAGGTGCTCATCAAACTCCCTGCTGCGCACGATGTGTGTCGCAGCCGCAGATCATTGTCGCGTTTATGCGCTGCAAATGCAACACACCGAAAATCCCGGTGACATCGCGACTTTCTTGACAGTCGTCGGCAAAGCGCGCTTCGAATACCCCATGCGCTGGCTTCCCGGTTTGACTGTGCCACACCCGGCGCACGTGCTTGCCGTCGCCTGTGTCGCGGCGTCAGCCATCTTGGGCTGCAACGGCACGCGCAGTGGCGCCACGGCACCCTCATCTGGTAGCAGTGGCGGCACGAGCCCGGCTGCCGGCGCGGGCGGCGGTGGAAATGGCGGCGCAGGTGTTACGGGCAGTGGCGGAATCAGCGTTGGCGGAAGCGCGGGCATCGCCGCAACCAGCGGCACATCGACGGGCTCAGCGATCGAGGCGGCCTGTGGCCCCGCCCCGGTCGGCAGCTTCGCACGCTGCACGAAGAATCCGTTGCTGCGCGCGGGAGCGACCACCGCTGATGGCAGGGTGGAGCTGTCGATTGGCGATCCCGACGTCTTCTTCGACGAGGACGAAGGTGTGTGGAAGGCGTGGTGGTCCACCGGAGTCGCGCCCGCGTTTTCGGCACCCGATGCGCAAATCCAGATGGGCATCAAGTACGCCACCAGCCTGGACGGCGCCACTTGGTCGGTGCAGCAGCCGCTCACCATCCAGGCAGAGCCGGGGTCGGGCGCGTGGGACCAGCTCAAACTGGAAACACCCTCGGTGGCGAAGATCCCGTGGAATTCTTCGGAGCGGCGCTACCTGCTGGCCTACGCCGGTGCGCAAGCGCAACGCACAGTGGATCTGGGAGGTTCCCAGATCGACGTCCCATGGTACCAGATTGGCGTCGCGTTCTCTGCTGATGGCAAGACATTTGCGCGACTGCCAGCCTCCGAGTCGCCCTACGCCAATGCCAGCACTGGCTTTGCAAGTGTCGACGGTCTGGTGCTGCTCGGCAAGGACGCCTTCCCAGATCTGCCGGGCGTCGCAGACGGCCTGCTCGCGGATCCCGAGCTGGTGGTGGACGGCGACACCATTCATCTCTTCTTTTCGTCGATGCCCGTGAACGCGCAGATGCAGCCGCTCGCGTACGGTGTCAGCCACGCGACTTCCAAGGACGGAATCCACTTCACCTTGCAGCCGAACAATCCCCAAGTCTCGGGCGCCGCGCAGCCGAGTGTGGTCAAGGATCCGACAAACGGCGTGTGGGAGCTCTTCTACGTGAGCGATACCGACCAAGAAAAGGCGACCGAGCCGAGCACGTTCAATCCCTTTCTCGGCGTGTTCCGTTCGACCTCGACTGACTTGAGCACCTGGTCGGCCAAACCCGCGCAGCGCTACTTCACCTGGGATCCGAACTCGCCAGCGGAGATCTACGGGCTCATCGCCGCAGGTGACATGGCCCTGCGCGACGGAATACACCGCTACTACTACCCGGGGTGGAGCAGCAACAACGTGCCTGCGGGCTTTGTGTGCCCGCTGCAGGACGGGAGCTATCCGCCGGCTGTAATAGTTTTGGACCTGGCCATTCGCAGGTGAGGGGACAATCCATGCTCTCGCTGCCCAGCTCAATCCTTCGCCGGCTACGCGCGGCCGAGCGGAGTATCACGCTCGCGGGCCTGGGCTGCGTCCTGCTTTTCTTCGCGCTGCTCAAGCTCTACTCGCTCAATTTCGTCAAAGGCGACGAGCACATGTACTTCTACATGAGCTTGCTCGTGTCGAAGGGGAAGTGGCCTTACCGAGATTTCTTCTTTTCTCACCCGCCGCTGCAGCTTTACCTCATGGGCGCGCTGTACAAACTCTTCGGCTACTCGCTGGCTTTGTCGAAGGCCGTGCCGTCTCTGGCCGCCATGGTTTCGGGTGTGTACGTCTATCTTCTGGGTCGCCGCTTGGTCGGTCGTAGCGAAGCGCTGCTCGCGGTCGTGCTTTTCCTGTTCACTTTCGACGTGCTACGCGGCTCGTCCCACTTCACTGGCGCCAACTGTGCCCTCGCCTTCGGCCTCGCTGCCACCTACCAGGCTCTCGTCCGCCGCCCAATTCTCGCGGGAGTGCTTTTTGCCATCGGCACTTTCATTGGCGTCTACCTCGCCCCGCTTGCCCTCATGCTCGTCGTGTTGCTTGCCTTCCGCTCGTGGAAGGAATCTCTGCGTCTGCTTTGCAGCTACATCGCGGTCAGCTCTGTCATTTGCGCGATTTTCGCTAGCGTTGCCGGCCACGCCTTCTGGTACCAAGTCTTCAGCTACAATCTCAACAAGGTTGCCATGCGCTATTCCTGGTATGCCAAGGCCAGGAACGTCGCCTACCTCAACACCGCGGTCATGATTGGCTTTGTGCCCGGCCTCGTCTGGGCCATCGCTATCTGGGCGCTGCGCGGCCGGGCGCGCGGCGAAACTGCACTGCCAGGCGCTGCCGGCCGGCTCGGCGGCTGGCTCAATCTCTGGGGCGGCGACCGAGTGGCGGCGCAAATGATCTTCGCGACGTTCATCTGCGGCAACCTGTACTTCTACTCGACGCTAGTCGTCTACTACTCCTACTACTTCATGCTGATCATGCCGTGGATGGGGCTGATGACTGCAACTGTAACAGTCGATGTGCTTCGCTACCTGGCCGAACGACTGGATTCAGTCGCTTCCAGTGAGCCGGCCTTGTCACGAGGCGAACGTCGACGGCGCCAGCAGGCAGCCCGCAAGCAAGAGCGCGCCGCGGGCTCCTTTGCGCATGCGCCAAGGCTGGCCTGGCGGCTCTGGCCCGTTGTCGCCTGCGCCGCTGCCCTCGCGCTCGTGCTCTTGTATCGCCAGGGCATCGGCGCCGACCGGCAGGATGAGGCGGGCGACGGCACGATGACATACGCCTGGCGTGACAGTCCCTTTCTCCCAAGCGCCGTGAACGGCGTAGTGCGCGCGCTCTTCTGGTTGCCTAGTAGCGACTCCACCCATCCGCCCAACGCGATCACCTACTACCTACAGCACGAAACGCTGAGCGCGCCGACCGTCGACACCTTTGTGAAGGCGGTGCGCGGCCAATGCCGGCCTGGCGAACGCATCTTCGGCGAGTACTCGCTCGGACCTTTCGCCGCTGCGGTCGGCTCCTGCGTGCTCGGGGCCGATCTGGCCGACACCAACCCGCAGCGTTTCAAGGTCCACGAGAGCACGCCCGAAGACTGGGTGCGCGCACTCGAGAACGACCATCTTGACATCGCCATCGTGGTGCCCGGGTCGTCGCTGCTCAAGGAGCGAGCGATGCGCGACTACCTGACCGGCACATTCCCACGCCTGGTCGCCACGTGGGACGATCCCTACGTCGGGCACGTGGAGCTCCACCGTCGCGCGGAGTAGCCAGACGGGTCTCGTACTTCGCTGCGGTCCGATTTCGCAGGCCGCGCTCACACTCGGAACAGAGTCACGCCGAACCAGATCGGTAACCGAAGAATCCGCGCCGCTTGATGACCTCGGCGATTTGCGGCGGCACCATGTCTTCCCAGCCGGCGTCGCCAGCCTGGATGCGCCGGAGCACCTCGGGGGTGAAGATGTGGAGGATGTGGGGATTGTAGTTTTCCAGCTGCACGATCGAGCCGCGCTCCACCACGTATCCGAACAGCTTGCGCAGTTCGGGGGCAACCTCCAAGTTCGACACCGTATTGAGTTTCCGGCTGGCCGGGTCGAGCCAAGGATAGACATACACGGTCAGGTTCTTCTGGAAGAGCTGGCCGAACGCCTCCAGGATGCCGCCGCCGAGATCGCTGTAGTACTTCTCGTCGAGCAGCGGGATCAGACTGCCCGCACCCAGAACGATGGCGATGGCCCCAGGGGTACAACGGCGCAGGTAGGTGGCCAGGCGGTAGTACTCGAAGTAGTCCGAGATAAGCACCGTCTTGCCCGCTGCCGCCAGCACATCGGCGCGCGCCAGGAAATCCCGCGGATCGATCTCGCCCTCCGCGGTGAGCAGGTTGCGCATGGTGATCTCTGCCAGCTCGACGATGGTGTCCTCGGGCTCGCCCAGCGCCTTGGCGAAGCTGGTGCGCGCGCAATCCAACATGTCGATGTTGACCTTGGTGACGGGCCGGAAAGTGCCACGCTCGACCAGCACCGGCCTCTTGTGCAGAACCTCGCTGGGCTGCAGCACCTCACCCTTGGCGCTGAACATGGCGGCCTGGGACAGCCCGAGCTGCACCAGCTTCAGACTCATCAGGCGATTGTCGACGTGACGAAACTCGATGCCCGAGAATTCGATCATGTCGATCTCGATGCGCTGGGTGGACAGGTTGTCGAGCAACGACTCGACCAGCAGCTCGGGCTCGTGGTGCAGGAAGAAGGCGCCGTACAGCAGGTTCACGCCCACCACTCCCAGTGCCTCCTGCTGCAGCTGCGCTTCCCCGTCCAGCATGCGCACGTGCAGAACGATCTGGCTCTCCTGCTCGCGAGGGTGACTTTGGAACTTGAGCCCCATCCACCCGTGGCAGTCCTTTTCGTTGCGGAAGCTCTTGGCCGCCACCGTGTCGGCGAATACGAAAAACGCAGTGGTCTCGCCGCGGGCCGCACTCAGGCGCGTCAGGTTCTTTTCGTGCTCGTAGTCGAGCATGCGCTGCAACCGCTCGCGCGACACATAGCGCTCGGTGTGGCCGTAGATCGCGTCGCTGACCGCCATGTCGTACGCGGAGGTGCTCTTGGCGATGGTGCCGGCCGCGCCGCCTACCCGGAAAAACCAGCGGGCCACTTCCTGACCCGCGCCGATCTCGGCAAAGGTCCCGTAGCGGTGCTCGTCCAGATTGATGTAGAGCGCCTTGCGGTGGGTATCGAGGCGGTCGGCGCTCGGGAAATCGCGGGAAGTTGAAGCCATGGACTGTTCCAATCTCAGGCTACCATGTTCAGGGGCAACGCCTAGACATGCCGGTAATTCGCGTGCTTGTCGGGACAGCGTTAGCATCCTAGGGGATGGAACCGCTACTCGAGCTTTTTCGCCAGCACCTGGGCAGCGAGAAGCGCTCCTCGGTCCACACCTTGCGGGCCTACCTGAGCGATCTCGAGGAGCTGTTCGCCCACGCCCGCAGCTTTCATGGAGAAAATGCCCCGCAAGCACTGACCCCTGCGGATCTCTCCACGCCGGTGTGTCGCTCGTACCTGGCCAGTCTGCACGGCCGCAACGATCCCGTCACCGCGGGCCGCAAGCTGTCGGCGATGAAGACCTTCTTCCGGCTGCTGGTGCGCCGCAAGCTGCTGACCGGCAGTCCGGTGGCGGGCCTGCGCGGGCCCAAGCGCCGGCCCCACTTGCCAGCCTTCCTGGGCAAGGACGAGGCCTCGCGTTTGCTCGAATCGGCGGGCGACCACGCTGTACAGGCCACCGAGTGCGCGCGCGACCAAGCACTCTTGGAGGTGCTGTACGGCTCGGGCCTGCGCATCTCCGAGGCCTGTCACCTGGACCTGGGCGACGTCGTACCGGATGGCACAGGCGCGCGCATCACGGTTCGCCAAGGCAAGGGCCGCAAGGACCGCATCGTGCCACTTGGGTCCAAGGGCTGGGATGCGATCCAATCCTACCTGCCCTTGCGTACTGCCCTGCTAGCGGGCCATGCGGCGGGGCGGGTCGATGGCGAGGCCCTGTTCCTATCGATGCGTGGCCGTCGCCTGGGCGATCGCGAGGCGCGCCGCAAGTTGGATCGGCGTGAACTTGTCACCGGCGTCCGTCGCGTGTCGCCGCATGCCTTGCGCCACAGTTTCGCCACCCACCTCCTCGGCGAGGGCGCCGATCTGCGCTCCATCCAAGAGCTGCTCGGCCACGCCAGCCTGCGCACCACCCAGCGCTACGCCCAAGTCGACATTGACCACCTGATGGCTGTCTACGATCGTTCCCACCCTCGCGCCCTGCTGAAAACGCGCTAGGCTGGGCACATGAGGTTACGATTCAGATGGGAACCCTCGAAGGGTTCCCAAACCCTCCCCCGATGGTGCGCCGCCGGCAGAGCCGGCGGGCTCCCCACGCGACAATTCCACTCCACGACGGTCCTGGTCGTGCGCCGCAATGGCAAGGTCGTGATAGCCGGCGACGGACAGGTCACCCTGGGGCAAACCGTGGTCAAGGCAACCGCGCGCAAGCTGCGCCGCCTGGACGAGGGGCGCATCCTGGCCGGGTTTGCCGGCTCAGCCGCTGACGGGCTGACCCTGTTCGAAAAATTCGAAACCAAGCTCAAGGAGGCGAACGGAAACCTTCTGCGCGCTTCGGTCGAGCTGGCCAAAGACTGGCGCACCGATCGTGTGCTGCGCCGATTGGAGGCGTTGCTACTGGTAGCCGATCGAGAGAAGATCCTGATGCTTTCGGGCACCGGCGACATCATCGAACCAGACTGCGACACCGCCGCGGTGGGTTCGGGCGGTCCCTTCGCGGTGGCCGCGGCGCGCGCCTTGTTGGCCGACACGCAGCTCTCGGCGCGCGAGATCGCCGAGCGCAGCCTGCGCATCGCCGCTGACATCTGCATCTACACCAACACCAACTTCGCGTTCGAGGAGCTGTAGCCGATGGCCAGTCCCAGTCACAGCGCCGAGGCGCTCACCCCGCGGGCCATCGTCGAGGAGCTCGATCGCTACATCGTGGGCCAGCGCGCGGCCAAACGCGCGGTAGCGGTAGCCCTGCGCAATCGCTGGCGCCGGCAGCAAGTGCCGCCGCCCATGCGCGACGAGATCTCGCCCAAGAACATCATGCTCATCGGCCCCACCGGCGTGGGCAAGACTGAGATCGCGCGTCGGCTGGCCAAGCTGGCGGGCGCGCCCTTCGTGAAGGTCGAGGCATCCAAGTTTACCGAGGTCGGCTACGTGGGCCGCGACGTGGATTCCATGGTGCGCGATCTGGCCGAAACCGCGGTGTCCATGTTGCGCGAAGAGGAGCGCGAGCGTTCGCGGCCGCGCGCGCGAGAGAATGCCGAGGAGCGCCTGCTTGACGTGCTTCTGCCGCCGGTGCGGCCGCCGCGCGCGGCATCCCCGGCCGGTGCGCCCTCGGTGCCCGATGCTCCGGTTGCACCCGCGACCGACAACAGCACGCGCGAGAACCTGCGCCGCTTGCTACATGATGGCAAACTTGACGACAGGTCCGTCGAGATCGACACCAGCGACACGCCACAATCGTTCATCGACGTGTTTTCCGGCACCGGCATGGAAGAAATGGTCGTGAACCTGCAGTCGATGTTCCCCCAGTCCAAGCGCACCAAGCGACGACGCCTGACCATTCCCGAGGCGCTGGAAGCCCTGACCGAGGAAGAGGCCGCCAAGCTCATCGACATGGAACGCGTCACCAAGGAAGCCATCCGGCGCGCCGAGCAGGATGGCATCATATTCATCGACGAGCTGGACAAGGTCGCGGGCCGAGAGGGTGGCGGTCACGGGCCCGATGTATCGCGCGAGGGCGTGCAGCGAGATCTTTTGCCCATCGTGGAGGGGTCCACGGTATCGACCAAGTATGGCCCACTCAAGACAGACCATGTGCTCTTCATCGCCGCTGGCGCCTTCCACGTAGCCAAGCCAAAGGATCTAATTCCCGAGCTGCAGGGCCGCTTTCCCATCCGAGTGGAGCTGGACTCGCTGACTGACGCAGATTTCGTGCGCATTCTGACCGAGCCCGAGAACGCCCTTACCAAGCAGTACACTGCTTTGCTCGCGACCGAGAAGATCCATCTCGACATCCACACCGATGCCATTGCCGAGATCGCGCGCATCGCCGCCGAGGTCAATGCCCGCATGGAGAACATCGGCGCGCGCCGCCTGCACACTGTGATGGAACGCCTGCTCGACGAGCTGGCCTTCGAGGCGCCAGAACTGGGCGAGCGCACCATCCCAATAACGGCTGCCTACGTTCGTGAACGGTTGCAGGGTATCCTGAAAGACGAAGATCTGTCACAGTACGTGTTGTAATTGTCTGTCTGACACTTTTCGTCGCTGTCAGCCTCGGCGGCGCCAGCATCACGCGATCTGCGTTGGGCCAGCGGCGTGTGTGACCTTTCCCCACTGTGGCTACATCAACCGACCCAGGTCGAGCCGGCAATTGCTCTGCGGAAGTTGCTATAATCAATGCGGACATAAACCATTGGACATAGGGCCGAATGGTTTGCCCTGTTTTTGAGAGGCACCGTCCAATGACAAGAGAATGCATTGCTCACCCAACGACCAGTGGTCCGTCCACGGGTCAACTTGGCGGCTGCGTGTTTGTTGCGGTCCTCGCACTCGCAGGAATTGGCTGCAACACTTCAGCGGTTGAAGGTGGAGGGGCAGGTGCCGGGCCAGGTGCTGGTGCCCAAGGCAACGGCGGAGCGAACGGAAACGGTGGTTCGGCCATCGTCTCGACCCTCGGAAACGGTGGCTCGGCCGCCGGTGGTGCGACCAATGTGTGCAACGCCCAAAGCACACTGGGCTGCAAGGCCGAGATACCTCCGGCCTGCGGCGACGGGATCAACCAACCGCCCGAGGAATGCGACGACGGCAACATGCTGCCCGGCGATGGCTGCAACGGTGTTTGCAAGGTCGAGCCCCATTGGCAGTGTCCTTCTGCGGGGGCCTGCCATCGTTTGGTTGTATGCGGCGACAATGTCGTCGGCGCAGGCGAGGTTTGCGACGACGGCAACACTTTCGACAATGACGGTTGCAATTCCACCTGCACGGTTCAGGACCCCCGCTACAAATGCATCCCTGGACAACCGTGTACCCTTGTTTCCCAGTGTGGCGACAAGCGCATCGAATCTGGCGAAAAGTGCGACGACGGCAACACCAACAGCGGCGATGGCTGCAGTAGCACTTGTCAGCTGGAGGCCGGTTGGGTGTGCCCGATACCCGGTTCTCTCTGCAAGCCGGCCCCGCGATGCGGTGATGGAATCGTCCAGCCTTCGCTGGGCGAGGTTTGCGACGACGGCAACCAGAAGGACGGCGACGGATGCTCCTCGGACTGCAAGACCAAGGGTCCGGGGTGCGTATGCACGCCAGGTAAACTGTGCAACTGCCCGATCGTCAAATGCGGCAACGGCACCATCGAGGGCAGCGAGGCTTGCGACGACGGCAACACCAAGAGCGGTGATGGCTGCTCATCGACGTGCACCATAGAGACCGGATATGCCTGTCCCTTCACCAATGCCCCATGCGTACCGGACTGTGGCGACGGCATCGTGCTCAAGCCCATGGAGCAGTGCGATCCCGCGGTGCCGGGAACCCACGTGGCCGACGCGTGTTCGAGCACCTGCAAATTCAACCCTGGTTGGGCCTGCACCGGGGATCCCCCGAACAACTGCCACCAAACGGTCTGTGGCGACGGCAAGGTGGAAGGCTCCGAGGGCTGCGATGATGGCAACACTTTGCCCAATGACGGATGCTCGCCCACCTGCCACGCCGAGCCGAACTGCAGCTCGGCCACGGGCACTTGCACGTCGAAATGCGGGGATGGGTTGGTCGTCAACGAAGGGTGCGACGATGGCAACACCAACAACGGCGACGGTTGCTCGTCGACTTGTGCGGTGGAACCCGGCTACCAGTGCGCTCAGCCCGATTCCACCGCTGCCACCATGACCGTGCCGGTCACCTACCGCGACTTCCTGCTGGGTGGCGATTTCCACCAAGCCGATATTTCGGGCAGCACCGGGGCTGTGACCGGCCTGGTTCAGGGCACGCTCGACAGTGCAGGCAAACCGGTCTTCGCTGGCGCGGCCGGCGCCGGGCATATCACGAGTGCAGCCACCTTCAGCCAATGGTACCGGGACACGCCGGGGACCAACACCACCTACGTGTCGAAGCTGCTACTGCACAACAACGGCAATGGCGGATTCGTGAACTGGTGGAAGGACGATCAACAGTGGGTGAGCTACAGCAACATCCAATGGTGCGCGAACGCGGACTGCAGCGACACCTGCAACGGCCTGTACACCGGCGCGGCCAACCAGCAGTGCTTTGCCATCTGCACTCCATGGGGCGTCGGCAACACGAATCACTGCTTCGCCACCACCGCGAATGTTGACGGGAACCCACTCTTCTTCCCTCTCGACAACGTGCCAGGCATGATCACGCCGACTTCCGCCTATGCCGCCGCTGCAACCCCGCCCATGTACAGTGGCAACTGGACTGACCAGGCAGGGTTGCACAACTTCAGTTTCACCAGCGAGGTGCGCTACTGGTTCAGCTATTCGACCAGCAAGCAATATACGCTCGATTTCACCGGTGATGATGATGTCTGGGTGTTCGTCAATCGCAAGCTAGCAGTGGACTTGGGCGGCATTCATACCCCGGTCGAGGGACAAATCGTGCTTAACGCGAACGGTGGTGGGACTGTCACTACTACCCCGACGGAGGACCCCACCTGTAAGACGGCAGGCGTGGCCTCGACTTGCCCGTCCACCAAGAGCACGGTCAGTCTCGGCATGACGAACAACGGGGTTTACGAGATCGTGGTGTTCCAAGCAGAACGGGCGTGGAAAGGCTCGACCTACAAACTTACCCTGAGCGGCTTCAACGATCTGCCGAGTGCTTGCGGGCCGATTTGCGGTGACGGTGTCGTGGCGCCCGGCGAACAATGCGACAATGGAACCGCCAAGAACCTGGGCGGCTACAATCAGTGTGGCTCCAATTGTTTGCTCGGTCCCTATTGCGGCGACGGCATCACAAACGGACCCGAGCAGTGCGACAACGGCAAGAACGCCGATGACTACGGGGCCACTTCTGGCTGCGCCCCTGGTTGCACGCTGCCGGCCCGCTGTGGTGACGGCATTGTACAGACTCAGTTCGATGAGGAATGCGACGATGGTTCCGGCAACCTAACCACCAAAGACCCCAACCAGGGCTACGGCGGCTGCCTGGCAAACTGCAAGCGCGGACCCTACTGTGGCGACGGCATCGCGAATGGCACGGAGGCATGTGACGACGGCGTCAACGACGGCACCTACGGAACCTGCGATCCCAACTGCACTCCAGCCGCCAGGTGCGGCGACGGCAATGTTGACACGGACTATGGGGAAGAATGCGAACCCATCATGGCGAACGATCCCAATTGCACGGTCGCCTGCCGTCTGCCAGGCGGGTGCGGCGATGGCATCGTCGAGGCGCCCGAGGAATGTGACGACGGCGCGCAAAACAACACCGGCGAGTACGGTGGCTGCGCCCCGAGTTGCATCCCCGCCCCTCACTGTGGCGACGGCATCATGAACGGCCCCGAAGAATGCGACGACGGCACCAATGACAGCTCGTACGGCGGCTGCACCAAGCAGTGCAAGCTGGGGCCTCACTGCGGCGACGGCACCATCAACGGTCCCGAGGAATGCGACGACGGAGCCAAGAACGGCACGGACGGCATCTGCTCGGCGTCGTGCAAGAACATCATCTGGCAGGGCCAGTGAACGAGCTTCTCGCGCGCTGAGCGCAAGACGAGCATAATCTCCCGCTCGGGTACTGGCGATGTCGTTCGCAGGCACTGATCGGTTCAAGGTCATCCGTCTCCTCGGCAGCGGGAGCATGGGGACCGTGTATCTGGCCTTCGACCGGCAACTGGGCGCGGAGGTGGCGCTCAAGCTGCTGGATCTGTGCGACGGCATGGACCTCTACCGCTTCAAGAGCGAGTTCCGTTCGCTGGCCGACATCAAGCACCCCAATCTGGCCACGCTGCACGAACTGATCTGCGAGGGACCACTGTGGTTCTTCACGATGGAGTACGTGGCGGGCGTGCCCTTTGACATTCATTTGCTGGGTCCGGCTCCGGCGGGCGGCAGCGCGGTGCCTTCCGATCTTGCTCAGAAGGACACCGTGCGCCCCAGCAATCGCGTGCCGCCGAGCTTTCGCCCGCAGCCTGATCGGCAGCGCCTGCGCGTGGCACTGCAGCAGCTGTGCGCCGGGGTGCACGCCATGCATGGATTCGGTTGCATCCATTGCGATCTCAAGCCGTCGAATGTGCTGGTGACAAGGCAAGGCCGGGTGGTGCTGCTGGATTTCGGGCTGGCCAGACCGACCGGAACGCGGTCGCTCAAGGGCGACGGGCTGGTGGGAACCCCGGCCTACATGGCGCCCGAGCAGGCCAAGGAGGGCCCTTCGCAGCCCGCCGCCGACTGGTATGCCGTGGGCGCCATGCTGTACGAGGTGCTGACCGGCCGCTTGCCACACAACGGAAGTTTGGTCGAGATTCTGCTCAAGAAACAGAGCGAGGATCCACTCGCCCCCATCGAGGTCAATCCGCTGGCCGATCCCGACCTGAGCCGGCTGTGCGTGCAGCTTCTGCAGCGCGATCCGGCCCAGCGACCCCGCGGTCGGGAAATCCTGGCCCACCTCGGCTCCGCCGCCACGCCCGCGCCCATGTTTCAGGCCGATAGTGGTCCGATCCGCTTTGGCGCCTCGATGTTCATCGGCCGCGCGGCGGAAATGCAAGCCCTGCATCTTGGCTACGCCAGCGCGTGTGGCGGCGACCTTGCTCTGGTGCTGGTGGAGGGCGCCTCGGGCATCGGCAAGACCACGCTGGTCGAGCGCTTCCTGGATCAGATCACTGCCAGCGCCGAGCCGTCGTGCATACCCTTGATCCTGCGCGGTCGATGCCACGAGCGCGAGACGCTGCCCTTCAAGGCCTTCGACAGTATCGTGGATGCGCTCAGCTCCAGGCTGGCCGGCCTGGGCGCCGGCGAGCTGGCGCATGTGCTGCCCGCGGGGGCGGCGTACCTGTCGGCGATCTTTCCGGTGCTGTGCCGGCTGGAGCGGCTGGAGCGCACGCGCGACTGGCTGCCCAAGGTTCACGATGCGACCGAACTGCGTAACCGAGCCTTTTCCGGCTTCCAAGAGCTGCTCAGGCGCCTGGCGCAGCTACAGCCGGTGGTGGCTTTCATCGACGATCTGCAGTGGGCCGACCGCGACAGCTTCGCGCTACTACAGACACTGCTGCGCAACACCAACGTGCCTGGCCTAATGTTGGTGGCCACCTGCCGGCCGGTCTTGTCTGACGATGCGCTGGCGGCGGCGCTGCGCGAGATCGCGGCACATCCCGGGGTCAGACGCGTGGAGGTGGGTCCGCTTTCACCCGAGTCGGCTTCGGCCCTCGTTGATGGTCTGGCCGGCTCGGGCGGGATCGATCAACCGGTTGACCAGCGTCTGGCCGAGGCGGTAGTTCAGGAGGCAGGCGGCAATCCCCTATTTACTCTGGAGCTGATTCGCTACCTGTGCGACGTGGTGTTGCCGCGCGACGGGCTCGCGGACTTCACCGCAAGAAGCGCCTTGCGGCTAGACGCCCTGATTCTGGAGCGACTGCGCACCCTGCCCGCGGAAAGCCAGAGCTTGCTCGAGGTCATCGCGGTGGCGGGTGATTCGCTGCCGCAGAAGGCGCTGGCCGACGCAGCCGGCTTGCCACTCGGGTCCGAGGGCTGGGAGCGCGGCATCTCGGCACTGGCGCAGGCACGCCTGATCCGGCGCGGCGGCGGGCAGGGGTCGGACGTGGTCGAGCCCTATCACGACCGCATCGGCGAGGCCCTGCTGGCCAGCCTGGATGCGGCGGCGCTGCGCCGGCTGCGCACCGGCATCGCGCACGCCATGGAAAGGTGGGGCCGCGAACGCACCGACATGCTGGCCCGCTACTGGCTGGAGGCGGACGACCACGAGCGCGCCAAGTACTACACGCGCGAGGCTGCGATCCAGGCTCGCACCAAGCTGGCTTTCGATCGCGCCGCGCAGCTATATCAGACTGCGGCGGCGCTGGAGTCGCAACCGGAAGCTAGGCGCGAGCTTCTGCGCGCGCTGGGTGACTGCCAGGCCTGCAACGGGTTTCTCTCGCTGGCCGCGCAGGCGTACCAGCAGGCGGCCGCGCTGAGCGGGCCCGATCTGGCGCCGCGTCTGCGTCACCTGGCGGCCGAGCAGCTTCTGCGCGGAGGCCACATCGTGCGCGGGCTGGAGATCCTGGGCGAGGTGCTGGAACAGGCCGGGCTGCGCCTGGCTGGCAGTCCGCGGCGCGCCTTGGCGGCGGTGACCAGGCGCCTGCTGTGGCTGCGCCTACGTGGAATCAAGTTCAAGGAACGGCCGGCTTCCAGCATCCCGGTTGAGCAGGCCCGCTTGCTCGACGTGCTGTGGTCGGTGAACACCGGCTTGGGCGTGGTGGATACCTTGCGCTCCGACGATTTCTTGCTGCGCTTTCTTCTGCTGGCGCTCAAGGCCGGGGACATCCGGCGCGTGGCACAGGGACTGGCCGTGTTGGCCGGGCAGCTCGCGGCGCTGGGTCGCTCGCAAATGGGCTGGGCCGTCCGCCTAGCGTCGCAGGCCGAGGTGCTGGCGCGCCGATCCTCCGACGCGCCCACCATCGGGTTGGCGCGCATGTGCAGGGCCATGGTGCGCTACTTCGCGGGCGAGTTCGACGCCGTGGCGAACGAGCTCGCTGCGGTCGAGCAGTACCTGCTCACCCACTGTCTCAACGTAGGCTGGGAGCTGGCCACCACGCGCTCGTTCGCATGCTTCTCGCTGAGGCTCTCGGGCCGGCTGCACGAGCTGAGCGAGTGCTTCGATCGCTACACTGCGGACGCGGATCGTACCGGTGATCGCTACCTGGCCACCAACCTGCGCACCTACCAGTCCATCGTCTGGTTGATCCGCGGCGATCCCGAGCGCGCCGCGCGCGACATCGAGGGCGTACTGGATTCCTGGCCGCATGACCTGTACCACGTGCAGCACTTCTTTCACCTGTACGCACGCTGCGAACAGGCACTGTACGGCGGGCGTCCCGAGCAGGCCATGAACGCGATCGAGGCTGAACAAAAGCGGCTGGCTGGCTCCGCGCTGCTGAAGATCAGCGGCATCCGCATCGAGCACGCCTGGATCTCGGGCCGCGTGGCGCTGGCCTTGGCCGAAAGACTGCCGGCAGAAGAGCGCGCCCCACACCTACGCCGCGCGCGCCGGCACGCGCGTGCGTTGGCCCGAGCCGAGCACCAAACCGGCGTCGCCATGGGCACCTTGCTGGAGGCCGGCATCTGTTGGCTGGAATCGTCTCCCGCACGTGCCGCGGCCGTGGTCGCGCTGGAACGGGCTGTGGCCACCGCCGAGGCCGCGGGCGCGCTCTTGCTGGCCGAGTCAGGCCGCCGCTGGCTGGGCGAACTGTGCGACACGCCGGAGGGCACAAAGCTGCGCGACAGCTCGCGACGCTGGATGACCGGCCAGGGCGTGCAGGATCCTGATCGCATCGCGCACCTGATCGCACCCGGTTTCCAGTGACCGCTGCCCGCGAGACCATCGGAGCGCGGTTGACATGGAGGTACCGGACGGGACACCGGTGGCGTGCTCTCTCGCAAGGACGCTATACTGGCCCTGAGTTGTCCCCTTCTTCCGATCGTCTCGCAGTGCTCGTCGTGGATGACGAGAAGAACATCCGCACGACCCTGACCGTGTGCCTGGAGCAACTGTCGCACGAGGTAGTGTCAGTACCGACTGCCGAGGGAGCCCTGGCCGCGCTCGCCAAGCAACCCTTCGACCTGGCTCTCGTCGATCTCAAGCTGGGCAAGGACAGCGGACTTGAACTGATTCCGCGCCTGCTGGCGGATCGGCCCGAGTTGCTGATCGCGATCATCACGGCCTATGCCACGGTGGAGACGGCCGTCGAGGCCATCCACCGCGGCGCCTGGGACTACTTGCCCAAGCCGTTCACCCCGGCGCAGATCCGCCAACTTGTCGATCGCGCCTGCGAACGCCGTCGGCTCACCTGGCGGGTCGAGAACCTGGAGAACACGCTTTCCAGCGCGCTTCCTGATGTGGACCTGGACTCCCAGTCGCCGCGCATGCGCTCGGTGCAAGAGACGGTGACCCGCGCGGCCGCTTCCGACGTGCCCGTCTTGCTGCGCGGAGAAACCGGAACGGGCAAGACCGTGGTCGCGCGCGCCCTGCACGCGTACAGCGCCCGGCGCGAGCATCCTCTGGTCGTGGTCAACTGCCCCACGCTTTCGGAGGAATTGCTGACCAGCGAGCTGTTCGGCCACGCGCGCGGATCATTCACCGGCGCGGTGAAAGACCAACCAGGACGGGTCGAGGCCGCGCACGGCGGAACGCTGTTTCTCGACGAGATCGGCGAAATCCCGCCCACCTTGCAGGCCAAGCTGTTGCGTTTTCTGCAGGACAAGGAGTTCGAGCGAGTGGGCGAGAGCCGCACCCGCCGGGTGGACGTGCGCGTGGTTGCGGCCACCAACCGAGATCTGGAGACCGACGTGCAGCAGGGGCGTTTTCGCGAGGACCTGCTCTACCGGCTCAACGTCATCGAGATTGTCGTTCCGGCGCTGCGCGACCGGGCCGAAGACATTCTGGTTCTCGCCCGTCGCTTCCTGAATTTCTACGCGCGCGCGTTCGGCCGCCCGATTCCCACGCTGTCGCCACCGGCCGAGCAGGCTCTGGTGCAGTACGGATGGCCGGGCAACGTGCGCGAGTTGCGCAACACCATCGAACGGGCCCTTATCCTGTGGCCCGCGTCGCTCATCGAGCCGGAAGCGTTTCCGGCCAAGATGCAGGTGTCGACCAGCCCGGCCGGGCCGCAGTTGGGAGGCGATGTCACTCTGGCCGAGATCGAGTCCGAGCACATCCGCCGCGTGGTCGCCCGCGCCGCCAGCCAGGATGCCGCCGCCGCCACGCTGGGCATTGATGTGTCGACTCTGTGGCGCAAACGAAAGCGCCAATCGGAGTGAATGCGCGATCCGGAGTTTCACCACAGAGAACACAGAGGCCACAGAGCCCGGAAGGAAGGGGTTCCGGATCCGAATCCGAACCCTTCTTTCCTTCCCATCCGTCTCTGTGAACTCTGTGCTCTCTGTGGTGAAATCCGGGGCCGCCCGCTTCGCTCGACATCATGCCGTCAGGTCCGGAGCTGCGGGCACGGTGAACCAGAAGGTTGCGCCCTTGCCGGGCTCGCTGACCACTCCGATGCGGCCGCCATGTGCCTGCACGATGCCACGGGCGATGAACAGGCCCAGCCCCGACCCGCCCGGGGGGCTGCCGGGGACGCGGTAGAATTTCTCGAACAATTCAGCCTGGTGCTGTTGGGCAATGCCCGGTCCTTGGTCGCTGACCTCGAAGCGGATCCAATGGCCCGCACTCGCATCGGGCTCGCCGGCTGGAGCGCCGGACACTTCAGGCATGGCGCGCACGACGATTTCGCTCTCCGGCGCTGAGTAGCGAATGGCATTGCCCAGCAAGTTGCTGAACACCAGGTCCAGGCGATCGGGATCGGCGAAGGCCTCGGGGCACCCCGGCGCCACTTCAGAGCGCAAGGTGATCTGCCGTGCCTC
>Ga0265316_10002352_pt1 | contig 19706 bp, 17 predicted proteins | sample 4522metaG_FD_202092 | JGI IMG/M metagenome (GOLD analysis project Ga0265316, IMG submission 202092) | Rhizosphere microbial communities from Carex aquatilis grown in University of Washington, Seatle, WA, United States - 4-5-22 metaG | ecosystem: Host-associated > Plants > Roots > Rhizosphere >... | reverse complement strand
AGACAGGCCCTCGCAGACGGCACCGTCGGGGAGCTGGTCGCGGGGGGAACCGTCGGGGTGCGGGTCCACGGAGAGATCGACCGACGCATCGAGCGGGGACGGCGCATAGCATCCGCCGGTGCAAACCAGGTCGCCGGCGCGCGCTCCGTCGGCGCAAGGGCAGCAGCCGCAAGCCGCGCGACACCCCACGCTGCAGAGGGGTGGCGCGCCGCAGCCGACGTTCGAGCAGTCGAGCCCGCCGTCCTTCGACGCACCGGCGGTTCCACTCGCGCCGCCCGAGCCCCCGGTACCCGCGCCGCCCAAGCCTCCGGTACCGGCGCCACCCCCAGCGCCCGACCCCGCGGCACCCATGGAGTCACCGGCACCTCCGTCGACGCCCAGTCCCGGCTGGGGCCGCCGCGTCTGACAGCCGAAACCGAAGGATGAAGTGGCGAGGACCACCGCCAGCAGCAGGAGGGGCACCCGCCACGAATTTTCGTCGCCGAGGCCAGAAAGATGGTGCGGAGCCCGTCCGCAGGCTCGCCGGGAGTCACAATTGGTGCTGCGTGCGCTCATGATCGAGCTCAAGTGAGCAATGACGATGCCAATATCACCCGAGTACCAGCCGCCGCGTGGGCATCGTCCGACCGAATTTGCCCGCTCCATGACCTTGCCCAGTTGGCCGCGCGTGATCGTCGTTCATCTCAATCGGCCCGCTCGGGAACCAGGCCTGGCATCCACCGGTGCGCGAGGCTCGCGGGAAACGCAAGATGCAGCGGCGCACGAGGGCCTTCCGAAGCCAGCACACCTCTGTCGACGAGCGCCGCCAGAATGCGGCGGGCCTGCCTATCCCCCGTCCCCGCAATGACGTCGACGTCGCCACGCGCGACCTCGCCTCGGTGGAGGACCGCTTCGAGGATCCGCCCCGCCTGCGCAGGAAGCTCGCCAGCTCGGACTTCCTCTTCGGCCCAAACCAGAACACGCGCTCGCAATCGGTCGGGCTGAACCAAGGTTTCCATGAAGGCCACCTGGTCGATGCAGACCCGCAGGAAGAATCGCGTGAATTCGGCCAGCGCCTCCTCGCTGAGGGTCCCTCGTCCGTCGAGATCGTTGCGACGGTGCGCATCGCAGTTGGCGAGCAGGGTCTTGTACTCCTGAACCTTGCGTGCGAGGCCGCGGGCGACGGACCATACGGCCCCCGTGTCGAGGATGCCGAGCAGCATCGCATGGGACATGAGGCGGGCCACGCGTCCGTTCCCGTCGAGGAAGGGGTGCATCCAGAGCAGTCGGTGGTGGGCCGCGGCGACGGCGACCAGGCTGTCGAGCTTGCCGAGCCCCCCATACAGCTCCGCGAACCGAGCGAGGAAGCGAGGCAAAGATCCTGGGCTGACCGCGACGTGCTGGCCGACTTTCACACATTGCACGTCGCGCGTGCGGAGCTCCCCGGCGACGACGCGTACCCTGTCGCCTGTCTCCGGGTTGTCGACCCAGAGCAGAGCTTCCGGCAGGTGCTCGCAGAATCGCCGATGAAGCTCGACGACGCCCTCGGGACTGACGGCCTGCGTCACGGACAGGCCGCCCTCGTCGATCCACTGCTGGACGGCCATGTGCGCCTTGGCCTCGATCTGAAGGTCCCGCTTCTTCCGGTCCTGGCTGTAGTCGTTCCGGAGCGCACGTTCGATGTCGATCGGGTGGGTGTCGTGGCCTTCGATCAGGTTCGAGTAGTAGCAGTTGATGGCGCGCACGAGGCCTGCGAGCGGTACCTGCATCGGGCGCGGCAAGCTGCCGCGGAACCCAGACGCCTTCTGGGTCAGCTCGAACGCCAGGTCGTTCAGCTCCCCGCGATGGCGCGAGTTGTCGGGAATGAGAAGCGGCTCCATCGCCGAGATGGATTCGTGTCTATCGGCAAATAAATGTCCGCTTTCATGTCCGGGTACGGAGTTCAGTAAAACTGTTATATACAAGATATTTATGCCGATAGTTGCCATCTAAATTACCGCAGGAATGTCCGGAAAAAAGTCCACTGCCTGCCGCAGGTCTGGCCGCCAAAACCGGCCACCGGCCGGGGGTGTCCACCGACTCGAGCGAGGCAAGACCGGCCACCAGCGGGGGGGGGTCCACCGACTCGGCCGCGACTTTGGCGGCGCCGGGCCGAGCGCCGTGGACGAGCGCGTGCGAGCCGTACCGCGAGGTGATCGAGGAGGCCGCTGCCCGCGGCCGCAACGCGATGGCGATCTGGCAGGACCTGGTCGACGACACGGATTCAAGAGCAAGTACGCCAGCGTGAAGCGCTTCATGGCCCGGCTGCGCGCAACCGCGCCGCTGGAAGCGCGAGTCGTGATCGTGATGGCGCCGGGCGCAGATGCGCAGGTGGACTACGGCGAGGGTCCGATGGTGCGCGACCGCGAGAGCGGCAAGTACAAGCGCGTGAGGCTGTTCGTGCTGACGCTCCGGGTGCAGCCGGAAGTCGGTGCGCCGGATGGCCTCGAAGTCGTCATCGCGCGTGTGGGCGGAGCTGCACGAGCGCGCGTTCCGCCAGCTCGGCAGCGTCCCGCGCGTCATCGTGCTCGACAATCTGCGCGAGGGCGTCATGAGCTCGCAGATCGTACCTGGTGCACGAAGCCCGCTCTCGCTTCCTGAGCACCCGGTAGCGGTAGGTATCGTGCCTCTTCGCCAGGGCATGGACCGAGGATGTCGGCGGTCGAGAGATTGAGGGCGCGCCGGCCGATCTCGAATCGCAGCCGAGCCTGTGAGGAGCCTTCCGGCTGCTGTCCCGGCGGCATAAATCGATGCGGGCAGGCCGAGCGCGAGCAGCTTCCATCGGACCTTGACCCGCCACGTGCGCGCAGTTCCCGCGCGAGCGACAGCCGTCAGCGCTTGAGCGCCTTGACGAAGGCGTAGGCCTCCTTCGCGAGGGTCACCCACTGCGTCGACGAGTCGGCGAGAGCGACCCATTCCTTCATCAATCTGCCGTGGCCGGGGTCGAAGTAGTCGCCCGCGCCGCTTCTCACGAGAGCCTCGACGCGGTCCTTGGGCAGCTTCGCGACGAAGCGACCCCTCACGAACATCGCGAAGATCTTGCCGTTGACGTTCAGAACCGACTTGGAGCTGAACATCTTTCCGAGCCCGACCTGGCTATCCTGCGCAAACGCCGACGCCACCGACTGAAAGGCAGGATCCATCTCGGCGCTCGTCGTCGGCGATCCGGAGACCGGGTCGATCCTCGAACCTGGCTTCGAGGACTTCGTCGCGCCACGAACCGTGGCCGACTTCTTCGCCGCCGCTGTCTTCATGGCTCGGCATCCATTCTACTGCGTCGGAGGAAGTTGGCGAGAACGCTGCAGTTGCCTGACACGGGGCCTCGACGGCGCCGACGTCCTTTGCCGGCGAGATCGTCCTGCTCAGCTCGTGCCGACTTGGGCGTTGACGCGTCGAGGGCGCCCAGTCCGTATTGCGCTTTGTGCGGAGCCATTGCCCACGGCGCGCCCGACGTCCGCTTGGTCCTGATCGAGCGCGCCAGCTCGGCTCCATGGCCACCTTGCAGGGGGGCTTCTCCTGCCTGATGCAGTCCGAGCTCGACGATCAGGTGCGGCTGCTCTCCGATCCCGACGTGCAGTTCGCCTACGTCAACCGCCCGGCCGATCGCATCGACCTCGACGTCAACCTGGCGGCGGCGGAGCCGTCACGGAGCTCCCGGTCGGCCTGTTCTATCGACCGGCCGCGCCGCTTCCCGTCAGCCGCGCCCTGACGTCGAGCACCGGTGCGTGCGGGCTGACGACCCGGCCGGACCGCGCGGGCCCCCTCTCCGGATCGCCTCTCCGCTACCCTCGACGCTGGCTTGGTACCGAGCCTGGCGGCCCATCATGGCGCTCCGGGAGATCCAGCGTGGCCAGCGTTGAAGGTCGAGCCTCGCTGGTGCTGGAACCGTCCGCGGGCGTCGACCGCGACCGCCCCGCGGCCCAGCGCAGCGAGCGGGTTGATGAAGGTTCCGTCCTGCCGCCGCCGCTGCCGCGATTCCGACACTTCCGCTCCTCCCGCGTGCAGACACCGCGTGAGCGCCGCCGGTCGGCCCAGTTCCGCCGGAGGCACGAACTCGCCGATGGAGCAACGAGGAGCTCGTCGCGCGTCCGGCCGAGCAGGCGGCATCCAGCGGCGTTCACGTCGGTATGGCGACCGTCCGCGGCCCGCGACGAGATACCGTCGGAGCGCGATCGAACAGCGCTCGGAATCGGCGCGGGCGGTGCTCGCGATCCCTTGCACGAGACCACGCCGCAATTCCTTCCTCGTGCACCAGTCCTATTCCCATTTCCGTCACTCGAGAGATCCGGCGGTCTCTCGAGCTGGCAGTCGAGGGCTTCAGGTCCTTGGCTTGTCGCCGGACGCCACCGGAATGCGCTTCGCGACCGCCGCGGGGGTCTTGGGAACCACCACGGTGAGCTCGCCGTTCTTGAGCTCGGCCTTGACGTGCGCGGGGTCGGCCTGGTCCGGCAGTGTGAAGGTGCGTGTGAAGCTGCCGTACGAGCGCTCGTATGCGTAGAAGGTGTCGTTCTTCTCTTCCTTCTCGGCCTCGCGCTTGCCGGCGATCGTCAGGCGATTCCCGGCCACGTTCACCTCGAGGTCCTGCTCCCTGGTCCCTGGGACGTCCGCCTTGAAGATGAATGACTCGCTGGTTTCCTTCACCTCGAACGCCGGCGAGTAGCTCGCAGCGTCGACCGATAACGTCGGCGCCATCTCGCGGAAGGGATCCCAGCGGAACATGTCGCGCATGAGCCGGAAGGGATCCAGTTCGCGCCGGGCGACGGTCCCGACCCGCGGTTGATCTTTCCTCTGAACAGCGATGTCTGACATGGTTCTCACTCCTTGGGTGATGGCGATGCGACCCTCGCGTCGTCGGAAGCCAAGATAAGCAAGTTGCGTTCCAAGGCAGACGCCGCATCACATCGAATCCGGCACGCAGCTGCTGCGCGGCGGCTGTACTGAAGCGCACGGTCTGCCGGGGTTTCCCTCGCCCTCGAGAATGCGATCTCGACGCGCGCGCCGTGGCGCTGCATCGGTGGGGCCCGGCGTGATCGAGTCGTCATCGCCTCATCGGCCGGTACGTCGGAGCTTGGATCCTGACGGCGGCGTGGCTTGCCGGCCCGATGAGGCTGGCGCCGAGATCTCTGCGCCGGCTCATGCCGTGACCGCCTTGCCCGCCAGACGAGCTACGGACTGGATTCCACCACCGAAGAACCACGCCCCAGCACCGCATCGATGAGGCCGTAAGCTTGGGCCTCCGTGGCGGACATGAAGTTGTCGCGCTCGGTGTCGCGCTCGATCTTGTCCCCGGGCTGGCCGGTGTGCTTGGCGTAGATGCCGTTGATGATGTCCCGCGCTTTGAGGATCTCCCTGGCGTGGATCTCGATGTCCGTGGCGTGGCCCTGGATTCCAGCCAGTGGTTGGTGGATCATGATCCGCGCATTCGGTAGGGCGTGGCGTCGGCCCTTCGCTCCCGCGGTCAGCAAGAGGCTGGCCATGGAAGCCGCTTGGCCCACGCAGTAGGTCGCGACGGGGCAGCGCACTGCTTGCATGGTGTCATGGATGGCCAGTCCGGCGGTCACCTCGCCACCGGGAGAGTTGATGTACATCATCACGGCGTTGTCGGGGTCCTCGGATTCGAGAAACAGGAGCTGCGCCACGATGACGTTCGACACCTGGGCGTCGATGGCGGAGCCCAGGAGGACGATGCGGTCGTTGAGCAGGCGGGAGAACAGGTCCCAACCTCGCTCCCCGCGGTGGGTCTGCTCGACGACGGTTGGGACCAGGTCCAGTCTGATATCGGAAAGATATCCCTTCATTTCGTCTCCGGTATTGCCAGCCAGGCGACGACCGCCGCCCGCGAAAAGCGCCAGACGTTCCCCAGCTTGCGGCCAGGCAGCTTGCCCGCCTCGGCGAGCTCGGTCACGACCGCCTCATCCAGCTGGAGGAAGTGGCCGGCCTGCTCGGCGTTCAGGACCTCGGGCGGGTCGTGAGGATGGAAGGAGTAGGAGCCGAGCGTAGCAGCCTGCTCCTGGGTCTCGAAGGTCACCTTGTGACCCGCCGTGGTGCTCAGTTCATGGAGGCCCCGACGGCTGTCGGGATCGACGTACCTCGACACCAAGCGGGCGACGAGATCCTTCTTGCGGATCCCCAGGGCCTCGGCCGCCCGGTCGAGCTTGTCGACCGCAGTTGCGGGCAGGCGGACGAACAGTGCGCCTTCCGATGGCGTCTTGTTGGACATATCTTGTGGATATCTAAGAATATCGATGGCGTCAAGCAGGGTGAGCTCGAACGCCCAGGTCGTTCAGCGTCCGGCCCAAATCGAAGTCAAAGCTCAGGCGGGCCACCCATCTCCGAGGTCGATCGGGTGGAAGTTGGTGCGATCGGACCATCTCCGAGTGGTCGAACTTCGGCTGCTCCGGCGGCGCCGCGGTGCTCGATGGCGTGAGGCTTGCAATCCAAACTCCCAAGATGAAGCTTCTCGATCCCGCGACTCGGTTCCTGTTCTTCACCGGCAAGGGTGGGGTCGGGAAGACGGCTCTCGCTTGCGCAACCGCGATCCAGTTGGCGGACGCCGGCCCCCGCGTCCTTCTGGTGAGCACGGATCCAGCTTCGAACCTGGACGAGATGCTGGGCGTCTCACTCTCGGACCGGCCGACGTCGGTCCCGGGAGTCCCAAACCTGCAGGCGCTCAACATCGACCCAGAAGAGGCCGCCGAGAGCTACCGGAAACGGGTCGTCGGCGCCTACATCCCGACGTGGTCAGAGCAGCAGCTGTCGGAGCTCCGGGAGCAGCTGTCAGGTTCGTGCACCACCGAAATCGCCGCGTTCGACGAGTTTGCCGGCTTGCTGGCCGGCGAGGGTGTGTCCCACGACTTCGATCACATCGTCTTCGACACCGCGCCCACGGGCCACACGCTCCGTCTGCTCAGCCTGCCGAAGGCCTGGACCGAGTTCCTTCAGACCAACACGGGCGGTGTCTCATGTCTCGGTCCGCACTCGGGCCTGAAGATGCGATACGAGCGGTTCGCCGGCGCGCTGGCAGCGCTCGTCGATCCCGGCCGCACGACGACGTTGCTTGTCACGCGTCCCGACCAGGCGGCGATTCGTGAAGCCGCTCGCTCCTCCGGAGAACTGGAGGCGCTGGGGCTCACGAGCCAGCGTTTGATCGTCAACGGCATGTTCAAGGCGACCGCAAGAACCGACGCCGACGCCGTCGCGGTGGCGCTGGAGCGGCGAGGGCGGGAGGCGCTGGCACGGATGCCAGCCACGCTCCGGGATCTGCCGATGGTCGAGGTGCCTTTGCGCGCCTTCAACATGGTGGGCCTGCTGGCGCTGCGCGCGCTGCTGGCGCCGGAAGCGCCGTCTCCGTCCGTCGAGCTCGCGCCGGCCGCCACTCCCGAGTTGCCGCGGCTTGCGTCTCTCGTGGACGATCTCGCGGTGACCGAACGGGGGCTCATCATGGTGATGGGCAAGGGTGGGGTCGGCAAGACCACCATCGCCGCCGCGATCGCCAGCGAGCTGGCGTCGCGCGGTCTGGCGGTGCACCTCAGCACGACGGATCCGGCGGCTCACGTGGCGAACGCCCTGGCGGATCCTCCCGCGAACCTCGAGATCACGCGCATCGATCCCGCGGTGGAGAGCAAGGCCTACACCGATCGGATCATGGCCACGCAGGGCAAGGATCTCGACGACGAACGCCGCGCGCTTCTCGCCGAGGATCTGCGTTCGCCATGCAACGAGGAGGTCGCGGTGTTCGGCGCCTTCTCTCACCTCGTCGCCGAGGCGCGAACCAAGTTCGTGGTGGTCGACACCGCCCCCTCCGGCCACACGCTCCTCCTGCTCGACACCACGGGCGCCTATCACCGACAGATCCTCGGAGACACCGCGCGCCCTCACGTCGGACGGATCGTCACCCCGCTCATGCGCCTGCGCGATCCCGAGTACACGAAGATCATCATCGTCGCCCTCGCCGAGACGACGCCCGTCTCCGAGGCGGCTCAGCTCCAGGCCGACCTGAGGCGCGCCGAGATCGAGCCGTACGCCTGGATCATCAATGGCAGCCTCGCCGCCGCGGGCTCGAGCGATCCGCTCCTCGAGCAGCGGATCGCGAGCGAGCTGCGCCAGATCGGCCTCGTTCGTGAGCGCCACGCGCGCCGCCTGGCCGTCGTGCCCTGGTTGACGGAGGAGCCCGTCGGTTCGAGGCTGCTCCTGGCGCTGGTTCACGGCGGGGAGGCACGCGGGCCGCGGCCGACGTTCGGCGCCGAGGGGCGGTGACAGCCCCGAGCTCCCGGGCGGCGGTTGGTTTTCCTGCGTCTTTTCGTCCCGGTCACCGTCTTCAAGATCAGAGGTGACCATGAGCGACTTGAACGCAGAGCAGGCAGAGCAGATGAGACGGGCGGTGCGAGAACACTACGGGAAGGTGGCCGAGGCGGATGGGCCAGGCTGCGCACCCGGCTGCTGTGGCAGCGGCGCGGGGTCGAGCCTGAAGCTCGGGTACTCCGAACGGGACCTCGCGGGCGTGCCCATCGGCGCGGACCTCGGGCTCGGCTGCGGGAACCCACAGGCGATCGCCGATCTCCGGCCGGGGGAGACCGTGGTGGACCTGGGCAGCGGGGCTGGCTTCGATTGCTTCTTGGCGGCGAAGAGGGTGGCGCCTGGAGGCTTCGTGATCGGGGTCGACATGACGCCCTCGATGGTGACGAAGGCCAGGAACAACGCCACGAAGGCCGGGATCGAAGGGGTCGAGTTCCGGCTGGGCGAGATCGAGCACCTGCCGGTCGCCGATTCGACCGCCGATGTCATACTCTCCAACTGCGTGATGAATCTGGTGCCCGACAAGAAGGCCGCGTTTCGGGAGGCCTGGCGCGTTCTCAAGCCTGGCGGCAGGCTGGCGATCTCCGATGTCGTGGCGACCGCGACGCTGCCGGACCCGCTCCAGGCGCAGGTGGCATCTCTGACGGGCTGCGTCTCGGGCGCCGCGACGGTCGAGGACCTCGAGACCGTCCTCGTTGAAGCGGGCTTCAGTCAGGTTCGGATCAGCGTCAAACCCGGCAGCCGCGAGTTCATCCGCGACTGGATGCCCGGTTCGGGCTCGGAGGACTACATCGCATCGGCCGCGATCGAGGCGGTCAAGCCGAAGGATCAGTCGTGCTGCGGTCCGAGCTGCTGCGCGGGCTGAGGAGGCGGACGCCGTGATCCAACCGAGCGCGCGCGGCGTCTGGCAGGAGATCGAGCGGCACCTCAGGCCGTTCGTCGCGCGCCGTGTCCCCGAGCCCGACGACGTCGGCGATGTCCTGCAGGACATCTACCTTCGGATCCAGTCGGGGGTCGGTGAGCTGCGCGACACCGAGCGGTTCGGCCCATGGGTGTATCGGCTGGCGCGAAGCGCCCTCGCGGATCACGGCAGAGCTCGGCTCCGCCATCCCGTGCCGACCGACGCTCCACCGGGGGAGGACGAGCTCCCAGCTCCGCCATCCGACGCGGAGGAGGGGACCGCCGAGCGAGAGCTCGCTCGGTACCTGGTCGTGTTCGTCGCGGCGCTGCCGGCGCCGTATCGCGACGCGATCACGCTGACGGAGCTCCATGGGATGACCCAGAAGGGCGCGGCCGACATGCTGGGGATCTCGCCGTCGGGCATGAAGTCTCGCGTCCAGCGCGGTCGGCGGCAGATTCAGGAGATGCTGCAGGCGTGCTGCGACATCGCGCTCGATGCGCGTGGGCACGTGTTGTCGTTCGATCGTCGGACGGACGGCAGGGTCCCCGAGAACTGCTGTGACGAGGTCAAGGACTGCAAGTGCTGAGGCAGGTGCGTACGACGCTCCCACGGCGTCACGTGAGGCGAGTGGGCGAGATCGTGGGATCGAGTCCCGTCCTCCGCGCCAGCTCCACGGTCCGGGTTCGCGCTGGCCTCCGGGCCATTTCCGGTCGGCTTCACGGCAATGAGACGATCTGAATGCCGTTGACCGGGGCCCGCTTGAAATCGCCCGTGACCGGCGTCGCCACCAGGGAGAACGCCGGACCCGTGACGCTGTGAAATACGATGGTGTTACCGGTGCCGTTGCTCTGTGCCACCAGTTGAAATCCGCCAAAGTTGGTGGGCGACATCTTCGCGCCGCTCTGCGACACCGAGACGATCGTGGCGCCTATGGCGTACGCGTAGGTTCGCGTTTCGGTGGCCAGCGTGATGGCCCCCAGGCAGTAGACGTAGACGTCGTAGCCACCGCTCGCCATTGATTCCGGCAGATTCGCAACGAGGATCGTCGCCGGCAAGGTGATCGAGGACGGATCGAGATACCCATCCATCATGATTGCGTCGGGTCTCGCATCGGTGAGCTGGAGTCGCCACACGCCGGGTGCCGTGACCCCGGTTGGAGGAGAGCTCCAGGTCACCTTCGCGCTGGACGATGTTCCATCGGATAGAATCAAAGAGGGCAGCACACCAGCCGCGCCGAACGCGGAGTTCCAGTGGGCGGCCGGTCTTGCTCCCGCGACATCCGTGGGTCTCAAGGTCGGCGCCGCAGTGATTCCAGCCGCGCCGTCCGCCGCCGGCAAGCCACCCACGAAATCGATGCTGAGGATCGTCGGCTTTGCGCCTCCGCCCGCGCCCGCTGTAGCGCCGAGGTTGCCCGCGCCTCCTCGTGCGTCGCCTCCGGCACCGCCGCGTCCCGCGGCCAGGGCTCCGCCCGCGGCAATTCCTCCCGCGGCCCCGGAGCCGCGGGCGCCTGCGGCACCAGATTGCGTCGCGCCACCAGATTGCGCGCCGCCAGATTGCGCGCCGCCAGATTGCGCGCCACCAGTTGCCGCCGTCGCCATGCTCCCGCCCGCGGCCAAGACCAGCAGATTGCCGCCGCTTCCACTTCCTCCGCTCGACGGACCGGTGCCGCCGCCACCGCCACCGCGCGCGCCATCGCCTTCGTTGTTGCCGGAGCCCGGTGACCCAGCATCACCGCCGCGCTTCTCGAGCGTCGAGTAATCGTACAGGCAACCCGCGAGGAACAGGCCAACCAGAATCGCCACACGCATCTTGTTGGCCCTCCGGGACGGATCTTCCCGCGATATCGTGGGCGACGCCACGGATATGCCGTGAACGTGAAGAATGAGGAGCCGCGTGGCGGGCGAAGACACACATGGTGCAGGGACCACGGACCCGACGACCTCATCGTCGCCGACCACGCGATCCCCTCCGCAGCCATCCGCCGCCGAGAGCGGACCGCAAGGGGATGGCGGGCTCGCCCGCGCCCGAGGATTTGGCGCTTCTCCCGCGAGGATTCTATGTTGGGTGGGCATGGCCACCTTTCGAGCCACCTTTCGAGAATGGGCGCGGTGGATCTCGCCGGCCGTGACGCTGGCTCTCGTCGGCTGTGGCGGCGGCGGGACCCTGCCGGCGAGGCCCGTCCCGCCAAGCTGTCAGGTGGCGGGCGCTGGAACGACCCGATGTGGGGCGTCCGGGCAGAGCTGCTGCGTGAGCCCGAGCCTCCCCGCCGGGACCTACGATCGGACGTACACCAACGACGGAACCGCCGTCACCGGGCGGGCCGATCCCGCGCAGCTCAGCGCGTTCCGCCTCGACACGTACCTGGTCACGGTCGGCAGGTTTCGCCAGTTCGTCGCGGCGCGCGCCGCCGGGTGGAATCCGCTCGCCGGCTCGGGCAAGCACACCCACCTCAACGGCGGGCGGGGTTTGGTGGACAGCGACGGCTCGGGATACGAGCCAGGATGGGGACCCATCGACGACGGGTTCCTCCCCGCGCTCACGGACTGGACCAAGCTGCTCGACTGCGAAGCGCACTTCCAGACCTGGACGGATGACCCGGGTCCAAACGAGGCTCTGCCGATGAGCTGCATCAGCTGGTACGACGCCTACGCCTTCTGCATCTGGGACGGCGGGTTCCTGCCGAGCGAGGCCGAGTGGGAGTACGCGGCCGCCGGGGGCGATGAGCAGCGCGCCTACCCATGGGGGTCGACCGACCCCATCGCCGGCGGGCCCGATTATGCGATCGCCGGATGCGACTATCCCCCAGGCTCGACCAGTTGTACCGGCGTCGTCAACGTCGCGCCGGTGGGAACCGCGGTGCGCGGCGCCGGGCGGTGGGGCCAGCTCGATCTCGCGGGCTCGCTGTCGGAGTGGACCCTCGACTGGTTGGCGCCCTACAAACCCTGCACCGACTGCGTCTTTCTCACCGATTACTCCTACCGCGTCGTGCGCGGGGGCTCGTTCGGAACCGACACCCAGAATCTGCCGGCGAACGCCCGCATCGGGGACACGCCCCAGAGTCGCCCCGCCTTCTACGGGGCCCGCTGCGCGCGCAGCCCCTGAGCGCGACCGGGGTGGCCCCGGGGTGCCTCAGAGCGCGGTCACTGGACGCAACGGACGCGGTGCTTCTCGATCGGAAAGACGTAGCGCCCGTCGCCGTTGTCGAAGGCCACGTACCAGGACATGGCCGGCCCGTTGGCGAAATACGACGAGCTCCAGAAGGGCTCGCCCGGGGTGTCTGGGAAGGCCGCGGCGTCTATCCGGGGAGACCGGGTCGCGCTCTCGTCGACCAGTGTGAAGAGCTCTCCCTCGGTGGGAAGGCGCCAGCCATGCTTCTCCCCGGTCTTCCCCCCGGATTTGCCCCCGAGCTTCAGGTGGGCGCAGTAGTCACGGGCCACGGTGAGCGGTACCTGCTTGTCGAGCACCGCGCGCTGCCAGGTCAGCCCCGTCCACAGGTCGCGCACCCGGTCGGGCAGGACCTCGTAGTGGGTGGCGGGGTGCACGCGCGGGGTCACGCTGCGCACGCACCGGTACGAGAATCGATTGCCCTTGGAGTCGGTCTTGGGATAGCCAGCGTAGAAGTACACGTACCAGGCCGAGGTCGGATCGTCGGAAGCCGTGGTCGAGGTCCAGAACCACTCGGGAGGGGCGTTGGGGAACGCCTCGGTGTTGATGGACGGCTGCGTTCGGGCCATGTCGAGGAGCGAGATGAGCTCGATGCGCGAGGGCAGCCGCCAGTCGTCGTGACCGATGAGTCTCAGCGCCGCGCACGCGCGCTGGGCGTCATCGAAGGGCACGAACGTGTTCTCGACGTCCCGCTGCCACATCAGGTTGGTCACGAGGTCGGTGACCACCAGGCGGTTACTCGTGGTGTCGTAGCTCTGCGGGTTCGCGAGCCCCGGCAGCTGGGCGTTCGGCATCGGCCAGGTTGCCCAGGCCTCGGGCGGCTCGCGTGGGACGAACGGGGCGGCCTTGGCCGCAGCCGCCGCTCCGGCAGCACCGCCCGCGCCGTCCGCCTTGGTCGCGGCGGCCAGGGCAGCGCCTCCGGCCGCGGATGATGTCACTGGCTCGGACGGGGCGACCTTTCCGTCGCGGCACCCGCCGAGCCCGTGGGCCACGCCCACGGCAGTCGCGAGCGCCGCGAAGGCTGCAGCTCTTCGATTCCTCACGTCAGCCCGGCTGCGGGCTTACAGCGTCTCGCCGGGAGACAGGGTCCGGTACAGGTAAGCCTTGGAGGTCACCAGCGCCGTCAGCATGTCCCGCAGCGAGAAGCCCGCGGTGGCCGCACCCTTCTGGTAGGCGAGCTGCAACGAGCCGACCTCCGCGGGGGTCTCCATCCGTCCGAGCATGTAGCGGGTCCACTGCCGCTCGGTGCAGAGGGCCGTCTCCGGAAGCGCGGCGAGCTTGCCCATGAGGTCGAGGGCGTTCGTGAAGCTCAACGTCGTGCCGCCCGGGGTGGCGAAGGTTCCCGTCGCGTCGACCGGCATACCATTGTCGGTCGTCCGGAACTTGCCGGTTCCATCGTAGTTCTCGAAGGCGAATCCTGGCGGGTCGAAGATCGCATGACAACCCTTGGCGCAGTCGAGATTCCCGTGCGCCTCAAAGGTCTGTCGGCTGGTCTTCATGGTCGTGAAGTTGGCGCCGGGGGGCATGATCACCGGGGGACTGAAGGTCCCGCACAGGAACTTGGTGTAGACCGACAGGCCCCGGAAGATCGGATGATCCTCCTGGCCCGCCGAGAACGACGCGAGGAATGCGGTCTGCGTGAACAGACCTCCGCGCTGCGAGGGATCGAGCATGACCTTGCCGAAGGGCGTGGCCGGCGGGGCCACGCCGTAGATGGCCGCGAGATCCTTGTTCACGAACGCCCAGGGAGCCGTCAGGAAGGACTTGAGGGTCCCGTCGCCCGTCGAGTAGACCGAGCCCAGGAAGGACGAGAACTCGGTCGACAAGCCGTCGACCGCCGCCTGGGTCAGCGCGCCCACCGGGATGACCCCGCCGAGATCGAAGTTGCGCGTCCCGACGTTGAACAGCCACTGCCCGTGGAAGTCGCTGAGCGTCCGCAGGTGCTTGGGGTCCGCGATCAGCCGCTGGGCCTGAGCCGCGACCTGGGCTGGCGTGGCCAGTTGACCGGCCTGGGCCGCCTGCAGGAGCGTGTCGTCGGGCTTACTGTTCCAGAGGTTCGACGCCAGGCGGGAAGCGACCTGCCACTGCGTGAGCGGGACGAGACCATCCGCCCCGGCCACCGGCTTGGTCGGGCCGATCTCCCAGTGGTAGAGGAAGCTCGCCGTCTGCAGCATGCCCTTGGCGATCGCCGCCACCGACTCGTTGAAGGTCGTGAGGGCCCGGACCGTCGTGAACAGCGTCATCGCGTCCGACACCTCGGTCGCGTCCGGCGGTCGACGGAAGACCTTGAGGCCGAAGGTGTTGATGAACTGGGTCACGCAGGCGGCCTCGGCCGCGGCGGCCGGGTTGGTGCAGGGGATGTTGAGCTTGCCTGCCGCGAGGGCAGTCTCGACCACGGTGTCGGCCGCGGTGCTGAAGTTGCGCACGAACTGATCGGGGATGCTGGTGGCCGACTCGAATCCGCTGTCGGTGGGAGGGTCGTTGCCCCAGGGGTGCGCCGAATCCTCGGCCGGCGCCGAGGTGTCTCCGAGCAGATCGGCGAGGATGTTGTCGTACTCGCTCAAGTTCAGCCGCCGCATGACGAGCACGCCCGCGCTCTCGGGAGTCGGCGCGACCGGAGTCGTCGAAATCGTCACGTTGTTCCCCGAGCTGGTCCCGCCTGGGTTCGAGCCCTGGCCAGTCGTGGTGCCGCCGCCCGTGGTCGTGCCACCTCCAGTCGTGGTGCCACCGCCGGTGGTCGTGCCACCTCCAGTCGTGGTACCCCCAGTCGTGGTACCACCTCCAGTCGTCGAGGAGCCGGTGCCGCTGCCTGGGGTGTTGCTGACCTTGCCAGAGCATGCGGTCAGGAGCCCCGCGGGGAGAAGAGCGATCAAGAGGCCTGCCCGCAACCGCTTTTGAGTTTTCATCGAATACTCCCGTGATTGTCCAGCTTGGGAATTCTCCAGTCCGCGCTCGTTCACTCTGCTCGCCATGATCAAGCCTTGCCGGTGAGCTGGGCGGTGAGATCGCCGGTGTACATGGTCTCACCGAAGTAGGTCCCGTTGCCGGGGGCGGGGGTGTCCATGGCGTTGCACAGCGCCGTCAGCAGGTAGTTGTTCGGCGTGCCCTTGGCGAGGGCCAGGCTGCGCCCGGTCTTGAAGACCCCGCCCAGGCTGCCCGCCATGATCACCGGAACCCCGGTCGTGTCGTGCAGACCGGCGCGCATGTTGTTCATGCCGACCACGCAGCTGTTGTCGAGCAGCGTCTTGCCGCTGGCGTCGGTGATCGCCTTCATTTGCTGGATCATGTAGGTGATGTTGGACTGGAACCAGGTGTCGCAGATGACCTTGTCGCCCACGTTGCGGTGGGCGATGGCGTGGAAACCGTTCACGTCGCCGGTGTTGGCGTCGGGCGGGTTGGGGCCGCCCGCGGCGTAGGGCTTGCCCGAGGCGTCGTTGATCCAGCTGAGCACGAACTGCCCCGCGCCCTGATCGCAGATCTGCATGCACACCACCCGGGTGTAGTCGGCGGCGAAGGCCGCGATCCCCAGATCCATCTGCAGGCGGGCGTGCTTGTCGGCTCCCACCGAGGTCTTGCCCGACACGACCCCAGCCGTGCTCGGCGGGGCGCAGGTGACGTTGGCCTGGGTGACCGGCATCGACGTCGTGGAGCCGGTCCCTTGCCCGGTCATCATCGAGCCGCTGGCCATCGCCTGCAGCTCCATCTCCATGGTGCGGATCTGGGTCAGGTGCTGGGCGATGTTCAGCCGGTCGGCGGTGCCGACCCGGGCCGAGAAGCGGTTGATGTCCTTGGACACGTAGTCGAGGATGCTGGCCTGGATCTTCTTGGTGTTGTCGACTGGGGCCGGCCCGGGCGTCATCGTGTTCGGTTGCGGCATCATCGCCGCGGGGGGCGGGGCCGGGGTGGCTCCCATGAAGAGCTGGCTGAAGACCGAGGTCGGGTCGAGGTTCGGCAGCACGACCTGCTCCGAGCCCTTCCAGGAGAGGTGTCCGGTGCTCGACACGAAGGTGCCCTGGTTGAGGCTGACGAGGCCATTGTACCCCTTGGCCTTGAGCGCATTGCCGATGTACTGGTCCACCGAGATCCCGCCCGCGAGGTCGGCCGCGGTCGAGCTCGAGAGGGTCGCGTAGTTGGCGCCGGTGAGCATCGCGGGATAGCACGCGTGGCCGGTGCGCTCACCGCTGCCCGGCATGGACCGGATGACGCTGTAGTCGATGCCGTTCAGGAGGAGCAGGTCGCTCTTGTACGGGTCGAGCATGGCGGCGGTCTGGAAGGGCGCAAGCTGCCAGCTCGTGGGATCGTTGCCGGCGGTGGCCCAGCTGTTGATGCTGCTCAACATCCCGTTCGGCCAGCACAGCAAGTAGAGGCGCTTGATACCTCCGACGATGCACGCGGCATCGGCCTTGTCGGACTCGAGGAGCGGCAGCAAGGCCGCGCCCGCCCCGACGGTCTTGATAAAGTTGCGACGGGAGAAACGGAGATCTCGCTTCATCATTTCGTCCTCGATGTGGCAGCGGGTCCAGTGTCGTTCGGCGGACAGCTTTCACGATGGTGCAGAATCGACATGAGTCTCTATAGAGTTGGACGCCCCCGTAATCAAATGCTCGACTCTTTCGCCGCTCGCGTGCATTCGACGGCAGGGAGCATCTTGTCGGGACCGGGGGGCCATGTGTGTGTACGCTCACGTCTTTTTAGCGTAGTGTTGCCAGGTCAGCGCGCGGTGCGGCAGCCTGGCCAAGCCATGGCTCCGGTCGCTCGAGTGACCAGGATCCCAGACGCCTAGAACAGCTCGATCGTCCCGGTCGCCATGTCCCGCTGCTGGACGGGCTCGGACGAGGGGAGCAGCCCCTCACCGGGCGGCGGGCGCACGCTCCGCGCATCCCCGGCCGGGGGCGCCAGCCGGTCGGCGTGGCGCCGGATGCTCATCAGGAGCTGGTTCAGGATGTCCTCGAACTGCATGGCGGTGATGGCCTCGGATGTGGCCTCGGCCACCCGCACGGCCGAGGTGTTGGCCCTGGCCATGCCCGCGTTCATGAACTCCCGGAACTGGCGCAGCTGGCGCATGAGGCTGTCGCTGCTCTGCTGCCCGGACAGGGCGTCCTCCTCGTGCCGCACCGCCATGGTGGCGACGGCCTGGCGGACCTCGTGGACGGTGGTCCGGGCCTTTCCGACCTGCTCGGCGATCTGGGAATTGAACTGGCGGGTCTTCTGGCTCAGCTCCCGGACGTTGGCGGCGATCACCGAGAAGCCGTTGCCCGACTCGCTGGACCGCTGGACCCGGGCCGCCTCGATCTGCGCGTTGACGGCGAGGATGTAGGTCTCGTCGGCAATCCCGTTGATGTCCCGGACCAGGGAGAACACCCCGTCGAGCTGCGACACCATGCTGTCCATCCGTCGCAACGACTCGGCGTTCTGCTGGCTGAGCGTGGTGAGCACCCCCGCGGACTCACAGAGAAAGGCCCCGAGCTCGACGGCGAAGGCATGGAAGTCGACCGGGGGCGCGCCGGATTCGTCATCCGGGCCGACCTGGACAACGCTGCTGGCGCCGTCCTGGTCGGCGGGGCGCAAGGAGGTGGACATGGACATCGAGCCCATGAGCGCCGCCATCAGGTTCCTCTGCAGCGTGTTCTCGGTCTCCATCGTGCCGAAGCACCGGCACACCCTCTCGACCGCGTCGGCCAGGATGCCGCGGGCCTGCTCGACCTGACCGCGCAGGGCACCGAGCTCCGGGGGTGGGTCGGCCTCGGGGCTGGCCGGAGGTTCGAGGGCCTCGGGGTTCACGTGGCACCACCCGCCGACGCCCATGTCCCTGCCGCCGGAGTGCCCACCATGACCATCCGCATCGTCGCGCGGGGGGGCCGACTTGAGCGCCGGTGCGCAAGGATCGGGCGGGACCCGTCCGGGCAGCCGTCTGGCTCGACCGTCTGGCCGCGCTTGGCACCCGGTCCGATCGCCGGGCATTCGCTCAAGTTTTCGGGTCAGCCAGCGATGCATGGCAGCGGAGACCAGGCCGCACCGGCAGAAACGTCGAACCACGAAGCGGACCACGAAGCGGACCACGAAGCGAACCAACGAAGCGAACCAACGAGCGAGGGGAGGGTGCGGATGGCGGACGTCAGCATGACTTGCGAGGAGACCCTCGATCTGCCGGCCGCCGAGCGGCTCCACGAGGAGCTGCTCGGTGCCGTCGCGAAAGGGGCCGAGGCCGAGATCGAGATTGCCACCGGTGCGGTCGAGCGGGTGAGCACCGCCGCCTTGCAGGTGCTGTGCGCCGCGGTCCGGGATGCGCGCACGCAGGGTCGCGTCCTGCGACTCGTGCGTCCGAGCGCGCCGCTGCGAGACGCCGCGCGGCGTCTCGGGTTGACCGCCGCGCTCGGACTCGAACACCCGGATCACCCCCTGCAGGCCGACTGACCATGGCGCACATCTTCGCGATCGACGACTCGTTCTCGCTGCGGCAGCTCCTGTCGCGGGCCCTCGCCGAGGGCGGACACAAGGTGACCGAGGCCAAGGACGGCATGGAGGCCCTGGTGATCGCGCAGGCGCAGGGGGCCGACCTGGTGATCACCGACGTGAACATGCCGCAGATGGACGGGCTCACGCTGATCAAGCGGCTGCGGGGGCTGCCGGCTTACCGGCACGTGCCCATCCTGGTGCTCACCACCGAGATGGATCCCGCGAAGAAGCGCATCGCCAAGGACGCCGGCGCCACCGGCTGGATCGTCAAGCCCTTCGATCCGGTCCTGCTGCTCGCGACCATCCGCAAGGTCCTCGATTAGGCCCAGCCAGCCCGCCCCCCCCGGAACGAGCGACGCGCACGTGAACGACCTCAGAAGTCAGCTGCTCGGGACCTTCCTCGAGGAGAGCGCCGAGAACCTTGAGCGCCTCGAGGCTGGCCTCCTCGCGCTCGAGGCCGGGTTCGACGCCGCGGTGGTCGACGAGATCTTTCGCGCCGCGCACTCGCTCAAGGGTGGAGCCGGCACCTTCGGGTTCGCGGCCATCACCGGGCTGGCCCACGACATGGAGACCCTGCTCGATGAGGTGCGGGCGGGTATCCTCTTGCCGGGCCCCGAGCTCATGGCCCTCTTGCTCGAGGGGCTGGACGCCTTGCGGGTGACGCTGCAGGGCCTGCGCGCCGGGCGGCCCTCGGAGGAAGAAGGACACCCCGCCTTGCGCCAGCGGCTGCAGCGGGCGGGCGCCCGGTCGGCCGGGGCCGCGGCCCGGGCGAGCGCGCAGGGCAGTCCAGCGACGGCGGTGGTGCCGACGGCCGCCGGAGCCGAGGGTGACCGTCCGCCGCCGCCCGAGGCGTCCACCCCGACGTCGGCGG
>Ga0265316_10002351_pt1 | contig 19712 bp, 16 predicted proteins | sample 4522metaG_FD_202092 | JGI IMG/M metagenome (GOLD analysis project Ga0265316, IMG submission 202092) | Rhizosphere microbial communities from Carex aquatilis grown in University of Washington, Seatle, WA, United States - 4-5-22 metaG | ecosystem: Host-associated > Plants > Roots > Rhizosphere >... | reverse complement strand
CAAAACTAAAAGCAAAAACCATTGAAAACAGAAAAGAGTTTAATTCAAAGGTAACCGAAACCGTGAGCCAAAACCGTCAACCAAAATAGGCCTCTTTACTGTCCCATTTAGGCGGACGACGTACACTGCGGCCAAAATTGGTGATGAATTGCTTGCGACTGACCTTTTACTGACCTTTTCGGCCAATTCTGAGCAAAAACAGGAAGCATAAAAATGTTGACGATGTGGGTAAATACTTGTTATTATTGGGTTTATAAGTCGTACGTCCCCGTAGCGCAACTGGATAGCGTGTTGGCCTCCGAAGCCAAAGGTTGTGAGTTCGAATCTCACCGGGGATAGTTCCCAAATCGTTTATTTACGGAATAAGAATATGTCAGCGGACAAAAAAATGTCTTTGAAGCAGGCCAAAGCGAAAAATGTCTGGGAGTTTTTCAGGCAAGTCAATCGTATCCCCCGCGGGTCAAAAAATGAAAAGCAGATTATGGATTGGCTCAGGGCCATTGCCAAAAGCAGGAATCTTACCTTTAGAAGCGATGACGTTGATAACGTGATTATAGAACTGCCCGCGACCAAAGGTTGCGAAAAGTCGCCTACCGCCTGCGGTGAGCAATGTCGAACCGTCGTCCTTCAAAGCCACGTCGATATGGTCTGCGAAAAGACGCCCGAATCTAAACACGACTTCACCAAAGACCCCATCGAATTAGTCGAACGCGATGGCTGGATTACAGCCGATGGCACGACCCTCGGCGCAGATAATGGCGTAGGAGTCGCATTGGCGTTGGCACTGCTTGACGAAAAAACATCGCATCCGAAGCTCGAATTGCTTTTCACCGTTGATGAGGAAACGGGTCTCACCGGTGCTAATGGTTTGAAACCCGGCTTCATTACGGGCAAATACCTCATCAATCTCGACGGCGAAGATAAATCCTTTATCGTCGGCTGCGCGGGCGGCGAGCAGACCGAAATACGCCTGCCCATCGAATTTTCACCCGTCCCCGATTCGCTTGCCTGCTTCGATCTCAAAATCTCAGGCCTTCACGGCGGCCACTCCGGTATCGATATCGACAAACAATACGCCAACGCAATCCAGCTATTGGCAAGAACACTGAAAGATTTGCAGGATTTTGATTTGCACGTTTGTGATATCGAGGGCGGCACAGTTCAGAACGCCATTCCTCGCGATGCAAAAGCGGTTATCTGTTTTGATGTTTCAAAACTTAGTGCTGTGAAGAAAACGCTGTCTGAAATTGAGTCGTCTTTCAAAAAAGAATTTGTGAAAACCGAACCAAACCTCAAAGTAGAATTGAAAGAAGCTATCCTTCGGCCAGCGGTATCAATCGGCAATCGGCAATCGAAAATCGTCAATCTTCTTTCGTCTTTGCCGACCGGTGTTTATAAAATGTCGTCTGAATTTGAGGATATTGTTGAGACATCCAGCAACCTTGCAAAAGTTGAAATACTCCGCGATGAGGAACAATTAAGAATTTTAATCTCTCAGAGAAGTTTGGAGAAACAAACGCTTGGTGAGATAACCGCTAAAATTACAGCCATGGCGAAGTCAGCAGGCGCAAAAGTTGAAACGGTGGGCGGTTATCCTGCGTGGAAGCCGGATGTTAATTCCTCGCTGCTTAAACGCGCAAAAGAAATTTACAAAAAGCTCAATAATAAAGAGCCGGAGGTTAAGGTTGTTCACGCGGGCCTTGAGCCGGCTGTCATTGGCGAAAAAATTCCGGGTATTGAGATGATTTCCGTCGGCCCCACTATTAAAAACCCCCATTCCCCTCAGGAACGCGTCGATATCGCCTCCGTTGACGCCGTCTGGAAATTTTTGCTCGAATTGCTACCGTCTTTGAAGTAAACAATATTATTTTGCAGGCATAATATTTTCTAAATAAGCTGGGCGAATTGTAGGTCGGGGCTTGCCCCGACGATAAACTTCTATTTTCTCTGCGTTCTTTGCGTTCTCCGCGGTAAAATCACTTCTCTGGTGTAATATCCTCGAAACACGCCGGGGCGAGTTTTCTCAGGGTATCTAAAATCAGGTGGGCCGCTTTTTTGATTTCCCATTGTGCGCCTTTGTCTGTGCGGACGGTGAGGATGTGCCGCCATTCGCGGAAATTGGCGGAGACGACGATTTCGCTCGTGCATGCGTTGGGCAAAACAAAGCGGGCGTCTTCCTTCTTGAGTCCTTTGTCACGCCATTTGCGATACATATCCTGTATCGTTTTCATATCGTTGTGGAATTCGTCAACCAGCTCGGCGGGCATACTTTCGGGTACGACGTACGTAAATTCCTCTTCGTCGCAATATCTCTGGGATTGCTGTGAGACAGCCATCAGCCGGTGTCTTACTAATTGATGTGTCATCGCGCGGGAGCAGTTTTTGATTCTGAAAGTCGCGTAGGCGTGTTCTAAGGGTGATTCGTGGCCCATTTTGATGAGGCGTTTAATGAAGCCGGCCTGCGAATTGTCGTCCATCTTGTCGAAACTGAGGTAGCACGTCCTGCCCGCCGATTCAATTACCTTTTGCGGGTCGGGCGTTACTGCGACAAGTTCGACTTCCAGTTGCCTTGCACAATTTTGCTTCTGCATACCAGTTCCTTTGTTATGCATAAAACAGTGTAAATCCGTGTGGTCGCCGCGACCATCCGTGTCTAAAAAAACTCTGTGTTCTTAGCGCTCTCTGCGGTGAAATACTTTATCAGATTTTATCTATTTCGATTTTGCCTAAGACGGCCAGTGCGATTTTCACGTTGCCGAACGGTGCGCTCACGGCAAATCCCGCCACGCGGTCGCTAATCTTTTCAATCAGTTCTTTCGCGATTTCAATGCCGATTGTCCTTCCCTGCTGCTGGGTCTTTGCTGCGTCCATTCTTTCCAATAATTTAGCGGGCACAACGACGCCGGGTACTTCATTTGCCATAAATTCCGCGTTTTTCAAACTGGTGAAGGGCCAGATGCCCGCAATGACGGGTATTTTAGATTTTTTAGTCGAATCAAGGAAGCGAAATAGGGTATCCGCGTCAAAAACGGGCTGGGTGATTGCGAATTCCGCGCCCGCCATTACTTTCTGATGGTATTTATCTATTTCGCGTTTGATATCGGTAGCGACGGGGTTTGCGCCGACGCCTATTGCCAGTGAGGTAGGGGGGCTGAACTGGTTGCCGCCGAGGTCTATACCGCGGTTGAGATTTCTGATTACGCCCGTCAGCGTGATTGAATCCATATCGAACACGCCCGTCGCCTGCGGATAGTCGCCCATTTTCGGTGGGTCGCCCGTGACGACTAACATATTGCGAAGCCCGATGGCGTACGCGCCGAGTATGTCGGATTGCATTCCTATGAGGTTTCGGTCGCGACAGCAAAAATGCAGGATTGACTCGATGTTCGCGGCCTGCTGTATTTTTATGGCTGTAACCATAGGCGATAATCGCGAGCTTGCGCGCGGGCCGTCGGGTATATTTATCGCGTCGATACCCATATCGGCACAAAGACGGGCTTTTTCAAGTATCGGTTCGATATCGAGACCCTTTGGCGGCGTAATCTCAATCGTTGTCACTTTAGCGGCCTGCCCTGCCTGCCCTGAGCTTTGTCGAAGTGAGCAAAGTCGAAGGGCGAACTTCGATTTTTCCGCAAATGGGGTTTCTTTCGCTTCGGCTTGTTTCGGTGTTTCGATTGTTACAACGCTGAATCTTGCCTTTGATGTCGCGGCCTTGTCGATTGCGCGGATTGCGCGAACCATTTCCCTTATGTGGTCGGGTGTTGTGCCGCAGCAGCCGCCGATGATTCGCGCGCCTTTTTCGTAGAATCGCTTAGCGAATTCCGCCATATATTCGGGCGTGGACATATAAAGCAGGCGGTCTTCGACCTGGCGGGGCAGGCCCGCGTTGGGTTGCACCGAGATTGGCTTATCGGTGGCGGCGTGGATGATTTCCAGCGCGTTTAGCATCGCGGATGGGCCGACGGAACAATTCAGGCCCACGGCGGTTACGCCTTTTTTGACGGCGATTCGGCTGATTGCGTGGTCGATTTTTTCGCCATAAGGCGTCTCGTTTAGCTCGGTAGTGGTCATTTGCGCCACGATTTCGAGGTCCGTTACGCTTCCTATGGCCTCAATGGCAAGCAAAAGCTCATCGGTATTCGAGAACGTTTCGAGGATGAGGAAATCCGCGCCGGCGTCAGCTAACGCCTTGGCCTGTTTTTTGTAGGCGGAGATTGCCTGCTGTTTGGAGATTTGATTGTAAAGGGCGATATCGCGTGCCAGCGGGCCAATAGCGCCTGCCACAAGGACGGTATCGCCAGCGGCTTTTTTAGCGAGCTCGACGCCTGCTTTGTTTATTTTCTCGGTTTGTTCTGCCAGGCCGTATTTGGCTAATTTGACCTCGTTTGAGCCGAAGGTGTTGGTTTCGATGAAGTCACAGCCGGCCTCGACGTATTGCTTGTGGATTTTGGTTACGAGTTTGGGATTGCTGAGATTAAGCTCATCGAAGCAGGCGTTGATATAGACGCCTGACTGATAGAGCATCGTTCCCATCGCTCCGTCGGCCAATACCACCTGCTTTGATAACAGTTTTGATAGTTTCATTTTTGACATAATTTTTTCAACCGCAGAGATATTATGGTATTTTAGCCACTCCCGCAAGAGATGCCTTACGGCAAGAGAGCACAGAGGTCACAGAGAATTTTTACCACGAAGTTTACCCGCCGTTTTTATGGCGGGACGCCAGGACACTAAGATTTTTTTAGGTCACCCTAGGGGTAAAGGGGGAAGCAACGGACTCACTATGCCCCATACCTTCGCACGAAATCCATTATGCCTTGCAGCATTAATGTAACATGTTCCTTCGTGTACTCATCGTATTTTCCATGTGCTGCTTTGTTACGCAAGTCAAGCCAACTCGTTACCTGTTTCATGTCCAATTTGTTATAGACATTGGCTTTGTTCAATTCTTGATTGAGCATTTCAGCCTTCAATGGAATGGACTTGCCATCTTTTATGGTTGTTACAGGGATTGCGTTCTTATCGCACAATTTCCTCAAATGCTCTTCCAATACACCGCCAGTTATAACCGCTGCGGCATCTTTATAACTTTCTTCAAGTAGATACTCAGCCATTTTGAGAAAATCAGAAAACATATCAGCAGCCACCAAGGACTTAAAGGGGGTCAGATATCCTTGTGAAATATCCTCTTTGAGAGCACAAAGAACACCCTGCCCATGCTCCACACAAATTCTGCAACCGCTTGTTACTAATTCTTCGAACTTCTTCGTATAGGTGCCTTCGGTCCCCAATAAATTAGTTAAGAAACTAAGAGCTTGTGATTGCCATTCAGTAAAAAAGGACTCGTTTAAAGTCTGAGCGTTGTTTATCCTTGTCGGTTGATTTTGTTCGAAGAATCGCATGCCTCGCGTTAATACTCTACCATTGCTATATGCCGACGAACCGTTAGCTGATGGATATAATGCGAGCACATTTTTACCTTTGTTAATAAGCTTATCTATGCGAGTTATGATTTCTTCGTCAATATGGTTAAGCATTCTTAACGCTCCATTAAATCGGTACTATGGAAATAACCGGGGACAGCTACTTATAAATCAAGCTAAACAATTTGTTCGCCCGTTCGGTATTCATAGTTTTTAAGATTTTGTATTCTTCGAGGGCTGAACCCTTGTCACCAACCGCGGAATAGGATAAGCCAGTAATATCCAGGATAAAAGAAATAACTGTCTGCTGGCCATAATAGAAATCTCCCATTTAATACCTTAACGCGACCACTTCACTCGCCGGTATTATCCTCATGATTGTCGCCAAAGACAAGTATAATTGCGGCTGGTTTTCCTTATCCATCCGCCTGCCCCGGCCGCCATTTGGTGTCCCTTTGCCACTTGGCATCCCTTACGGGAACGGGAATAGCCGAATGCGAGGGATGGAAGAAGGGTGTTTTTTGTCAGCCGATAAACACCTTTGCCGTTTGGCATCCCTTACGGGAAGGTGTGGGCAACGAAGTTGCCCGGCAGACGAGATAAAGGTCTTGCGCACAAATCACATTTGGAGCACAGACCTTATCGAGTATGCCCCCCGGCTGACTAAAAGCAGCGTCAATCTGCGTTAATCTGCGTCTAAAATAAAACAGTGTAATCTGTGCAATCAGTGGCTAAACAAAATCCCCAAAAAACCCGAAAATTCCCAAAAAACCCCTTAAAAATCCCGCAAAAATCCCGCAAAAATCCGTAAAATCCTCATTTTCTCAACTATCGCTTATAACCCATCCAGCCACCTGTTTTAACCATTTATAAGCCATTTAGCCCCCTCCGCCAATCCTTACTTTTACGCAAAATACCTCCATTCCCAAAAATACGCGTTTTTGCAATTTTTAAAAAAATCGTAAAATTTCCGCTGCGCTATAAGTGGCGTTTATTTTTTGCCTGTAATCTGCGGTGGACGAATGATGAATTGTTCGGTGAATGTCATGCCGGAGAGGTAATCGGTGAAGTTGACCTTTACGGTCAAGGGCTTGTCGAATTTGTCAACAATCGCGGCGGCGTCAAAACTCAGACGATAGCCGCTTGAAATCAGGCCGCTAAGCCAGAGCGTTTTAAGGTCATTGGGCTCAACCTGCCACTGTGCCAGGCGGGCCTGGTTTTCCTTTTTGTTCAGGTCCCAAAGCTCGACCTCAACGGAGCCGCCTGCCTTTATGATGTCGCCTGTCTCATCAATGGGCTGGACGTAAACGACCAGCTTTTTCTTTCCGGTTGCAGCCGGGGTCTTATCATCATCATAAAAGTTTGTGTAACTGCCGAGCTTGACTGACTTGAGGTGATAGACCGCGTCGGCCCTTTTATCGCCGGGCAATTTGGAAAGCGACTCCGATTGTTTTACTAATTGAGCGTTTTCCGCCTGGGTTTGTTCGAGCTGATTTTGAAGCTCCGCATTTTGCGAGGCAAGCGTTTGCTGCTGTGAGGTCTTTAGTTTAGCAGGTGTGCCGTTATCGCATCCGTACGCGAAGACAAGCGATACAAGTGAAACAACAAACAATGAGCTGCGAACTAAGAACATAATTCTCAATTCTTAAATTTAGCTTTCTTTATTTGCCGATTTGACCACTTCCGGCGCCTTTTGGATTATCCTGTCCGCAAGACCATACTTTATCGCTTCATCCGCGTCCAGCCAGAGGTTCCTGTCGCAATCCTTCTCGATTTTTTCAGCGGTTTGGCCTGTATGTTTGGACAGTATCAGGTACAGCCGTTCGCGCAGACGCATTATTTCCTTTGCCTCAATCTCAAGGTCCGTCGCCGGTGCAATCAGCTCTCCTGAAATCAACGGCTGATGAATCAGCACCCTGTTGTTGGCGAGCAGGAATCGTTTGCCCGCTTTGCCGCCCGCAAGCAATACGGCAGCCATACTCGCGGCCTGGCCTATGCAATAGGTCGCCACGTCGCAGCGCAAAAACTGCATACAGTCGTAAACGGCCAGTCCTGCAGAGATTGACCCGCCGGGCGAATTGATATAAAGATGAATATCCGTTTTGCTGTCTTCGTTGCTCAAAAACAGCATCTGTGCTATCACCAGGTTCGCGGAAACGTCATCTACCGGCCCGGTCAGGAAAATGATTCTGTCTTTGAGCAGGCGGGAGTAGATATCGTATGCCCGTTCGCCGCGACCTGTCTTTTCAATTACTATCGGAACTAAGTTCTGGTCAACTTCCATAGGTTCACTTTCTTCAGTGGTTATTGTTTCTTCTCGTCGGTTTTGTTCTCTTCCGGTTTACTCTCGTCTGCTTTCTTGTCGCCCGGTTTCTTTTTACCTGATTCGTCAAGCTCAAGAACCTCGTCGATGAGTCCGTAGGCAAGCGCTTCTTCGGCTGTCATATACCTGTCTCTTTCGGTTTCCGCGCTGATTTTTTCAACGGGGAGGCCTGAGAGCTTGGCAAGCAGCTCATTGAGCATTTTCTTGGACTTGATGATTTCCTCGGCCTGAATCTTGATATCCTCGGCCTGTCCAAAAACTCCGCCCCACGGCTGATGCAGCATAATCTTTGCGTGCGGCAGCGCGAATCGTTTGCCTTTTGTTCCCGCCGCGAGAACTATCGCTCCGCCAGATTGAGCGCGGCCTATACAGTAAGTGGCGATGGGCGAGCTTACGAACCGCATCGTATCGTATATCGCCATCGTGTCGTCAACGGAGCCGCCGGGGGAATTGACATACAAGCTGATTTCCGTGTTGCGTTTCTGGTTATCGAGGTAAAGGATTTTCATTATTACCTCGGTCGCCCTGGCGTAGTTGATTTCGCCGATGAGGAACACAATCCGGTTTTCCAGCAGCATATCATCCAAACTCATCTGGCGAAATTGCTGGTAATGACTTCCTCCCTGACCGTACTGGTCCTGGTATGCCCCTTTTGGTTCGATTATCATACGTTTTTCGGGTCCTGTGCTGAACATCAAGTTTTCCCTTAACAATTTAATTTAGCCCCAATTTATTGGGGGGTGCCCAACGAAAGTGGGCGATTAAGGTGTTTATCGGATATTCTTACGCTCAGGTTTTCTTTTTTCGGGTTGTCGGCTTTGTCTTTTTCTCCGACTTTTCCTCGTCCGCGGCTTTTGCTTTTTTGGGATGCGTGTGTTTTGTTTCGGTTTCGGCCTTTTTAACCGGTTTGGCCTCTGTTTTTTCGGTCGTTTTCTTGTGCTTGTGGGTTTCGGCCTTTTCTGCCTTCGGTTTTTCCGCCTTCGGCTCGACCTCGGTTATTTTTGCCGACTCAAGCAGTTTGGTTACGCACTTTTGTTCGCGGACCTGAAGCTTGAACTGTTCGAGTGAACCGTCCCTCTGCATTTCCTCTCTCATTCGCTCGGGCCGGACGTGTTTCTGGACGGCCAACTGGGCGATATGCCCGTTGATTTCCTCATCTGTCGTTTTGATATTCAGCTTTTCCGCGATTTTGTCCATTATGAAGAATATCTTAAGCTGTTCCTTGGCCTGCTGCTCGGTGTTCGCCTTCAGCTGCTCGATATTCTTGTCAATCTGCTCTTTGTCAACGCCCTGCATCATCAGGTTGATATACTGGCGTCGTAATAGCGAGACCGCCTGGTCTGCGGCGACGTCTGCCGGCAAATCGATATTGATGTTATCAAGCAGGTATTTGTAAATCTGCTCGGCCATCTCTTGTTTCGCCTGGCCTTCGAGCCGACCTTCCAGCTTTTCGCGAATCGCCTTTCGCAGCTCTTCCTCGGTCGCCACGCCGCATTTGCTTATCGTGTCCTGGTTCAGTTCCGCCGGCTTGAGCCACTTGATGTCCTTAATCGTTATCTTGAGATTAACTTTTTTGCCCCGCAGTTCCTCTCTGAAGAATGTCTTGGGCACTTCCACTTCCGCGGTCTTTACGTCTCCTGTTTTTGCCCCAACCAGGATTTCGTCTAACTTCTCGACGGGCACGTCCGCCACAAAGCCGCTTGCGCGAGCGTATATCTCGGTGTTATCAACTTTTTGTTCCTGTCCCTCGATATTCAGCATTACGTCCGCGACAACCTGGTCTTCAAGCTCAATTTTGCCATTGTCCTTAGGTGTCCACGTCCCCGCGTATTTGCAGAGCATCTCGATTTCCCTGTCAACGGTCCCGTCAGTTACCACGTGTTTTGGCTTCTCGACAGGTATCCCTTCAATATTTGGCAGCTCGAACTCAGGACGCACCTCAACCTCGAATTCGAACTTCAGTGCGCCTTCCGCAGGCAATTCTATCTTCTCATAATCAATATCCGGCTCGCGCAAAACATCCAGCTTGTTGTCCTTTATCGCTGAATCGCTTGCTTCTGCCAGCAGTTTCAATTTTGTCTGCTCGCCGATTTCTTTGCCGAATCGCTTTTCCAGCAATCGTTTCGGCGCACGACCCTTCCTGAAACCCGGCACTAACGCATCTTTGCGCAGCGTCTCGTATTGTGCGTCGGTGGCCTTTGTTATTGTCTCACGAGGGACCTCGATGATGACCTTCTTTTTGCATGGGCCTGACAGTTCGATTTTTACGGTGTTCTTTGGGGTTGTTTCCTTTGAGGTTGTTTCCTGTGGTTGCTCTGCCATGTTTATTCTCCTATCGTACCGGGCTTACGCTCATACAAAACAAAAATGGCATTAGGAAACCTGATTCCCGCAGCCACATTTTTTCATATTTCGTTGCCCAAACGCATCGGCGACCAACGCCAAACTACTCATTTAGCCGGTAACTCGCCGACACTATATATTCAAAGCGGGTGATGAGGCTCGAACTCACGACATCCACGTTGGCAACGTGACGCTCTACCACTGAGCTACACCCGCATAAACTCACCGCCTATTATAATCTCTATTATCGACTCCTTGCAAGCGGTTTTTTAACAAAAAAACTTGCCCAGAACCTGCAATACCACAATTTGAACGGCAGAAAAGTGAACAGTTGGCCGAATTCTCGCAGCTTATCTCTTCGACTATCACCTTCTCAAATGCTCTATTGGCCCTTGTTATTTTCTGGGGTGGGGGCTTACAATATCGTTAGATGAAATTATGAGGTTATTGGATATGTTTAGAGTATGCGTGATTTTTGCGTTGCTAGTTTCTGCTTGTGAGGTATTGTTTGCCGGGCCGCTTCGCGACAAAATTCAGGAGCGCATTAGTGAACGGAAGGCCCAACAATCACAGGACGAGATACTCGATGACGACGAGTCAGAAGGCCAGGCGTCTTTGCCCGATGGTGTCCGGGTTGAGCGAGATATCGCTTATGGAAGCGATAAAAAACAGAGCTTTGACGTATATATTCCCAAACGGGCCAAAGGCGCGCCCGTAATATTTATGGTTCATGGCGGCGCATGGCGTCTGGGGGATAAATCAAGCCGGTCTGTAATCGAACATAAAGTGGCTCGGTGGGTCCCCAAAGGATTTATTTTTATTTCAACAAACTACCGAATGCTGCCCGGCACCGGCCCTGTCGAGCAGGCCAAAGATGTTGCCCTCGCTGTTGCCTTCGCGCAAACAAAAGCTGAATCGTGGGGTGGGGACAGCAATGAATTTATTTTAATGGGCCATTCGGCTGGCGCCCACCTGGTCGCTCTTCTTGCGACAGACCGCACGCTTTCATCGGATATTGTTAAAAAGCCGTGGCTGGGTACGGTCGCCCTCGACAGCGCGGCGTATAATGTTGTGCAAATTATGGAGAACCCACATTTTCGTTTGTATGACCAGGCGTTCGGCAGCGATAAGCAATATTGGAAAGCGGCGTCGCCTTTTTATGCTTTGACAAAAAAAACAAGGCCCATCCTTGCCGTTTGTTCTACACGACGCGATGATTCTACCATTCAAGCCCGGCAGTTTGCCAAAAAGGCGGCGTCATTGGGGGTTACGGTTACTGTTTTGGAGATGGATTTTTCGCATAGCGAAATTAACAGTTTTCTTGGTCAGGACAAGGCATATACCGCCGAGGTTGAGTCGTTTATGGCCGGTCTTGACAAGCGGGTAGCGAATATGTTGCACAAATAGCAGGGGGCTGTTTTTCCGAGTCATATTTTCCTCTTTTTTGCTGACGAAATACGGTTACGCTAAACTGTGGATATGATAACGTAGAAAAGTAAAGTTTTTATAGGGCGTCAACCGATATAATATCTCAGGTATTAGAAATATGCAAATGGGGGCACATTTGCTAAAAGCTGTACTGTAACATGTAGTTTATTACCTTGTTTCGGAAGCGAGATATTTCAGTCGGTTTTTTCGGCGGGACCGGCACAATTCTTTATTGGGGAGCTTGTATGGGATCTGCGTCTAACGGAGCTGTCAGAATTAATATTGGGCGAATTTTAATCGTTGACGACGATGAGGTTTTCCTGGAGTCAACTGCGGATTTTTTGCGCAGGGAGGGATACAATTGCGACTGTGTCGGCGATATTACGGGGGCAATACGACTACTGGGTGAGAATAGATACAATTTACTGATTGCCGACATAAAGATGCCTGGCGATTCGGAACTGGAGTTTATACGAAATATGCCGGGTATTGCCGATGGGATGCCGGTGATTCTGGTTACGAGTCATCCATGGCTTGGGTCGGCTATCGAATCGGTTCGATTGGGGGTCAAGGCCTATCTGGTAAAGCCGCTCGATTTTGAGGAGCTGCTTCAGGATGTACGTGTTGCAATCGGATGTTCTCATACCCATCGTTCAATCCAGGAGGTGAAGCAGCGTTTGCAGCACAGGTATGAAGGCCTGGAAAATGTGGAGGAGTTGCTGGCAAAGGAGAACCGAAACGGATTACCGGTACAGATAAATGGTTTTATTGAACTTACGTTTCGAAACATCATTGACGGGTTGTTTGATATAAAGCACGTAATGGGGATTTTAGCCGAGGGCGACGGGCAGGAACAGGCGTGCCATTTGTTCAACTGCCCGCGTTTAGAGTCGCTTCGCAAAGGTATGGCTGAGACCATCGAGGTTTTGGAAAAGACCAAGAGCGCTTTTAAGTCCAGAGACCTGGGGGTGATACGAGGGCGGTTAGAAGAGCTTGTCAGCAGTAAATCGTCTAATGGGTAAAAAAAAACGATAAAACAATAAAGCCCATATACTACTCCCCGTTATTCGCAGACTTCCTGACGTAACAGGAGGGATTCGTCAAAAAAACCGCTGTCGAACCCGAGAATTAAAGCGGCGCGTAAGCAACGCTATAATTCGCGCCCGTTAGAAGACAGGCGGAACCTTAAGCGTCAGAATGGACGGTGTCGGTTCGTTCTCTGTTGTTAAACCGGTTTATGGTTCATTCTTCGCACCTTATTAACTATGGCCGGCGCGGCAAGCGTAAAGAGCAGCATGGTCGCGGGTTCAGGGATTGGGGTTGGCAGCGAGATAACCGCACCGCCGGTGTAACCGCCAGAGGCTACGCCGGAAGCCATTGTCGGGGCTTTATCGCTGGTAAACAGCAGGACAGATGAGTGCGAATTCGGCGTGATAGGACTGGCGGAAAAGAGGCAGAGAACGGTCTGGGAGAGCGGAAACTCAGTGAATGGGTTTATGCCTCCGGCAACGGCATGAGTGTCAGCAGCGTCGTATTCCAGATTGCCAACGGTAACACCAGGATAAAGGCCTACAGAGAAGTAATCGATATTGACAGTAGAGCCCAAGCTGTCAAAAAGCTGGTAGCAGTAAACGTATTTGTCCGCTGGGAAGGTCAAAGAGCCATCGTAGGTGCCCGGTCCATATACAGCGTAGTCAAGAGAACCAGATAGTCCCAAGCCGGCGGTAAATGTAGTGCTGCTGTGAAATCCAGGTAATGCGACGGCGTCGGTAGAGATTGTTGCTGCTGAGACAATTGAAGGAAATACGACTGCTGAAACAAGAACAATGACCAGTATAGATGCTTTTTGGTACATCTGCCCACCTCCGTGGATTAGAAAAGTACCTATTGTCTTGTGCAAAGCAGACCACCTGCGCGGGCACAATACAACCGCATCTACACATTAAACTCTCTTGATCTTCCTCATTCACTCGCCCTGCTTCAGGTGCAAACTATAGCAACAACATAGGATAAGTCAAGAGAAAAATTGAAAAATTTATAAATTTTTTTTAGGACCGCAAGTGGCCTGAATGAAACAGTAAAGAGGCCTGTTTGGGCTGACGTTTTTGGCTCACTGTTACCGTTACCTTATAATTAAGCTTTTTTTTATCTGTGATGTTAGAATTGGTTGGTGGAATCGTTAACGTTCAAGCGATATATCTTCGTTGCTGACAAGAGTCAAGCCAACCGGATCGAATGGTTCATGGGTCTGCCCGATATGGACTATGTTTTCTGCTTTAACGCTGATAACATTACCATTTACGCCTTTTTCATCCTCCCAGACGTAATAGTGGCCACTACTACTCTTGTCGTTGGCCGGGATATAAAAAAGGGGGCAGTAAACCTTCGTGCTTGCGTCACAGTTATTTTCACGGCAGTGTTTAATGAGAATCTTTTTTCTGCCTTTGATTGCCTGAATAAAAATCTCATGGTCACGGTGCATATAATCTCCTGATTATTTTGTTATTGTCAGGGTGCAAACCCGAAACAGCTTATTGCGCACCCAGCAAATTAATCGGCTTGATATGCCGATTTTGCAGGCGACGAGATGCTCAGCTTTTTTATAAAGGTATAGTGCCCGACAGCTACCTCCTTTTTCTGTTTCGCTTATATTGCCGTCCATCCCGCACGCATTGATAAAATAATCGGCAACTAATTTGGCAACTTCTCCTGACATTGTTTCGACGTATGTGAACTTGTGATTTTGCACCTTACCAAGGCGGGAAACTTCCGTGATGGGAGCGATGGGGTTATCAGCCAATCCTATGAACCAATCCCCGTATTCGCCACCCCCCTGGCGAATATAGGTTTCCATCTGTTCAATGATGTATTTCTGGTTACCCACTGCTGTATCCGTCTATAAGTTTTTTCCAAACGAGCCATTTACCAGTCGTTTATCGCATCAAACCGCTATAAACACGATTCACCACTAATTAAAGGCGACTGACTGCATAAAATGTTGACGAAAAATTATTTTTCAGGACAAATTCATGCTGAATGACAGAGGGCAAAAACCAGAAAATCCGTGACACGAAGCGAAGTTTACCCGCCGAGTTCCTGGCGGGCGTATAGCCCGCCTCGGAAATCTGCCCGTTTTTGGCGAAACCTGCCTTACCGAGGCAAACTGAAACTGAACCGTGCCTATTAGCGGGTTAGATAAGCATCTGAATTTTACAAGTAAGAAACGACAGAACCTGCCGCTTCTTTATTTTACCCAGATTAACATTGGCTTAGGTTTATAAAACTGGGGCAAAGAGGTTTCTTTCCCTTTGCCCCATTTCCAGCAGATTTGCTAGTGTGGAAGCTTCTGCTTAGAACGCTCATTTTCCCATCCGAGGGCCGCAGAAACCATCTTTCTACACCTCGGCCGGTCTTGCGCAAGCAATACTTGGCAAGAAACTATTACTTAAGGCGTCTCACACCACAAAATGTTGACGGTTTTAATCACAAAAAACTTTTTATTTTTATGGGATAACCGCGTCAGCCCTGTTGTGAATCTGCTATTTTCGACGCTATTTTAGCAATCCTTTGTCTTAATGCCTTGGGTGCAAGAACCTCCACCTGGTCGCCATAGCCCAAAATCCACCATGTTATCTCATTAAGCCCATCGACGCGGAATTTCAGTACCACCGAGCCATCATTCTCAAAAGAGGCGGTCTGCGTTTGGTGCCACTGGACTTCAGCCACTTCCGCAGCGATTCGCGGGCTAAATCTCAATTTGACCTCGTGGATTTGGCCTTCTCGCAATAATGACCAGGCATACCCAAAATATTCGCGAAGGTCGAATTTCTCATCTTCCACAAAATATCTGTCTAAAGGGTTTAGCTGTTTGATTTGATTTAACCCGAATGTTTGCACTGCCTTGTGAAAGCTCGATTTTCCGATGGCATGCCATGTGTATTCCGAATAAACCAGGTAATAGGGATTAAAATCCGTTGTGATGGTGTTTTGTTCGGCAGGCAGACAGTAATTAATGCTTAAAGTACGCTGTACTTGTATAGCATCCAGGATCTGCGCAAATATTTTATCCAACAAGTCCATCCTGGTTTTAGGGGCAGCACTAATCGCGATAAATCGAAATGATGCGTCGCAACATTGTCTTACTTCTTGCCTCAGGCAATCCTCAATTTTAAGGGATAACAGCCGGGCAGGATAAGTAAAAGGAAGCCGTATATTGTGGCTCGCCCCGCGAAGTAGTAACAGCAGGCTGAATGCTTCATCTTCAGACAAAGCAAATGTTGGGAAAGGGGATTGAAGGCCGAAAACATAACAGTGTTGCCTTGTATCAAAGCGACAGGGTAAGCCGGCCTTTTCCAGCTCTTTCAGGTCTCTATATACCGTGCGACGGCTTTTCCCCAGCATTTCAGTTAATTCCGAAATTGCATGGCCCCTCTGGGATTGCATCGCTGTCAATAACTGCATTATTCTGCTGATTCTATTGTTTTTCATATACTCCTTTTGGTTTATCTGTCGTGTTAGATGCTTTCCTCATCAGCGCCGTTTCTATAAAAGGCGTTTGGAAACAGCCAAAAGTTGACTGTTTTTTGGGGCTATATCGCTTTTTATTTGATTTTAGCAAGCAAAACGTGCTAAAATTCAGTGCTTATTAGATGGATAGATGATAACAAGGGGGCAAACAGGCCTTTCGTCCCCGTAGAGGAGAGGTCGTGGCTATTGATGCTGGATTAAGCTTCTAAAAGCTCGTTAAAGGAAGTGTGAATTATGAAAAGATTGATTTCTTTCCTAATACTCCTGGTTGCAGTACCGGCAGTGCATGCCGAAGTATTCACAAAGGTTTATCTGGCGGATGGCAGTACACCGCTTGCCCTTGCCGACCCATATATTCCATTCGTTTACCGCCCGATTATGGTTGGAACGCATCTTACTATCATTATTAGTTCTGATACGGATGGTTACTGGGACGGTGGTGAGCTGTCTCTCTGGGATACAAACCAGAATTACGGTTTTTTGTCCGGAGCTTCACAGTTCCCGGCCGCCGGCTATATGGCCATGGTATGGCCTGTTGATGAATCTGAGGTAGTGAATGGGCAGGAGCATAATGCCAAAGGTTTTAGGTTTTCCGGGGACGATACTGCCATAGCCGGCGATTGGTTTATCACTGACTACAATGCCATCAATGTTGGTTTCTGTTCAATTATTTTTTACGATTGGTCTGTGGATTGGGATAACCCATTATATGAAATATCTTTCACTCATGTCAGGACACGCGATTTTAATGATAATGGAATAGTCAACTTTGAGGACTTTGCCGTGCTTGGCCTTAATTGGCAAAGAACCGACTGTGCTGAACCGGATAATTGCTCGGGAACCGACCTTGATGCCAATGGGCATGTGGATATCAGCGATTTAATACAATTTGCCGAATACTGGCTGGAAAAGACCAGATAATTAGCAACCCCGATTTAACCCTTGCAGGACTGTTATACCAAGAATTTCTCCTCAGTTGGTCAAATTATGTCACACCAGGGCAGAAAATCGTCAACATTTCCATCTTCACAACGCCTTTATCTTATAGGTAGGCGTTACTGTAAAAGCCCGGTGATGATTAGTTAAGGTAGTTTTAGATATGAGAGGAGATGTGCTATGAATACACGAATATTTTCAGGAATTATCGTCATAGTGCTGCTTGGCAGCGGAATCGCAGTTGCGGACAGATCCCTGAAGCGTGCGGAGCTTCTGCAAATCTTTGAACAATTAACCGCTCAACCCCGCAAGACCTGGATTGCGGCAGGCACAATTGAGGCGTCGCATCAGGAATATGTTGCATCAGCCGTTACCGACGTAAATGAGATTAACCGGCAAATCGCCGCGGAAATTCAGCGGTATCGCAATGATTCAAACAAACGAGAGCTTGCCGAAGAGATGCAGAAAATGAAACTTGACTCTATACCATTTAACATTCGCCACGAGTTATCTAACGAATACACTATGCACTCCACGGAGCAGGTAAAATTTGACGGTAAGCGGTTTTACTGGGAGATTAATGTTGATTCACGGTCTGATTCGGTAAAACCAGGCAGGGATTTGGCCGGCAATTTTATGACTCAGCAATTTGACCTCGAAACAAATCAAAGACGCATATTTGCCTGGGATGGCGAAAAGTACACCACCTATTTCCTGTCTGGCAATAATGCAATTGTCGATGCAGGAGGAAATAGCCCCCATCCCGTAAACGGGCCTTTAACCGCTGGGGTGGTTCCGTGGGGATACGGTCGCTATACATACAGTAATCTTTGTGCCGTTGAATCCTCGGGAGTTGAATCGACAGGCAACGGTGAGACACAAGTAGTTTTGACGCTCGAACAAGCCGACGGCAGCGAAAGCCGCTTTACACTGGACTTCGCTAAAAACTATGCGTTGATAAATTGTTTAATACAAAAATCGGATGGCTCGACAATTTCAAGACAGTATTCGGATTATACATTTATCGCAGGCAGTTGGGTTCCTAAAACCATCCTGATTGAACAATTTGAAGCCGGTTCAGGTCGGCTAAAAGCCCGCGACCTGTGGAATATGACAGCCATAGACGATAGCATTCCACAAGCAAACGCTTTTGATGTCCTTTATGAGGCGGATGCGATGGTTGAGTATTATTCCGGTAAAAAAAACACTAAGCCGGCAATGTACAGGCAATCAAACGCCGCTGATACAAACCAGCTTCTGACAAAACGTTTGGCGATAGCCAAATCTGATGAAGCGGATACGCGAAATTGTGCAACAATCGCAACAGGATATGTCGCGTCGGAATTCGGTGTTACAATTTCAGATAAAGACCTTGCCTCCCTCGTTAATCAGGCCAGAGGCGGCACCACGAATATGTATGATATGAAATCCCTCCTGCAGGGATTTGGACTATATTGTCGGGCGGTTAAGACGGACATCGATACGCTCAAAAAGCTAAACGGCTGCAAGGCAATTTTATATTTCCCCGGAAAAAACCATTTCGTTGTCGTGGACCGGATTGATGACCGGTATGTCTGGATAACAGACCTTTCGTCCGCCCAATTCTATGACCATACGGAAATCAGCTTTTTCGATATGGACTGGCCGGACGGGACGGCTTTGCTTGTCTCGAAACAGCCGATTCAGGGCGATTTTAATGAAATCAGCAGCGACCGGCTGACAGATATAATCGGCTCCGGCTACGCCTGCACATATCTCATTCAGCAGTACAATGTCATCTTTTGCAGCGAGGTTGGCGGTTTGTGTGGAGGGAAGTACTATGTATATTACACACGCTATGGATGCGAAGCCGCCGATAGCGGTAGTTGCTCCAGCACAAAAATGGTCAGATATATGTCAACTCCCTGCATTCAAGACCCTGAAGACCCTGAGGCCTGCACAGGAACTGGCGTGTGGACATCTTATTATATTATGGCGTGTAATTAGCGGGGGCTTTATCATGGTAATGCCCAAATAAGGCACAGCAGCACCAAAGTTGTCGTATGTTGTCGATCTGACGCGATTGACTTTCTTCCTTGAAAGTCATACAGTGTTGGTTATGCGGCGATTTGGGCTAACCCTGGTTGAATTGATTTTAATAATAGGAATTATTGCTGTTCTCTTTGCGCTTTTGACGCCCTCTCTTCAGATGTCCCGGCTTCAAGCAAAAGCGGTCGTATGCATGTCTAATATCAGGCAGTTAAATTTAGCTTTTTCGGCGTATGCTACCGACAGCGGCAGTTTCCCCTATGGATTTAATGACTTATACGAAAACCAGCCGCCTGCCGGTGGTTATGCAGGCAATCATCTATATGACAGAATGGGATGGTGGTGGTTTAACTACCTTAGAGAACTTTATAAGAAAAATATGGGTACGAAAACTGCGCTTCAATGCCCATCCAAACAAATGCAACAATCAAAACTTAAAAGTGATATTCTTGCCGGCAATTACGGTGTCAATTTGTCGGTTTGCAATATGTCAAGCGGAGATCCGAATGAGTTTGTAAACAAGCCAAGAGCGTGTTCTGGTATTCTGCACCCCGCCCAGACATTGCTTATTGTCGATAGCGGTTACGCAATCATAAGCTGGCAGCACGCGGCAGATGTTCCGCCGGTAACATTTGGCACCGTACCATTAGAAAATACTGCTTACGTTCCGGGGTTGTCGATAAATCGCCAAAGACAGCTTTTGC
>Ga0265316_10002348_pt1 | contig 19726 bp, 22 predicted proteins | sample 4522metaG_FD_202092 | JGI IMG/M metagenome (GOLD analysis project Ga0265316, IMG submission 202092) | Rhizosphere microbial communities from Carex aquatilis grown in University of Washington, Seatle, WA, United States - 4-5-22 metaG | ecosystem: Host-associated > Plants > Roots > Rhizosphere >... | reverse complement strand
AATATCTTAAGGTAAAACCATGACTACTGAAGCAAAATATATACCACGTTTAATTGAAGAGTACCGGAGCAATATTGTTCCTAAGATGAAAGAGAAATTTGGTTACACCAATCTTTTAGCGATACCGCGCTTAAATAAGATTGTGGTCAATATGGGGATAGGCGAAGCGATCAATGATCCGAAGATCGTGGATGCCGCTGCGGCGGATCTCGCCGTGATCACCGGGCAAAAAGCTAAAATATGCCGCGCCAGAAAAGCGGTATCTAACTTTAAATTACGTAAAGGTTTGGCGATTGGCTGTTGCGTGACGATGCGCGGCGCCCGGATGTATGAATTTTTTGACCGCCTGATCACTATAGCGATTCCGCGTATCCGCGACTTTCGCGGTTTTTCAGCGCACGCGTTTGACGGGAGCGGCAATTATAATTTTGGGCTCTTGGAGCAAAATGTTTTTCCCGAGATTACCAGCGATAAGATTACCCGTACGCAGGGTATGAATATTACCATAGAAACAACCGCCAAAACCAACGAGGAAGGCAAAGAGCTTTTGCGTTTGTTTGGGTTTCCTTTTAGGAGATAATCAATGGCTACAACCGCGAAGATCGAAAAATGGAAAAGAGAGCGAACGAAACCGAAATTCTCGACGCGCAGGCGTAATCGCTGCCGCCGCTGCGGAAGGCCGCGCGGATATATGCGTGATTTTGAGCTTTGCCGTATCTGTTTTCGCCAGTTGGCGTGGCAGGGGTTGATTCCGGGCGTAGTTAAGGCAAGCTGGTAATAAAGGAAGAGGAGCAAATGAGCCGTACAGATTTAACAAGCGATGCGTTTACCGTAATTCGTAATGCAATTATGATTAAGGCCGAAGAGGTTTTAATACCTTATTCCGTTATGCTTACAAAGATATTGGAGATCTTAAAGCGAGAAAATTATATTGAAGACCATAAGGTCGTCGATGGTCCAAGCTATAAACAAATCAAAGTTTATTTACGTTATAACGGGAAAAAGTGCGCGATATCGAAGATACAGAAAGTATCGACGCCCGGCCGGAGAGTTTATGCCGCGCGTAAAGATATTAATTCAATTTTGCGCGGTTATGGTTTAGCGATTGTATCGACTTCGAGCGGTATTTTCAGCGACCGCGAAGCCAGAGAAAAGGGTTTAGGCGGCGAAGTCGTAGGGATGGTGTGGTAATATGTCAAGAATAGGCAAAGAACCGGTAAAAATACCTAAGGGCGTCAAAGTCCAGCTTACCGGGCGTAAGCTTCATGTCGAAGGCCCCAAGGGTAAACTGGATATAGAGATATCGCCGCTTATGACGGTCGAGGTTTCTGCCGACTCGATTACGGTAAAACGTTCCAATGACGAAAAACCTACGCGTAGTTTACATGGTACGGTGCGCGCGCATATCAATAATATGGTTACCGGCGTAACTACAGGCTTTAAAAAAGAACTCGATATTATCGGTGTCGGTTTTAAGGCCCAGATGAAAGGTAAAAATTTGGCTTTAAACGTAGGTTTTACACATCCGGTCGAGATGCCGGTACCGGAAGGCCTAAAAGTTTCGGCGCCGATTTTGACGCACATTGTCGTAGAGGGCTGTGACCGGTATACGGTAGGCCAGTTTACGGCTAACGTGCGTGCGATTTTACCTCCCGAGCCTTATAAAGGAAAAGGTATCCGTTATACCGGTGAAGAGGTCAGGAAGAAGCTGGGTAAAGCTTTAGCTAAATAAATTTAAGGAGTATCTAACGTGAAGACGATAGAAAGAGCAAGGCGCCATGAGAGGATCGCGAAGACTTTACGCGGCGACAGTAACCGTCCCCGATTGGTGGTTTTTCGCACCAAAAAGCATATTTACGCCCAGATCATCGATGATCAGGCCGGCAAAGTTTTGGCGGTGGCGGCAACGGTGAGCAAAGAGTTTAAGTCAAAAAACCCGAAAACCGGTAATAAGGACGCGGCGGCAAAGATTGGCAGTATGATTGCCGAATTGGCTAAGGCCAAGAGCATCAAAAAAGTCTGTTTCGACCGCGCCGGTTATAAATTCCACGGTCGGATAAAAGCATTATCCGATGGCGCGCGGAAAGGAGGATTGGAGTTTTAAATGGCCGATTATAATCAAAGACAATCATCCAATCAATCTGGGGCACCGGGTGAGGCTTTTATCGAGAAGGTGATTTTTATTAATCGCGTTACTAAAGTTACCAAAGGCGGCAAGAATATGAGTTTTTCTGCGCTGGTCGTGGTAGGTGATGGTAAAGAAAAGGCAGGGTTTGCATTAGGCAAAGCCAATGAGGTTGCCGATGCTATCCGTAAAGGTGTGAATAAAGCCAGGAAAGTAATGATTAAAATCACAAAAAAAGGTAATACCATTCCTCACGAAGTGGTGGGTGAGTTTGGGGCGGTCGATATTATGCTGAAACCCGCATTGCCGGGGACCGGCGTTATTGCCTCGAGCCCGGTACGCGCGATTTGTGAATGTTCGGGGATTAAAGATATTCTTACGAAAAATATAAAAAAATCAAATAATCCGATCAACGTGGTTAAGGCCACTTTTGAAGGGTTAAAAAATCTGAAGGGCTGATTATGGATATATCCGGTATCAAAGTAAAGACCAGAGTCAAGACCCCTAAGCGATTAGGCAGGGGTTCGGGTTCAGGCTGGGGAAAAACTTCCGGCCGCGGCAACAAGGGTGCGGGTTCCCGTTCGGGTAAGACCCTGCCCTATGTTGGTTTTATGGGCGGTAATATTCCTTACGTGCGTAAATTGCCCAAACGCGGTTTTAATTCTGCCGATCCTGTCGTCTATCAGATCGTTAATCTCAGCTCGATTGCGGTAAAGCTTAATAGCGCGGCAACGATCGATCCCGAAGCGTTGGAAAAGGCCGGATTGATCAAGCATGCCGCAAAGCCGGTAAAGATTCTGGGTAAGATCAACAAGGATTTTACCCTTAAGGCTAGTTTCAAGGCCGATATTTTTTCTGCCGGAGCGATCAAGGCAATCGAAAAGGCCGGGGGAAAAACCGAGGTAAGAAAGGCTGTTTAATAAAGTATGTTTTCCGTTGCAGCGTTAGCTAATATTTTTAAGATCGCGGACCTGCGCAAGAAGGTTTTGATTACCCTGGCGTTGATATTTATTTATCGCGTCGGCTGTTTTGTGCCGACGCCGGGTGTCGATACCTTCGCGCTTTCGCAATTTTTCAACCGTGTTGCTCAGGCCCAGGCCCAGTCGCTTTTAGGGATGATGAACCTCTTCACCGGTGGAGCTTTAACGCGTTTAAGCATTTTTGCGCTGGGCGTTATGCCGTATATTTCGGCGTCGATCATTATGCAGCTTTTAACGGCGGTGATCCCCGCTTTGGAAAAAATAGCCAAAGAGGGTAAGGCAGGTTACGAAAAGATCAACCAGTATACGCGTTATCTTACTTTTGTTTTATGTGTCATGGAAGGATTGTTTTTATCATTGTGGCTGGAGAACCCGGCCAGTTTTGAAAATATTACTATTGTTCCTGATCCCGGTTGGGCGTTCCGTATCACCACTATTCTTACTTTAGGGTGCGGTACGATCTTTGTGATGTGGCTGGGTGAGCAAATCCAGGAGCGTGGTATCGGTAACGGTGTGTCGATTTTGATCGCCTCCGGTATTATTTCGCGTATCCCGTCGGCATTCAGCCAATTGTGGGAACTCTGGGCACCGTTCGATTCGACGAAACGGCAAATCCAGACTCCGGTGATCATTATGCTGGTCCTTTTATGGATCGCGGTGATCATAGGGGTTATTCTGTTCAGCCAGGCCCAGCGCCGATTGCCGGTGCAATATGGCCGGCGCGTAGTGGGGCGTAAGGTTTACGGGGGGCAAAGCACCTATTTGCCGATCAAGGTGGATATGGCCGGCGTTATCGCGATCATTTTTGCGCAAAGCGTGATGATGTTTCCGGCGACAATCGCGACTTTTATACCGAAACTTCCGTCGTTTATGGGTTGGATTCAGACGATGCTCCAGGAACGTAATGTTTGGTATAGCGTGATCCTGGTCGTACTTTTGTTTTTCTTTATGTATTTTTATACGGCGCTGGTATTCAATCCGCTGGAAATATCGAATAACTTAAAACGTTACGGCGGGTTTATTCCGGGTGTTCGGCCGGGGCGCCCGACCGCGGAACATCTTGATTACGTAGCAACGCGTATTGTTTTTGTGGGTGCGGTTTATATCTGCGTTATTGCGATTTGTCCTACATTGATCATGCATATTTTTAATGTGCCGTCCTATTCGATTGCGTCATTTTTCGGCGGCACGACGATTCTGATTATGGTGGGTGTTGTGCTGGATACGATGAAGCAGATCGAGGGCCAGCTTACCGTGCGCCATTATGAGGGCTTTATGAAAGAAGGCGCCCTGAAAGGGAGAAGATGAAAAATATTGTTTTATTCGGCGCTCCCGGTTCCGGTAAGGGCACACAGGCGCCGGACCTTGCAAAAAAGTTCGGTGTCGCGATCGTTTCTTTGGGCGATATTTTACGTAAAGAGGTAAAAGAAAATTCTAAGCTTGGGGTTGAAGTAAAAGGATATATGGAGAAGGGGCTTTTAGTCCCGGATGAGCTGGTATCCCGTGTCATTGAAAATAATCTAAGCGATAAGGGTTTTATTCTTGACGGTTATCCGCGTAATCTCGCGCAGGCGCAAAAACTTGACGCGATCCTGGCGGCGAAAAAATGCGCGATTGACGCATTTATCTATTTTGAGATCGATGAAGCGACGATGGTAGCGCGTTTATCTAACCGCCGGGTCTGTAAAAAGTGCAATGCGCTTTATCATTTGGTAAATATGCCGCCTAAAAAAAGCGGGGTTTGCGATAAGTGTTCGGGTGAGCTTTATCAGCGCAAAGACGATAACGCCGAAACGATAAAAAAGCGCGGAGAAGTCTTTGCAAAAGAAGCTCAGGCGATCTTGGGTTTTTACTCAAAGAAGAAAAAATTGATCAAGATCGACGCCCGCGGCAATAAAGAACAGGTTCTTGACCGGATTAACAAGGCGCTTTAAATGAGCCGCCGCTTAAGTGATGCCGACCTGGCAGCAATGCAAAAAGCCGGTAAGGCCGCTGCGGGGATTTTGCGGGACCTGGAAAGTTTTATAAAACCGCAGATATCGACTAAAGATATCGAAAAGTTTTTTGATAATGCGTTAGCGAAGCACGCGGGAATGAGCGCGGCCTTCAAGGGCTATAACCGGTTTCCCGCTTCGGTCTGCGTATCGTTAAACGATGAAGTCATCCATGGTATACCATCGGATACCCGGGTCGTAAAGAACGGTGATTTAGTCAGCGTCGATCTGGGGATAAAATATAAAGGCGTTTATGTCGATACGGCATATACCTACATGGTAGGCGAAGTGAGTGATTTGGCGCGCAAACTTTGTAAGGTGACCCAAGAGGCTCTTTGGGAAGGAATAAAGCAGGCATTGCCTGGTTCACGGGTCGGAGATGTCGGCAACGCGGTGCAAAGCCTGGCGGAGAAAAACGGGTTTTCCGTAGTTCGTCAATTCGTCGGGCACGGTATCGGTAAAGATTTGCATTTGCCGCCGGAAGTGCCGAATTTTGGTGCAAAAAAGGTCGGGTTCGAATTTAAAGAAAATATTGCTCTTGCGATAGAGCCGATGGTCGCGGCGGGAGAATACGAAGTGGTAATCGATAAAGACGGCTGGACCGCCCGCACTAAAGACGGTTCGCTCTCGGCGCATTATGAACATACGGTGGTCGTAACAAAGAACGGTCCGCTGGTAATAACGGTGTAATATGGCGAAAGAAGAATTGATCGAGGTCGAAGGCGAGATCGTGGAAACGCTGCCTAATGCAATGTTTCGCGTGAAATTAGAGAACGGCCATTTAGTATTGGCGCATGTCGCGGGTAAGATGCGGATGCATTTTATCCGGATATTGCCCGGAGATAAGGTAAAGCTGGAATTGTCGCCTTACGATTTAACGCGCGGGCGCATCACATACAGGCAAAAATAAGAGGAATATTATGAAGGTAAGAGCTTCGGTTAAAAAAATATGCGATCACTGCAAGATTGTACGGCGCCGCGGCGTGGTACGGGTGATCTGCAAGAACGTTAAGCATAAGCAGAGACAGGGCTAAGCGAGGTAAAAAGGAGTTAACGATGGCAAGAATTTTAGGTGTCGATCTTCCCAAAAATAAAAAAGTGTATATTGCGTTGCAATACATATACGGGATCGGCCCGTTTGTAGCCGAGAAACTGATTAAGACGATTGGCCTCGACGGAGAAAAACATACTCAGGATTTGACCGATGAAGAAGTTTCCAAGATCGTTATTTATATTCAGAATAATTTTAAGGTAGAAGGTGAATTACGCCGTGAAGTTCAGCAGAATATACGCCGGTTGATCGATATCGGTTCATACCGCGGTTCGCGTCATAAAAAAGGCCTTCCTACAAGGGGGCAGCGCACTAAGTGTAACGCGCGCACCCGTAAGGGGCCGCGCCCGCGTGTCGGCGGCGTAAAACCTAATAAATAAAAGAGGAGAGTATGGCTACTACACCTACGACAAATACCAAGCGCCGTGAGAAGAAGAAAAAGATAGTATTGACTTCCAATGCCGGGTTGGTGCACATTCTGGCTACGTTCAATAATACGATTATTACGATCACCGATATGCAGGGCAATACCTTGACATGGGCTTCGGCCGGGACCTGCGGGTTTAAAGGTACAAAAAAATCTACTCCCTATGCGGCCCAGATTGCTTCGTCGGAAGCGGCCAAGAAAGCCAGGGATATAGGGATTGTTTACGTGGATGTATTTGTTAAGGGGCCTGGTCCGGGTAGAGAATCGGCGATCCGATCGCTTCAGTCGGCCGGCCTCAATGTAAAGCGAGTGAAAGATGTTACACCGGCTCCGCACAATGGCTGCCGTCCTAAGAAGAAGAGAAGGGTTTAATGCGGCTTAAATTTTTTAAGGCGAGGTAATAAATGGCTAGATATACCGATTCAAAATGCAGGTTGTGCCGCCGCGAAGGGGCAAAGTTATTCTTGAAGGGTAATCGTTGTGTTAGTGAAAAGTGTGCTTTCCAAAAGCGCACTAATCCTCCGGGTATGCATGTACGTCCGCCGTCAAAACCTTCATATTATTCGATGCAGCTGCGCGAAAAGCAGAAGGTAAAACGCACTTATGGGATGTTGGAAAAACAATTTAAACGGTTTTTCCGCACCGCTTCCAAGGCTAAAGGCGTTACCGGCAGGAAATTGATCGAACTTTTGGAACGCCGTATTGATAATGTGGTTTATCGTACTCTTTTCGCCGGTTCCCGCGCGCAGGCTCGCCAACTCGTAGCGCACGGCCTGGTCCATATTAACGGCAAACGCATGAATGTTCCTTCGGCCTGGGTTGAAGAGGGCGATACTCTCGAGTTAAAGGGGAGCGCGCGGTTGATCGGTATCGTAAAGGAAGCGGTCAAGGCCGCGGCAAAAGACCGCAGCATTCCGACTTGGCTTAATACCGACAACGATAATTTGAAGGCAACGGTGGTCCGGCTTCCCGCGAAGGAAGACTTAGCACTGCAGATGAACGAACAATTGATCATTGAGCTTTATTCGAAATAATCGCTGCGTGCCGGTTTTTTTCCGGCATATTTTAAAGGAGGTACCGAGATGGGAATAACATGGCGTGATTTTCAGTTTCCTAAGAGAGTTTTGGCGGAGCAGGAAACTTATACTCCTACTTTTGGCCGGTTTGTAGCCGAGCCTCTGGAGAGAGGTTATGGCGTTACTTTAGGCAATATTTTTCGCAGGGTCCTGCTTTCTTCGATCGAAGGCACGGCAGTGACCTCGATTAAGATTGACGGCGTTTCGCATGAATTTTCTACGATCGAAGGCGTACAGGAAGATGTGACCGAGATCATCATGAATATAAAAAATCTCGTGTTACGTTCATATTCCAAGTCGCCCAAGACGATTATAATCAAGGAATCGGGGCAAAAAGAGGTGCGCGCGCGCGATATTTCGACCGACGAGAGCGTTGAGATCATTAATCCCGATCTTTTGATCGCTACCTTGACCTCAAAGAGCTCTAAGCTGAATATCGAGATGGAAGTCGGCCGCGGCCGCGGTTTTGTACCGGCCGAAGGCAATAAACGCGAAGATATGCCGTTGGGTGTTGTCGCGATCGATTCGATCTTTAGCCCGGTAAAAAAAGTTTCTTATAAGGTCGAGAATACCCGCGTAGGGAAAAGGACCGATTACGATAAGCTGATCATCGATGTTCACACCAACGCGGCAATCGAGCCGAAAGAAGCGTTGATCTACGGGGCGAAGGTATTAAGTAAACATCTTGAATTATTCTTTACTTTAGGCGAGTTGCCTGAAGAAGACAAGGAAGAGCTGACCGCGGAAGAGGCGGCGCTTTATGAGAAATTGCGTATTCCGATCTCGGAGCTCGAGTTGTCGGTAAGAAGCGCCAACTGCTTGCGCGAAGCGAATATTAAGATCCTTGCCGACTTAGTCGACAAGACCGAAGCGGAGATGCTTTCGTACCGCAATTTCGGCAAAAAATCTTTGACCGAGGTCACTAATTTACTTAAGACCATGGGGCTTACTCTCGGGATTAAGATCGACCGTAAAAAACTGGAAATGCTGTAATCAGAAAAAGGATAGAATATGAGGCATAGATTAAAAAGCGAGAAATTTTCCCGTTCCGAAGGGCTAGTACGCGGTTTAAAAAAATCGTTACTGCGCGCTATTCTTTTGGAAGAAAGCATTAAGACGACGCATGAACAGGCGAAAGGATTAACGATCTGGGTTGCTAAATTGATCACGCGGGCTAAGGTCGATAATCTGCACAACCGCCGCTTAGCTTATAGCGAGCTCGATGACCATAAACTGGTTAAACATCTGTTTGAGGATGTCGCGCTGCGGTTTAAAGATGTGCCCGGCGGATATACCCGTATGTTCGATATCGGTTGGCGCAAGGGCGATTGCGCAAAGCTTTCTTTGATCGAATTTACTAAGCTTTCCGATAAGAAAAAAGAGATCAAGCCGAAAACAGCAAAGAAGGGCGAAGAGAATAAAGAAGAGGCGGTTGAAGTTCTGCCCACAGCAAAAAAAGAAGGCAAGAAAGTTCCGGTTAAAGGGGTTAAGAGGCTTCTTGCTAAAAAAGAGAAAAAAGAAAAAGCTTAAAGAAAGGGTGGCGAAGATGATCAACCCTCAGGTCGGCGCCCTTAACCGTTCCAGTACGCTTAAATTAACTGCCCTCACCAAGAAACTTAAGAAAGAGGGCAAGGACGTAGTCAATTTTACCGCCGGCGAGCCGGATTTCGATACGCCGGATTTTATCAAAAAAGCCGCCAAAGCGGCGATTGATGCGGGGTTTACCAAATATACTCCCTCAACCGGAGCTTTGGAACTGCGCGAAGCGATTGTCCAAAAATTAAAAGACGATAACGGCCTTACCTACACCGCCAACGACATTATAGTTTCCAGCGGCGCGAAATATGCGATTTATATTGCGATGCTCACTGCCCTGGAACAAGGCAGTGAAGTCATTTTGCCGGTTCCTTATTGGGTCAGTTATCCGGAGATGATCCGCTTATGCGGGGCGCAAGTAAAATTTTTACCGTGCCGCAAGGAAGATGGTTTTAAGATCGATATCAAAGCGCTGGAGAAGGCGGTGACCCCCAAAACCCGGATGCTGGTGATGAATTATCCCGCCAATCCTACGGGGGTAACATATACCCGGGAAGAGCTTTTGCCGATCGCGCAATTGGCGGTAAAGAAAAATTTTTATGTTTTAAGCGATGAGATTTACGAAAAGATTATTTTTGACGGTTTAAAACATATAAGTTTTGGCGCACTTTCCGCCGATACGCACAAGATTACCTTGACGGTTAATGGTTTTTCTAAATCATCGGCGATGACCGGTTGGCGCTTAGGTTACCTGGCCGGCCCGGCAGAATTTATCGCGCAAGCCTCCAAGGTTGCCGACCACACGACTTCCTGCGCTTCTTCGATCTCCCAAAAAGCCGGTTTAGCCGCGCTTACCGATACGAGCTGGCAGGCAGCGATGTGTAAAGAGTTCGAAAAACGCAGAGATATTTTATTTAAAGGTTTGTCTACATGCGGTGAGAAGTTTATTCCCTATAAGCCGCAGGGCGCGTTTTATATGTTTTGCGATATCCGGAAAACCGGCCTTAAATCCGATCAATTTTGTACAAAGCTTCTGGAGAAACACCTGGTTTCTTGTATTCCCGCCGACAGTTTCGGAGCCGAAGGGTATATTCGCTTGAGTTTCGCGACATCGATCGCGGACATCGAAAAGGGGATTTTACGCATTAAAAAATTCTTAGGCGAGTTATGAGCCAAACTATTATTGAAAAAATCTTAAGTGCTCACTGCGGTAAAAATGTTTATGCCAAAGATACGGTCGAATGCGCGGTTGACCATTGTTTTTCTTCCGATGCTAACGCGGCTTCCGTTATTGATTACATTGAAGCTATCCCTGATGTCAAAAATACCAAAAAATTAGGGTTGTTTATCGATCATGCGAGTCCCGCGCCGGCCACGCGTGAAGCGTCGGTCCATGCGAAGATGCGCCGTTTTGCGGCGGAGAGAAATTCTCAGCTCTGCGATATCGGCTGCGGTATATCCCATCAATTGATCGCCGAATCCGGCCAAGCGTATCCCGGCGCGCTTCTTTTGTCGAATGATGCCCATGCATTGACGATTGGCGCATTGGGAGCGGCGGCGTTTACCGTTACTTCGCAAGAGCTTGCCGATGCAGTTATTACCGGCATGCATAAATTAACCGTGCCGCCGACCATAAAAATTGTTATTAACGGTAAGCCGCCGCAAGGCGTTTACGCGCAAGACATTATATTGGATATTATCGATCGGATTAAAGGAAACGCTGCATTGGGCAAAGCGATAGAATTTTCCGGCGAAAGCGTTGCGGCTTTATCGGTTGACGAACGTTTTACTTTGGCTAATATGGCGGTTAACCTTGGCGCGGCATGTGTGCTCATGGCGGCCGATAAAAAGACCGGCGATTTTTTTAAAAAATCCGGTTTAAAAAAGATTATTCCGGTTTTTCCCGATGATGATTGTGCGTACGAAAAGGTCTATCTATTTGATATTTCCCGTCTTACTCCCCGTGTGGCGGCCGCCGGCGGAGCGAATGACACGATTAGGGTAGTGCAAGCCGCCGGAAAGGCGATCGATCAGGCGTTTATCGGCACCTGTGCTAACGGCCGCTTGTCGGATTTAGCGGTTGCGGCAAAAATTTTAAAAGGTAAAAAGGTAAAAACTGATATTAAGTTATTGATCGTTCCGGCATCGCGCGCAATTTATCTCGCGGCGCTGAAGCAGGGGTTGATCAGAATTCTTATCCAGGCGGGAGCGCTGATCCTGCCGCCCGGCTGCGGCCCGTGCATGGGCGCGCATCAAGGTGTTTTGGCCGACGGAGAAGCAGCGATCTCTTCGGGTAATGCTAATTACGCAGGTGTGATGGGTAATCGCAGCGCTTGCGTTTATCTCGCTTCGCCGGCTACGGTTGCGGCATCCGCGATAACCGGCAAGATCACCGATCCGCGTAAATACCTCAAGCGATAATCTTTCGATTTAGAAATTTAATGTTGATGGTTAAGGACGGCTTTGTTATAATGCTTTATCGCAAAAATGGAGAAAAATCATGACCAGCACCAATGCTTTGCTTAAAATGACGATGGAGCTCGGAGCGAGCGATTTGCATTTGACCGTAAACAGCCCGCCGGTTTTGCGTGTCGACGGCAGGATTATGGTCACCGATCTTGAAGTGCTTGACCAGGAAGATACGAAACAGCTTATTTACAGCATTTTGAACGACGAACAGAAAGCGATGCTTGAAAAAGACCGCGAGCTCGATTTTTCCTTTTCCCTTCCCGATATGGACCGGTTTCGCGTCAATGTCCACTATCAAAAAGGGAACGTGGAGGCCGCATTCCGCCGGATCCCCAAAACGATCCCCGATATGAATAAGTTGGGCATTCCCGATATTGCTTATGAGCTGATTAAAAGGCCCAATGGTTTGGTTTTGATCACGGGGCCGACCGGCATGGGAAAAAGTACTACTCTGGCGACGATGCTCGACATTATTAATAACGAGAGCCAGCAGATCATTATTTCGATCGAAGACCCGATCGAGTTTTATCACTCCAATAAAAAGTCGATCATCAAACAACGCGAAGTTTATTCGGATACGCACTCGTTCCCCGAGGCGTTGCGCCGCGCGCTGCGCCAGGACCCGGATGTGATCGTGGTGGGCGAGATGCGCGATTTGGATACGATTTCGACTACCTTGACCGCGGCTGAAACCGGCCACCTTGTTTTGGCGACTTTACATACGCCGGACGCGCCGCAAACCGTACAGCGTATTATCGACGTATTTTCTCCGCATCAACAAAAGCAGGTGCGTATTCAGCTGGCCGATGCTTTACGCGGAGTTATTTCCCAGCTTCTTTTGCCGCGCGCCGAAGGACGCGGCCGTATTTTGGCTACTGAGGTCATGATCGCGACGCCCGGTATCCGCAACCTGATCCGCGAAGGCGAAGTTGCGCAGATCCAGTCGTTGATCCAGATGGGCGCGCAATACGGCATGCATACGATGGATAAGTGTTTAAAAGACCTTTACCGCAAGGGGATTATCACTAAAGACGTTGCTATGAGCAAGGTTAAAAACGTGGCGGAGTTCGATAGCCTGTAAATCGTTTATGAAACGCACAGTTGTACTCATCCCTGGTGACGGCATCGGCCCTGAAGTAACGCAGGCTGCGCGCATTTGTATCGACGCGCTTAACGTGGGCATCGAATGGATTGTCGCCCAGGCCGGCCTTCCGGCCGTAAAAACCGACGGCGATCTCCTGCCGCAAAAAACTCTCGATTTAATAAAAAAACATAAAGTTGCTTTAAAGGGCCCGATCACGACTCCGGTGGGTACGGGGTTTCGGTCGATCAATGTTGCGCTGCGCCAGGAGCTCGATCTTTACGCCTGCGTGCGGCCTACCTGGTATATTGAGGGGATCAAGGGTTCGCGGCCGGGTTTAAATCTGGTGATCGTGCGCGAGAATAGCGAAGATTTGTATTCCGGGGTAGAGTTTGAAGAGGGTAAGCCCGAAACCGTAGAGTTGATCGCTCATTTAAACAAGATCAGCAAAAAGCAGGTGCGTACCGACAGCGCAATCTCGATCAAGCCGATTTCGCCTTTCGGCAGCGAGCGCGTGGCGCGTTACGGTTTAGAATTGGCTAAACGCGAAAATCGAAAAAAAGTTACCTGTGTCCATAAAGCCAATATTATGAAATATACCGACGGTTTATTTTTACGAACGTTTCAGGAAACGGCAAAAAATTACCCCGGGCTCGAAACCAACGACGTGATCGTCGACAATCTTTGTATGCAGTTGGTGATGCGTCCGGAGCAATTTGAAGTTTTAGTTTTGCCTAACCTTTATGGCGATATCGTATCGGACCTCTGCGCGGGTTTAGCCGGCGGTTTGGGCATCGCCTGCGGCGCGAATATCGGCAAGGATGCGGCGGTATTTGAACCGGTGCACGGTTCGGCGCCTAAATATGCCGGGATGAACAAAGCTAACCCTACGGCGACGATCTTGTCGGCCAATATGATGCTTAAACATATGGGCGAGATGAAAAAGTCGAAGATTCTTGAAGATGCGTTGGTCGCGGTGATCCGCGAGGGCAAAGATGTGACTTATGACCTGAAAGCCGACCGAAATGACCCGACCGCTGCGGGAACAAGCGAAATGGCCCAGGCGATCGTCAAAAAGATCAAAATGTCGTTCTAGCTTACCCGCGATTCTTTAATAAACTTTTTTAAAAATAGGTTGGTTTTTCGTCAAATAATATGTTATATCTGAAGCGTTATGTTTAACATACTTATGGATTTAAGGCGAGTTTGGGCAGGAAGGGTGATTTTATCCTTTGTTTTGCTGGTTTTTATTGTTTCCAGCCCCGGAACTTATAGCGTAGTATACGCACAGACTTATGCGGGTTTACCCGCGCCTGGCACATTGATGGCGGCCGGCCATGATTATGCTCCGGCTATTTTAAAAGGGATTAAGGTCGATGCGCAGGATATTTTTAAACTTTCCTTTATTCTTGACCAGGGTGATACGAAGTTGGATGATGCGGCCCTGAGAGAAGAAACTGCACTTTTGTTGCGTTATTTTTTAACGGCATTAACTATGCCGGAGAGCGATATCTGGGTAAATCTCTCGCCTTACGAAGCAAACCGTATTGTTTTGCCGCAGCTGGGCACAACCGAATTAGGCCGTGATTTATTAGCTCAGGATTATATTTTAAAACAGTTATCGTCATCGTTGACCTATCCGGAAACACCTGCAGGACGCGCTTATTGGCGCGGCCTGCAATCAAACGTGCAATTGTTTAATAAAATATGGATATCCCCGGGCGAAACGCAGATTTTAGAGCACGAAAATACCGCCTTTATTAAGGAGGCAAAGCTGAATGTGCAGATGGAGGAAGATTACCTTGCCTGCCGGCAGGCAGGTTTGGCGATGCAAAAAAATTACGGTCGTGTAGGGGCGAATAATCATTCGCCCGCAACCCAAGACGCGATAAATCGCGTCTCTATACCAAACGATAATATCAGTGCTTTCAAAGTACAAATTCTCCCCTTGATCGTTAAAGAGGTGAATAGCGGCGAACATTTTGCTAAATTACGCCAGATCCATAACGCCGTAGTTTTAGCCGCCTGGTTTAAACAGCATTTGAAAGATACGATCTATAACAAACTTTACATCGATAAGAAAAAAAGCGGCGGCATTGATACCAGCGATGCGGCTAGTGTAGAAAAAATTTACGCTCAATACGTAGAAGCCTTTAAAAAGGGGGCTTATAATTACACAAAAAAAGAACGCGTAGGAGCGAATGATTATTCGCCCGCACACAAAATTATAAAGCGCCAATATTACAGCGGCGGCGAAACGGAAAATGGGGTAGGGTTGGTGGTCCACAACGGAACGCTTTCTATACCAGAAAGAACATTGTTGAGAGCAATGTTGGCAGATTGTCATGGTCCAACAGTAGTCAGAACAACAGTGCATCCGATGGGAGTTGTTCCGGACAGGCATTCCATAGCCGCAGGGGTATACGGTTTAGCCGGTGAAGTTACAACCGCGGTTACTGCAATGCATACATTAATTAGAGATAACCATAAACCGGTACCGGAGTCGAAAGGTCGTACTTATGGCGAAGAAGACGCTTTATATCATTATTTTATTGATTTGCCTTATTCTGTTGCTGTAGAGGTGTTTAAGCAGATTCACCATGAGCTAAGCGGTGATATTTTACCTTTTTTCCATGAAGAGTTGGAAAGAATGCAGGCAAGGGAGCAAGAGTATCCTCACGATACCGGCATTAACCCCATGGGGTCGTTGATGCTTGCGGAGGATTTGCAGGCCGAAAAAATTGTCGTGCCTAACGAAAAAGGGGCGCCAAGAGAGGTGGAGCCGGCGATTACGACCTATGTGCTTAATCCCTTGACCGCTGCGCTGGAACCGCGGGATTTTACCGCTAAATCTCCTGAAGATATTGATCGGGTCAAAAAGGATGTGCAGCTGCTGGGTAAAAAACTAGTTGATGGAAATAGGGCTCAAAAACATTTTTTTATTGTATCGCGCCGGAATCGCGCTGTAGCGCCTCTTGGTTCAGCCAGGATATCTTTTGATGAGTCGGTAATTTTGGATGACCGTTTAGCCAGGCTTGGCGTTGATGATAGAGTGTTAATAGACGCTTTTGGTGAAGCGGTAAAACATGCCGGCGGTCAGGGGGATTTGGGTGATACTTCAAATCCTGTTGTCATTGAATGCACTGCTAAGGCAAGACATATTGCTGAAAACCATACGAGTTATTCCCGCTATGTCGGGCTTAATGGCCCCGCGATAGAACGGGTTGATAATATTGCCGTGCTTAAGGCCTTGAAAGCCCTTGCGCCGCAGATAGCCGTCGGACAATCACACGGACAACATTTATCCGCAGATGATACAGAAATTATTAGGATTATTCGCGCCAGCAGGGAAGAGGCCATTCCTTTGGCGATTGCCGTAAAATGTCAGAAAATACTGATTACTGCGGCCTTGGCGCATGAAGCCACGCATATTGCCGGCGGAAGAAGCGGGAAAGAATTTGAATTAGAGCAACGCAGCCGTGATTGGGAGTTTATCGTCGATCTGTGTGCGGGCTATGGGGTACCGGTAGCACTTTTTGTCGAAGTTTTAAGAGCGAGCGGAAGTTTCGTGCAAGATGCCGGGTTGATGGCGCACTATGATATTCAGGAGAGAATTAATTCGGCGAATAGCATTATTGTTTTGCTTGGCGGCAAGTTTATTCCTGAACATCGCCCGCTTTACGATAAATTAAGTAATGTCGCGCATAATCTATTTTTGGATTTAGAAAGACATCCGCAATTTGCGGTTACTCCGGTCCAGTTTGATTCTTTATGGAAGATCATTCAAAATTTGCCTCCGGTTAAAAACGGCGTTAGCGGTGGAGATATCGATCCTTCTTCCCAGACACGAAGTCATTTTGTCCAAGCTGCGGCTCAAGCGATTGTTAACGACCACAGATTGTTTTCTGTGGCGATGGCACACCTGGAAGGGTTAAAGGCGGTTTCCCATGAACAGCTTTGGTTATGCGAGGCATGGAGCAATATCCTCGATACGGCGATAAGGACGATTGATGACGAACATCTTAAAGAAGTGGCTTTAAAGCCCAAAGAACATGCACAGCTTATTGAAGCAGTGGAGCTGTTGGTTAATGGTAATAGCGGTGACCGATATCGGGTAAGCCTTGTAAATGAATTTGCCGACCTTCTAAGCCGTATCTCTGCGCATAACCGCAATTTTCTGAATCAGCTTATCGATGCGGCTGAGGCTAATATCGGTAAACCCGCGGCGGATTGCTTTTTGCCGGCGATCAAACAGGCTTTGGCGATGATTTGGGATAATAGCAAAGATAATGATCCAGCCAGGGAAGATGTCATGAAGCGTGCGGCAAACGGGTTAGCATGGGAAACCGTAAACCGAATATTCCGGTTCGGTGAAGGCAAACAAGTAGCTTCCGTCGTTTGCAGTCTTGCCCGCGGTTCGGCGCGGGAGATCGCTGATTATTATCTTGTTCAGCACGATCATATGCGTAATCCCGAGCCTAGCCGGCGTAATTTTCATGAGTTACCTTCCGAGATGCGTTTATTACCATGGCAGAAGATTATGCAAACCATGCCCGGTTTCGTCATCGCGAATAGTGATGATCGTAGGGATTATTTGGATATGATGTTTCCTTCAAATCTAACGAGAATCACGTTAAGTTCGGAAGAGCTAGCGCGTAAATTAGTCAAGGACGCGAAGGCAGCCTCTGAGGCAGCCGCGGTTACGGATGAGGGCGCTGACGGCGGTTTCAGTGAAGATGGATTGAGATTAAAAACTACCGGAGATAACGCATTTAAATTGTCGGCAAAAAATGTTTCGCTTAACCCCGATGAGATCAAAGGTTTTGAATTGACGATTACATCGATCGACCGCGGTACTTTGATCGATTCTTCCCGTTGACAAACCTTCCAAACTCGTTACAATTTAAGATTATGGTCAAGAAAATAACTGTCTTTGGCGCCGGAGCTGTGGGCTCTACTCTCGCTTATAATCTGCTTACTCGCCTTAAGTTTGATGAGCTTGTTCTTATTGATATTAATGACGGTTTAGCGAATGGCGTGCGCTGTGACCTGGAAGATACCCGCGGGTTTTTAAATTTTTCGACTAAAATCACTGCCGGAAAAGAAGCATTGCTGATGCAGGATTCCGATATTATCGCGTTTACCGCCGGCGTAGCGCGTAAAGAGGGAATGACGCGCATGGATCTCTTAAAGATTAACGGTAAGATTGCTAAAGATACGGCAGGGGAAATTAAAAAATATGCGCCGAATTCGATCGTCGTCGCAGTTACCAATCCTTTAGATGTGATCACTTATATTTTTGCCCATACCCTTGGTTTTGCGCGTAACCGCGTGATCGGCATGGGCTCATCGCTTGATACGAGCCGTATGCTTAATCTACTCTTTAACGAAACGCAAGTCGTTCCTTCGTCGTTGGAAGGTTATGTTTTTGGCGCGCATAGCGAAGATATGATCGTTTCGCTCGATCGTGTCCGCGTAAAAGGTGAAGATCTCGATTGTTTCGTCGATTCAATCGATGAAGAGGCAATGGCGAAACGGGTAAAATTACGCGGCGCCGAGATCGTAGGCTTTTTAAAGAACCGCAGCGCTTATTTTGCTCCGGCGCTGTCGGCGGCCTGCCTGATCGAAGCGATCGCCTCCAATAAAAACGAGATCATTCCTGTGGCGGTATTTTTAGACGGCGAATACGGCGCTAAAGATATTTGCATGGGGGTGCCGTGTGTGATCAACCGTAACGGTGTCGATAAGATCATCGAGATAAAACTTAGGGATAAAGAGAAGAAAGAGATTAAAAAGATCGAAAAAGTTTTCAAAGAGTTAAAGCCGTTCATCCACGGAGAAAAGTGATGTATGACCTTGCCGTAATCGGTTCGGGCGCCGCGGGGATCGCTGCCGCTAAGACAGCCATACAAGCCGGTCTTAAGGCTGTTTTAATCGAAAAAAACCACGATGCTTTCGGAGGTACCTGCATCAACCGCGGCTGTATTCCGGCTAAGTTTTTTATTAACGGTGTACGCCACGGAAAGCGTTGGGAAGAAATTTTTTCCGCTAAGGCAGCATTACTTGCTAAAATCAAAGAACCGCTCTATAAACATTTGATTGCCGGCGGCCTTCAGGTTATTTACGGTAATGCCGCGTTTGTCGATAGGGAAACGATTGTGGTAAATAACGAAAAGATTAACGCGAAAAATTTTATTATCGCCGTCGGTTCGTGCCCCAAGCGCATTGCCCAGGGCGATAATGTGATCTTCGCCGAAGATGTTTTTGCTTTAAAAAGTATACCGGATAAAATTCTGGTTATCGGCGGCGGCTACATCGGTATCGAAATGGCATCGCTTTTTTCGGTTTGTGGATCGAAAGTTACTTTGATCGAGAAGGAAGAGCGTATTTTACTGGGTTTCGACGCCCGCCTTGCTAACCGGTACCGTATTATTCTGGAGACTAAAGGGATCAAGATCGATACCGGCAAGACTGTTTCCGATTATAATCTAAAAGATTTTGGCCTTGTCGTCATGGGCGTAGGGCGTGAACCGGCGATTGACGGTTTAGGCCTCGATAAAGCTTCTGTTGATGTCGACCAGCGCGGTTGGATTAAAGTGGATAAATATTTTCGTACCAGCGCGGAGCATATTTACGCCTGCGGCGACGTGGCCGGAAGGTACATGCTTGCTTATACCGGTGAATACCAGGCTGATCTATGCGTAAAAAATATTACGCGCGAGTTTGCCGTTTCGGCGCAGGAAGCAGATTATTCCGGTATCGCCTATTGCGTTTTCGGTATACCACAGATCGCCCGCACCGGTATTTCGGAAGATGAGGCGAAGGCGGATAATATAAAATATCGCGTGGTAAAATCGAATTTTTTAAAATTTTCCGCGGCTTATGTTTACGATGATAATGACGGTTTTATCCAAATTTTAGTAGGCGAGGGTGACGTGATCTTGGGGGCAGATATTATTTCCAATCGGGCGGTTGACTTGATCGGGA
>Ga0265316_10002347_pt1 | contig 19733 bp, 18 predicted proteins | sample 4522metaG_FD_202092 | JGI IMG/M metagenome (GOLD analysis project Ga0265316, IMG submission 202092) | Rhizosphere microbial communities from Carex aquatilis grown in University of Washington, Seatle, WA, United States - 4-5-22 metaG | ecosystem: Host-associated > Plants > Roots > Rhizosphere >... | reverse complement strand
CCATTCAAGCCGCCGACAAACCCTTCGCGCCGGCGTCGAACACCTGTTCGCGCTGCGCCGAGCCGCTGATCCCGAACGACCGCGACGGACTCCTACTGGAATGGAATTCGGTGCCCTTCGCGTACTGCCCTCGCTGTGCTGCGAGGATGAGAGCCCAGGTCTTCTCCCTGGGCGCAAAAAGTTCTTCCCCCTGATGAGAAGAGGCGTGGGCCGCCGGCGCCCGCGGCGGCGAGGCTACGCAGGGGCAAGCCTTGAGATGCTCCTGATCTGACGTGTGTGTCCGCTGATACGAGTGAACGAGGGTTTTACCCGGGTCTGGCGCTTTCCCTCCGGTCGGCGCTGGCCCCGGGCGAGCCCGACCGGAGAGACCTGATGAAACCACAGCAAGAACCGCAGGTAGCCATCCTGCACGTGTTTGAGCACCGCGGAAAGGTCGCCATTTCCGCCATGTTTTCCCCGCCGATCGATCCTTCCGAGGCCGCCGTGCCGAGCGACGTCGTCGTCGTCACCCGCAAGATGCTCCAGGCCGCCAAGCTGGCTGGCGTTGAGGCGAACCCATGAGCCCCGCTCCCCTTTGGAGCGACGACGGGATCCGCCCCGCGCTGCGCGGCGATCCGTGCGAGGTAGCCGAGTGGGCGCTAAGCGCCTTGGCAGAAGCGTACGGCCTGAGTGAGGCGGAAATTGCCATCGTGGCAGACGCAATCTTCGTGTTAGTCACCGAGGCCCAACAGGCTGCGCGCCGCCAGGTGGAGGCGGTCGTCACCGGCGAGCGCCGCTGCGCGATCTGCGGGTGTTCAGACGGGCATGCCTGCGCGGGCGGGTGCGTGTGGGCCACGGAGAATCTTTGCTCGAGGTGCGTATGAGCCAGCACCTGGTGACGTTCTTTCCCTCCGGTCGCGGCAAGGCCCAGTGCCCACCGGATCCGAATTACCCGGAGGGCATCCCCCTCGACGTTTCGCAGGGCCGGCCGTCCTGTTTGGTGACGTTGCCCTACCCGGCTCCTGAGTGCGGCTTGTGGATTGTGACCTGCCGGAAATGTCTGACGTCCGTAGCGATCACTGCGGCCGGGAGGCCCGACGATCCAACAAGCGTCAGAATTCCGTGCAGACTGGGGGACCTGAACTGATGAGCGCCCCTACCGAGCGGTACAAAGCCGACCTCCTGGAACGGGTAATAGCCGAGACGCTGCAGACCGCCGCTGGACTGATCGAGCGCGCGCGGCGCCGAGCGCAGCGCGACGGCTGGAAGGGCTGCAATAAAGGGAATGAGCTTATGAACTGTGTATGGTGTGACGAACCCATCGGCCCTGGCGAGATCTCGAACCTGAGGAATACGCACCGGGAATGCGCGCTGCGGATGATCCGCGGCAGCGTGGCGCACATCGAGCGCCGCTGTGGCTGCTTTGTCGAGGGTTCACGGCTGGGCGATCCGCCGGGGGTGAGTAAGAGGGAAGCGGCCCGCGCGGCCGCGGAGGCTTTCGAGGCGATCAGGCGCGCCGGACTGCGAAAGCAGGGGGTCGAGGAGGTGGACGATGCCGATCCGTCCTGAACTCCGCCATTTCTACCGCACGCCTTCCTACCGCCTCTGGCGCGCCGCCCTGGTCGAGCGCGCCGGCAATAAGTGCGAGCAGTGCCGCAAACCCAACGGCCGCACTGTGATGACCGTAACGCCGCTCAGCATCCTGGGCGTCCGCATGGCCTGGCGCCTCATGGGAAAGATTCCCTGGCGCAACCAGCAAGGTAAGAAGGTGACCGGTCTCACTGTACTCCGGCCGCTCAGCCGGCTAAAAGCGCGCCCAGTCAAAGTGGTACTCACCGCGGCGCACCTGAACCACACGCCCGGCGATGAGCGCATGGAGAACGGCAAGCTCCTCTGTCAGTGGTGCCACCTCAATTATGATCGGCTTCACCATAAGGAAACCCGAACACAGCGCAAGGACGCGGCCAGGCCGCTATTGAAGGAAGCTCTGGAATGGGGAGAAGCCTTCGAAGCTCTTAGGAGGTCTGAATGAGCCTGGTGCGCATCGCGCAACTGGAACGCGAATACGAAGCCGCCCGCGCGCGGCTGCACGCCTGGAACCGGGCCGAGTGGAAGCGCAAGCTCGCACCGATTCCGCGCCCGGTCCCAGCCCCGCGAAAGACCGTGAAGCCCGTGGAGCTGAAGGACCCCTTCGGAACGCCCTTTACCACTCCCAAGCGTCCGCCCTTGCCCCCCGCGCAACGCAGGTATCCGAAGTACAGAGAGGCCGGAGCATGAGCGTGGCGCAATGGAAATGAGCAAACATATCGTGGCGGATAGCGGCAAGCGGGAATCGTTCGAGTCCGGCATGGTGCGGGACACTAGAGAGGGTAAGGGTCGGTTTGATCTGATCACACCGGTGGCGTTGCGGCGTCTGGCTCGGGTGTACGAGAAGGGCGCGGCGAAGTATGCGGTGCGGAACTGGGAGAAGGGCTCTCCGCTGTCGCGGTTTGCGGATTCGGCTCAGCGACACATGAACGAGTTCCAAATGATCGCGCTGTACAAGCGTGAGGGGATTCCGCTGGAGAAACTGCCGGCGGATGTGAATCCGAACGAGGATCACCTGGCACAGGCGGCATGGAACCTGTTTTGCATCATGCACCACGAAGACCTCCATCCGGAGTTGGATGACTTACGCGCACCGCAGCGGCCCGCAGCGAAGAAGGCCAGCGGGCGTTCACTCTCGGCAAGCCGGATCAGAGGAATTCCCCTGCCGAAGGCCGCGCGATGAGCCAGGTCTATGAGCCCTCCGACTTCTGGCGCTGCGACCGCTGCGGCGCCGCGGGCGAGCTGTCGATTCCGCCGGCGAGCTACGGCGTGGACGTGTCGGCCCAGGCGGCGCGCGCCCACGCCTTAGCGAATCCGCAGTGCGCGGAAGAGTGGGGATCTGATTTTGTGAGGTTGAGCCAGGGAGAATACCCGGACTGAGAGGAGATTGCGAAATGAGTCACGCCGCCGCGCCGAGCCTCGGAGGCACCTTCACGACTCCCCGCCGAATCGCCGGCGTTGCACCCGCTCCCGCGATCGAGCCGGCGAAGTACTCGCCGATCGGATACAGCCCATAGGGCGTCAGTTCCGCAAACACGCGGCCCAACCGGGTTTCAATATCGTAGACATGGTGAAAGAATTTACCGCGGTCCATCCTCAGTTGCCGGCAGCACACCCTCCAGTTCGCGCCCAGCAGGTGGTGCAGCTCGAAAACGCGGAGCTGCTCGTCGTCGAGCGAGCGCTTCGCCACCAGATGGAAGTCCGCCGTGAACTCTTCCCTGACCCGTGAGTAGACGCGGTACCCTTTGGGCCCTCCGCAGCGTTCCCAGGTGACCGCGCCGGTGTGAACCTCCAGCACTACGCATTCCCGGAAGCGCCGGTGGCAGGCGCGAAAGATCGCGCGGAACACGCACTCGCAGGGCTGCTCCGTTCCTCTGAGGACCGGACGCATACCGTATCCCTGACAGTACGAGCATGAGGCTTTGGCAAGTGCCAGTGTGGTGGAGCGATTCCAGGCCATGGGGGTGGCCCTCCTTCTATTGTCTTCTAGGGGTGCAAGATCTTCCGTTGTTCGCGCTTCATCTGCTGGACCGGATCCGCCGGCTTCGTGCTGCGCGGCGCCGCCGCGCTGGTCTTGCCGGTGACGATCTGCTGCCAGACGCTCTGGGCATCCTTTTCCGGCTTCGGGGGCTTCACGTGGCTGGGCGGCGTGCCGGCAAACAGGGTGGTGAGCAGCTCGATTTTCTTGTACTTGTCATGATCCGCGCCCAGCAGCATTTCGTAGGCGTTCGAGAAACTCCAGGGTACCGGCGCCAGGCCCTTGGCCGCTTCCCAGGAGCCGCGCACCGTCGAGGCGATCGGGTTCATCCCCTTCGGCGCGATCTCGCGGCCCAGGAAAGTCTGATTGTGGGCGGCCTCGTTGTACACCCTGAGACCGGGGGATGCGGAGTTGTCCAAAGTGCGGACCGGTCCCTCCGGCCAGCCATAGTCCAGGAAGTTGCTTACGGTGTTGGCCGCTTGGCCGGCCGCGCCCCGCAAGAGCAGATTCTGGTATATCTCGTTGCCGTCCTTGTCGGTCCCGAGGCATACCTGGGTGGGACGTTTCGACAGGTGGCCCGAGAAAAACAAGCTCGCCATCTGGGTACCGAGGAGTCCGGCCACCAGGGTCCGGATCCAGAACGCGCGCGCCATGTTGCCGGCGGGGCTTCCTTCCCAGCCTGGCGGCATCTTACCGCCCAGAGCCGATCCCAGTTGATGCAACCCGGCCTTCGGTCCGCCCTCAGCCGTATACTTCACGTTGAGCACGTTACTCCACCACCAGTCTGGAGCCAGTTGCAGGAAGCGCGCGACGTTTACGGCCATTTTGTTGACGCCCAGGTTTTCCCAGTGCAGGCCACCATACACGGCGTTGACTTCTTTTGCCATGCTGCGGAGGGCTGTGCTCAATTCGGCGCGCGTGGCTCCCGGATGTTGCGCCAGCCACGCGGCCTCGTGCACCGCCATATCGGTCACCTTCCAGCGCCGTTGCTGGTTCTCGAAGGTGAAGGCCGTAATTTTCTGCGCCGCCTGGTCTATCTCGCGAATGCCGTGCGTTGAGCGGATCGCCTCCGCGGCCGTGGGCAGCGAACTTACGGTAAGCGGAGACGTGGCGCCCAAACCCTCCTGCGGCCCCTTGTTCCCCTGGATCGCCGTGGTGAGACCGTGCGCGATGTAGCGGGCCTCCGCCTCCTCGAATTCGGGGCTGAAGCGGTCCGCCCGCAATCCCTTCCAGTAGCCCCGCACGCCCATGTTCCCGAGTGCCATGGCAGTCTCCGCGGTGGCGTGGAAGAAGGAGAGCGAGAGCTGCGCCGCTTTGGTGAAGAGCTGGTAATTACGGGCTCGCGTCCATCCCGGAATGCGGGCCAGGTAGTCCGGGTCGGTGATCGGCCGCAGCGCCTTTTCGATTTTGGGCGGCACCAGCAGCGATTGCTCCGCCGGGTGCGGCGTACCTTCGGGATCCACCCAGGCAACGCTGTTCTTGAACAGATTGGAGTGCGCCGCCAGGGGAACCCAGCCCTTGGGCATCCCCTTGCCGTTCGGCGATCCCCAGATTCCGGTGTCGGAGTCGCTCAACTGCTGAACCAGCATGTGCGTGGCGCGCGCCGTGGCGAACTTATCGCCGTACGTGTCGAAGGCCTTCAGCGCGTCCAGGGTTTTCGGCCGCTGGTTGTGCGCGATCGCGTCCAGGATCGTGGGAAATTCGCGCTCCTGGTTGTACGGGAAGTTGCGGCCGATCTTGCCGCCTACCGCCCGGCCCAGCATATCCAGCACCGGCGTCTTCTCCTGCTCTTCCTGGGACTGGAGCAAGTGCGTCACGTACTCGTCGGGCGAGACGTGGTGTTCGATGAACCCCAGCCGCTGGCCCTCGCGCAGCGACACTTCCGCGACCCTGGTAAGCTCCTGGTCCGCCTTGACCATGGCCGGCGTGGGATCCATCGCCCGCTCCATGGCCGGCCGCATTTTCTCGATGTTGTCGCGCGCGATGTCGATACGCGGAACGTCCCGGTAGCCTTCGTGCGTCCCGTCGAGCCATTGCTCGAGTTCCCCCGGCCGGTTGCGGAAGTCGCGCATGAGGTACAGGCCCTCGCGGTCGATGTGGTTGGGAAGCTCGCGCCGTAACCGTTCGGTAATCTGGCGTACCCGCGCGCTCCAGAAGTCCCGTCTTCCCGTGAACCACTCGCGCATGTTCTGCCCGTACTGCTTATCCCGCGCGGCCTGGACCTGCTCCGGGGTCTTGGTCGATTTCGGACTGAAAGAGCCGCGCTCACTGCCGAACAGATCGCCCGATTCCGGCTTCTCTTCGTCGAACAGTCCGCGGTTCTCGGCCGGTTTCAGGTTGGAGGGTTTGACCTGGCCGCCGGATTTAAGCTGCGCGGTGAGTCGATCGTGGGTGAGCTTGTCGGCGCCGCGCTGGGCGTCTACTTGGGACTGCCGTTCGGCGGACGAGTCGAAGAGGCCTGGCTCTCCGGCATCAGCACCTGGGAGTAGCTCTCGCGGAAGGGACCGCCCATGGGAATCCTTTTCAGGCGGCTGCCGCCGGATCGATGAATCCGGTTCAATTCCTCCCCGAGGCCCTGGTTCCCCCGCTGATCGTATGCTTCCAGGCAGCGCGTCAGATTCTCCTCCGCCTCGTGTATCTGGGTGGCGGAGTGCATCGAAGACCCGCCGGGCGATTTCTCTTGGTGGGACACTGCCATACTCCTTTCTTAACGTTCGCACATAATCGGCGCCAACGGAGCGGGCCTGGGGAAAAGTGAGGTTCAATTCCCGGTAGCGCCCCGGCCGCATCAGCCTCACGCCGATTTCGGACGCCGCTTCTCCCTGAGTAGAAAACCCGTAGTGGCCCAGTGCGCCGGCTGCGGTTCGGCCTTGCGGCGTGCCCTGCGTAAACCTCTGCGAAGCCGCCTCGCTCAGGTGAAATTTGGCCGCTTTCCCACCCGCCAGCACCGATTGCAGCCTGTGGTCAAGTTCCTCGTTAAGTCCGGTCGCCTTGATGTCGTCCGGAAGTCCTTCATGGTCAACCACCACGATGAGAGACTTGCCGGCTCGGGCGGCTGCGCGGGCGATCCCGGCCAGTTGTTGGGACGCCTGGCTGGGCTTCACAATCTTCGCCAGATTTGCCAGGGTGGCCGCGTTGGCCGGTGAGAAATGGCTGGCCACGTGAGACATCCCCCCCTCGTCCTGGGGCCTGCCCGCGAGCCGGTGGATATATTCCATGCCGCTCTGATTGGTCACGACCGCTGCCGCGTTCTTCTGGTCGGCCGGATCCAGTTCGTGCGGCTCAAAGACCATGTTCCGGGAGTGAAACTCGAGGGACTGCCCCGGAACATAGCCCGCGTTCCGGTTGGCCGAAAGCATCGGCACGCGGGAAGAATCGGCGGACGGAACTACTTCTCCGGCGCGCACCTCGCCCGCTCGGCCGGCGTCCGGTTGCCGCGCTTCTTCCACCGCGCCCTTTGCGCCTCGCAGCGAACCGAAGGACTGCTCGAACGCGTCCGTTTGCGGTACGGGCGGGGGCGCGAACATGCCAATGGTGGTGTCCGGGCGCGACAGCGACTCCATCCCGGCGTACTTGCGGAAGGCCTCAGCCAGGGCCCGGCCGGAGTTGTTCTTGAGAATGCCGGCCCACTGGTAGGCGCCGGGGCTGAATTTGCGGTTGCCGTACAGGCCCTGTTGCGCGTCCACATCTTCGAGCCTGGTCACATTGCGCGCCCGTGCGACGTGCATCAGCCCCATGCTTTCGCGAATGGGCGCGCTCATCACGTCCCACTCGGGCCGCTGTTCCACGCGCGCCAGGGGCGCTACGATTCTTTCGAGCTTGTTGCGCAGCGCCGGCGGCGTCCCGTCCATTTCCGCCACGTTGCCGAACAGCCGCCCGATCATCAGCCGCCCCACGCGGTTCTTGCCTTCCGGCGTGAGTTTCCCCTCGGCGATATACTGCGGCCGTTCTCGATCCGTGATCAGCCCGTCTGTCACCAGGCGATTTACGATCTCGGGCCCCGCGTCACTGGAAAGCACCCGCGCCAGCGTGCCGCCTTCGCCCAGCTTGTCGATTTCATGGGTGATGACCTCCAGGGTTTCCGGCGAGACGTGCCGCGAGTCCATCAGGGCCTTTTCGTTCGGCCCGAGCGCCGCCGTGCCTGTCTTGTTCAGGTCGGTGATGGCGCGCTGCGCGTTGATTCCTTCGCTGACCGGTGTCTCGCGCACCAGGACGGGCTGCTTCATGGCCTCCACGTCCTTGGGGTCGATGCCGTAATGCTCGGCGTCCGCCAGTAATGCGGATCGATAGTCTTCCCAGCGGTCGGGATGCAAGGCCGCCATGCGCTGGAGCGCCATCACGCGCGAGTTGCCGCCGAGGGCGTTGCCCCGGTCGTCCACGACGGGGGGGCCGTTGGTATTGTCGGGATTATCCGTGATCAGGTAGCGCGGGTTCGACTTCTGCGCCTGCATGATGACGCGGTTTTGATTTTCGAGCTTGGTGTAGTCGCGGTCGTTCTCGTAGGGGTACTGAGGATTTCGCTGGAAACTGAAACCGCTGTGAGAGGGTTGGAGGTCGCTTAGCTCGCGGAGCCGGTATTGGGCTTGGTACTCGGTGTCTTCTCCTGGGACAAGGACTGTTGTCGCTCGGCCAACACCCGCTCCCCGTACTGCACCATCCGCCGCTTGAAGGCCGCTATGCTGATCGCCCTCTGCTCCGCTTCGTCCTGCTGCTGGCTGTTCATTGGCTGCCTCCTGTTCGATTGTACGCCCACTCGCGGGCTTTTCGACCTTCTTTTCCGCCTTAGGCTCACCCTGCGAGCCACCCGCCGGCGCCCTTGCCGCGTCGTACGTCTGACGGAACGCCTTCCCCTCCCGCGTCTGCTCCGTCGCCGATACAAAGCGTGGCCTGGTCCCAGATTGCTGCTGGTATTGGAACGCGGCCATGTCGTACAAGCGCGTGGCAACCCCCTGGCGTTGGAACTCGGGGTCCACGTGGACGTTCTGCGCCAGCAGCTCGCCGTCTTTTCCAGGCGTGAACGTGGCGGCGCCGATAGGAACCCCGCGCGAGTAGGCCTCCGCGAACATCGCGTCCGGGGTCTCGCGCCAGCGATACTCGATACCTGGCGGGGATGAGGATACTGGAGGGGCCGGTGCTTCCGGCTTGGCCGGGGCAGCCGGAGGGGCCTGTTCGCGCTTAGGAGGCGGAGGAACGGCCGTCCAGCCGCTTCCCAGGTCTCGGGTGCCCGGAGTTGGGGTAACAGCCTGCGGCTTCTCAACCACGCCCGGGGGCTGCGCTGCGGGCGATGGTACCGGTACTTTCGGTTTTTCGGCGAGCGGGCCTTTCCCCCTGCGCTCATCGACGGCTGCGCGTTCCTGCTCCGCGATGTGGTCTTCGATGGGGTTGGCGGTCCAGCCGTCCCCTAAATCTCTAGGGGCCGGTGCTGGCGCTGCGGGCGGCGCTGGGGCGGGTTCGGGGGAGGGGGGCGCGGGTGACGCAGGGGCGGCGGCCCCCGGCGCAGCGGAGCGCGCTGCAGGGAGCATTAGCTCTGCTTTGGGCGGCTCCGGTCCTGTGGTGCGCGAGGCCTGCCGGCGCATACCCTCGCGGCCGAAGAGTTCCATGGCGGGACGATTGCCGGCCTCGCGCGCGGCCGCGTACCCGTACATGACCTCCTGGTCCGTGAGGGAGTCGAGCGGTATCGGGCGCCCGAAGACGGCGCCAGGTTCGAAAAGCCCCGCCGCTTTGCCCAGCGCCACGCCGGTGCCGAGGCCGGCGAACTGGCCGGCCAGCTCGGCGTACTCCTTGGGCACATGGACCGCCTCCAGGCCCTTCTCGGTGGCTTGCTGCCCTGTCTCATAGGCTGCCAGCGTGGCCACGGTCTTCAGGGGAGCCTGCATGGCGGCGTAGGGCACCAGGACGCTGCCGATCTTCACGGCGCCCTTTACCGCCTTCACGGCGGCGCCTGCCACCTGCTTTCCCGTGGGAGCTGGGATCTGCTGGGGCACGCCCGCGGCGCGGGACACGCCGGTCGCGGCGAAGCTCGCCAGGTCGCCCAGTCCCTCGCCCACGTCGCCGGCTCCGGAGGCGACAGTGCCAAGGGGCGTCATTCCCATGCCAGCGTCGGTAAGTTCCTGGGTGAGTCGCGCCGTTCCCGGTATGACCTCGCGGGATTGCACGAAACTTTTCGGGGCCGCCACTATCCTCACCGGCGCGCCGCGGGGCGCCGGTGGCTCCTCTGCCAGAATCTGCGGAACGGGCTGGCGCGGTCCGGCGAAGGGTTGGGCCGTCTGGGCCGGCGCGCCCGCTTCCTCTTTCGCCGGCGCGGCCGTCTCCGCTCCGTTGAACAGAGACACCCACTTCCCGCCGTCCCACTTGGAAACGAGCTGCCCCTTCTCATTGCGGCCGAGCCGCGTGGGCTGCACGTTGTAATAGCTGTCGGGGTGCTGTTCGGGCTCGCGGTCGGAGGTGTCCACCTGGGGGCCGAGTTGCGCGGGCGGGGGAGTGACGGGAGGCGCGGCCTGGGGTTGCGGCGCCGTTACCCGAGGCGGCGTCGCCGGCGCCGCGGGAGCCGGCGCACCGGCGATCTTCCAGCCCTTCCCCAAATCGACGGACGTGTCCGCGGGCGCAGGCGGGGCGCTCGCCTGGTCCGCGGGTCCGATGATCCAGCCCTGAGTGCCCACGCTATTTCACGAAGTAAACGATGCCGTCTTTTTTCTGCCAGACGTGGCCGTCCGGCGCGGTCGCCTGCTGGCCTTCGGGGATTTTGCCCTGGATTTCCTTGGGCGGCGCGCCGGCTCCCACAACCGCCGCTTTGCGCGTCTGATAGCTCTGGATTTGATAGGCGTTGGTGGTCAGTTGCCCTTGCTTGGTTTTCTTTTGCAGGGCCGGCGTGTCCGCGTTTCCAATGTCTTGTTTGAGCTGCACGCGTGCGGCCTGTAAGTCGTCTTCCTTGGCTTGCAGCGCCTGGAGTTGCTTCTGCTGTTGCGCTGTTTGCGTCGCGGTCAAGCGGTTCGCCTGGCGCGTGTTCGCGCCGGTCTGCGCGTTCGCCGCGCGCGAGTTGGCGTTTTTCTGCGCGCTGTCCGCGATGGCTTTGCGCAGCGCGTTGACGGAGTTCGTATTGGCGGTTTTCGTTTGGTTGTTTGCCGCGTTCGTCTCCAGGCGGTTGTCCAGCGTGTTGGCCGCGATGCCTTCGCGCGATTGGAGGCGCGCGTCGTTGCGCTCGTTCTGGCCGGCTTGCGCGCCGGCCGCGATGCTCTCGCGCGTCTCGCTGCCCAGCCTGGAGTTCAGGTAGTTCGCTACGTGCTCGTCCGGGATCGGCACCTGCGCCGGCAGACCGTACTTCTGCTGGTCTTCGGGCGAGAGGGTGAGCATGGTTGAGGTCGCCCGTTTCTTCGCCCCGGCCGCCGCGGCCGCGCGGTCCTGCTGTTCCTGGTCCGAATACAGCTCGGTCTGAGTCTTATTCCCCTGGCGGTCCGTGTAACTCACCGTCCTTGAGGGATCCGCCTTGCGGAGCGTGGTGCTTGCGGGAACGATGCGGGTTTCGGGTGTCGGCAGGTCGGCGATTCCCTCGGCGTCGAGCGGAATCGCGATTGGCGGCTCCGGGTCTGCGCGGGGAGGCGGCGGCGCCGGCGTCGTCATGGACTGCTGGACAAACCCGGCCGTGGGCTGCTCCACCATTCCGTTGTTCACTGGCCGCCCTGCGCCTTGCAGCATCATCTGGTTCTGGATGTCCCGAAACGACGCGTTCGAGTCCTCGATGGCCGCTTTCCTGCTCGCGTCTTCCCTGTCTGCCGCGTCCGCCAGCATCTTCTGCCGGATCTGGTACCCCTGCACGATGCCGTTCAATAACCCGCCCAGTGCACTCTGTGGTGCGCTCATTCTTTCCCCCTCCTCCGGTACCCTGTCCCGCTCCGCCGCCGCGCTCATGACGCCGCGGGCGCGCCCGATGGCGTCCTCCATCTGATCCCGGATGTATCCGCTCTCGTCGTCTTCCGCCATGTCGGTTTACTCGTCGCTGTTCCCCGCGTAACTCCCGGTCACGGCGTTCCCGCCACTGTCGTAGCCGGTATATCCGCTCGAGCCGCCCCCGCTGCTAGCCCCCCCCAGGCCGGTACCCATCATCAACAAGCTCGACAGGCTTTGCAGGATCTGGCCCAGCCCGCTGGTAGTGGTGGTCGAGGAGCCGGTGGTATCGCTGGCCCCGCTGGTCGTTCCGCTCGTCGTCCCGCTGGTGCTGGTTCCCTTGCCGGTGTTCAGGAGCTGCTCCCCGAGACTCGCGCCGGCATTCTGCTGGTTGATCTCCTGATCGGCCAGGTTGCCCTGGAATCCGGAGACCGCGTTGGCGCGCGACAGGTTGGCGTTGTACATCGCATCGCCGGCGGCACCGCTCGATCCGTAGCCCCGGCTGGCCATCTGCTGCGCCACCTGGCCGGGAACGGCCGCGTAGGTGGAATTGATGGCCTGCAATCCGGCGTTCTGAATCGGCGCGAACATCGCCTGCGGGTTGCTCATCGAGCTGTTGGAGTATGCCAGCAACTGGTTCATCATCTGCTGGAGCTGCGGCGAGAACGTCGCCGTCGTGCTGCCCGACATCGTCCCGCTGGACGTGCCGCTGGTGTCGGTGTTGCTCGACGAGTTAGTTTTGCTGGTGTTATTCAACAGTGACGACATTGCGTTTCCCCTGGAACCCCTCTTTGCTGAGGCCGTAGATCCACACGTCCTTGGGCTTCCCCTGCCAGAGCGTGTGGCCCTCCAGCGTGCCCTCCCGTTTCCCCCCGAGATTCGAAATCAGCGACCCGATAGCCAGGTTGCCGGCGAGGACCCGGAACTCCAGGCGGCCGAGGCCGCGCTCCTGGAACATCTCGCTTACCGCGATACGGCAGGCCTTCACGGCGATTCCGCGGCCGTGAAAGTCGGGCTTCAATAAACAGTGCGCCGTTCCCAGCCACGGGCTGATGCGCTCGAACTCAATCAGTCCCCCCAGCTCGCCGTCGCCGTACACCGCCCAGGTCTTCTCCCGTTCCAGCTTGGCCGCCATCAACGCCAGGAAGCTTTTCAAATCCCGCGGGCCGAAATCGTCGGACACCTTTTCCCGGAACGGCTCGATCCAATGCCACACGCGCGGCAGGGCTTCGAACGGAAACGGGCTGGTCACTTCGATGTTCATCGGATCGCGCTCCAGCTCATCTGTTCCGCCGTGGGCATCGGCAGAGGCCAATTCATCAGGCATACGTGGTCGTAAGCCCATATCTTCGCCAGAGGCACTCGCGTGCTCCGCGCGGCCACGTACTCGCGTTGCCAGGGCCAGCCCGCGGAATAGAGGCCCAGCAGATACCGGCAGTGGGCCTGGTCCCAAGCCAGCGTGGCGAAAGGGTAGGCCGCGCAGGCCTGCGCCTTGTCGACGTTGTGCTCGGTCCCGGCGTAATCGAATCCCTCCGCCAGGAACGTGTCGAAGCCGGACCCGGACCGCGTGCACCAGGCGAGAGGCAGATTCACGTACCGCATGAGCCGCGCTGTCGTTGGGTCGTTCACGTCCATCGGCCACAGCAGCTCGAACAGGGCGCCCGGATAAGCGGCCAGGACCGTCGCGCGCACGCCGTCCACGTAGGCCTCCAGACGCGACCGCAGGAAGTTCGCGTCGGCGAAGGCGTTCACGTTCGGGTTATCGTTGGGCGTCGAGAATGTGTGCAGCGTTCCGCCGAACGCCGCCGTCGTATCGGCGTCGTAGAACGCCATCGATGCTGGTGTCCCGCCCGCCTGGTACCACCACAGAATTTCCCCGCATTGCAGCCGCACGGGCAATCCGGCCGCCGTCATCAGTCCCGCCATCTGGCAGTAGGCGCTCGCCATGTACGCCTGCACCCCCGCGGAGAAAGAGCACTGCGAGCTGAGCAATACTCCGAAGCCCGTAGCCGTCTCGACGGCCGTGCCGTCGTGAAAGCGCTGGGTCCACACCGCATCGGGGGGATTGTCCGGCGGATTCACCAGCTCCTGGCTGAAGGACACCACCACGCCGAGCCCTGCCGCCTCGATCTCCGCGAAGTACCCCGCGTGCCACGCCACCGCGGCGGCGTTGATCGGCGCCCCTACCACGCCTGCCGCCTCATCCACTCCCCAATACCAGCCCGCGGCGATTGCGGGCGGTGTGCCGTTGGTCGTCGTCGCCGTCGCCGTGAACGCGCTTGCTTCGTGAGTGTCCACGGTCACCGGCACAAAGTACGCCGCGCTCGACGCCCGCCCGTGCAGTGTCAGCACCGCTCCGCTCGCCTCCGCCCAAAACACCGTCGATAACTGGTTCACCAGCATCGCCAGCGCCAGCGCCACGGTTTCCGGGGTGTCGCCGTGCAGGTTGGCGTGATCCAGCTCCGCGGTGCCCATCATGATGCTGGTGTTGTCTCCAAACACCGGCGTGCCGGCGAATGCGATCTCCGTGGACTGCGACCAGGTGCTCGCAGGTTCGAGGGCCTTCCGCACCGGCCACCAGAACACGCCCATGTAGTGGTCGATCTCACCCGCCAGGCCCAGACCTAGCAGGTTCCAGACAAGCCTCTCCGGTGAAAGCTTGTAGCTGGCGTCGGTGTCGTAGTCCGTGGCCGGCCCCACGGTGGTGTCGGCCGCGAGGGGAGCCGGAACGTCCGACAGCACCGCGCACTCCAGGAAGTCGAAGTAGAAGAACCAGCCGCCGCTCGATGCGTTCTTGGATGCCGATGGCGTCACTGTCACGCTATGCGCGCCCGCCAGCACGTCCGCGATCTTAATGCGCGCCTGTACTCCGCTGCCGTAGCAGTCCACCGCCAAGGGCATGCCCCCGTCCACCGAGACGTCGACAATCCCGCCGCTGGGGTCCAGGCGCGTGCCCAGATAGATGGTGTGAGCCGCTCCGCAGTGCGTCTCGACCGTCAGAGCCCGCGCCTCCCACTCGCTATACGCCGACCGTATTGCCCAGCCCCGGCTCCACCAGGCGGAGACCGTGCCCCAGCCGTCCGCGGTGACGCCATCGGGCATCAAACCGAGCGCCGGGTTATCCCAGAAGCCGGTCCGCACCACCCAGGGCGAATTCTCTTCGATGCGGACCGACCCCGGTCCCGCCACCTTCAGCGCCCGGCATCCCGTCGAGTCGGTCACCGTCCAGCTTGTGTAGACGGCAAACCAGCCGATGACATCCAGCCAGCCCGTCATGGGCATCGGGGGCACGAAGGTCAACCACATCTTCTGAATATTCCTGGTTGGCACCAAGGCTCCGGTCTTATCCCGCATCCCCGCGCCCGTGAAATCCAGGCTTACCGCCCACACGTTGGGCGAAGCCCCACCGGCGAATTGACCCGAGACCGGAAGCCAACTCTCCGTGGGAGACGTTCCGAACACCGTGCCGTAGACGCCCACGCGGTTGGCGTTCGCTCCCGCGGTCGCGTCGTAGGTCAGTGTGACCGTTCCCGCGGCCGCCGTCGCGGCCACGGCCCCGCCGCCCGCGGTGATGACCGCCGCCAGCCCCGCCGCCGCAGTGGCCAGGGTGTCGGTGGAGAGCACGGTGTACGAGTAGTAGGTGCCGCCTCCCCACGCGAGCTGAACCTGGTCGCCCGCCGTGATCCCGCCCGTCAACTGGAAACTCACCGTGGCCGAAGCGTAAGAGCCGCCCGCGGGGGTGGCGTATGTGAGAAGCGGAACTTGGTACTCAGTTGCGTACTGCGCCGTTCCGTCGCCCACCAGGACGTTCAGGTACGGCCAGTCCAGGGTCGGGTAATCCGTGCTGTCCAATCGCTCGCAATTGATCGTCTGCAGGTCGAACGACAGCACCAGCCCGCTGAAGTCCCCATCCGGCAGGTACCGCATGCGCGGGTGCTCGTACTGGTTGTTGATGTCCCACAATTGCAGGACGGCGAAATCGTCCTGCCCGCCCCACACCCCGGAGACAGTGAAGCCGGTATCGCTCGCCGAGTGCAGTGCCGCCGTGGCCCCATAGCCGTCGAAGCCCTGGAGCTGCATGGTGCGGTGCGGCTGCAATTTGTAGATCGTTTCGAGTTCGCTCATCAGTAGTAAATGAAAACCGCCAGGTCGGAGCCTGGAATCGTGCTCCCCACGCCCGTGATGGCCAGCCGGATATTCTGTCCTGCCGCCAGCGACGTCGGCGGGGTCACTGTGACCGAGGCCGCCGCGGCCTCGATCGTGAACGTGGCCCAGGCCGCGCTCCCGGCGTAGATCTGCCCGGTTACGCTCGCTCCCGTGGGCGCCGTCTTCACATACGCCACCAGGCTGGTGGGAGTGACGGCCGTATTGAGATACACCGCCGGCGCCGCGTCCGCCTGGATCGCCAGCGTCCCGTTAGCGTACAGCGCGATCGCGCCGCCGCCCCCCGCCGCGGTGGCTGTCCCGGATGTGGAAGCCGCCGCCGCCGTCGTCGTCGTCGCCAGCGCGCTCTGTTGCATCATGCGCAGCCGGTTATTAACCGCTTGCGTCAACGCGGGCGGCACGCCCGCGATCTGCGGAATGGGGACGGGCAGGTTCATCTATTCGTCCACGGGCACTGGCACCCACTGCGGCACTTGCGGCGTGGCCTTCACTGGCAGGCTCAGCGGCTCCCAGCTCTGCGGCGTGGGCTCGATGGGAATCGGCAGCGGATTGTAGCTCTCCGGCGTCCCCTCAATCGGGATCGGCACTGCCTGATACTCCACCGGCGTGGGCTCGACCGGGATGCCCACCGCCGAGTACTCCACAGGCGTTTTCACGACAGGCAATTCAAACCAGCCCCATTCGCCATCCGGCAGTTCGCGTGTCCATACCCTCACGCCATATAGCTCGACCTGGCCGCCGGCCGGCGTGCACGTGGCCTGCACGATGTGTCCCTGCATGTTGTAGGGCAGCCGCGAGCGGATCACCGTGCGGGTGGTAATCGGAATAGTAAAACTGAAGCGTTGCGCCAGCGCCCCACCCGGCACGTCCGTCGCGAAAGCGAGGCTCGCCGTCGAGGTGGCCACCACGTCCACTTCGACCTTGCCGAACAGATGCGATTTCTCGAAGCCCATTTACTGGCCTCCGCCCGCGCCTGGCGCGATCGGCACGGTCTGCCAGATTTCCGCGGGCGTCAAAGAGCCGTCGATGTAAACGCCCAGCGGTCTGAGATACACCACGCCGGAATACAGCTCGAACTGAGTCGCCGAACCCGGCGTGATCTTGGGATAGAACTCGGTCCCGCGCAGTCCGTCGAGCGCAATCGGGATGGTAACGCGCGCGCCCGGCCCTCCGGAGCTGGCCAGCGTAACGCCGGCGCCCGCATTCTCCGTGAGCCGCGCAGCCAGCGCCCCGCCCGGCATGTCGGTATAGAACTGAAACGTGGCCGGGCCGTTGGACGCATAGCACAGCGTGATTTCTTTGAACTCGTTTACGCGGCGAAAACTCATGGAAGCTCCTCTATTGCCCGCTCGCGCCCGGCGCCAGCGGCAGCGTGTAGTAGAAATCGCTCTGCGATCCGTCCACGTACACCCCGAGCGGGAGCACGCGTACCTTGTAGCCGTAGATCTGAAACCCCACCGCGCTGGCGATCTGGTGGCGAAACAGCCGCCCCGCGATCGGAGTCGTCATCACCCAGCGCACAATCTCGCGCCCGTTGGTTTGCGGGATAGTGAAGCCCACCGCCGTCACTCCGCCCAGCACGCCGCCCGGAATGTCCGAAGACAGAGTGAGCGCCGCCGTGCCGTTGCTGGCGTCGCAGTCTATCTCCACCTGGTCGATGCGGCCCGCGCCTTCCAGCCCGTGATTGGTCGGCCCCGAGTCGAAGGTGAGGCCCTGGCGCGCCTCCACGTAGTAATGCAGCAGGATGGGGCTCTCGATGATCGCCGGCGCGTTAATGGCGCCGTTGCCCGTGATGCGGATGGACAGGTTGAAGCTCTTGATCGGCTTGCCGCGCAGGGCGGATGCCAGCGCCAGAGCGGCCCCCGACAGCCCGGTGCCATACGTGGAGGGATACACCAGCGGGATAATCTGCTTGGTGAGCGTCGTGGAACTGAACGTCGTGTCGTGCCCGGCGTCCGTCTCCAGAGCGAACGAGTCAGCCGGCGGAGGCGTGCCGGGGAACACTCCGCCGTCCTTGTTCAGCCGGCAGACGACGGTGAGCGGTGCCCCGTTGGTGTTGTGGCTCAGCACCAGGTCGGCCCAGGTCTTCTCGCGATCCGGCAATCCGCAGTCGTGATATTGCGACTGGAAGGCCAGCAGCGTTTCTCCGCCGGCGTAGGTGTTTTCCACAGCGAACACGCCGCCGGTACCGATCCCGAGAAACCCGGTTCCCACATCCAGAAACGCCGCGTACGCCTCGGCGGAGGCAAACCAGCGGCCGGAGGGGACGTGCAGAATCAGGCTCGCCGCGGGGTAGCCGTACATGTTGGGGTACGAGACCCACAGCCGCCCCTGCCGGTAGCCGATGGCACAGAGGCTCGAGTAATCGTGCGCGCCGCTCGTACCGGTCAGGTTGCCGAACACCGGGAAGTTCTCGGTAGTCAGACCCCGGAAGATGCGGTCCACCTTGAGGCTCAGTTTGCTGGCCGTGTCGTTGTTGAACGCGTACACTCCGTCCCACGAAACGAAGTAATCGCCCTGCGAGGTAGAGCACACGGCGCGCGGTCCCACGATGCCCGCTTCCGGAACGGCCGGCTGCAGAATGGCCGAGTCGCTGCCGCAGTCGCCGATGTGCACCCAGATCGATTTCGTCCGGTATATCGTCAGGAACCCCGGCCGCACGGTGATCGCGAGAATCGCGTCTCCCGCGTCCGTGCCCGCGTCCACCCAGTTACCGCCGTAGGCATCGGCCGAGCCCGGAAAGAACGCCGGCTGCAACGGGTTGGTGAACCACATGCGGTTCGGATGCGCGATGCTGTTGGCCACCACGACGCGGCCGTTGTAAGTGTCGCTGGCAATCACTCGCGCCGCCGGCGGGGGATCCATACCTTCCTGCATGATGACGCCCAGCAGCAGCAGCGAGGTGTCGTCCTGCGCGTCCATCGGGTTGCCCGTGTCCACGTACGTCGCTTGCCCGGCCGGGATCGGCGAGGGGTTGAGCAGGTACGGCGTGGCGTCTCCGTCCGAGTCGCCCGCCCCCACGTTGTACGCCGGCACCTGGCGGTAGATGTTCCAGCCGGTGGCGCAGGAAGGCATGCCCGAGGGCTGCCCGATCTGGGTGGCTCCCTGGGTGCCGTCCGCGCTCGCCGGTGTGAGGCGATTGGAAGGCGTGGGGTTGCTCTCGCCCAGCAGCGGGGTGATCCACGTAACGAAATAGCAGTCCTCGTTGGGGAAGGACTTCGCGCCGAAACCGCCGTTGACTCCGACCGCCGAGCTGCACGATCCCAGGTCTACGAGCGTGGGCGCGCTGAGAGTCGCCGCGATGGTCCACGGCCACAGCGTCGTGCCGTCGTCGCGGTACTGCCCCTGCGTGTTCATGATCCAGGCGAAGCCCTGGTAAGAGAGCATGCCCAGCGGGAAGCCGTCGAGAGCGGTGGAGTTGAGCGGCGCTTCCGAAGCTCGCCCGATCTGCCGCAGGTGCACTCCGTCCGAGTAATAGATCCGGTTGCCCGTCGCCGAGGAGACTTGCAGCACGCTGTTGCCGCCGCCCGTCACGGGACTGCTTTGGAGCGTTCCTTGGGGCGCTTGCTCCAGCCTTCCGTCGCTGCCGGCGAACCAGCACGTGAGGTCGAGACACTCGCCCTGCGGGACGTTCACCAGGTCCGTCAGCGCCGCGCGCCGCGGGTTCTGGTCGGACGGGACTAAGAGGTCCAGGCCGCCCGGCGTGATGCGCTGTTCGTTGAGCTTGTAAGACACTTATCCCTTGCCGAAGTACTGCTGAAATACCTGCTCCAACATCCCCGCCCGCGCCGCGCAGTGCTTCGCCAAATCGGGCTGCTCGCTCTCGCCCTCTTCGCCGTACAACGCACCCAGCACGGCAAAGGACAGATAGATCCCCACCGGCGCCGGCGCCTGCACCAGCACGTTCTCTTGCGCCACGTCCAGATCCGGCGGGTACTGGCTGCAAATCACGGGCAGGTTCGCCGCGGCCGTGGGAACCGGGACCAGGCCCACGGTGTTCAGCATCAAATCGTCCTCGTACCAGTGGTCCGGCGTTCCCGGTGTGCTCTGAAACTGTTCGTCGCGCGATTCCAGATCGATCACGGCTGCCGGCCGCAGGGGAGAAGCATTCAGCGAGATGTGAATCGTGGAGACCTGGCTGGAC
>Ga0265316_10002345_pt1 | contig 19739 bp, 15 predicted proteins | sample 4522metaG_FD_202092 | JGI IMG/M metagenome (GOLD analysis project Ga0265316, IMG submission 202092) | Rhizosphere microbial communities from Carex aquatilis grown in University of Washington, Seatle, WA, United States - 4-5-22 metaG | ecosystem: Host-associated > Plants > Roots > Rhizosphere >... | reverse complement strand
GTGCACCGTGACAGCCAACTGGCGCACCATGTGGCACGCGCCTACCTGCAACGCTTTCCCGACGGGAATCAAGCCGAACTCGCCCGCTCCGTTGTACAATCAGCCGCTGAGTGACTGCTCCGCTTGCCACTTTGCTTTTCACCGTCGCGCTCACGCCTGGCACTGCCACGGCAGGTGCAGCCTCGGATTCGGGGGCCGCGGTGATCGCCGTGGCCATACCCGAGGGACAGAACAGCGCCATGCAAGAGGCTCTCAACCGACTGCGCGGCGAAGCACTGTCGGTGGGCTTCGAGGTGCGCTTCATCCACGTAGACACTTCCCTTTCGCCCGCTTTGCAGCTCGAAACGCTCGCGCCCGGACCGCGAACCGCCGCCGTCGTGGTCTTCGCCAACGCCGCCGATGCGACACCACCCGAGGTTCCCGTCCACCAGCTCGATGTCTGGTTTCTCGATCGTGCAAGTGGCAAGACATCGGGGGCCCATCTGCACGTTTCCGACGAGGAGATGGATCGCGCGGACGTCGTCCTCGCGGTGCGCGCTGTGGATTTCATTCGCGCCCGCATGTTCGATACCCTTGCGAACAGGCTGGCGACGGCCACCCCGCTGCCATCGCCTGCACCGCCACAGCCGGTACCTGCGCTACGAGATCGCGTCTTCGTGGCCGGCGGTCTGGCGGTGCTTGGCGCCTCTTCAGGTTTCTCGCCAGCGCTGCTGCCGTATGTCGAGGCCGGGTATCAACTGCGTTCTTGGGTACGCGCCACCGTCAGCGCGTTTGGGTTGGGCACACGCCCAACGCTGCAGGCCCAGGATGGCACCTTGCGCATCGATCAGAGCTTCATCGGGCTGGGCCTGACCTTCACCCGTTGGCATTTGTGGCAGTTTCTCCCCCACGCGGAATTGGGTGGCGGCGCGTATCACGTGGTGGCCGAAGGAATCGCCAACTCCGGGTTCCAGGGCCAACGCATCGCCGATTGGTCGCTGGGCGGACGCGCGGCCCTGGGTGTCACGGCCTCACTCTCCCGCCATTTCTTTTTCGACGTCACAGCAGGCACCTTGTGGCTCACGCCGGAACCACGCCTGTACAGTCTGACCACTTTTGTCGCGAGCACGGGCCGACCATCGTGGATTGGCACCGCGCTTGTGGGAGCGCGATTCTGATGAAGCGCGCGACCATTATCTTGCTGAGTCTTTGTGTCGGGTGCGAGTCCCGGAATCTGGTGGTGATCACTTCGGGGCCCAACGGCGATACCAGCGAGTACATCGGCGATGCCGACGGGGCCGTCGCCGATGCCGAAGAGTTCATTGCCGATGCCAACGGGTCGACCTCCCATTTGAACGGGCACTACCACATGGAGAATCTGGACCGCGGCCTGGTCGCGGTCGCGGTGCCCAATGGCGTGTACCTGGGCTGGCGCATGTTCGGCTACGAATATGACGACCAACAGCCCGAACGGATTGCGTACGCCGTCTACCGCGACAGCGCGCTGATCGCGACCGTGAGCGACAGCACGAACTTCCTGGACCGCGAGGGCGGCGCAGATTCTCTATACTCGGTGGCCGCCATCGTCGACGGAGAAACGCAAGAACTGTCACCCGTGGTCAACGCCTGGCCACAAGACTACTTGCGAATTCCCTTGCAGACTCCAGCGGCGGGCGTGACTCCTGCCACGTGCCTGACCCCCAACGAACGCTATACCTACAACGCCAGCGACGCTTCCGTCGGCGATCTTGACGGAGATGGTCGCTACGAAATCGTCCTGAAATGGGATCCGTCCAACGCCAAAGACAACGCACAATTCGGTTGCACCGGCAACGTTCTGCTCGACGCGTACACACTGGACGGGCAGCTACTTTGGCGTATCGACTTGGGGCCAAACATTCGGGCCGGCGCGCACTACACCCAACATCTTGTCTATGACTTCGACGGAGAAGACGGCAAAGCCGAACTCGTCGTGAAGACCGCGCCCGGCACAACTGATGGGACCGGCACCAATCTGAAAATGGGACCCGCATTCAGCGACGACCAAACCGCTGTCTACCGCAATTCGTCTGGCTACATCCTGACCGGACCTGAGTACCTGACGGTCTTCGATGGCGTCACGGGTGCCGAGCTGGCAACCGTGAATTTTCAGCCAGCGCGCGGAGCTGTAGTGGACTGGGGTGACACCTATGGCAATCGCGTGGACAACTTGCTTTCCACGGCGGCGTTCGTTCGCGATCAGAGCAACGGAACCGGCAGCGGTCGCCCTAGCATAGTCATGGGGCGCGGCTTCTACGCTCGCACCGCGCTCAGCGCCTGGAATTGGCGAGACGGCGCGCTCACCCGACTGTGGACCGCGGACAGCAAACTGGGCACCGCCTACGCCGGACAGGGAGCGCACAGTTGGGCCGTGGCCGACGTGGACGGCGATGGTACCCAGGAAATCATCACCGGCTCGTCCACCATCAATGGCGACGGCACCCGGCGCTGTTCGACGAACCTCGGCTACGGCATGGGATTGCACGTCGCGGATCTGATCCCCGGCCGGCCAGGCCTGGAAGTCTTCGTGCCCCACATGAGCGGCACGACGGCGTACGATGAGCATGACCCCGACACATGCGCCATCATAGTTCCCGGTCTCGCCGCGTCAGGCACCGCTCGCGGCGTGGCCGACGATATCTATGACGGTAATGACGGGGGTGAGATGTGGACCAACAACTCTGGTTCGCTCATATCGGCCACAACGGGGAAGAATGTGGGCAGCCTGCCGAGTTCGACCAACTTCCTCATTTGGTGGGACGCGGACGAAGCCCGTGAGCTGGAGGATCAGACGAGCATCACGAAATACGGTGGCGCCGTGCTGTTGAACTGCAGTGATTGCGCCTCGGACAACTCGACCAAGGCCACACCCGTGCTCAGCGCGGATCTGCTGGGCGATTGGCGCGAGGAGATCATCTGGCGCGAGAAGGACAATTCGGCCCTGCGTCTCTACACCACAACGGACGTGACCACGCGTCGGATCTACACCCTGATGCACGATCCCCAGTACCGCATGCAGGTGTCCTCCGAGCAGACTGGGTTCAATCAGCCACCTCATCCAAGTTTCCACATCGGTCACAGCATGCAGATGCCGCCCGAGCCAGACATCTTCGTGCGGCGGTAGGGCTTGCCAGGCGTCTCTCCGGCAGGTTGAGAAATTCGATGAGCCGTGCGGCGGTGACAAAGCCACTGCCTCTCCAAGACTTCGAGTCATGGGTTCGATTACAGGGAGGAACGCATGCAACGAGAGCACACAGCGCAAGGCAAAGTAGATCGCATTCTGGCGTCATTGATGTACGTCATCAGTGTGGGGCTGCTGTTTTCTGCGTGCAGTTCATCTGGCGGAGGAGGCGGCGTGCCGGGGACAGGCGGCACGTCACCAGGTGGATCGACTGACACTGGCGGACAGATGAATACTGGCGGTGTGTCGACCGCGGGCGGTGACACGACCCCAGCGGGCGGTGACACGACGCCAACAGGCGGAAACACGACGGTTGCTCCGTCGGGAAGCGGCCACTACCAGATGGAGAACTTGGATCGCGGCGTGGTGGCGGTGAAAGTCACAGGTGGCGTCTACGTTGGTTGGCGCATGTTGGGCACCGAGTACGACACCACGGCCAGCAACGTTTCCTACAACCTCTACAAAGACGGAAACAAGTTGCAGAACGTGACCGATAGCACCAACTATCTGGACTCTGCCGGCACATCCACCTCGAAATACTCGGTGAGCGCCGTGATCAAAGGTACCGAGGGCGCGCAGTCTGATCCGGTTACGCCCTGGGCACAGAACTACGCGAGCATCCCGCTGACCTCGCCGGGAAGCTCCTACAGCGCAAACGATGGCAGCGTCGGGGATCTCGATGGCGACGGCAAGCTCGACATCGTGCTCAAGTGGGATCCGTCTGACTCGAAGGACAATTCCCAGGCGGGCGTCACCGGCGACGTCTATATCGACGGGTACACGTTGGCTGGCGCGAAGCTCTTCCGCATCGACCTGGGACCGAATATTCGCGCCGGGGCGCACTACACGCAGATGTCAGTGGGCGACTTTGACGGCGACGGCAAGGCGGAATTGGCGGTCAAGACCGCACCAGGAACCAAGGACGGAACCGGCAACTATCTGAGCACGGGCACGGCTGCCAGCGCCGACAACAGCGCTGTTTACCGAAACGCCAGCGGCTACATTCTGACTGGGCCGGAATGGATCACGGTCTTCCGAGGGTCGGATGGCAAGGAACTGGCGACGATCGACTATCCAGTGCCCCGCGGGGTTGTGACGGCTTGGGGCGACGGCTACGGCAACCGGTGCGACCGCTTCAACGGTGGGATGGCCTTCGTGAAGGAAGGCGGCACCGCTACCGGGAAGCCGAGCATCATCCAGCAGCGTGGCTACTACACGCGTCTGACAGTGTCTTCGCTGACCTGGCGTGATGGGGTGCTGGCGAAGAACTGGGTTTTCGACAGCAATGACCCCGGGAACAGCAAGGCCGCCGGCGGTGGCGACCACTCGTGCATGGCGGCAGACACTGACGGCGATGGCGGACAGGAGATCATCACCGGCGCCACCACCATTGACAGCGCTGGAACCTTCAAGTGCAGCTCGGGACAGGGGCATGGCGATGCCATGCACATTGGTGAGCTGGTCGTGGGCAAGGGGATCTCCGTGTTCACGGTTCACGAGACGGTAGGAGGGGGAGATTGTCACGACGGAGCCACCTGCACGATGTACTTCAACAAGACCGGCGGCGGGGACAACGGGCGTGGCGCCGCCGACTATGTCGGCGTCGGAAACGAGACGGCCGCATCGTGTTCGTCAAGCCACACCGGCAACCTCAATTGCGGAACCGGTGCCACCGTTACCCCCAATGCGGGAAGCAACTTCCTCATCTACTGGGACGACGATGAATGGCGCGAGCTTGAAAGCGACACATCGATTACCAAGGTCGGCGGCGGAACACTGCTGAGCTGCACCGACTGCGCTTCGAACAACAGCAGCAAATCCACCCCGACGCTAACTGCGGACCTGCTGGGCGATTGGCGCGAGGAACTGGTGCTTCGCGAAAAGACCAACGCTGCCTTGCGTGTATTCACGACGACAACTGTTACCAAGCGCCGCATCTACACGCTCATGCACGATCCAACGTACCGGGCGCAGGTCGCGTTTGAGAATGCAAGCTACAACCAGCCGCCGCATGTGGGATTCCACATCGGCGTCGGCATGGCTGATCCACCGGTGCCTGATATCTTCATTGTGAAGTAACTCCGTCGACCAAAAGGCCGGCTGGCGCGCCTGGCAGCCGGCCTTTTCTACGCGGGCATGCCCATGGACTCGCGTACGGCCACGAATTCGGGCGTGCGTCGACCTTGCCGGTCGCGCACCACCAGCGGCGGCGGCATGACTGCAGCGCCGACCCGTGCCGCCGCAGTCATGGCAAAGACGACGAAGAGCGGGGCCTTGCCTTCGCGCGGGATCACGTCACGCCAGTAGCTCAGCGCCAGACCGGCCGCGCGCCCAGCGGGTTCGACGCGTTCGCGCTGAATCCACGCCTCGCACGCGACAAAAGGCGCGCCCGGCGCCAGCACCCGAGCCGCCGCCTCACAGTACGCCTCCACGCCGCCGTGATGCTCGAAACGGCACGGGGCCCGCTGCGTCCCGTCGGACTGCGTGCCCGTCCCGATAGGAAAATACGGCGGCGTGCCGGTCACCAGATCGAAAGGCCCCTGCCCTGCCAGCGACGCCGGCTCGCGGAAATCGCCGTCGCGAACTTCCACGCGATGGGCGGCGCCGTTCCAAGCCAAACTGCGCCTGGCCATGGCGGCCGAAATCGGCTGCACTTCCACGCCCAGTCCGCGCGACTGCGGAAAGCGCCAAGCCAGGAACAATGCAACGCTGCCGATGCCCGCCCCGAGATCGAGCCAACGCGCGGGCGCCGGGCTGGCGGCAAGCGACGCGGCCAACTGTGCCGTCACCAGATCGTCGAGCGAAGTGCGATGGCCATCGAGTCGTTGCAGGATGCGCCAGTTGCCCGCCAGCCAGCAGAGATCCTCATCCGGGCCGGGCCACAGATCCCCGGGATCTTCGGGCGTCTGGGGCGGCGGCCCCGCAGCGATCCAACCGGCAGGCCGGCGTGCCGCACGCACGATGCCTCCGCGAGGAGAAAGGCTGTCTGTCGGACTGGGCTCGAACACGCCCAAGTCTTCTACCGCTACCCGCCGGCTTCGTCGAAGTGATACCCCGCCTCGCCATGATCCGCGTCGTCGAGGCCCATTTCCTCGGAATCAACCGCGGGCCGCAAGCCGATCACGGCCTTCACCAAGTAGGCGAGAACCAGCGTGCCGGTCAAGGCCATCGCAATGGTCAGCCCCATGGCCTTGAGTTGTTCCAGCCACAGGGTCTTACCCACGATCTGCGCCAAATTGGTGTTGAGGTTCGGGTTGGCCTCGGAGGTGGCCAAGAAGCCGGTCAGCAGAGCACCCATGGTCCCGCCCACGCCATGGACGCCGAACGTGTCGAGCGCGTCGTCGTACTTGAGCCAGGCCTTCAGCTTGGTGCATGCAAAGTATGGAATCGTTCCGGCGAAGGCGCCGATGATCACAGCGCCGGTGGAGGTCACGAAGCCAGCCGCAGGCGTGATGACGACCAGTCCCGCGACAGCGCCCGAGCAGAAGCCAAGGATTGTCGGTTTACCCCGGGTAATCCATTCAATGGCGGGCCAGACCACACAAGCCACCGCGGTTGCCAGAGTGGTCGCAGTGAAAGCGTTGGCCGCGATCCCGTCGGCGGCGACCGCGCTGCCCGCATTGAAGCCGTACCAACCCACCCACAGCATCCCGGTACCCACCATGGTCAACACCATGCTGTGGGGCATGAACGGCCGATGACCCCAGCCCTTGCGGCGGCCGAGAATGATAGCCAACAACAGGGCCGACCAACCCGATGACATGTGCACGACGGTGCCGCCGGCAAAATCGATGGCCTTGATGCTCGCCTTGGCGTTGCCGAGGCCATTCATCATGCCGTCGCTGCCCCACACCATGTGTGCCAGTGGAAAATACACCAGCAACATCCAGCCCACGATGAAGGCCATGATGGCCGAATACTTCATGCGCTCGGCGATGGCGCCCACGATGAGCGCCGGCGTGATGATGGCAAACATCATCTGGTACATGGAAAACACGTTGTGCGAAACCCACGCTCCGTAGTCCGGATTGGGCGCGTTGCCTACGCCATTCAGAAAAGCGAACTTGAGCGACCCCAGGATAGGCGACCCGCTGCCGAATACGACGCTGTAGCCGAAGGCCCACCACAAGATGGTGACCACGCCCGCCGTCCCCAAACACTGCGCCATCACCGACAGCACGTTCTTGCGCCGGACGAGTCCCCCGTAGAAAAGTGCCAACCCCGGCAAGGTCATGAACAGAACCAAAGCGGTCGAGGTCATCATCCAGGCGTTGTGCCCTGGGCCTGCCACGCTGAGCGCTTTGGGCGCGGTGTTGTTCAGGTAGGCTTCCAGATCGGCGACACGTGTGGCGAGGTCGGCGCCAGCGGCCGCCGGCGCTGCCGAGGCGGAAGTCGGCGACGGCTCTTGCGCGTGCGCCCCTGATGGCGACAGGGCGTTCAGGGTCAACGCCGCGGCGACAGCGAAAAGCCAGGCATGTCCGGTGCGACTCGATTTCATGGAAGTCTTCCTTTCACATGGCAAGGTAGAGGCGCAACGAAACTGCGGCAAGGTACTTCCCGTGATGTCTGCGCGATTTAGCGATGGGTATACCGACTGCTTGCGGCCACGAAACTGGTAACTTTCACCCAGGCAACTGCATGGAAACGTCAACGAAACAGGCGAACCGCGTGACGATCCGCGAACAGCTGGAAGCCGACGAAGAAAAGGTGCTTTCGCCCTTCGCGCAGAAGAGCCACCTTTCCCGTGGCCGCGATCGGCATGAACCGGCCGACGACACGCGACCAATCTTTCAGCATGATCGCGATCGCATTTTGCACTCGAAGGCGTTCCGCCGCCTGGCGGGCAAAACACAGGTCTTTCTCGCGCCCGCGGGCGATCACTACCGTACCCGTCTGACCCACACTCTCGAGGTGTCGCAGATCGCACGCACCATCGCGCGCGCCCTGCGCCTCAACGAATCGCTCACCGAGGCGATTGCCATGGGTCACGATCTGGGGCACACGCCTTTTGGCCACGCCGGCGAGCGGGCGCTGGCCAAGCTGGTTCCCGGAGGGTTTCACCACGGCCAGCAATCAGTGCGCGTGGTCGAGGTGCTGGAGCACGACGGAATGGGGCTGAATCTGAGCATCGAGGTGCGCGATGGAATCCTCAAGCATTCCAAGGGCAAGGGGCCCATCGTGTCGGACAACCCCGAACTGGCTGCCGCGACTTTGGAGGGTCAGATAGCGCGCATCGCGGACATTGCCGCCTACGTGAATCACGACCTCGACGACGCCATTCGCGGGCAAATTCTATCAGAACTCGATTTGCCGGCCGAGGTCGTGGCGGTGCTCGGCTCCACCCACAGCCACCGCATCGGCCGCCTGGTGACCGATGCGGTGGTGGCCTCGCGCCTGGAAGAAAAATGTCAGATTCGCCTAAGCCCCGAGGTGCTGCATGCCCTGGTCACTTTGCGGGACGTGCTTTTCGATCGCGTCTACGAACGGACAGACATCCGCAAGGAGTTTGAGCGCGCCGAACGAGTCATCAGCGAGCTGTGGTCCTACTTCCATCTCCACGCCGACGAGTTCCATGCGCGCCATTGGCCCAAGGGCGTGCCAGAGAGCGAGGATCTCTCGCGCGCGGTCGCCGATTTCATCACTGGGATGACCGACCGCTACGCCCTGCGCACCTACCAGGACTATTTTCTGCCGCGGCCGTGGACCGTGGTCAGTGGCTAATTCTGCGGCACAAGCCGCATAAGAAAGCCACCATACGGCGCAACCTTGATGCTCTGAACATCGGTGGCGTTGCGCTGCCGCCTGGTGACCAACAAATCGGTCGCCGAAGGACCGTCCGCCACAAGAACCATGTCGAAGAGGCCTGTGCCCAGCAGTTCCATGGGGACCGCGTGCGTCTTGGCGACCGCGTCGCCGTTCAACCCGGCCACGTACCAGGTGCGATCCTTGCGCCGGGCAATGATGACCGAGTGGCCTGGATCGCCGTGCAGCAATCGGGTTTCGTCCCAGGCGCTGGGCAAAGCTGACAGCAGGCTCACGACCTCTTTGGGAAGGGCGCCGTCGCTCTCGACGAAGGAACGCAAACCCGATTCGAAGACCACGGTCAGCCCCAGTTGGTGACCCCAAGTCAAAGGCGTCGGCCGCGCCGGATCGTGGAACGCCACGGGCATGGGTTCCATGGGCCCCACCACGTTGCGGGTGTAGGGATCGATAGTGTTCTGGCGCGCTTGGCTGGCCCCGTCGCGCTCAGCAGCGACGCTGTGCCCGACAGAGGCTGACAGAAGATGTGGATAGGTGCGATCCCATCCTGCGCCTGGAATTCGACCCTCGAACTCCACCAGCAGGTGGCGCCTGCCTGCCTCTTCCAGCAGCGCCAGCAGCGATGCCATGACATCGGGCTTGCCGCTGGCCGAAACCGCGACCCGCACGCCCTTGATTCCGGCCGTCGCGAACTCGGCCAGCGGCAACCGAGCCGCGTCCTGGGGGCCGATGAGCAACCCAACCTTCTTGTTGGCGGCTGCGCGCACCAGCTTGCGCCAGGTGCTACCACCTCCCGACGGCCATTGAGCAGAAAGCAGCGAATAGCCCCAGCCCATGGAGGCCGCGAGCTCGACCAGGTGCACGGCCGGGCCGAGGCTGGCCCGCTCGAGTCCGCTGGCGCCTGCGTGCCGGACCAGGTTGCCGGGCCGGATCCAATCCGCGGTGTCGAGCGTTGCCGGCGCTCCCAGGTCAGTCGCCAGACTCGATTCCACGATGCCGGCCAGCCCGTTTGACACTATCAACACCCGCCAGGGCGTGGACCAGGGCAGACTCGATTTCGGCTGCACATCTCCGCGCCCGGCTTCCTCGTCGGGATGAGGGAAGCGCAAACGATAGATCTCGCCGTCGGCTTTGCCCGCCAGCCCCAGGGCCGCGTGGCCGGCAACCAGTCCGGACTCGGCTAGCAAGACCCAGCGCGACCTGTCGGGCGACGCGAACAGCGCGGGCAGCGCCCAGCGGCTTCCTGCCGGTGCGGCCGTGCCCGCGGGCAGGTCGGCCATCCACTCGGCCGTGGCGCCTTGATTTTGAGCGGCTCCAGGCTCGGACTGGGGCAACAAAGTCGCCCGCGCGCCGGACATGAAACGGAAACCAGTGGCCTCACTGGTGATCGTGAACGGCCCGTGACCCGCTTCGGGGAAGTGATAGCGGAAAGCCAGTCCATCGTCGTAGGCGCGCACGACGAGATCCAAGCGTGCTTTCTGCGGGGTTTCGAACGAGAGCACATGTTCCACACCGGCGTTGCTGAAGTGGCTGCGCTTTCCGCGCGGCAGAGTGTAGTCGTCGGTCACCCGGCGCTGGCTTTCGCCGAGGTAGCGAAGATCATCCGTGAAATCGGCGTCCTGCCGGGTGATGCCCAGAGGCGACCAGCGCAAGATCTCGGTCTTGGCCTCGCCGCCGCCGAACGCAATCCGGTAGTACAGGCGCGGCTGTGCGGGGTAGTCGGCCGTGCCCGCAAGTGAGAAGCCACGCACCTCCATCGTCAGTAGACCACTCGGGGACACAATGACCCAGCCTTCTGCGGGGACGACGGGCATACCCTTCTTGATGGTCGTGGCGCAGGTGCCGAGCCCGAGGAGAAAGGCCAGGATAGCTGGGACCCACAGGTGACTCCTCATGGCCGAACAATTACACCTGAAATGCGCGACAACCTCAAGAAAGTCCGTGGACGAAATCAAGCAGACGATTACGAGGTCACAGCCTCGGACCGATACCCGGATGGGCGGCGGCCCAGCGATAGGCGGCCGCCCACTCCACTGCGCGCGCCTCCGCCTGGTACTCGGCCAGAACTCGTTCGCGGGCTCGTCCCGCGATGTCGGCGCGCAGAGCCGGCGAACCCGCCAGTCGCGCGAGTGCACGCTGCCACTCATCGGCGTCGATCGCCAACAGGCCATCGTGCCCATCCTGGATCGGGTCGTAGGGTCCGCCCGCCGGAAATCGGCTGGCCACGGTAGCCGCTCCTGCCAGCGAATACTCGAGCCAGTGCAGCTCGGACTTGGCGCTGGCGAATTCGCTCTGCTGCAACGGCGCGAGCCCGACATGCGGGCGCAGATTTGCGATGGCTGCGGCGAAAGCCGGGCCGGCCGCGACCTGCGGGTAGGCTTCATCGACCATCGCGCGCACTGCGGGACTGTCGCTGCCCAGCCACACTCGACGCGCGGCAGGATGGGCGCGAAGCGTGTCGTCCACCGCGTCCTTGCACACGGCATAGTCGCGTCGGCGAACGTCGGCGCCGTAGAAAAGGATGCGGGGCTCGCCCGCCGGAACTGCGCAGTCGGCACCGGCGGAATACCAGGTTGGCTCGACCGCGTTCCGGATCACGTGCGTGCGCGGTGTGAAGGGTTGCAACACCTCTTGCAGCACCGGCGTGGACACCGTGACCAGATCCGCCGCTCGAATGAACAGTTCCACCAGATCCATTTCGCGAGCCAGCCCAGCGCCGTGGCCCACCCACGCGGGTTGGTGAAGGAAATCGTCGTCCAGGTCGTACATGAGAGCGCAGCGCCGCTTGGGGTCGGACAGCAGCGAGGGAAGCAACAGCCGGAGCAAGGGATCCATGCGAAGCGTGTCGTGGCCGGTAGAGCGCGCATGGTCGGCCAGCCCGGCTGGAGACGCGCACGCGACGCCGCACACCGTGCAGCCCGCGTGCGTGTTCGACCAGCGCGAGAACAGCACCACCTGTGCCAGAGTCACTTCAGTCAGGTCAAGCTGGGCCACGCCATCGCGAATGGCGTCGAACCAGCGTCCCGCGTAGGCGGGCGGATGACGGAGAGGCGGCGTCCATGAAACCAGATCGACGCCAAGGTCCGCCAGCCGAGACACATAGAGCGCCCGCCGGTAGAAGTCGCACGCCTCCGATCCGACGCCTCCGTAGACCAACACGCGAACACGTTCGCTCACGGGCGGGCCTCGGGGTCACCGACCAGCGATAGTCGCGCTGGCGTCAACTTGTCCTTTCGCCGCCCTGCAGTTTGAAAAGCGACGCGACATAGTCACTGGGCGCGTCCTTGAGAGCCAGGGCCGTCACTTCCAGGTTGCCGGTGCCGGCGAAGACCACAGGGAATCCGCCTGCGACGAGAACGGCCCGCAGCGACTTCTGTGTGAACCCGGTCTTGTGCGCGTAGAAATCGTTGCCGCTCTCTTCGATCTCCCGGCCGTAGCCATAGATCACGTCGCGAACCAGGATCGGCCCCACGGGCGCCTGGTACAGCACATCGTCGATATCCAGGTTCTTCTGGGCCACGGTCTGAATCAGTTCGTGCATGTCGGGAACGCGCACGAAGGCAAAGCCATCAGGCTTCAGTAAATAGCAAAAACCAGCAACCACCTTGGCCACGTCATGGCGGTGGTAGTGCTCCAGGTTGTGCGAGCAGTAGATCGAATCATAACTTGCGCCAGGCAATTTGCTCAGCTCGCGCGCATCGCACACCACGTCCGGATTTCCGCGCGGATCGATGTCCAGAAGAACCTGTTCCCAGCCAGCATACTGCGGAGGCAGCGCAATGCTCTTGTTGTTGCCCCCCACGTTCAGGACTCTTCTGGCCATGTCGGGAAAGCATAGACGTCGCAAAAGCGCGCCGTCCAGAAAAACGGGCAGATGTCTACAGCAAATACATCGCTAGCCGAACTGCACCGAGCGTTTGGTGAACGCCCCGTCCATCCACCAGCCGGTGATGGGAAAGGTCGTTCGCGATCGCTGGTCGGCGACCGCACCAACGGCCACCAGCACGGGCGCGTAGTGCTCCCAGGTTGGCAGCGCCATCTGGGCCGCCGGGGCGCGGGTCTGGAAATCCACGAGCGCGTCCACGTCGAGGCGCGAGAGCGCATCGGCGGCCCAGGCGTCGAACTCCCTGGCCCACTGGGGCGTGCCCGGGCGAAATGCGTAGCGCATGTTGTGCGTGATGAAGCCGCTGCCGAACACCAGCACGCCCTCGTCGCGCAACGGTGCCAGAGCCTGGCCAAGTCTGAAAAGTTCCTGGGCATCCAGCGCTGGCATCGAGATCTGGAGCACGGGCACGTCGGCTCCCGGGTACATAGCCACGAGCGGGACGTAGGCCCCGTGGTCCAGCCCGCGCTCCGGGTCTTGGGCAACCGGCATGTTCCTCTCGCGCAGAAGCTCGCGCACGCGCGCGGCCAGATTGGGCGCGCCCGGAGCGGCGTACTGGGTCTGGTAGTATCGTTCTGGAAATCCGTAGAAGTCGTAGATGAGCGGCACCGTCCGGGTCGCGCCCAGTGTGGTGGGCCGCTGTTCCCAGTGAGCCGAGACCATGAGGATGCTTCTCGGCTTTGGCATCCCTTGGGCCCACGAGGCGAGTTCAGCCATCCACTGAGCGTCGTCGAGCAACACGGGCGCGCCGTGCGCCGCGAAGATGACCGGGATATGTTCGCTAGAGCGCTCGGTCTCCATCTGCGTTGTCATGGTGTCTTGCTCCTACTGCGAAAACGAGGCTGCCACGCGGGGCGGTGCTTGGCCAACGGAGCGGGACGCGCCAGGGTTCACCTCCCAGTTGATGAATACCAGCGGCGCACCAAGACAATTAGGCGTTTGCGCGCACAACGCCAACTACCGCGAATTGTTGAAGAAATTCTTCCATCGGCGAACAGGTGACTAGATACTGGCGCCCTGGGACCGAGTGCTGCAATGTTTTCGATCACTTGCGCGACAAGATTCGCCTTTGGCGACGATTGATGGACAACTCTTGAGGACGATGGAACCGATTCGCATCAAGATGAGTGTTCTGCCTTCCACGTGAGAGGTCCCGACCACATGATCGAAGATGCCGACGAGCAACTGAACGACGAAAGCCCGGACGACGAGGAACTTGAACCCGTCGGCAAGTTGACCTCCAAGCGGGCCATGTCGAGCAAAGAGAATCAGCGGAAGCAGCGCGATCTCATCACCATCGGCAAAGCCAAGGGCTTCCTCACCTACCATGAAGTCAACGATCACATGGTGGAGAGCATCGGCTCGTCCGACCACATCGACGACTGGCTGTCCACCCTCGGCGGTGAAGGCATCGAGATCGTAGATTCCGCCGTCCATGTGAAGCTGGCTGACAAGTCGTCCCCGCTCGAAGCGGCCCCCGAGGAAGAGGTCGAGCCGGAACCCGTGCGGCCCCACGAGGTGGAAGAAGAGGACGATGACGGCTACTCCCGGACCAACGATCCGGTGCGCCTATACCTGCGCAAGATGGGAGCGGTGTCGCTGCTGACCCGCGAGGGTGAGGTGGAAATCGCCAAGCGCATGGAGGAAGGCGAGCGCCGCGTGCTGCAGGTAGTGCTCAATTCCACCGTCGCTATCTCGGAGATCTTGGATCTGGGCGACAAACTGCGCCAGCGCAAGATTCGGGTCAAGGAGGTGGTCAGAGACGCGGACGAGGATGACAGCGAGTTCGACGAGGACTGGCACGTCGAGCGGGTGTGCAAGGTGATCGAGAAGGTGCGTCGACTGCACAAGCTGGTAGTGAAGGTCGAGGGAAAGAAGCCCGAGACCGAGGCCGGGCACAAGAAGGTCCGGAGTCAGGTCGCCGCGATCAAGCAGCACATGGTCGACGTCCTGCAGAATCTGCGGCTCAACAAGAAGCAGCTCGATCGCATCGTCGTTCGGCTCAAGGGGCTGGTGTCGCGCATCGAAGCCGCCCAGCGCGAAATCTCCGACTGCGAGGAACGCGCCGGCATGCCCCAGCACGGCTTCCGCAAGACCCTGCGCGAGATCCGTTCGTCGCCCCTGCGCCAGCGCGCGGTGGCCAAGAAGCTGGGTCTGCGTCCCGACGAGATCGAGACGCTCGCCAAACTCATCGAAAACGCCAGGAAGAAGGTCAAGCAGGTGGAGCACGAGGCCACCATGACCGAGCAGGTCCTGCGCGAAACCGTCGAGGAGATCCAAGACGGCGAGCGCCAAGCCGAGCAGGCCAAGGCCGAAATGGTCGAGGCTAACCTGCGGCTGGTGGTTTCCATCGCGAAGAAATACACCAACCGCAACTTGCAGTTTCTCGACCTGATCCAGGAGGGCAACATCGGTCTGATGAAGGCGGTGGACAAGTTCGAGTACAAGCGCGGCTACAAGTTCGCCACCTACGCCACCTGGTGGATTCGGCAAGCCATCACGCGCGCTATCGCCGATCAGGCGCGCACCATCCGCATCCCGGTGCACATGGTCGAGATCACCAACAAGCTCATCCGCACCAGCCGCTATCTGGTGCAGAAACTGGGGCGCGAGGCAACTCCGGAGGAGATCGCCGAGAAGATGGAGGTGTCGCTGGACAAAGTCCGCAATGTGCTGAACATCGCCAAGCAGCCCATCTCGCTGGAAACCCCCATCGGCGCGGAAGAGGACTCGCACCTGTCCGATTTCATCGAGGACAAGAGCGTGATCTCGGCGTCGGACGCCGTGATCTCGATGAACCTGGCGGTGCAGACGCGCAAGGTGCTAGCCACGCTGACCCCGCGGGAAGAGAAGGTCCTGCGCATGCGCTTCGGCATCGGCGAGAAGTCGGAGCATACGTTGGAAGAGGTGGGCCAAGACTTCGATGTCACGCGCGAACGCATCCGACAGATCGAAGCCAAGGCCCTGCTCAAGCTGCGCCACTCGTCGCGCAGCTTGCACCTGAAGAGCTTCATCGAGGAATAGCGCGCCGGCGTCGTGAAGTCGATCCTGCTGCTGGTACTCGTCGTCGCTGCGGCCGCGTGCACCGCTCGTAGCGGCGGTGGTGGCTTCGCGCCGACCGGAAACATGACCGCGGCCAGAGACGGCCACACGGCGACCCTGTTGCCCGACGGGACCGTACTCGTCGCGGGCGGAGCTAATCGCGGCGCGGTTCTTGCGAGCGCAGAAATATTCAATCCAGCGACAGGGACATTCGCTGCCACCGGCAGCATGGCCGCGGAAAGGGTCTTGCACACTGCGACCCTGTTGCCCGACGGCAAGGTGCTGATCGCTGGCGGCAACTACTTCAGCGGCGGGTCCGAGAAGATTCTTGCGAGCGCGGAACTGTATGACCCAATCGCCGGAACCTTCACCACCACCGGCAGCATGGCCGTGGCAAGAGACGCGCACACGGCAACACCGTTGCTCGACGGAACAGTCCTCATCGCGGGCGGTGGTGCCGGCAGCGTTACCGTCACGAGCGCGGAGCGGTACGATCCAACGGCCGGCACATTCAGCGCTGCCGGCAACATCTCTGTGGGAGGGGAGTGCCACACGGCGACGCTGTTGGGTGACGGGACGGTCCTGCTGGCCGGGGGATACGGGGGCAGCGAGCGAGCTTCGCTCGCGAGCGCGGAGCGGTACGACCCAGCGGCCATGGCGTTTGCCGCCACTGGCAGCATGTCAGTCGCAAGGTTGGACCACGCGGCGGCACCGTTGCCCAACGGGACAGTCCTTATCGCGGGTGGATACTGCGACGACGACGATCTCGCGAGCGCAGAGATCTACGATCCAATGGCTGCGACATTCGCCACCACCGGCAGCATGACCACGGCAAGAAATGGCCACACGGCGACGCTGCTGCGCAACGGGACGGTCCTCGTCGCGGGCGGAGGGGACGGCAACATCGCTCGCGTGAGTGCGGAGCTGTACGATCCAGCAGCCGCGACATTCACCGCGACCAGCAGCATGTCAGTGGCAAGAATGCACCACACGGCGACTCTGTTGCCCGGCGGAGCCGTGTTGATTGCCGGCGGATACGGCGGCAGCGACGGCTTTTCTCTCGCGAGAGCGGAGTTGTACGAGCAATAGCCTCGATGGCTGTTCTTTGGGTACACTACTCCGCGTGATCGATCGAGCGCCCGCAGCTTCCATGTCACATGCCACTGGAGATCCCGTGTCGAATCGGGTGTGTGCTTTGGTCGTGGGATTTGCTGTTCTTTTCGTCATCTTCGCTGCAACTTCTGCGTGCAGTAGTAGCAGCGACGGCGCGACCGGGACCAAGGTGCTGCACGGAGCCTTCGCCGCGACGGGGAGCATGGCGGCGGCAAGGAGCAACCACACGGCGACATCGCTGCCAAACGGAAAGGTGCTAGTCACCGGCGGATACTACGGCAGCAACTGGATTGCGAGCGCGGAGCTATACGACCCAGCAACCGGGTCATTCACGCCCGCCGGCAGCATGACCACGGCAAGGAGTTTTCACACGGCGACGTTCTTGTCCAACGGCAAGGTGCTGGTCGCCGGCGGATGGGGTGACAGCAGCTCCTGTCTCGCAAGTGCTGAACTATACGATCCAGCATCCGGGTCATTCACACCCGCCGGGAGCATGACCACGGCAAGGGGCGGACACACGGCGACCGTGTTGGGCAACGGCAAGGTGCTAATCGCCGGTGGAACCAATGGCAGCGCAGGACTCGCGAGCGCGGAGATCTACGACCCAGACGCCGGAACATTTGCACCCACAGGCAGTATGAACGTGGCAAAGAACGGACCCACAGCGACCGTGTTGCTCGACGGAACTGTGCTTGTCGCCGGCGGATTCGATGAGGCTCAGCTGCCCGTCGCGAGCGCGGAGATCTACGACCCAAACGCCGGAACATTCGCGACCACCGGCAACATGCCAGTGGCAAGGGGCGGACACACGGCTACGCCGCTGTTGCCCAGCAGGATGGTCCTGTTCGCTGGCGGCGGCATGGACGATTACGCCGTAGGCGCGGAACTCTTCGACCCAAACTCCGGAACATTCACCGCCACCGGCGGAATGACCGAAGCGAGACTCGGCCACACGGCGACGCTGTTGCCTAACGGCACGGTGCTGGTCGCCGGTGGACGCGACATCGTTGGGAATTCCCTCGCGAGCGCAGAACTATACGATCCAGCGACTGGGACATTCGCGCCAAATGGCAGCATGACCGCGGCAAGGGCGCTCTACACAGCGACGTTGTTGCCCAGCCAGACGGTGCTCCTCGCCGGCGGAGAAACCGATTATACCGGCGCCGCTCTCGCCAGCGCAGAGCTGTTCCAGGAATAGCCGTTCACACGTTGAACTTGAAGTGAATCACGTCGCCGTCGCGGACCAGGTAGTCCTTGCCTTCCATGGCCAGCTTGGCGTGCTGGCGGCAGGCGGCTTCTGAGCCGAGCTTGACCAGGTCTTCCCAGCGCACCACCTCGGCCTTGATGAAGCCGCGCTCGAAGTCGGTGTGGATCACGCCCGCGGCTTGCGGCGCGTGGGCTCCGCGTTTCACGGTCCAGGCACGGCACTCGTGCTCGCCCACGGTGAAGAAAGTGATCAGGTCCAGGATCTGGTAGGCCGTCCGCGCCACGGCGAAAAGCCCCGGTTCTTTCAGTCCCAGGGTTTCCAGAAACACGGGCCGGTCCGCGGGCTCAAGCGCGGCGATCTCGGCCTCGGCCCCGGCGCAGATGCACACCACGGGCGCGCCTTCCTTAGCGGCATGGGCACGCAGGGCCGCCACATGCGGGTCGCCATCCAAATTCGCGAGCTGTTTCTCGGCCACATTGGCCACGTAGAAGACACGTTTCTGGGTCAGCAAGAACAAGTCGCGAATCAGCGCCACATCCTCGGGTGACAGTCCCTGCGCGCGCACGGGCGTGCCCGCTTCCAGCCCTGCCAACACGCGCTCGCACACCGTCAGAGTGGCCTTCTCTTCCTTGGGCGCCGGGCCCTTGAGCGCAGTGCGCGCCTTGTCGATGCGCTTGCCCACGCTCTCCATGTCCTTGAGGCACAGCTCGGTGTCCACGGTCAGCACGTCCGAAACCGGGTCGATGCGCCCCTCGACATGCACGACATTGGGATCTTCAAAGCAGCGGACCACATGCGCGATGGCGTCGGTCTCGCGGATGTTGGCCAGAAACTGGTTGCCCAAGCCCTCCCCTGTCGAGGCCCCGCGCACCAAACCGGCGATGTCCACGAAGTTGACCGTGGCGTGCACAGCCGGCTTGCCCACGAAAAGCGCGACTACGGCATCCAGCCGCGCATCCGGCACCTGGGCCACGCCCAGGTTGGGCTGCACCGTGCAGAACGGATAGTTGGCCACCTCGGCACCGGCGGCCGACAGCGCATTGAAAAGCGTGGACTTGCCCACATTGGGCAAGCCGACGATGCCGCAAGAGATCCCCATTCCACACCCCTGCCCGCGCAGGAAGGCGGGCGCTAGATCTTGCCGGCCAGGTTGAAGGCGATGAGCAGGCCGTAGATGACCAGCGACTCGATTAGCGCGAGCGCGACGATCATCGGGACGAAGATCTTTCCCGATGCCTGCGGGTTGCGCGCGATTCCGTCGAGCGCCGCGGAAGCAGCACGGCCCTGGCCCAGGCCGCCGCCCAGGGCCGCCAGGCCAATGGCCAAGGCTGCGCCGATGCCAAGGTAGCCCTTGGTGACGTCGGGCGCGGCATCACTGGCGAAAGCCGCGGCACTGGACATCAGCGCTACGGCGAAAGTGGCGAGCGGGGCGAGAATCTTGGTGACTCGGCGCATCTGGGGATCCTCCTTGGGAACGGGGCTAGGACAATACGGTCAGTGCTCCTCGTGGGCAATAGCCGTCGAGATGTAAATCG
>Ga0265316_10002343_pt1 | contig 19745 bp, 25 predicted proteins | sample 4522metaG_FD_202092 | JGI IMG/M metagenome (GOLD analysis project Ga0265316, IMG submission 202092) | Rhizosphere microbial communities from Carex aquatilis grown in University of Washington, Seatle, WA, United States - 4-5-22 metaG | ecosystem: Host-associated > Plants > Roots > Rhizosphere >... | reverse complement strand
AGGAAAGCCGTTTCATCAAAAAGATCCGGCAGGACGGGAAGATTACGGACATGGAGATCGCCCTGCGCCGGCAGGACCGCACGGTGATCTGGGTGCTTGTCACGGCCTCGCTCACCAAAGAGCGGCTCATCGTCTGTTCAATCGTAGATATCACGGAAAGCAAGCGCATAAAGGACGAGCTCATCGAATCGGAGCTCCGCTACCGGACGCTCTTTGACGGCGCGAGCGATGCAATCATCCTTCACGACATTGACGGGAAGATCTTCGAGACGAACGTGATCGCGAGCCGGTATCTCGGGTATACGAAGAAGGAGTTCATGCATATGGGCCTCCGCGACCTTGCAGTCCGCTCGGAGACGATCTTCCCCTCGGACGAGGTGCGGCAGTTCCTTGCCCGGGGCCATACCCTCTTTGAGTCCGAGCTGAAGAAGAAGGACGGGGGCACCCTCCCGGTCGAGATCAGCAGCAGGATCACAGAATATTTCGGTATGCCCGCAGTCATGAGCACGGTGCGGGACATCTCCGAGCGGAGAAAACTCTAACCCCCTTATTCCCATGGCACTTGGAAAACAGGAGATCGGCCAGCTGGCGCAGGAAATGACAGGCAACTGGAAAGGGGCCCTTATCGGCATTATCCTCTTCATGCTGCTCTGGCTCGCCGCTTTTTTCGGCGCCTTCATGATCGCGTTCGGGAATGAAACCCCGTGGACAGGTACCGCACTCCGGGCCCTGGATCTGTTCTTCCCGGTTGCCAATCCCCTGTGGGGTATTCCCACAGCCCTGATCCTGGGGGCTCTTGTGATCGACCGGACGTAATGAACTGACGCACTTGTGTGCGGCCGGCCGCACGGACTATGGGCAAAATTACTGCTGAATGCAGAAGAGAACCGGAAAAAGAGCCGCCGGAGGGACTTGAACCCTCGACCTGCTGATTACGAATCAGCCGCTATACCGCTAAGCCACGGCGGCGTAATACCTCACAATATCGGTTTGGGGGCTATTAAAATCTGTGGATCGAAAAAGATTACGAGTACCCGCTGAGCGCGGTAACGTTCTCCTTTCCCGGATTCTCCTTGGGGGCGATCGCCCCGAACTTGGCCTCGTAGTCCGCAACGGTCTTGGTCAGCACGGCAAGGAGATTCTTTGCGTGTGACGGGGTGATGGAAACGATGGCCTTCGCCCGCGCCTGATTCACCTGCGGGAGCTGGTGGAGGAACATGAAGGTGAACTCGTCGTCCTTGTACGCGATCTGGATCATATTGCTGTACACAGGGTCAAGAGTGGGAGGGATATTAACCGATATTTCCTGCGATGTCATAGAGAACAGGTACGTCCTGCTGGTATGAAAACGTTGGTTACGTTTTTATTCGGGTATGAAAACGTTGGTTACGTTTTCATCCGGGTAAGAAAATGCTGGCTACGTTTTCATCCGGGTAAAAAAACGCTGGCTTATATTTCATCCCGGGAGAATCAGATTCAATACCTTTAATCCGATTGGTTTCCCACCCTAGGATGAGGAATTATCCTGGCGGCCTATGGCAAATATGTCACGATATCGGAGCTGGTGCGGGTACATGCATGCCCGGTCCGGTTTTACTATGAGCAGCGCGATCACGTCACCGAATCCGATCGGTACGCGATCTGCAAACAGCTCTCGTACCATCTCGGGAAGCCGCTTGACTCCGATCTCATATGGGACGAGGTCACCGCGGTCCGCCCGGCGGTTGATCCGGCACTGAGGGAATTCCTGGGGATCTGCATCACAGCCTGCGGAAAGAGGGAATGGAACCCTGCTGCCCAGACCGATGTGCGGGTCGCATCGGAAAAGCATGGTATGGCGGGGATGATCGACCGTATCGATGCCAATGGGGCATTTTCCATTGTACGGGCCTCCGGAGCCATGCCGTTCGGGACATATGCTGCCGATCGCTTGCGGATTGCCGCTATCTCATTCTGCCTTGAGGAGATGACCGGCAAGGAAGTAAGCGGGGGGCACATCGAATATATTCCGGATGGTGTCTCCCGGTTCCACCCTGTCCAGCCCCGGGACCGGCGGCAGGTGATCGCGACCCTCCGTAAGCTCCGGGAGATCCGGGAAGGCGCCATGCCGCTCCACCCGCTCAATGCCCCCTGCAACCGGTGCAGGTACAGGGAGCGGTGCGAGAATAGCGGGGGTCACCGGCTCAGCGAACTGTTGTGAGCACGGTCTAACCCCCTTTCCTTCCCGCATGATGAACAGTGCCCATGGTGGACGTCGATCGTGCCGCCGCAGGATGTGCAGGTCCAGCGCTCCCGTTCCATCCTGACAAACCGGCGGATACCGTGCTGCCTGATCAGTGTCAGGTTCTCAATCTGGCTCATGTCGTATTTTGTACGGTAGCGTTTGTCCAGCTGCAGTATCTGCCTGCACGGGAACTCTTCACAGGTATTACAATACTTTCCGGTCCTCTTCCCGCAGGAAAAAACAAGACAGTTCATGTGGTGCTGCCGGTCCGGTGAACGGCAACCCGGACACCGATTCTTCTCCCGCCGGTGAGCCACGCAGATGGCACAGTCCATACCACAGGGCGCTATGAGGGTGGTCCTGAAGGGATTTTTCCCTGCCATGCATGTAAGTAGGTCACGGTCCCGTTAATAACCGGATGGTGGTATCGCAGGCCCGGCGCTCCCGTGGGCCTAGCATATGGATCTTTTTTACTCCTCCCGATCCCCTACGGTCCTCGCTAAACCCTGGCGGATCGCACTTTCACCGCGCCCGTCCCTCCGCCTTTTATCCTCCCGTTCGCAACCTTCGGGTCCTGAAGGAAGTGGAACTATGATGGCACAAAGAATCGAGACCGGCACCCCGGAAGCTGATGCCCTGGGATTCTCCGAAGACCTCTTCTCCGGCTGGCTGGAAATGGTGGCGGGAAACCGTCTCATCCTCCATTACATCATCTCCCGGCACCGGAACGAAGGCAATACGCAGGCCCTGATCCGGCAGTGGCTCACCGAAGGGTACGAGGTCCGGGTGGTCATGCCCCGTCCCGTGATGCAGCACATCCTGAAGAAATTCCGGTTCGTCCCGACTGTTGAATTTTTCCCGGATCAGTACGAGGACCGTGTCGAGGTCTGGTGCCGGACAGAGCGCGGGGAATCGCGGTATGTAAAAACGCGGGAAGCGCCGGGAGTGCTGCAATGAACTCGGTTTTTACGGGATACTGAGTGCCCGGACGGTTCAGGGTATCGGGGCTACTGTCCGAGCAGCGTCTTCGATATGATATACTCCCCGCGGGCCTCCCGGGTCGTCCCCACGATCAGCCACTGCTCGTCGCCGTGCTGTTCCAGGATTCCGCAGGCCTCGATGATCTCGCCCGTGAGCGCCTGCCCGCTGTAGGTATGGGTGAAGGAGAGTACCCGGCTGACCGTATCATGCTCTACCTCGTAGATCGCGGGGTTGTCGAATGCGAGCGAGGTATCGGTCACCTTCGCATCGATCGTCATCTTTCCCAGCACCTGCCCCCTGCCTGTCGGGGGGCTACGGATCTCGTCATAGGATCGCGTATACAGGATGTCGAAGTACGTGCCCTCGATCTGTCCCCGGTTCCATTTCCGCTGCTCGTGGAGCACGAACGCATCGTAGGGGATCTCGGGCTTGCGCTTATCGTAGACCTTGCGCCACATCTCTTCCGAGAGCCCCTCGATCCTGCCATCGCGAATGCCCTGACGCACGAGGGCCTGTGCAGCGAACCAGCGCTTCCCGTACACCACCATGTCGATGTCGGAGCTCTCGTTCTCCAGTTCGCAGAGGAGCGAGCCGGTGCACCCTACGGTCCCCGGCGGCTGGGAGAAGAGGCTGACGAGTTTTCTCACACGGGGGTGAGTGGCAGCGATGCGGCCGATCTCGAGATCGGGCTTGAGCACCCGAAGCACGTCGCTGTGCGGGATGCGGTGGAGGAGGCCTGCATAGGCCGGTTTGTGGCGGGCAACGTGAGCAAACGCCTCCTCGAAATCGTACTTGGTATAGCGGCGGCCGGACGGGTGGACTCTCGTCCCGTTCTCATCCGGCACATACCGGAGCACGCACCCGATCCGGTCATCGTTGTCATAGGTGGAAACTGCATAGAGCCAGCCGTCAGGATCCTCGATAAAATCACGGAGGCGGAGCGGCAACATGTTGAAAACCTCAGAGGGTGAGCAGGAACCGTGCGATCCGTTCGACATCGGCACCGGCCCGGAGGATCTGCTTTGTAGGCAGGTCGATCACTGTGCTCGGGAGACCGGGCAGCCGGCCGCCGTCAATGAGCAGCTCCCGCGGGATGGTGCACTCTTCCGGCGTCTGCGGGTCCTTCGCTCCGTGGAGGTTTGCGCTTGTCGCGGTGATCGGGGCATCGAACTTCGCGATGAGCTGGAGGGCGAGGGGGTGGGACGGCATCCGGATGCCGATCAGTCCCGTTCCCCCGGTCAGGATCGACGGGACACATGTGCGGGCAGGGAGGACCACGGTCACCGGCCCGGGAAGGAACGTGTCGAAAAATCCCTGCATCCACTGCTCGGTCCGGGCAACCGCACAGAGCATGTCGAAATCAGAGACCGCGATCGAGATCGGCATGGCGAGCGGGCGTTTCTTTACCTCGTAGACCTTCAGGATCGCCTCGTCGGAGAAGGCGTCGGCACCGAGGCCGTAGACCGTTTCGGTCGGATAGATGACGAGGCCGTCGTGCATGAGGACCGATACGGCTTTTTCGATGATATCCATTCAGAATTCCCGCCCGCGGACGCGGTTGATATCGAAGACTGCCTTACTGCTGACGTGCATCACCGCAAAGACCCCGGCCTGTATCGGGTCCGTGACCACGAGGTCGGCATGTTGCGGGACGGTGCCCGCCATCTTGAGGGCGATGACCGGGATCCCCGCTTCCCTGACCCGGTCCACGGCCTTTGAGATATCGCCGCCCATGATCGAGCCGGCCAAAACGAGGATTGATGCACGAGGCAGGCGGGCGACCGCATCAACGGCGAGTGCCAGGGTTCGTTCACCGACGAGCGGTATCGTATCGACCGAGATCCGCTCACCGCGGATGTTGTGCCGGTCCGCCTCGTTCACGGCACCGAGGGCGACCTGCGCCACCTGCGCCCCGCCGCCGATGATGATGACACGTGACCCGAAGATGTGCCCGAACGGCTGGTAGGCCCGGACGTCCTTGACGGACGGGATATCGTTCAGATCCTTGAGGAGACTCGCATGATCGCTTGCATCCCCGCAGTCGTATTCAAAATAGAGTTCGGCCATTCCGCAGTACGGGCCGGAGTCGAACACTTCCTGGTTGATCATAACTATGTTGGCATCATGGTCGGCAACTACGGTGGCGATGTCCCGGAGGACACCCCTGCGGTTCTCCGCGATGATCCGTATTGCCGAGCGTTCAGGTCCAGACTCCATAGGATGGATGCGATAACCGGGGATCGAACCCGGGTTAGAAGCTTGGGAAGCTCCTGTCCTACCGCTAGACTATTATCGCACGGTGAATTGCTGCTCTCTAATATTGCGTGATTTTAAGATAAATATATCCCGTTTCGCTGGCCCGGTTCGATATTTTTATGAACGGGGGAGAAAGTACGTATACGATAAGCCGCCTTACTATCCGGCATACCATCCGCAGATACCGCGGACATCACAGGCATACATACAGAGGAAGAAGCCCCATGAAACCACGAACCTTGATCTTATGTCTTCTCGTCTCGACCTACCTCCTGGCGCTCGTCCCGCTTCCGGTCCAGGCAGCGGACCCATCGGTGAATGTGCTCTACCAGACCACATTCGCTGCGGATCCCAAATGGATAACAAACAATCCCTCGCTGGATTACTGGGACCCCGGCCTCGAGCAGTACCATTTCGGGATCGAACCCAGTACCGGTGCCTATGCGTACATTCCTGTTGCAGGGTACGATCGCGGGGCGTTTACGCTCGAGTACGATGTTATCCTCAACCAGGTTGACGAAGGTGCCACCTTCCGTCTTGGTTTTTCAGGAACTGAAATGAATCCCGATAAAGGCCCGAATGTCCTGACGGAATTCACGAATGCAAAATATGGCAGGATCATGTGGCTCCATCTCGTCACGCCCGGCAACAAGATGGTCGAGGTGAACAGCCAGACCGGTGACACCCAGTCAAGCGGTCCCAGCGCATACAGCGGACCCACGGTAAAATACGACGTCAACAAGACCTACCACGTGACGGTGAACTACAATACCGACGACAATATTGTCTCCATGAAAGTCAACGAGAAGATGAGCGGCAAGGAGATGTGGGGGTATTACGTGACTGCCAGCGATGATCTGAGCGGCATGAACCGGATCTACCTCGGATCGATCGGCGATTATGGCATGATGAGCATCTATGCAAAGGGTTACCTCGATAACATCCGGCTGACCGTTCCGGCTACGGTCGCTCCGACCCCGACTGCAACCGTGACCCCCGCAGGGACAGCAACTGCTCCGGTTATCACAAAGAAACCGACTGCTACCATGCCGACACCTTATCCGTCTGCCACAACGACACCCCAGTCCCCCCTTTCTGGGACTACTGTCATCGCGGCACTCGGGATCACCGGCCTGTGCTGCGGCCTGTTCCTGAAGAAACGGAACTGATACACCTTTTTTTAAAAAGCATCTTTACCTAGGAACGGTCAGGGATGACCCCTCCCAGGGATCATACCTGCCCTGATACCCATGACAGTCCCTCCGCTACGGGCATGGCATGGTAAAAAAAATGTGATATGGGCTTCGTGTATGATTCCCGGAGGCGTGGCACCTCCGGTTCTCTGGAGTGAGAGATAATCACGCGTCGGCGAATTGTGCCGGTATCATGGGGCCTGTTCTTGCAATGAGCAGCATCCCGGATCCATGTGTGGCGGAAACCGGGGACGTGCAGGATTGTTCATCGTTCATACGGGTGCTTGGCATGCGGGAGGTCGCCGCAGCTGATCCGGCAAAGGATGTCATGGTGCTGACACCGGATCGGTTGCCGCTGTGAAGACAGGAGTGGTTTCTCCAATAAGCCCCTCCAGACCATCACCGCCGTGTACCATGCCGTTGCTTCCGGAGAAGACAACACACCCGCAGCCAGGGCTGCAGGAAGTGTCCGGGCCGGCAGCATTGGAGGGTGATACCACCATTGCCGCTGAGAGCAGGACGAGCACCAGACCAATCATAATTTTGCCGGTGTTCATATGCGGTTCCAGTGAATGTAGATGGGTCGGTGACACGCCGAATCGGACTCGTGTATCACCTGATTATAGTGTAATGCAGTCCTGCTGATAAATACCCAGAATTCCCCGGGTTGGAGGATGTAACTCCGGGGTTATAAGGATGAACCCGACGGGTATCTTACGGGAGAACATATAAACCGTCATGCCCTTATCTTCCAGTACCTAATGGGTTTGTATATACTCATGGTGGAGCGCTATGGATCCCGCGGATAAGTCTCCCACGATCATTGTTCATGAAGAGTCCGACTCCCTTGAGGAATTGTCGGAATATCTTGACGTCCTATCGAGCAGTGCCCGGCTCAGGATACTCAAGTTCCTGGAGAAGAAACCCCGTGATGCCCGGGCAATCTCCAAGGAGATCGAGACAAGCTACGAGAACACGAAAAAACATCTCGACAAGCTCCTGAGCATCGGCGTCATCAAGAAGGAGGCCGGTCTCGGCGCTCCCACGTCAAAGGGTATCCATCCGGTCTGGGAATATTCCCTTGTCCCGGGCGGCCTCGAAGTGATCATACGGAACCTCGGCCTCTTCTCCAATACGCGGGTGCAGGTGGTCGGTAGCGAGATCTCGCGCCGTCTCGATGAAGTGAAAGGAGCCCTCTCGAAGGAAGTGCTGAACAATGTCCCGGCAGCGATCGTGCTCGGCGGGCCGGATGACGGGAAGACATTCCTGCTCAGGCACGACGTCATCAGCATCGGCAGGAACGATCCGGAGAACCTTGCCTCATTCCGCCCGGATGAGGACGTGGTGCTCACGGACAGCTACACCGCGGTGACCCGGGTCTCCCGTCCGCACGGGAAGTTCATCCGCGAAAAGGGTATCTGGCATATCGAGGACTCCGGGAGCACGGGCGGCACGCAGCTGAACAACCATAAGCTCGAGAAGAATGCCAGAACTCCTCTCCACGATGGGGACTTAATCGAGCTCGCGAAAGGCGTATCCGGTGTGAGGCTCCTGATGATCCTCCCCGGGAACACCTGAAGCGCGTAATTCTTTTTGGTGAGAACGATCAGATGCATATTAATCTTCCAGTTATAACCGGATAGTACAAGAGACTCCGCGATATCCCATGATCCCGCTCTCCCGCATTACCTGCGCACTGGCAGTCATCGCGTTTGCCTGCGCCTTCTTCTGCCTCCCGGCCGCGGCCGCCGATCACGTCGTCGCTCCGTCAGGTGCCGAATTCACCAGCATCAAGGACGCGGTCGACTGGTCGAGTGGCGGTGACACGATCCGGGTGGAAAGCGGGACGTACGCCGAGAACATCAAGCTCGACAAGAAACTGGCGCTGATCGGAGTGGACAGCGGCGGCGGCGCACCGGTGATTACGCCCGGGAAGACCGGGGACGTCGTCGAGATCCTCGCGGACGACTGCTCAGTTCAGGGCTTCACCATTCAGGACAGCGCAACCGGCAGCGGGATCCGGGTAACCTCCAAAGGTAGTTCTGTGCGGCGCAACACGATCAGGAACAACGCGGAAGGGATCTCGCTCGTCTCGGCCGATGGCACCACGGTCCTGAATAACGAGATTACGGGGAACAACCGGGCCGGTATCGTCCTCGAGTCGGCGAGCGGCAGTCTCATAGACGAAAATACGGTCAGTGATAACTACGTCGGGATCATGCTGGACGAGAGCTCACTTGCCAACACGGTCTCGCGCAATGTCTTCGCTAATACCCAGAACGTGATCTCCAAGAGCCCTGGTTCCCTCTGGAGCACCGAATCCACCTTCAGTTACACATATCTCGGGCAGGGTGAACAGAGCCGGATGGGTAATTACTGGAATGATTACCGCGGCCGGGACAAGAACGGTGACGGGATCGGGGATACCTCATATATTGTCAACGAGATAACCCCGAAAAACGGCCTGCCGGCCACCCCCCGGAACATCGTCGATTCGTTCCCCCTGATGGACCCGCTGGAGTACTATAGCGGGATCAGTACGGTCACGGGCCCGGGGACCGGGGCGCCGGTCTCCACCCCGGCACCCTCATCAACTCTCCCCGTGACGGCGGGCATCACGGCAAGCCCGGTCCCGACAAAGACCCCGCAGGCCGTCACTTCTGCATCGGCTGCTCCGGTGTCGACGACCCCCGTGAATCCCGCTGTCTCGCGGGGATGGCAGAATATTCCCCTGACCGCCCTCGTCCTTATCGTGATCGGCCTCGTCCTTGCCGGAATCGGGGGGTATCTCTTCCTCTCGCGAAAGGACGACGGGAAATTGCTGTCCTCGCCGGTACCGGGGGTCACGCACGTTGCCTCGGTCCTGAAGACCGCAGTGGAGCGGACCTGGGCGCTCGTCACGATGCCGGCAACCAAGACCGTGGCCGGCCCGGTCGATCAGACGATGACCGGCCCCCAGCCGGCAGCGACCGACCAGAAGAACTACTTCCCCCGGGAACTCGAGAACAAGTATACCGATATCATGTTTGTCGGCCGGGGCGGTATCGCGTGGGTCTTCTCCGCTATCCGCAAAGTCGACGGTGTGAAGGTCGCGGTCAAGATCCCGATCAGTTTCGATGAAGTGACTGGAAAATGCTTCCTGAACGAGATCGCTGCGTGGGAAACCCTGCGCCACCCCAATATCGTCGAAGTTTCCGCGGTCAATATCCTGCCGGTCCCCTACGTCGAGATGGAATTCGTCCCTAACTCGCTCGAGGCGCTCACAAAACCGATGCCGGTCTGGAAGGCGGTCCACCTCATCACCGGTGTTGCAGACGGCCTCCGCTATGCACACGGGCACGGATTCATCCACCGGGACATCAAGCCCCACAATATCCTGCTGACCGATGATGTCGTGCCGAAGATCACCGACTGGGGCATGAGCAAGGTGCTTGCGGCGGACGTCAAAAAGTCGAGCGTTGCGGGATTCTCCCTTTCATATGCGGCACCCGAGCAGGTCTCTCCCTCGGAGTTCGGCAGGACGGACGAGCGGACCGACCTCTACCAACTGGGTGTGGTCTTCTACGAACTGGTTACCGGCTCGATCCCGTTCGGCGGAGAGAGCATCGTGGAAGTGGGCAACGCGATCCTCCGGGAAGAGCCCATACCCCCCTCGGAGTACAATCCCGACGCGGAAGCGGTGGAGAGGATCATCCTCAAATGCCTGGAGAAGAACCCGGCAGACCGTTACCAGTCGGCAACCGAGCTTCTCGATGCCCTCAGGGGCTATCTCGACGAGGATGAATGATTGTTCCCGGAGAGGCCGGGTGAAATGACCGGCACGGAAAAGACATTCGAGCCGGCGACCTGCCGGCACTGCGACGGCGTGGGGTGTCTGTACTGCGACAGGACCGGCACCGTGCTCGTCACCGCCCCGAAGCGACCCTGCCATCACTGCGACGGCGTGGGCTGTATTTACTGCGGGTTTACCGGCTGGGCGGGGCCGAAAACGAAATGCGATTAGCCTGCATGGCTCTGTCTGATGCTCTCCCCGGAGCAGCCTCTGGCGCATTCACCGGAACTTCCCCTCGATCCGGCGAGGGATGACGCACTCTTCGTAACGTTTTGCGAAGTACCGGTCGGTCATCCCGGCAATGAAGTCACGGACCAGCTCCGCCGGGGTGGCAGTATCGAGATACAACGGGCTCGTCCAGCCGGTCCCGATAAAGTCCGTGTAGATATTCGCCGAGTTGTCGTTCTTTTCGATCGATTCGATGCCGGTGGCGAACAGGGTGGCGTACATGCGCTCGATCTTCCCGCGTTCCGAGGTCAGTTTCGGGTTATTGTAGATGTGCTCACGCGAGAAGGTGCGCAGGCCGATCAGTGCCTTTTCCACATCGCGGCTGTACGAGAGGAATCCCTCATCTTCTGCATCGCTGTGCTCCAGCAGATCGTAGATCAGGGTATTGATGATCTCACGGTTCGTGCTGCCGAGCACCTCCCGGGCCTTCTCCGGGATCTGCATGGCGTCTCCGATCAGCCCGACGTCCCGGGCATCCTGCAGGTCCCGGCCGATATACGCAATGGTGTCGGCGAACTTAACCACGCAGCCCTCGAGAGTCATCGGGGACCGCGAGCGCCGGCCGTCGGCATTGTCCTGCACCTTCTTGTCGAACGCAGCCCAGTTCTCCAGCGGTTCGGCAGCAATCCTGATATCGTCAGCCTCGCCGTTGTGGCAGAGGACGCCGTCCAGCACCTGCATGGTCAGGTCGCAGTCCTCGATCTGGTCGAGGAAACGGACGCTCTGGACATTATGGGAGAACTTCCCGATCCCGTACTGCTCGCAGAGCGCCGAGAGGCAGTTCTCGCCGAAATGGCCGTAGGGAATGTGACCGATGTCGTGCCCGAGGGCGATCGCTTCGATCAGGTCTTCGTTGAGCCGGAGGCAGCGCCCGATCGTACGTGCGATCTTCGAGACGAGCTGGACATGGATGACCCGGTGGGTAATGTGGTCGTTCTCTACGAGATAGAAGACCTGCGTCTTGTCGATGTACCGGGTGTAAGCACGGGTATGGATGATCCGGTCGGCATCGCGGGAATACGGTGTCCGGATGTCCTCCGGTACTCTCCGGTGCCTCCGCACGGCATCGGCACTGGTCGTGGCCAGCGGCGAGAGGAGCGCCTCGCGTTTCCCGGTCATTGCACTGATGGCAGATGCGAGTGCCGGGTCAGGCAGCCGCTTCCGTGCCGGCTTCTTCATGGCAGGTCATTTTGTACCGGAAGATGTTAAGCGTGACGAAAGAAGGGACCCGTCTCCCCGGGCGCTACCTCCCGTACGTGACGTACGTCTCGCCATACTGGACCACATGGCCCTGCATCGCGGCAATGAACTGGTCCTTTGTGGCGCCGGCCTTCAGTGGAAGTTCGCCATTCAGCCCGTAAACTTTGAAGAAGTAACGGTGAGTCTGACCTACGGGAGGGCAGGGTCCCGAGTACCCAATCGTGCCAAAACTGTTGGTGCCCTGCACGGCCCCGTTGGGAAATGTCATGTGGGGGGTCTTCGGGATCTTCTCGGGAATCATCTTTACGAGTTCCATATTCCATGCAATCCAGTGGACGAACCCGCCACCGCCTCCTGCGTCCGGGTCGTTGACCAGAATTGCCAGGCATTTTGTCCTCTCCGTGTTCACGCCGCCGACATCGATCTCCGGTGACCGGTCCTCGCCATCGCACGTGTAATCGTTCGGGAGATCTTTACGGAGATTTTCACCTGAAGTCCTTCCATACAACGTCTCCTGTACCTGCAAGAAGGGGTGAATCTCTGATTAACGTACTGATCGTGGCAGCCCTGTCGCCCTTTATCTCCCTCGGGCATGGGGGAACTCCAGAAAGTCGATGCTGACCTCAAGGTTGTCCATGCCGGTCACCCGCTGATTGAGGTTACTGTGCGGGCGGTGTAATAAAACCGTTGCCCGGTCTGCATCCTGCGGGTGCTACCGGGAACAGATCGCGACCGTCTCGCCGAACTGGAGGACGTGTCCTTTCATCGCGGCTATGAGTGCATGCTTGTCTGCACCGGCAGGAAGCCCGAGCATGGCATCCAGCCCGTACACCTTGAACTGGTACCGGATCATCGCTCCCGGAGGCGGGCAGGGTCCGGTATACCCGATCGTCCCATAATCCGTGATTCCCTGGACTGCGGGCACCGGTAAGGTGACCGTTCCTTCACGGGGGATGCCGGCCGGAATGACGGGAAAGGGCGGGAGATTCCAGCAGATCCACGGGGTGAACGAGCAGCAGGACTTTTCGAATGGATTGAAGACCATCACCGCGACCGACTTTGCGGCGAGGCCCTTCAGCAGAATACGGGGCGAGATGTCTGCGCCGTCGCAGGTGTGGGTGGGAGGGAACTCAAGGAAGTCGAGTGTGACTACAAGAGGCTCCATACGAGTGACTTAGTGCCGGAGGGTTTGAAGGTTTTCAAACAGGCATTTCGTCACTCTTTTAATACCGGAAACGAGATCGATTTAGTGCATGGCCACGCACCTGGAATTCTTTTTTCCGCAGAACTGAAACCCACCGGTGTCATCCATTCCCCGTGTAACAGGCGCGGCGACGCACCCCGGCAGGGTCGGCTCTCGGTCCGGGAATCGGTGATCCAGGTCTTTCCGGCGTATGCGGAAGGGCTGCAGGACGTGGAACTCCACCCCCATCTGATCGTCCTTTACTGGCTGGACCGCTCCGGCCGGGCCATGCTGAAGGCGACCCCTCCGGGGACTGGCAGGGAGCATGGTGTCTTTGCCACCCGGTCGCCCGACCGGCCCAACCCGATCGGGTTTGCGGTTGCAGATCTCCTCCACAGGGATGGCAACCGGCTCGCGGTTCGGGGGCGCGATGCACTGGACGGCACGCCACTCCTGGAGCTCAAGCCTTCTCCGCAGCAACGGACAGTGTAAATGAGTGACAAAGACGGTCTTTTCGGCCTGCACCGATCTCTTATCTTTATTGTCTTCCGCGCACAACTGGTACGATTGCATACTGATCCCAGGAGTCAATAAATGGCAAAGAAAACTACCCCGAAGAATACCCAGACAAAACCGGCAGACGAGGAGTGCAAGCAGGAGTGCTCCAGCTGCGCAACCGCATCCACCTGCTCATCTGCGAAGAAAGGGGCAGCCGGTCTCCCCCCCAAGGCAGACATGGACGTGAAACACGTCATCATGGTCCTCTCCGGCAAGGGCGGCGTCGGGAAGTCGACTGTCTCGGTCAACCTCGCCTACGCCCTCTCGAACCACAGCAAGAGGGTCGGGCTCCTCGACCTGGATATGCACGGCCCGAATATCCCCAAGATGCTCGGGATCGAGGATCATAAGCTTGCGATGATGGACAACAAGATCGAGCCAGTCCACGTCACCGGCAAGTTGTCCGTCATCTCGATGGCCTTCCTGATCCAGGACCCGACCACCCCGATTATCTGGCGCGGGCCGATGAAGATGGCGGCGATCCAGCAGTTCCTCAACGAGGTCAACTGGGGGCCGCTCGATTACCTCGTTGTCGACCTCCCGCCAGGCACCGGCGATGAGGCTCTGACGATCGCCCAGCTTGCGCCCAATGTCCGCGGTGCCGTCATTGTCACCACTCCTCAGGATGTCGCAACCCTTGATGCAAGGAAGTCAGTAAAGTTCGTGGAAAAGCTCGGCCTGCCGGTCATCGGCGTGATCGAGAACATGAGCGGCATGCTCTGCCCCCACTGCGGTGAGGAGATCGATCTCTTCGGCAAGGGCGGCGGCAAGAAAGTTGCCGAAGAAATGGGCATCCCTTACCTCGGGGCGATCCCTCTCGATATCGAGATGCGCAAGGCCGGCGACGAAGGCCGCCCGTTCATCATCCGGCGGAGTGGCAGCGCCGACACCCCCACCTGGAAGAGCGTTGACGCAGTCATGGAAGCGCTCATCAAGGTTGTCGAGGGATAAGCAATGGATTACCAGCGGATTCTCGTAGGGAAGGAGAAGTCTCTCCCGATCTACAAGGGGGTTGTTGCGGCTCTCGAGAACCCGCTCGCCTTCCCCGACCTGCTGGAGCCGATCTACCGTGAAGCAATGACCCTCGACGACCAGACGCTCGACCAGTTCCGGTTCTCTTTAATGCGCCTCCAGCTCTATGCAGACATCCACCGCAACGAGGACCTCGAGCAGGCGATGCAGATCAAGTATGTGGCGCAGGTGCTCGAAAAAGTGATCTTCGGTTCGCTCATTATGGAGCCGGCCGAACCCGCAGCGGACTGATACTACCTCATCAACCACTACGTTTTTATCGGTGTAAATGTGCACTGGTGATACCCTTATGTGCAGACCCGATCAATACTAGGAACAATACCATCCTGCACCGGCCCCATCCGGGGCATGCCGAATATTATACGCATCACATATACGGAGAAATAATGACATCACGCATGCAGTCCCCGCACACGACCTGTCCGGGATGCCAGGAAGAGGTCTTTCTCGACGAGCTCGTGAGCGGCAAATGCCCCCTGTGCGGCTGCACGCTCGAGGATTTCGAGGAGTCGTTCGGGGAGTATGACGGGATCCTCGACCGCTCCGACCTCTCGTGGCTCATCTTCAACTATTTCGTCTTCAAGAAGTTCGTCGACCTCGGCGTCCCGCCCCACCAGATCATGGAATTCGTCGCAGCCTACGAGCAGAACACGGAGAAACCGCCCGAGGACTGGGACAAGACCGGGTTCGCCCTCGAGATCCCGATGAAGGCTTGGGACCGGGTCCTTCCCAAGCGCTGCGCAAAGTGCAGCCGCTGGTTCATCCGCGGCGGCAAAAAACAGATCCGGGGCGACATGCGCAGGACTGCGCTTGCTGTCGAGTACATCTGTGACCGGTGCTGATATTCCCTTTTTTTAATTTCGACTTAAACTAGTAATTCATAAATTACATTGAATTGTACGGTATCGGGGCATCCTGCACCACCCTCACCTCCCCCTACCTCTGGTTCATCCTGGCGCCATACATTGACGCAGCCTGGTACATCCTGATCGGCGAGACGCTGGTGTTCCTTGTCGAAGCATTCATCCTCAACCACCTGCTCGGACTGAAGCCGACCGTTGCATTGGTCTGCTCGATCGTGATGAACATGGCCTCGTTCCTGCTCGGTCTGGTCCTGCTCTGAACCGGTGTGGGGGGTTCGGTCCCCGGCAAACCGGTTTGTACCCATGCGACCCCCTCCCCCTCCTTATCGTAGTCCCGGCAGGGTTCCCCTTCGTAAAAATGAGAAAAAACCTGTGAAAAACCAGGAGAGGGTTGAGGGGATCGGGCGGTGTACTTTGGATCCGGACCGGCCATTTTAGTAATGGAAAAATGGATCTTTCCGGTGATAATTCACGGGTCCCGCCAGCCCGGTGCAGAACCTGAAGTACACCGCCCGACCCCCCCAGCCATGAACCGGGCCGGGAAGACTTGAAAAAGAGGACTGGTCAGTGCCGGTACTCCATCCCCGTCACGGCACCCGTCTGGATATCGACCCAGCCGATACCCGGTGCGAGCGAGGGATCGGCCCGGATCGTGGCATCGTCAAATACCACCTTCCACGCGAGCGGGACGGCACCCGGCCGCTGGCTGGTACCGGGGGCATGCCCGTTGTTCCAGCGCATCTCCGCGGACAGGATGCGGACGTTCTCCACAGAGTCCGGGTACACCGACTTTGCCGCCTGGAGGACGGCAAAGGTGGCATCGCGCTGTGCTACGGCCTGGTCCAGGGTCTGGGAGAACGCGAAGTCCGGCGTGCTCCACTGCTTGTCATACCCGATCACGTCGCCCGTCACCGAGTCTACGTCGACCTCAATCCCATCAGTATCAACCGGGTAATCGAGGAACAGGCGTTCCCAGGCAAAGACATACCGGCCCGCTGCGGGGACTGACGGCGTGCCCCATCCCTCATACCGGGCCGAGGTCTGGTTGAGCGGGAGGCCTCCCCCATTGTGCTCGCTGATATAGTGGCTGGCGATACTCTGGGCTTTGTCCATGGTGATGGCAGTCTCCTCCTGGCGCCCGGCGTGGGGGATATTGCGGGTGAACGAAAGGATCTCGCTGGTGGCTGCATCGAGGCTGCCGGAGACGAGAGTCGTGTTGCCGGAGGAGAGGATGAACATCCAGACCGCACCCTTGTCGGGGCTGTCAAAGTACCAGATTTTCAGGATATTCCCGTTTACGTCCGGAAAGGCGGAGAGGACGATCACTTTGGCCTTGTCCTCCGCAATGCCGGCATTCTCCTGACCGGGGGAATAAGGTTTACCGGTGGCCGCATCGATGAAAACAACAAAGCCGGTTCCGCCGGCGGATATCAGTTCAAACCCGAAGAGGTTGAGAGTGGAACCTGCCGTATAATTCACGCTGCGGATTGTGTAGTCTTCTTCCGGGTAATAACTCCTGAGTGCAGCGGCTGCACCCTCGAGCGAGAGCGAATCCCCGCTGGCTGCCACCGGGACGCCGGGAGCGATCGTATACGAAGTTCCGGGTGCCGCGGTCTTGTCCGGGAGAGTGGAGGCGGGGATCTCTGGCAACGGGGCGGAGGTGATGGATGTCTGAGTACCGGTGGGTCCGGCGGTTGCGGCTGTTACAGGTGTGGACGGAGCGGGTGCCTGATGGCCTGAGCCGGGGAACCCGGCAAGGAGGAAAAGGACGACTGCGATCACGGCGATGAAAACGACGACCGTGAGGATCTTTTTTATCCGACGGCGCTGCTGTTTCTCCCGCACTTTCTGTCTGTACCGTGCGGGCAGGTATGGTTCGTTGAATTCATCGCCAAGGCCCACTGCCTCTCACCTGATATACTATCGTTATCCCGCATCAGGTAAAAAAGACCGGGGTTCTGGTCCCGGAGCGAACCCCTAAAAACAGCGAATGCGTCCGGTAAGGACCGGTTGGGGGATCGTGTGGGAGCGGATCTCACTCATTCTTCCCGTTGTCAGGCTCGTCCCCGTTGCGTTTCCTGAGGCTGACAAACCGGATGACGAGGCCGACGAGGATCACGGCGAAACAAACGGCAAGCAGCCGGGGGTCGATGGAGAGGCCGATGACGCTGGGACCAAAGCCCATGTATCTCGGGCCAGGCAGCGTATCCGCGGTTAATTCGGCCCTGAAGACCGTGATCGGCGTCGGGGTCACCGCGGAGGTCCCTGTCATCTCCAAACCGGTGACTGAGTGGTTGGTGATATTGAAGTCCGGCCCCGGTGCTCTCATCGTCGATGCATTTCCCGGTTCCGCGGCTGCGATCGCGGCGACACCGTCAGTACAGACCAGCAGGATGAGTACAAAAATCCTTCCTTCCGTGTATGACCCCATCGCAGTTTTTGCCATGATATACCCCTACGGAGGTTTTGGGTAATGGGGTGCATAGGTTTGTGGTCGGATGCAGATATGGGGAACCCGGCCGGGTTACCACTCGACCCGGAAGCCCCGGAACTCCCCCGTGGACTGGCATGGCGTGACCGTGATTCCCTCAACATGGATCACCGGATCACCCCTCGCACGGCTGAGCCGGATGAAATCTGCAAGCGAGGCCGGGGAGCTCTCGGCCACGATCTCCACGGTGCCGTCCGGCAGGTTCTTCACGTACCCGTGCACGCCGGTCGCCTGGGCGCATCCCGCAACGAAATGCCGGTATCCCACTCCCTGCACCCGGCCCCGGGCAACGGCGATGATCCGCTCCATACGGTACCTGTGAGGGAAATGCCGTCATAAATCTTGGCAAATTATCGTGAACGATCCTGCTTACAGGGCTTCGAGCGCCCGGATACTCTTCATGACCCCGTCCAGCGTCTTCACTTCAATGACCGCAGTCGCATGATTCCTCCGCATCGCTGCCATCACCGCAGGGAAACTGATATCTCCCTCCCCCACGGCACTATGGGTATCCCGTTTCCCGTTATTGTCGTGAATGTGCATATGGCGGAACGTAGTCCCGAGGAATCCCGGAAGGCACCGGTGAAGGTTTGCATGCCCGACATCGAGGGCGAACCGGGTGCCGTCGATGATCGATAGATCTTCCGGGGTACGGAGGTTGAAGAAGTTCATGTCCCCCATGTTCTCGAACGAGAAGGTGAGCGAGAGCTCGCGTGCCGCTTCCGTCAGCTCGGCAAGGGACTTCCTGAACTGCCGGTCGGCCTGCTCCTGCTCCTGTTCCCAGGCAAAATACCCCGGATGGAGGACAACAGCAGCACCGATCTCTGCTGCCACCAAGAAACAGTCGGTCATCACCTCCACGCTTGCCTTGCGGACGGGCTCGAAGAGGCAGGCGATATTCATCCCGTGATAGGGGGCATGGAGGACAAAGTCTGCGGAATAACTTTCGAAGAGTTCCGGTTCGGTCACGAAATGGGGGCCCTCGTCCACCACCTCGATCAGGCCGGTAAGGCCCGAAAGACGGTCCAGCGCATCGGGCAGCGGCTCGCCAAGGAGGCAGTAGGTCGAGATGCCGATCATGATGAGCCGTAGCGTGAGACGGGATAAATAGGTTGGGATCGGCCCTTTCCCCTGCTTCCAACCGGCAGGGTGAAGAACACTCCTGCCCTCATTTCCTGAAAACCTTTGCGGTCTCCACGACGTCAATATCTGTATATCCGGATTTCCGGCCGGAGGAAGGGTTTTGTATTATCAGTTCTCACACTATCCCCAACACTTAGACCGGAGCACCTGGCAGTGAAGTGGCATTTTTTTATCCTGATCGGTATGCTGATCGCCGTTGTCCTGATAGCAGGCTGCACAGAGGAAGCACCCCCGGGCCCGGCATCACCGGCAGCGGATGTTGTGCAGCCGGGCCAGGTGCTGGCTGTGATCGGTGACGTGACCGGTGATGGTATCGCCGGGGGAACGATCGACACGATTACCTTCACCGTCGGGCTTCTCCCGGGCAAAGGGCCGGTGGACATGGAGAAGATCTCCATTTACTATGCCGATACGGTCGAGACGGAAACCCTGGAACCGGTCGCAGGCTACCGGGGCGATCCTCCACGGGGTAAGTGGGGGATACTGAACGTGACAAATGAGATTGGCACCCCCAATAACCGGCTTGAGGACCAGGAGCAGTTCGTCATCCGCATCAACCCT
>Ga0265316_10002340_pt1 | contig 19761 bp, 13 predicted proteins | sample 4522metaG_FD_202092 | JGI IMG/M metagenome (GOLD analysis project Ga0265316, IMG submission 202092) | Rhizosphere microbial communities from Carex aquatilis grown in University of Washington, Seatle, WA, United States - 4-5-22 metaG | ecosystem: Host-associated > Plants > Roots > Rhizosphere >... | reverse complement strand
CAATGATAATTTATTTTGAAGGTTTATTATTTCCGTTAACCTGCGTCCTTTGATTTCTTCCTGTATATCATCTTTTAAGTGTCTTTCGGCATAAGTTCCCGGACGCTCCGAATATTTGAACATATAGGCAAAATCGTATTTTACCAAATTCATCAACAATAGGGTTTCTTTATGGTCTTCTTCTGTTTCAGTGCAGAAGCCGGTTATAATATCAGTAGATATTGAGCATTCAGGAATAGTTTTTTTTATTGCCTCAATTCTTTCAAGGTAACCCTCACGGTCATATTTCCTATTCATTAGTTTTAATATCCTTGAACTGCCAGATTGGACAGGTAAATGGATGCTTTTACAAATATTCGGGTAAAGTGCAATTGTATGTAACAGGTCATCACTTATATCTTTTGGATGTGAAGTTGCAAACCGAACCCTAAGTAAAGGGCTTATCTTTGCAACCCTTTCAATCAATTTTGTAAAATTTATTTGTTCTCCTCCATCCGGTTTCCAGGAATAAGAATTTACATTTTGTCCCAGCAAGGTAACTTCACTGAAACCTGAATTAAAAATTTCACGCGTTTCATTCAGGATGGATTCCGGATCGCGGCTGCGTTCTGAACCACGTGTATAAGGCACTACGCAATATGCGCACATGTTGTTGCACCCGCGCATGATGGAAATAAATGCGGAAACTTTATTCTCCTCAAACCTGACAGGACTGATATCGGCATAGGTTTCTTCGAATGATAGAAGAACATTTGAAGCCTGAAACCCATAACCGGCAGATTTTACAAGCTTTGGCAAGTCTCTGTATGAATCAGGTCCGGCAATTAAATCAACAGATTTTTCTTCCTCAAGAAATTTCTCCTTAAGCCTTTCTGCCATGCAACCAATAACACCAACCAAAAGCGATGGTTTTTTCTTCTTAAATTGTTTAAAAACATTTAAACGGCCCCTGATACGTTGTTCGGCGTTATCACGAATAGAACAGGTGTTTATTAAAATTAAGTCTGCTTCTTTTGATGAATTGGTTAACTGAAAACCATTTCGTTGTAAAATGGAAACCACCACTTCGCTATCGCTCACATTCATCTGACAACCGTAAGTTTCTATATAAAACTTTGGATTACCAACCAAGGAGTCTATGCCTAAATTTGCTGAGTTAATAATATTTTCCAACAGTATTTAATAAATTCACGCAAAAATAAATTATGTTCAGATTATAAAACAGGAAAAGTAAAAAACAAATGAAATTTCAAATATTTCTCATTCAAAAATGGAATAACATGTAAAAAAATCAATCAAATTTGTACATTTGTTCAAATTTTAGGGTTAAGCATAAATAATTAATAGTCAATATGTCTGGACATAGTAAATGGTCGACCATTAAACGGAAAAAAGGAGCTTTGGATAACAAACGTTCAAAGATTTTTTCAAGAATAGTAAAAGAAATTCAGGTAGCTGTCAAAGAAAGCGGCCCGATTGAAGAGAGCAATCCCCGCCTGCGGCTGGCAATTCAAAATGCAAAAGGAGTGAATATGCCGAAAGATAATATTGCCAGGGCTATTAACAAAGCCAGCAGTGAAGGGGCAAATCTTACTGAAGTCACTTTTGAAGGTTATGGTCCCGGAGGCGTAGGAATTTTTGTTGAATGTTTAACAGACAATAATAACCGAACAGTAAGCAATATTCGTTCAATTTATAACAGACGCGGAGGAAATATGGGGACTAACGGATCATTGAGTTTTCTTTTTGAACGAAAAGGAGTAATTACCGTTCCAAAGGGAAAATTTGATCCTGATGAATTTCAGCTGGAAATTATTGATGCAGGGGTTGATGATGTTGAAGATGAAGGCGATGTATTTGTTCTTACCTGTTCTTTTGAAAATTTTGCACATGTCCGCAAGAAACTCGACGAAATGAAAATCGAAGCTCAGAACGCAGAACTTCAAAGAATCCCGAACGATTATAAAAAATTAGACGTTGATACTGCCCAAAAAGTATTAAAATTAGTTGATGATTTTGAAGAAGATGAGGATGTGCAAAATGTGTATCACAATTTAGAAATGACGGAAGAATTGATGAAAGCGATGACCAGTTGAAATTTAATATTTATTAAAGCATAAAAAATAAATTCTGAAAAAAGAATCAAATAAAAAAATTTTGCACGCCATGCCTCAAAGGGTATGGCTTTTTGTTTAATAAAAAAACTTAATACAAATAATTATGACAAAAAATAGTATATACTTTTTTATTTTGGCATTCGTCATATTTGCTTGTGGTAACAATAAAACTGTTACTTATCCTCCTTTAAATTTAACGTGTGAAAATCAAATAAATCCTTTGGGCATCGATAATCCTAAACCGGTTTTTGGCTGGCAATTGAACGACAGCAGTATCGGAAGCGCTCAAAGTGCATACCAGGTAATCGTTGCTTCAGGTGAAGATTTTCTTAACATTGAAAAGGCCGATATCTGGAATTCTGGTAAAGTAATTTCGAACCAATCGCAATACATTGCTTATTCAGGCAAAAAACTTGAATCGTCAAAACGTTATTACTGGGAAGTGCAAAATTTCGATAGCGCCGGTAATGCATTAGGTTTTAGCAATCCGGCATGGTTCGAAACGGGCTTTATGAAACCTGATGATTGGAAAGCACCATGGATCAAAGCTCCAAAAATACTTGAAAATGCTTCCTCAATTTTATTCAGGAAAGAATTTCCGATTTCAAAAAAAATAAAACAAGTTCGTGTTTATGCAACCGGACTGGGAGCATACATTTTTTATATTAACGGGAAAAAAGTCGGGAATCAATATCTCTCACCTGGTTGGACTGTTTTCAAAAAACGTCTGCAATACCAGACCTATGATATCACTAATTTAATAAATAACGGTTCAAATGCAGTTGGAGCCGTTATTGCGGATTTCTGGACTTCCTCAATTGGAAGTAATAAACCAGGATTACGATTTCTAATGGAAATGAAAATTGATTATGAAGACGGTTCAACAGAATGGATAAATAGTTCTGACGAATGGAAGTGTAATTTTTCTCCTGTCAAAGAATGTTTTTATGAAGGAGGAGAAAAATATGATTCAAGGCTTGAACAAAATGGTTGGAATTATCCCGGTTTCGATGATAAGAATTGGACAAAAGTTGTTACTGAAAAGAATAATTTTAACCTTGTAAGCCAGCAATTACAGCCAATAACGGTGAAACAGGAGTTAAAAACATTAAAAATATTTAAACCGGAAGGAAATCGTTATGTATTCGATTTTGGAGAAACTCTTCCCGGTTGGGTTAAAATTAATATTAAATCTAAAAGAGGATCAAGCATTAAGCTCAAATATCTTTCAGCATTTAATGAAAAAACCAATACGGGTAAAGTTGTTGCAACTGATGAATATATTTGTAACAGCGACCATAATGAAACCTGGGAACCTTTATTTGCTTACCATATTTTCAGGTTTATTGAATTAACTGGATTAACAGGAAACCCGGATTCCAATATTATTAAAGCAAGAATTGCCTACCCCGATATGCCGGTTATAGGTCACTTCAGTTGTTCAAATGAACTAGTAAATAAGATTTATGACAATATTATCCGAACCGGTAGAAATAACCTGGTCTCCATGTTGACAGGTTTTCCCGGAATTGAATCATACAAAGGTTCGCCAGTGAGCGCACAAGCTTATGCTATGACTGCTCTATATACTTATGATATGAAAAGGGCATTTTCAAAATATATTCAGGATTTATGCGATTTGCAGGGTGATGATGGACGGATACATTTTTTGCCTGCAGAAGGAAGCAATAATAATTCCCCTGGCTGGCCGGAAGTAATGGTTTTTCTTCCCTGGAAAACTTACCTTGCTATCGGTGACAAGAGAATTCTGGAAAACAATTATGAAGCTATTAAGAAATGGCACGACTCCCAGGTTAGGGAAAGTGATGCTTCTGCCCCACCTTATATGCGCGACCGCGAAGGTAACGGCGATATATTTGCGACAGAAATTACACCGGTTAAACCTATAGGTTCAACTTATTATTTTTATACAACTTCAATGTTAAGCGATATTGCAAATGTTTTGGATAAACCAGATGAAGCAACCAGCTTCATGGAATTATCAGGTTTCACGAAAGATCAGTTCAATCAAAGTTATTTAACCTATCGGACAGCAAGATATTGGGCTAATACACAGACAGCCCATGTACTTCCATTGGTTGCCGGCCTTACGCCTTTATCGCATGTTCAGCGTGTAGGTAATTTCATAGCTTCCGATATTATTAAACACGATATTCATCCGACAACAGGTGTTTTAGCAACCCAATATCTTTTGCCCCTGCTGAGTCAATATAACCATCATGAACTGGCCTACAAACTAATCACTCAAACATCAAAACCTTCCTGGGGTTATATGATTGAAAAGGGTTCTTCAATAATTTGGGGTTCATGGGATGGTGATGATGAAACATCGTATTATCAGCTTTCGCTCGCTTCAGTTGGGGAATGGCTTTATTCTTACCTAGCAGGTATCAGGCCCGATCCTAAAAACCCGGGTTACAAACATAGCATAATCGATCCTAACCCGACCGGAGATTTGAAATGGGTCGATGCCAGCATAAATACTAATTATGGAAAGCTATCAGTTTTTTGGGAGAAACAGGATAAAAATCTATTGATAAAAGTTAATATTCCGCCAAATACTACATCTACTTTAACGTTGCCTGTTGCAAGTTCAAAAAAAGCCAAAGTATTTTTTGAAGGAAAAGTAATAGTGAGAGACGGAAAAGTAACTGCTGATTGCCCGTCTTATATTAAGTTCAGGGGATTCGATGCCAATATGGCTGTATTAGATGTTAAAAGCGGAAGGTATGAGTTTGTTGTTGAATAAAGATTTTTAATATTTAATGCGAATTAAGGGTTGAATTATTAATTCACCCTTTTTTAAAAGGAAGTGAAATGGGATTTAATTTAAAAATTCAAATTATCAATCTCCCTACCCTCTTCTCCAAGATGGATTTATTACGCATTCTCCGATACCTTCATTAATCCGCACGCGGATTCACCAAGGGGAAATTGCAATAGTATTTGAAATTCTTTAACTTATTTACTAAACTCAAGGTAAAATACAATCAATATTCCCTTTTAGTATATTGTTGTTCATAGTATTTTTCGTATTCTCCTGTGAGGATGTTGGTAAGCCATTTTTCATTGTTCAAATACCAGTCAACCGTATTTTCCAATCCTTCTTCAAATTGAAGGGATGGTTTCCAATTTAGTTCCTGCATTAATTTTTTAGAATCGATTGCATATCGCAAATCGTGACCGGCACGGTCTTTCACAAAAGTTATAAGTTGAGCGGATGATCCCGGTTTACGATGAAGTTTATTATCCATAATCTTACAAAGGAGTTTAATGAGATCGATGTTCTTCCATTCATTATTGCCGCCAATATTGTATGTTTCCCCTGTTTTTCCTTTATGAAAAATAAGGTCTATGGCACAGGCATGGTCTTCGACATAAAGCCAGTCACGGATATTTTCACCCTTTCCATATATTGGAATTGGTTTATTTTTTTTAATATTATTAATTGAAAGGGGAATAAGTTTCTCAGGAAATTGATTTGGACCATAATTGTTTGAACAATTCGATATAATAATGGGAAGTTTATAAGTATGAAAATATGCGCTCACCAGATGATCGGAACTGGCTTTTGATGCAGAATAAGGACTGCGTGGATCGTAAGCAGTTTTTTCAGTAAATAAACCTGTTTTCCCCAAGGAACCATAAACTTCATCGGTGGAAATATGGTAAAATAATTTATCGGAAGGTTTATTATTCCAGGTATCGCGTGCAGCATTTAAAAGATTTAAAGTTCCCAGGATATTTGTTTTTATAAATGCCATTGGGTCAGCAATAGACCTGTCGACATGAGATTCTGCTGCGAGATGAATTACTCCATCGAAATGGTATTTTGCAAAAAGCTTTTCAACTTCATCCTCTTCAGTAATGTCAGCTTTTTCAAATTTATAATTTGGTTTTGAATCGATGTCTGTTAAATTTTCAAGATTACCTGCATAGGTAAGCTTATCAAGATTTACAATTAAATATTCAGGATATTTGTTTACAAACAACCGAACTACATGCGAACCAATAAAACCTGCACCTCCGGTAATAAGAATGGTTTTATTCATTATTGAGATGTTTTATTTTTTCCCCGAATATATTTTTCCCAATTCCAGGCAGAAAGTAAAGTTTCATCCAGTGTTTTTTTAGCTTTCCATCCAAGTTCACTATTGGCATACCCGGTATCGGCCCAAACTTTTTCAACATCACCGGCTCTGCGTTCAACAACCTTGTACTTAATTTTTATTCCGGTAACTTTTTCAAAAGTATTTATAATTTCGAAAACAGAGGTGGCATTGCCGGTTCCTATATTAAATATTTCAAAAGGAGTTTTATTCTTATTATTTATTAACCTGTCTATGGCTACAACATGAGCCCTGGCAAGATCAACAACATCAATATAATCCCTTAGACATGAACCATCGGGAGTATTGTAATCTTTTCCAAATACTTTAAGTTCATCCCGAAGGCCAATAGCAGTTTGCGTGATAAACGGCACAAGGTTATTTGGGATTCCCAAAGGCAACTCGCCAATGAAAGCTGAAGGGTGGGCCCCGATAGGATTAAAATATCTCAGGGAAATAGCTTTCAGGTTTTTATTGGGAACAAAAGCATCCTGAATAATTTCTTCACTTATTTGTTTTGTATTGCCATATGGCGATAAGGCCTTCAGAACCGGTGCACTCTCATTTACCGGTAATTTTTCAGGTTGACCATACACAGTACAGGAAGAAGAAAAAACCAGGTTCAGCACTTTAAATTTTGCCATTCCTTCGAGCAGGTTGATCAACGAAGCCAAATTATTATGGTAATACTTCAAAGGATGATCCACAGATTCACCAACGGCCTTAAATGCCGCGAAATGAATTATAGCTTCGAGGTTTGGATATTTCTCAAAAAATGCTTTTACTTTTTCATTATCACAAATGTCAAACTTTTCAAATATTGGTCTTACCCCGGTAATTTTTTCAATCCCTTCAAGGACTTCAATTTGTGAATTCGACAGATTATCGATGATCAAAACTTCAAAACCTGCATTTATCAGCTCAACTGCCGTATGTGAACCAATATAGCCGGTACCTCCTGTAACCAATACCTGTTTCTTCATTTAATCCTCCCTGAAAAAATAATTTTATTATAAATTGTACTTAATTCTTCAACAAAGAAACAACGAAGTTTGTAAACGTACAAATATATCGATGATTGGACTAATTAAAATTTTATTACTTTTGTTCATGTAAAAAACACTGATTCATGGATATTAGCAGGATTTTACAGGATTTGCTTATTAAAAAAGAAACAATATTTGTACCTGCATTAGGAACTTTGTCCCTAAAATATATTCCTGCAGAAGTTTTTAGAATTTCAAACCGCATCGCTCCTCCTTCCTATCAACTTATTTTTAACAATGAACCTGACTCTACAGATAATTCTTTAACGGAAACTATCTCCCGGGTATATAATTTGACCCTGGAAGAAGCCCATGAAGCTCTTAACAAGTTGATATCAGAAGCTATTGATGAGATGATCAAAGGAATTCCATTTATTATCAAAGAAATTGGATCCTTCAAAAAAGAAGGGGGAAAAATAATTTTTGAAGCAGATAAAAATATTCCGTTTTTAACGGATAATTATGGATTGGAAACTATAATAATGCCATTGCTGGAAATTGAAGTTCCGACTATTCCAAAAACAATCTACCATCCTGAAATAAATGTTGAAAAGAAATCAAGAAAATGGATTTTAGTATCTGTGATAATTATTCTTCTGATTACTTTGGGTGTTGCAGGTTATCAATATGGTTATTTTCAAAAAGGGACCGGTTACATGGTCAGTCTGTTTTCCGGAAAAAGTAAACCCGAAATCCCTCAGCTTGCCACAAACGATACTTTATCCGGTAAAATTGATGCTAAGAAATTAAAACAAGAATCCCTGAAGTACACAGAGGATAAAAAAAGTACCGAATTAAAAACCTTTGTTAATAAGGTGCAAACTTCAAGGGAGAAAAAAGTTTTAAAATATTATCTCATTGCAGGAAGTTTCAAAACAAAATATAAGGCTCAGAATTTACAAGATATTCTTATTACAAAAGGGTTCAAACCTGAAATCCTGAATTATAGCGATACGCTTTACAGGGTTTCTATTGCTTCGTATATTAACAGACGTACTGCAGTAAATGAATATATACGACTGACTTCCGGAGAAAATAATTATAACCTTTGGTTATTTAGTCAACCAATTTCCATTCAGGAATGATTTAAAAAGAGTAACTACTCAGGCAGACAGGCTATAGACTATAAGGCTAAAGGAATGATTTTCGAGGCATTTTAATATTTAAGGTTAAATCAAAATTGATGTACCAATTGATTTGGATTTCTAAATTCCTGACAGTATATAGTCTAAACAACCTGAAGGGTTACAAAATAATTAAACCTATTTAAAATTCTGAAGATTTGTCCTGGGTTTTGGATAATCAATTGTATAATGAAGTCCCCGGCTTTCTTTTCTTTGTTGTGCAGATTTAATAATTAGAAAACTGACATTTATCAGGTTCCTCAGTTCACAAAGCATCTTTGAAAGTTTTGATTCCTTATATAATTTTTCCGTTTCCTGGTAAATAATTTCCAATCTTTTTTCAGCCCTTTCCAAACGCAAATCGCTTCTCACAATGCCTACATAATTGTTCATGATCTGCTGCATTTCTTTCATATTTTGAGTGATGAGGACCATTTCCTCAGGATGTGAGGTGCCTTCATCATTCCATGGAGGAATATTGTTGGGAATAATATAATTTTTAAAACATAATAAAGCGTGTTTGGCGGCCCTGTCAGCGAAAACAATTCCTTCTAAAAGAGAATTTGAGGCCAACCGGTTAGCACCATGAAGGCCTGTGCGCGCACATTCTCCCGCTGCATATAAACGATGAATCCAGGTTTTGCCATCTAAATCTGCTTTAACTCCTCCACAGGAAAAGTGGGCGGCAGGTGAAACAGGAATCATTTCCTTAGTAATATCTAAACCAATAGATAGACATTTTTCATAAATATTTGGGAAATGGTCCAAAAGACCCTTCTTTTCAATATGACGACAATCGAGATATACAAATTCATGTCCTGAAACTTTCATTTCATTATCCATGGCACGTGCAACAATATCGCGGGGTGCAAGTGACCCACGTGTATCGTATTTTTGCATGAATTCTTTTCCATCCTGGCCTTTAAGAATTGCCCCAAATCCTCTCATGGCCTCGCTGATTAAAAATGACGGGCGTTCTCCGGGATTGTATAATGAGGTCGGGTGAAATTGAACAAATTCCATATCTTCAATAATCCCCTTGGCCCTGTAAACCATTGCAATGCCATCTCCGGTTGCTATTGGCGGGTTTGTTGTGGTATGATAAATATTTCCTGTACCACCGGTAGCCATTAACGTAACGTTTGCAAGTATCGTTTTTATTTGATGAGTTTCAAGGTCCATTACGTAAGCACCATAACACTCGATATTGGTATTATAACGTTTAATAAGAATTCCTAAATGGTGTTGGGTTATGATATCAATTGCAAAATGTTTTTCGCAGATAGTTATATTTTTATGGGTTCTAACTTTTTGCACCAAAGCTCTTTGGATCTCATCGCCGCTGTTGTCCTTATGATGGAGTATGCGATGCTCGGAATGGCCTCCTTCACGGGCAAGGTCAAACCGGCCATCTGAAGTTTTATCGAATTGTGTTCCCCAATTTACAAGTTCTTTAATTGCAGTTGGGGCTTCTTTAATAACCATTCTTACAACTTCCTCATCGCATAAACCGTCACCACAAATTAAAGTATCGTTAATATGTTTTTCAAAATTATCCGGTTCATAAGTTACCGATGCAATACCTCCCTGGGCATAGCTGGTATTTGTTTCGCCAATGGTTGATTTTGTTATAATACAAATTTTCGCATGGTCAGCGACCTTTAATGCAAAACTCAGACCTGCAATTCCTGATCCTATTATTAAAAAATCAAACCTTTCTTCCATTGGAAAAATATATTTTAAGAAACAAAATTAGTTATTATAAGTTTTCTTTAAGAAAATATAATGGTTTATTCAGGCATGAATGAATATTTGTTTATTTTTAGCTTTAATGATCGAAAAGTTTTTTTTTGAATTATGAAAATCACTTTAGTCAGTACATCGTCTAAAACAGGGGGAGCAGCTATTGCGTGCAGGCGTTTACTCAATGCGTTGACAAAATCAGGAATTGAAACAAAACTTCTGGTCCGGGATTTCGAGTCAGGACAAAGTATTGTATCTACTACAAAATCTCAATTTAAAAAGTGGCTAAATTTCTATCGGTTTGCATACGAACGATTCATGTTTTTTATTCGGGAAAAATCAAAATCAGTAAGATTTTTATTTTCAATAGCCAATACCGGTGAAGATATTTCAAAGCACGATTTAATTAAAAATTCCGATATTGTTCATCTGCATTGGATCAACCAGGGTTTTTTATCTTTAAAAAGTTTAAAAAAGATTTTTAAACTGAACAAACCTGTTGTCTGGACTTTACATGATATGTGGGCTTTTACAGGCGGTTGCCATCACAGCGGATCCTGTGAAAAGTATAAAACATCATGCAGAAATTGCCCGTTTTTAAGATTCCCATGGAGAAATGACCTTTCTCATAGACTTTGGAAACACAAAATTAAAATTAATAAAAAAGCAGATCTGACAATTGTCACTTGCAGTGAATGGTTAAAAAAATCGGCTATTGAAAGTTCAATTCTTGCCGGTAAAAAAATTATTTCAATTCCCAATCCAATAAATACAAATATTTTTGTTCCAACAGACAAATTATCAGCAAGGAAAAAATTCGACCTTCAGGAAAATAAAAAATACCTGATGTTTGGTGCAGTCAATGTTAATAATTATTTCAAAGGGTTCACCTATTTTAAGGAGGCTTTAAAATTATTGGTTGAACAAGAACCTGATATGAAAAATAAAATTGAACTGGTAATATTAGGGCGTTCAACACCGGAAGTATTGAAAGAACTACCTTTTAAATGTACTATTATTAAAAAGATTGATGATGAAGATACCATGTGCCAGCTTTATAATGCTGTGGATGTTTATGTCACCCCATCTCTACAGGAAAATCTGCCAAATACCATAATGGAATCTTTTGCATGCGGTACTCCGGTTGTAGCGTTTAATATTGGTGGCATTCCGGAAATGGTAGATCATAAGCAAAATGGTTATCTTGCTGAATATTTATCTTCAAATGATCTCGCAAATGGAATAAGATGGACTTTATTTGAAGCAAACACTGAGATGCTTTCTAAAAATGCCCGGAATAAAGTTCTTGAAAATTATTCTGAAGAAATCGTTGCCAATAAGTATATTGGTCTTTACCATGAATTATTGAAATAATTGTAGTCCCATGATAGAAGGGGGTCAGAAAATAAATAAAAGTTCAGACAATTCAGAAAGGATAAATAATCCCCAAATAACTATTATTACCGTCGTTTACAATGGCGAAAAGCTCATTGAAAAGACGATTCAAAGTGTAATTAACCAGACTTATTCAAATTTAGAATATATTATTATTGATGGTAATTCCATTGATAAAACAATTGATATAATTAAAAAGTACAATAAACAAATCTACTATTGGCTCAGCGAACCGGATAAAGGTTTGTACGATGCCATGAATAAGGGACTGCAATTGGCAACCGGAAATTATATTTGTTTTTTAAATGCAGGAGACGAGTTTTACTCGACTGATACACTTGAACAGGTTTTTTCAAAAATTCCCAATGAGCCGGATATAATATATGGTGAAACCATTATCATGGATAACGAAGGCAAAGAGCTTGGTTACAGGCGGTTAAAGGCACCCGTAACCCTTACCTGGGAATCATTTAAAGACGGGATGCTGGTATGCCACCAATCGATATATATAAAAAGGGAATTAACGGAACCATATAATTTAAAATATAAGATTTCGGCAGATTTCGACTGGGTATTAAAAGCATTGAAGAAAGCAAAAAAAATCTATAATTCCAATCTCACATTGACGAAATTTCTGGATGGCGGGTTAAATAAAAAGAATATTCCTATTGCTTTATTTGAGCGATTCAGGATTATGACTAAATTTTATGGTTTTTTCCCCACATTACTCAGGCATTTTATTATTGGAACCCGGTTTTTAGTTTATTATAAAAAAAATAAAAGGTTTTAAACTTCTTGTTTCTTTGAATAGTCAAGTATGAGTTTCACAAATACAAACAAAAGCAACAGCCCGACAATTAATGAACTGATAAAAGCAATATGTTGTCCAATTTTGTATGATACAGGTTCGAATTTAAAATCAATGTTATGATCTCCTGAAGGTACTACCATAGTTCTTAAAACATAATCGGCCCTTCCGTGCGGAACCAATTTCCCATCAATATAAGCGTTCCATCCTTTATCATAAAATATTTCTGAAAATACTGCCAATTCCGGATTTTGACTTTTTGAACGGTATTCAAGGTAATTGGGTTTGTAGGAAATTAGTTTAATTGAATCCTTTGAACTGAACTTAATGTTTTCAGAACCGGCCAGTGCTTTTTCCCATTTTTTATCGACAATAGCTGATTTATCGGGTTCAAAATTGGCAATTGCCGCATATTCCTCATCAGGATTATTAACCCATTTCAGTTCCTTGACAAACCATACATTCCCCAAAGCTGATGAGTTTGTTATCGGAATAGCATCTGGATTATAAATAATGTATTTTGTATTTAACATATTCAGAATTGACAAACTTTTCAAACTGTTATTCAAATTTTCCAAAGAAGGTTTTGATGTCAATATTTCCTGCAATTTTCTTAAGTCAGCAAATAATGGCCTGTCAATTAAATCCTGATAGCGTTTCATTTTAGCGCCATGATAGCCGCCAATTGATTTATGGAAATAGGGAGTAAAAGCATCGTTAAAAACACTTCGTGCAAGATTCAAAACACGATAATCAGGATCAGGATCATTTAAAATATAATCATCTGCCTGGGTTTTTACAAACTGGTTCTGGTATTCGGTTTTACTAACAAAATTGTCTTTATTGAGATACCTGCGGTCAACGGTCCACAAATCAATTAAAATGAGAAAAGATAATATTAGTGAAAAATAAAGTACCTTAATTTTTTTCGCAATCATAAGCCAAACCAAACCAATAGCTAATACCACAAAAAATAATGAACGGAAAGCATCGGTTCGAAGAATGGAAGCCCTGTCATCATGCATTGCCGAAAGAATGTTATTTATTAAGTCATTCGGCCATTTACTCGATTTTAATTGTTCTACCAGTTGGTTATCTGCGGAACCACTAAAATCAAAAAACCATCCCGGGATTAAAATAAAAATCAATAATAAACCGCCAATGATAGTTGCTGAATATTTTAATGCTTTTAATGCATTTTCTTTATTAAGGTTTGTGTCAATGATTTCTTTAATTGCCAACAAACCAAGCAAAGGAAAAGCGAAGTTGGCAATAACCATGATCATTTCTACAGTCCGGAATTTGCTATATCCCGGAAAATAATAGAAAAACAAATCAGTTACGAGTAAGAAATTTTTCCCCCATGCCAGAATTATTGATAGAACAGCTGCAATAAGCAACCACCATTTTTCCGATTTTTTTACAATAAAAAGTCCAAATACGAAAAGAAAACAGATAATTGCACCAAAATATGTCGGTGCACCTCTAAAGGACTGATCTCCCCAATAAACCGGAAAAGAAGCTGCAGCTCGCCCTGCATCCTGCACACCAACTTTTTGAAGTTCTTCAGCAACGGATGAATTTTCTTTAAATCCATTTACACCCGCTCCCATAAAGCTTGGTACAAGTAATGAAAAAGATTCGGCCCTGCCATAGCTATATGTTAATGCATAATCTTTATCTAAGCCAGATGATTCTTTTTCAGCGCTCTTATTTTTGAGTTCTGATTTTCCTCTTGTACTATATTGGCCATATTCATAAGTAATCCATAAACTGGTGGTACTGGGTGCAATAGCAATTACGACTGAAATCAGGCTCAGTGCACATACAATTGCAAAATGCTTTAGTTCATTTAAGCGGAAATATTCAATCAGCTTTATTATAAAAAGTATTAGTACAACGAGGAATGTGTAATAGGCAATCTGAGGATGACTGCATACAATTTCCAGACCTACTGCAATTGTGGTTAAAATTGTGCCCCAAAAATAATTTTTATTAAATAATAAAATAAAACCAGCAATTACTATTGGCATATAAGCAATAGCGTATGCCTGAGTAATATGCCCAACACTTATTATTAAAATATTGAATGAAGCAAAGGCAAACCCTATTGCACCTCCAATACTTAACCATCGGTTGAAGCCGAGTACCTGTAACAATAAATAAAATCCCAAAAGTAACGCAAATACAATAGCAACAGTACCGCCAGGCATTCCAAAATGCAAAAATTTAAAAAAGAACAGAAAAATATTATTCGACTTTCCTGATTTTACCAAATAAGATGGCATTCCTCCAAACATAGAGTTAGTCCATTGTGATTCATGTCCCGGGTTAGCCTGGTCATAGACAACAAGTTCGTGTGCCATTCCGGCTGCATGTGTATCATCCATTTGCGGCAGCCTTTTTCCTGATAATACAGGATTAAAATAAGCATAACTTAATGCTATGAATCCTAACACTATTAATAAATGTGGGAGGATTGGATTGAAAATTTTTTTCAGGTTCATATTTTTTCCATTAAATTCAAAATTCTATTCAAATGAATTATAACAAAACAATAATATGAGTTACAAACAATAAAACTCAAATTTTTATTTAATTCAAAACTATTTCATAAATTAAGTTTATAAAAGTATGTAATTTTTGTTGGTTGTGATTTTATGAATCCAATTTTTTAAAATATTCCCATAAAATACTTTATTTTATTAATAGGTACTAAACATAAGTGTTATTCTGGTTGTTTTTATATTGATTTATTAATTCCAAAAGTTGAAAAATTTAGCATACAATAATTATTGAACAGGGATATACAAATACAAAAAAACGGGAGGATGTTATCATGAATAGGTTTCTTATTGAAGTTCCACATGATGCGAACAAGTTAGCATGTAACCGGGCTATAGAATTATTTAGGAGGACCGGTTCACATTTTCTTACTCATGCCGATTGGGGTTGCCAGGATGGAGAACACAAAGCCTGGATTATAGTTGAATTGAACAATAAAGAGGAGGCGAAGTTGATATTACCTCCGGTTTTACGGTCGCAGGCTAAAATTGTTGTACTTAATAAATTCTCTATTGGTGATATGATAGAAGTAGCTGAAAAACATCAATAAGAATTAAATAAATATTAAATTTTCTCCAAAATTTTCCTCATACTCACTTTTTCACTTATGGCCTCAGATAAAGCAGAAATTTGAACCCGTTCCTGTTTCATTGAATCGCGGTCGCGGATAGTAACTGTATTATCATCCATCGTTTGATGGTCGATTGTAATACAATAAGGAGTGCCAATAGCATCCTGTCTTCGGTAACGCCTGCCTATGGTGTCCTTTTCCTCATATTGGCAATTAAATTCAAATTTCAATTCATCCATAATTTTTCTGGCTACCTCCGGAAGTCCGTCTTTTTTCAATAATGGCAAAACAGCCAGTTTGACAGGTGCGAGTGCATGGGGAATTTTCATTACTACCCTTAATTCTTGCTTACCATCAGCTGTCGGGGCCATTTCTTCAGTATAGCTGTTAGCTATAATTGATAAAAAAGTCCTGTCTAATCCTATTGAAGTTTCAATCACATAGGGGACGTAACTTTCGTTCAATTCATTGTCGAAATATTGAATTTTTTTACCTGAAAATTTAGAATGATTTCCGAGATCAAAATCGGTGCGTGAGTGAATGCCTTCAATTTCTTTAAACCCGAAAGGGAATTGAAATTCGATGTCGTACGCTGCATTGGCGTAATGGGCCAGTTTATCATGTTTATGAAACCTGTATTTTTCATCACCCAATCCCAAAGCTTTATGCCAGCGCATTCTTTTTTCTTTCCAAACATCAAACCATTCCAGTTCGGTTCCCGGCTTTACAAAGAATTGCATTTCCATTTGTTCAAATTCACGCATACGGAAAATAAACTGGCGGGCCACAATTTCATTACGAAAAGCTTTCCCGATCTGGGCAATACCAAAAGGAATTTTCATGCGCCCCGATTTCTGAACATTTAGAAAATTCACAAAAATCCCCTGTGCCGTTTCAGGACGAAGATATATTACATTGGCTTCTTCACTGACCGATCCCATTTTGGTTTCAAACATCAGGTTAAACTGGCGTACTTCAGTCCAATTAGTTGTTCCGCTTATAGGACAAACAATTTCATAATCGATTATAATTTTCCGCAGTTCTTCTAAATCGTTATTTTTAATAGCTAAACTATATCTTTCTAATACTTTTGCTGCCTGCTCTTGGTATTTCTTTGTTTGTGGATTAGTAGTTATAAATTTATATTCATCAAAATCATTTCCAAATTTTTTTCTTCCTTTTTCGATTTCTTTTTTGATTTTATTTTGGATACTTTGCATGAAGTCTTCAATCAATTCATCGGCACGATAACGCTTTTTTGAGTCACGGTTATCAATTAAAGGATCGTTAAACGCCCCCACATGCCCTGATGCCTCCCATATACGAGGATGCATAAAAATAGCGGCGTCTAAACCGACAATATTATCGTTTAGCAGCACCATTGAATCCCACCAATATTTTTTTAAGTTGTTTTTCAATTCAACACCATATTGACCATAATCGTAAACAGCACTCAATCCATCGTATATTTCACTGGATGGAAAAATATATCCGTATTCTTTACAATGGCTGATAAGTTTTTTAAAAAGTTCTTCCTGGGTCATAATTTCAAAATTTTAAAAGTAATTCTGGTTCTTCCTTAAGCTGTTTTGCTGAAAAGATATTCGACTTATCATAACCGGCAAAAATAATGAAATATTCTATTTTTCAGTTTCAGGGTTATTTGAAAATGAAATAATGATTTAAAATTTAAATTAAAATATTTTAATGAAAGTATTTTGGTTTTTTGAAACAACAATTTTATGATTATCGTATTGCTAACTAAAATTGTTATTTTTCATTATATTTGCTTGCTTACAAGGATATTATTTCATGGAACGAAAAAAAATAACTGTAAAACACTATCTAAACCAGAGAGCAAAAGAAAAATTTTTCCAGCGGGAAAAATATTTTCCTTTATATATCCAGATAATTGTAAATGGGAAAAAAGCTCAGATAAAAAGCCGTATCCATGAATTTATGAAAATTTACAGGAGCGACATTGAACGTGTTACTCAAAATAATTCTGATTTATATAATCTGGTTCTTGACGGATATTTTTCTGAAAAATTTATTGATAATATTGATAAGAAAAAGTTATTTCCACTATATCAGCTATTGCAGGATGAAATTTCCGTTATTAAAAGAATAATTGTGCACCAGCATCCTTTTAATAATATTCATTTTACACTTTTTAATTTTGGCTGGGAATACCAGGTGCACACAACTGAAATAACCAAAATATTCGATAATAATATTAAAGCAGCCTACCAGTTGGAATTAAATGACATATTCCTTAAAACCATAGATCAGGATGATAACAGGGATATTTTTAAAACGGCAAATTTTTTTATTCAATACCTGAACTGGAATAATTCTTTTAGCAGCGTATATGAAACTACTTCAGAAATAATGCCCCAGGAATTAAAGATGATTGAAAACCTGATATCAAATGAATTGTATATTTCAATAAAAGCCTATTTGGCTTATCTCTCAAAAGTAAACATTGTAAACCGGCTTTTTGAAAGACGCCAGGAAGGCCGAATTACAACTTTATCTTACCTCGATTGGCAAACCGATATCAAACATTTTGTGTACAGAGAATTTGTGCCTCTTTTTGGCGAACAGAAAGCACTTGAATATCAGATAAGCCTCGACAATATTCTTCAAAAGGCTATTAAGCAAACGGCTTCTATTTAAATTTTAAAATATTCAAAAAATTATTTTCTATAACTAATACCTAAGAGATAAAATTATAAGGTAATTATAAATCAAAAAAAACTTTAATAAATTTGCGGTACCTAAAAACCTATTATTTCACGGAATACAATGAATTATACCTTTTCCGATCGCATAGCCGGGGTTCCCCGTTCTTTTATCAGGGAGATTTTAAAAGTTGCCGATGATCCTTCTTTTATTTCTTTTGCAGGAGGGTTACCCAATAAAGATTTGTTTCCTGTAGAAGCAATTGAAAAGGCAACCATTAAAGTATTAAAGAATGATGGAAAAAAAGCCCTTCAGTACAGTGCATCTGAAGGATTTCTTCCTTTACGGGTTTACATTGCCAACAGGTATAGAATAAAAAATAATATAGACATAAATCCGGACCAAATTTTAATAACAACAGGTTCTCAACAAGGACTTGACTTAATGGGGAAGATATTTGTGAATGAAGGGGACCATGTTCTAATAGAAGAACCCGGATATCTTGGCGCTATTCAGGCATTTTCGGTGTTTAAAGCAAATTTTATAGCAGTGCCCCTTCATCATGATGGATTGGAAATAGATTTATTGCATAAAGCTTTGCTTAAGGCCAGGTTCAAATTGTTTTATTCTGTCCCGAATTTTCAAAATCCTTCAGGAATAAGCTATTCAGAAGAAAACAGGCAACAAGTTGCTGATCTCATAACAAAAGCGGGCACAGTAATGATTGAAGACGACCCTTATGGTGAATTAAGATTTCTTGGGACAAGAAAAACTACTTTTAAAAAGTTGATGCCTGATCAGGTAGTATTGCTTGGTTCGTTTTCTAAAATTATAGCGCCTGCCTTTCGATTGGGGTGGATTGTTGCACCTGATGAAATCTACGACAAATTAATCATTGCCAAACAAGCTGCAGATCTTCATTCAAATTATCTGGGACAGCGAATAATTTATCAGTTTCTTACAGACAATGATATTGATTTGCATATATCGCGAATAACAAAAGTCTATGGAAGTCAACGGGAAGCTATGGTAAAAGCTATCAGAAAGTATTTCCCGAAAGAAACAGATTTTACTTTGCCTGAAGGAGGTATGTTTCTTTGGTTGACGCTTCCACAGGGAATTTCTTCAATGAATCTTTTTAATATGTGTATTGAAAAGAAAGTTGCTTTTGTTCCCGGTAATCCATTTTATACTGGTAAAACTGATGTAAGTACATTAAGATTAAATTTCTCTTGTTCCGATGAAAAAACAATTGAAGAAGGAATTGGCAGAATTGCAGAAGTTTTGAATCAAATAGTGTAAGCGACTAAAAAATTCATTATAAATATTTCTTGTTTTTTACAATAAAATATATATATCTTTGCGGCTTAGGCAGATTTTTTGGATTTAGGGGACAGCAGTCCCCTATTTTGTTGTCCATTTTAAAGATGATTACAAAACAAAAAATATTGGATATTATTGATAAGAGATTAAATCAACAGGATATTTTCCTTGTAGATATAAATATTAATTCAGTAAATAAAATAGAAGTATTTATAGACAGTAAAAAGGGAATATCCCTTGATGAATGCGTAGAA
>Ga0265316_10002338_pt1 | contig 19790 bp, 15 predicted proteins | sample 4522metaG_FD_202092 | JGI IMG/M metagenome (GOLD analysis project Ga0265316, IMG submission 202092) | Rhizosphere microbial communities from Carex aquatilis grown in University of Washington, Seatle, WA, United States - 4-5-22 metaG | ecosystem: Host-associated > Plants > Roots > Rhizosphere >... | reverse complement strand
ACCGCAAGCAGGTTGGTTGGCACTACACGCGACTTTCGCGGCAGTCGATCCGCGATTCCGCGCACTTCACCCCTGTCAACCCCACCAAAAAACCGGCCTCAGCCCCCGAACTGCGGAAGTTGGGCTACTTCTCCACGAATGGATTCGCAGCGCGCCGGGGAGTGTTCCAAACCTTCGCCGAGGCTTACCGCTCGGCGCCTGCGACCAAACCCAAGGGTTTCGACTCTGCGGAAATGGTCGAAACTTTCCGCGACCGGGTGGGGCTAGTCTGCTCCCACGACTACCCGGTTCTCTTTTGGCTCGAAAAGCTGCTTTTCGACGGGTGCCTGCTCCTCGACGTCGGGGGCCACATCGGCGTGCATTTCTACGCTTTCGAGAGTCGGATCAAGTACCCGTCGGGCTTCCGATGGGTGGTCGCTGAAGTGCCCACCGTAGCGAAAGCCGGCGAGCAACTGGGCCGGGAGCGCGGACGAAACGAACTCAAATTCGTCACCGACTACCGCGACGTAGATGAAGTGGATATCTTTTTCTCGGCAGGGGCGCTGCAATACGTCGAAGCGCCCCAGCTCCACGAATGGCTTGCCAGCCGGCGCCGCAAGCCTCTGCACCTACTCCTGAACAAGCTGCCGCTCTATTCGGGCGAAGCCTATGTGACGCTCCAGAATTCCGGCGCGGGTTTCACCCCGCACTACGTGTTCAATCGAGCCGAGTTTCTCACTTCGCTCGAAAAACTCGGCTACACTCTCGTCGATTCCTGGGAAAACCCCGCACGGGTCGTGACCATCCCATTCCATCCCGAGCACTCGTTTGAGTCGACGAGTGGACTCTACCTCCGTCGCGCGACTTAGGGCCAACGCCACCGGCGCATCCAGCCAGCGTCGCAAGCCGCCAACCACCAGAAGCCCGGTCCTCGCAAAAAATTCTGGCTGAGCTAGTCTGCGGGGGGCTTAGCCATGAACGACACGCAGATCCGCGAACTCCTCGACAGGTGGAATCCCCGACAGTCGTTTGACCCCGGCCCCTGTTTGCACGAGCGCTTCGAAGCCGTGGCGGCGGCGCAGCCCGAAGCCGTGGCGCTGGTGTTCGACGATCGCCGTCTGACCTATGCCGAGCTCAATCGTCGCGCAAATCAGTTGGCCCATGCTCTCGTGGCCCGAGGAGTGGGGCCGGATGCCTTGGTGGGCTTGTGCGCCGAGCGATCGCTGGAGCTGGTGGTGGGACTCCTCGGCATTCTCAAGGCCGGCGGTGCGTACGTCCCCCTCGACCCCAGCTATCCCGCCGATCGGCTTCGCCACATGTTGGAGGACTCAGCCATTGCGGTCCTCGTCACCCTCAATCATGCGGCGCCGGAGCTTCAGGCGGCGGCGGTGGCAAAAGGGGCGGCGGTGGTGCGTCTCGATGGCGATTTGTCCAGCAACACGGCCAATCCGGTTCACCGTACCCGATCCGACAACCTGGCCTACGTCATCTATACCTCCGGCTCCACCGGCAAACCCAAGGGCGCGCCCATCACCCACGGCAACGTGACCCGGCTCCTTGCCGCGACCGACGCATGGTTTGGATTTGGCGCCACCGACGTCTGGACGCTTTTCCATTCCTATGCGTTCGATTTCTCCGTCTGGGAATTGTGGGGTTCGCTTCTCTACGGCGGGCGGCTGGTCGTGGTGCCGTACCTGACCAGCCGATCGCCCGACGCGTTCTACGCCTTGCTGGGATCGCAAGGGGTGACGGTTCTTAACCAAACGCCATCCGCGTTCCGCCAGCTGGTGCAAGCCGAGATCGACGCCCCCATCAAACAGAACCTTGCCCTGCGAACGGTGATCTTCGGCGGCGAGGCGCTGGAGTTGCAGGGGCTACGTCCTTGGTTCGAGCGCCACGGTGACGAAAAACCGCGCCTGGTCAACATGTACGGCATCACCGAAACCTGCGTTCACGTTACCTACCGGCCCATCACCTGGAAGGATGTGCGCGAAGGGCAGGGCAGCGTGATCGGCGAGCCCATCCCAGATTTGCAGATCTATCTCTTCGACGAAAAGCAGAATCTGGTACCTGTGGGCGAGCCAGGCGAGATCTACGTAGGCGGGGCAGGCCTGGGGCGGGGATATCTCAATCGTCCCGAGCTGACGGCGGAACGCTTTCCCACCCTATCGCTGGCCGGTCGGCCGCCAGAACGCCTGTACCGCAGCGGCGATCTCGCTCGACGTCTGCCGAACGGCGATTTGGAGTACCTCGGCCGCATCGATCATCAGGTCAAGCTCCGCGGTTTCCGCGTGGAACTGGGTGAGATTGAATCGGTCCTGGCCCAGGACGCGGATGTGCGCGAAGTGGTTGTACTGGCCCGGCAAGACGACCCCGGAGACCAGCGGCTGGTCGCGTATCTGTCGATACGCGCGCAGGCTGATGCGGACGAGACCAGTGTGACCGAGCGGTTGCGCGCGTTGGCCCGGACCCGTCTGCCTGAGTACATGGTGCCGTCCGCGTTCGTATTCCTGGCCGCCTTGCCTCTCACCGAGAATGGCAAAGTCGACCGGCGGGCGCTGCCGGCACCCAAGAGCGCGCGGGGCGATCGTGACCGCCCATTCGCTGCGCCCCAGAACGAGACGGAAATCGCAATCGCCGAAGTTTGGCAGCAAATTCTGCGTCTCGATCACGTCGGCGCCGATGAGAGCTTCTTCGATCTGGGCGGGACATCTTTGTTGGCCGTTCGGGCCGCCGGCGAGTTGCGACGGCGATTGGGGGTGGATGTGCCCGTGGTCAAGATGTTCGAACATCCCGTGCTGCAGGACCTGGCGCGCGTGTTGGGGCACGCCGGGAAAGATCACGGCGGCACCATGCCGGCGCCCAGACCGCGCAGGCGGTCGCAGACCCAAGGCCAGGGGGAACGGGACGTCGCCATCATCGGAATGGCGGGGCGATTCCCGGGTGCTCCCGACGTGGCGACGCTGTGGCAGCACTTGCTCGATGGCGTCGATTCGGTCACGTTCTTCGCCGCCGACGAACTAGACCCTCGCGAGCGCGGAGCGAGCGCGCTGCCGGACTACGTAAGGGCGCGGGGCATTCTGGCCGACGCGGATAAGTTCGATGCGGGGTTCTTCGGAGAAAACGCGCGTATCGCGGACATCACCGATCCACAGCAGCGCGTGTTGCTCGAACTGGCATGGGCAGCGCTGGAAGACGCGGGCGTGGTTACCGAGCGCTATGACGGTCTCATCGGCGTCTACGCGGGCACGGGTCACAACACCTATTTCAGTCGGAACGTCCTGCGTGCGCCCGAGCGCATCGAAGCCGTCGGCGATCTGCAAACTCTGCTCGCCAATGACAAGGACTTCGTGGCGACTCGGATTGCCCACAAATTGAACTTGCGCGGACCCGCACTCAGCCTGCACACCGCCTGCTCGACATCTTTGGTGGCAACCAGCGTGGCGGTGCATGGATTGCGCGCCTACGAATGTGACATCGCCCTGGCCGGCGCCGTGTCAGTGACGGTTCCCCAGGCGAGTGGTCACACCTATCAGGAAGGCGCCATGTTGTCCGCCGACGGCTACACCCGAACGTTTGACGCCAAGGCGACGGGTACGGTTTTCAGCGATGGGGGCGGCATGGTGGTGCTCAAACGACTGGCCGATGCGCGCGCTGACGGCGATCGCATCTATGCCGTGATTCGTGGCGCAGCCACCAACAACGACGGCGGAGGCAAGGCTAGCTTCATGGCCCCAAGTGTTTCCGGCCAGGCCGCCGTCATCGTGGCTGCACATGAGGATGCAGGCGTGGATCCCGGATCCATTGGCTACGTGGAAACGCATGGCACGGCAACCCCGCTGGGCGATCCCATTGAAGTCGAAGCCCTCACTCGAGCCTTCCGGGTTGGCACGGCGAAGAACGGATACTGCGGCATCGGCTCGGTCAAGAGCAACCTTGGCCACTTGACAGCCGGCTCTGGCGTCACGGGGTTGATCAAGACCGCACTCTCGCTTTCGTCACGAACCCTGGTTCCTTCCATCCATTTTGAGTCACCCAACCTCAATATCGATTTTGCCAACTCTCCCTTCCATGTGCAGACCGCACGGACAGCGTGGACGCCCCTGGAGGCAGACACGCCCCTGCGCGCCGGGGTGAGTTCCTTTGGCGTGGGCGGAACCAACGCCCATCTCGTGCTCGAAGAAGCGCCGCCGCCGCCGCCGGCCGGGCCTCGGCGCGCGCACCACTTGCTGACTCTTTCGGCGAAGAGCGAAGCGGCGTTGGAACAAGCAACTCAGCGACTGAAAGCGTGGCTCGGCGCCAACCCGCAGGCAAATCTCGCGGACGTGGCGTACACGCTGCAGGAGCGACGAACGGCGTTCCCTCGCCGCCGCTTTGTGATCGCGGCAGATGCGGCGGATGCGGCGGCGAAGCTGGAGAAGCTGCCACCGACCGGCTCGGGCACCCGGGTAGCCGAACCGCGCGCACCCGAGGTGGCCTTCCTGTTTCCTGGGCAGGGCAGCCAGTATGTCAACATGGGGCGCGGCCTGTACCACAGCGAGCCTGTGGTTCGCCAAGCCATTGACGCATGCTCGGAGATCCTGCGGGAACCGCTCGGGGAGGATCTGCGCAGTGTTCTTTTCGCCTCGCCAGAGATGGAGATGGAGGCGCAAGCGAAACTGCAACAGACGCGCTACACGCAACCCGCACTTTTTGTCGTCGAGTACGCGCTCGCCATGTGGTGGCAGAGCCTGGGTGTGAGGCCGGTCGGCATGCTGGGGCACAGCGTGGGCGAGTTCGTGGCTGCGCACCTGGCCGGCGTGTTTGGGCTGGAGGATGGTCTACGCTTGGTCGCCGAGCGGGCGGCGCTGATGCAGTCGATGCCTTCGGGGGCCATGCTGGCGGTGCGCGCGCCGGCCGCTCAGATTGAGGCGCGACTTTCCGAGCCACTGGCGTTGGCCGCGAGCAATGGCCCGGCCTTGTGCGTGGTGGCGGGTCCGCACGAAGCGGTCGCGGCTTTCGCCAAGCTTCTGGAAGGGGAGCGCATCGCCAGCCGCGCTCTGCAGACCTCCCACGCTTTCCACTCTCCCATGATGGAGCCCGTGGTGGCCCCGCTGGCGGCGTTCGTGCGTAAGCTCACCTTGTCGCCGCCTCAGATTCCCTTTGTCTCCAGTGTTTCGGGAAACTGGATCACGGCGGAGCAAGCCACCTCTTTCGACTATTGGGCACGCCACCTCCGGGTGCCGGTGCGCTTCGCTGAGGGGCTGGCGACTCTCTGGTCGGATCCCTCCCGCGTGCTGCTCGAAGCCGGCCCGCGTGCCACCAACACCACAATGGCCAAACAGGTGGCCAAGGATTCCGCACGCCAGCTCGCCGTCGCTTCTTTGTCTGACCAGCCGGAGGCGGAGGTCGAGTCGCTTCTGCGCGCGATCGGCACTTTGTGGAGCGCGGGCGTGGCCGTGGATTTTCGCGCGCTCAACGCAATCGGAATTCGCCACCATGTCTCCCTGCCCACCTATCCTTTCGAGCGGCAGCGGCACTGGATTGAGCCCAGCAGCGAGGCCGTGAACGCGCAACCCGTTGCGGCCTCTGCCCTCCCGGCTTCGGCCGTTCCCGAAAACGCCGCAGCGACATCGGCCGATGGAAGTCTGGCGTGGCTTCTAGAGCAGCAGAGGAAAGTGATGGCCGCGCAGCTTGCGTTGTTGGCAGCCAACAAGTCAGGCCTCGCGACGAGATAGCGACCTGAAACTCCTATTGCGCCCCACTTGTTGGGCTCGCGTCCTTGATGAGATCAACGATCTCAGTCTCGGAGATGGGTTCAATGTGCATACCGAACTCACGATTCACAAGATCAATCAAGCCCGCTGCCCAGAGTCCATTCCAGATCGTCCCCGCGTGGCCGTCTTCAACAACGGCGTTCGTGGGGGCGTCGCCCTGAGTATTGGTGACAACCAAGGCCTCTCCGAGGCTAACACTTCTGTAGGCCGGAAGCCCATTGGCATCCCGCCCGCCCCAATGTTGCGCGAACCACTTCCTATCGTCAAAAAACGCCGCGTATCCGTCTCCTCGAACAATAGCTCGCAGCTCGTTGTCGTACAGATCAAGAGCCTCGCGAATTCTCGCAAGTTCAATGGGGGACTTCCACTTGGAAAGATTGCGAGCCCAATCGGAATTGTCCAAGATGCCAACCAACACAAGTCGAGCCAGAGGAAATTCCGCCCGAATCGCCCGGACTGCCGCACGCACATCGTTCGCACACTTCAGCACGCCTGCGCGAGATTCGCTGCTCAGTCCCGATTTGGCAAATTCCTCGAGGTGTTCGGTTTGACCGAAACTATTCACTCCAATTCGGACGACGATCAGACCATTCCGCCATCTGCTGGGATCTTTCTTCATCAGGTACGTCAATCTCTGCACCTGTCGATCGTCTCCTTCGACGAGGTCAGCGCACACCGCTCCGGAGACAGCAAAATTATACCGGAAATCCAGCTTTCTTGGCGCCCGCCCTTCCAGGCCAATAGCCGACAGCAACCGCGCTATTCTCCAATTCGCGCCCCACACTCCCCATGGACCGGGGTCTATTTGTCGAGGCCGGAGACGCGCCAAGATTTCGCCCCACTGGTAGGTGGATGAACGATATCGGCCGCCTCGCGCGGCGCGATACTTGATACGAATCGTATCATGATATGAGTGACTGTCGGAGTCACCCAGAACTGCGAGCGGGATTTCCCCTTTCGCAGGAGCCCGGCTAGCGACTTTCCAAGGGCCGCCGGGCACCAAATAGCAGGCGACGAATCCTGCGACACCCATGGCGACGGCAAACAGCGACCAATACAAGGAGGTTGGAATTCGGGACCTCACCTTACGTCATAGGAAGAAATGGGACGGGGCTCGTCACTCGACAGAACACTAGCCAAGCGTGAGGAATGCCATCTCAACATCAGCATTCGGTCTTGGCACGGGAGGGAGAAGCGGCGATGCGGACCAACCTCCGGAATAGAGGCCTTAGCTTGCTCGGGAGGACGCCTTCGGCTTCGAGCAGACGGTCGACATCCTCTTCTTCCACCACTCGTCCTATTCTCAGAAATGCAACATACGCCGCAGCACCTAGCAATGGCCCTGCAACAACGGCCACCAAGTCCGGAACCAGATGTGCGAACAGCGCCACCGTCGCCGCCATTCCCAGTGCCGCCAGGGCCACCCGCAGCGTAGACCCAAGCGAGATGCGAAAATCCACCTCTTTGCGCGCGATGACGATTATGCTGATTGTCGAGATTGCCTGTCCCAGTCCGTTTGCCAGAGCACCACCCATTGCTGCATGGTAGCGGACCAACCAATAGTCGAGCACGATGGTCGCAACGGCAGCCAGCAATCCCCAACGCACCAGCCGCCCTTGTCCTCCGGATGCGGTGACAAGGGATGTCGCCGGGCTCGCCAGCGGCGCGAACATGCTCAAAGCCGCGGCCACCATCAAGACCGGGACTGCGTCGACATACCTCACGCCGTAGAGGATCCGGACCAAGGGACCGCTCAAGATGGAAAGCCCCAGGCACGCCGGCAGAATAAGCAGCAGCAGGTACCGCCAATACAGATGAGCGACATGTCGCCCTGCTTGGGAGCTGCGCCCGTGTTCGGCAAAGACGCTTACCCCCGCCGCCCGTGCGAAGGGACCAATCAGCCCTACCGGAAACAAGCTCAGGCCAAACGCCACGGAGTAGAACGCGACTTGGCGGATGTCACAGAATCGCTTCAAGAAGACCATCTCGGAACGGTTCCACACGACGATGGCAAGCAGCACCAGAATTGTTGACTGCCCCAAGAACTTGGCGATCTCTCGGGCAAGCCCCGGCGGCAGTTGCGGCGTCTTGCGCCACGAATCGCCGCTGGTCCCCATGGCCTGCAGGTAGCGAGGAAGTCGCCGCTTCGTCAACACCCAGCGCACGGCGCAGTCACAGGTCTTGCCGGCGAGCTGGGCTCCGGCGAGACCGACTAGCTCCCAGCCCATAACCAACGTCGCACACACCCCGACCGCGTACGTCAGCCCCGCGGCGACAGACGCAATGACGTTTGGGCGGAGTTCCTCCACCGCGTTGTTGACTGCCGTGGCTATCGCCATGAACCCCGAGGGCAGGATGGAGAGGACCGCCAGAGTTGCGAACCCGCGCTCGTCGCGCGGAAGAATTGAGAACACCCAGAAGAGCCCGGTGCTAACCAGCACAAGGGAGACTATGGCCTGGAAGGCCAGACCGACGCGGAGGAGCGCCCGAAAGACGTCGGGACGCTTCTGCCCTGCGTAGTCGGCCATGAACTTTTGTGCTGCCGCATATATCCCTCCCCCTCCCAAAGTCGCAGCTGCGGCGGATATCCAGGTGACGTAGGCGAACGCGCCCAACTTCGAAGGGCCCATCGCCCGGGCTACGATGATGGAGATGATGGGCGGCACCACGCTGTCGACAATCAGGTCGAGCCCGCTCCACAGGCTATTGCGCGCGACGGTGCGTACCGATGACATTGTTGGAAGGCGGCACCTTAGCACAGCGTCGAGGCCAAGGGATGCGCCGAGTGGTGGTGTGTTCGCACTCGTCCCCGGTACGAGCGATGGTCCATGGACTTCGTACGCGACCAGTTGGCCGACGGTCGCCGGTTCCGCACGCTGGACATCGCGGACGACCAGACCCCGGGAATGACCATCGAGGTCAACACCTCGCTCGGTGGGGTACGTGTCGTCCGGGTGCTCGACCGGCTCGTCGCTCAGATGAACGCGCCGAAGGTGATCGTGGTCATGAGCCCTCGGCCCATCTGGGCTCCGTGACCATATCCTCTCTGCGCCACCACGCGTGACAGAATCAACCCTCGCACCACGCTCCCCCACGCTCGATCGGCTGGCCTCCCGCTTCTCGAAGATCGTTTCCACGCTACCCTCAATATGTTCCGATTCTTGCGTGCTCACCTGGTCAGACTTGACCCGCGCGCAAGACCATCGCCTCTCTTGGGAGGCATGCTAGGATTCCCGCCGTGAGTGAGAACAGCAACATTGGTCACCTCTGTGCGGACAAGCAGTGCGAGGCCGGCTTGACCGAGCACGTGGCCTTTCGGTGGCTCGGTTCCCGGGGTGAGAGGATGGAGTGCACGTTCGGCAACCTGCAGCGGGAGACGGCCCGGTTCGCCAATGTGCTGGACGGCCTCGGCTACAAGGCCGGCGAGGTCTTCTTCACCTTCCTCCCCAAAGTGCCCGAACAGTTCTTCGCGTTCCTCGGTTCCCTGAAGATGCGCCTTATCACGGGAACTCTGTTCTCCAACTTCGGCGGGGATGCGCTGCTCGACCGTCTTGGGGATTGCTCGGCTAAGGGAATCATCACCCGCCGCAGCTTCCTCAAGAAGCTCAGACCGATTCGCGACCGTCTCCCGGCCCTTCGGCACATCATCGTGGTCGACGGCGAGGACAACGAGGAGCAGGGCGTCCTCGCCTACCGCTCACTGATGGGCCAAGCGGCACCGTCGTTCGTCGTGCCTGACACCGATCCAGAGACGCCCTCGGTGCTGCACTACAGTTCTGGTTCCACTGGAAAGCCCAAGGGGGTGCTCCACCGCCACCGGAGCATCGGTCATCAGCGTCGGACAGCCCAAGAAGTCCTCGACCTACGCCCGGACGACATCTACTGGTGTACGGCCGATCAGGGATGGGTGACCGGGACATCGTACGGGATCATCGGCCCCTGGTCCCTCGGGGTCACCCAGATCCACTACGACGGACCCTACGACGCCGAGCGATGGATGCAAATCCTCTCCCAGGAGGGCGTGACCGTGTGGTACACGGCTCCCACCGCCCTGCGCATGCTGATGCGGCAGGATGATGGGCTGTTCCGGAAGTTTGACCTCTCCAGGCTCAGGCACGTCTGTAGCGTCGGGGAGCCACTCAATCCGGAGGCCATACATTGGGGGCGAAAGGTACTGGGCAAGGAAATCCATGACACCTGGTGGCAAACGGAGACCGGCGGGATCATGATTTCCAACCGGCCGGGGCTGCCGATTCGTCCGGGGTCAATGGGGAAGCCGGTCGTTGGCATCGAGGCCGCGGCGGTGGCCAGCGACGGAACGCCGGTTCCCGATGGCCAGCAGGGAAATCTCTGTCTGCGGCCCGGGTGGGACTCCATGTTCATCTCCTATTTCAACCACGAGGCCGTCTACCGCGAAAAGTTCCGCCACGGCTGGTACTTCACCGGGGACGCGGCTCGTCGCGACGCGGACGGGTATTTCTGGTTCGTGGGTCGCACCGACGACGTTATCAACACCGCCGGCCATCTGGTCAGCCCATTCGAGGTAGAAAGTGCACTGCTTGAAATCGACGAGATAGTTGAGTCGGGCGTGATCGGGGCTCCCGACGATATTCTTTTCGAGAAGATCGTCGCCTTCGTGGTTCTGGCCGAAGGCTGCCAGTGGTCCACGGCTCTTGAGCTGAAGGTGCGAATGCACGTGGCCAACCGGGTGTCATCGGTCGCCACCCCCCAACAGATCATCGTCATTGACGCCATCCCGAAGAACAAGAGCGGGAAGATCATGCGTCGCTTGCTGAAGGCCCGGTTCACCGGGACCGACCCCGGCGACCTTTCCACCCTGGACACTTGAAGGAGCAATAGACCGTGTCGACCATGGAGAAGCTGGCCGAAATCATCCGGACTGTGTTCGATGATGACTCGGTCGAGATTGGCAGCCAAACAATGGCCCACGATGTCGACGGATGGGACTCTCTCTCCCACATCAACCTCGTCCTCGCCATAGAGAGCGGATTCAACATCAAGTTCAGCCAGAAGGAGCTGCTGACCTTCAAGAACGTGGGCGACCTGCACGACAGCATCAATGCGAAAATCGCTCTCCGCCAGAACGGCGTGGGCAAGGCATGAGGTGGGCTTGAGGAGGCCCCAGACCACGGCGCCATGACGTTCACCTCGCCCGTGTATTTCCTCTTCTGGCCGGCGGCATTCCTCCTCTTCTATTTCTCCCGCGACCGGCATCGTTGGCTGGTCCTGCTGCTTTCGAGCCTGGTCTTCTACGCCACGCTCAAGGCGCCCTCCCTGCTGATCGCCCTGACCGGCGTGACCGTGCTGACGTACTTCTCTGGTCGCTGGGTCGCTGCCGCAAAAACCCCTCGCCGGAAGAGCCAGGCGTTCTGGCTCGGGGTCACGGCCAACCTTGCCATCCTGGTCGGGTTCCGGTACCTGGCTGTTCTCATCGAGGGCCTGAACGCGCTTTCTGGCTCGATCGACGGGGGTAGGCATGTCTTCGCGGTGGTCGAGCCCATCTCGATTGGGGTTTCGTACTACTCTTTTCAGGCAATTTCGTACCTTGCTGACGTGTACTTGGACGTGGAGAAACCAGAGAAGCACTTTGGCTACTTCGCCCTCTACATCAGCTTTTTCCCCAAGCTGCTGCAAGGCCCGATCGAGCGCGCTGGAGATCTCTTGCCACAGCTGCGGCGGCCCTACGTGTTTTCCTATGAGAATATGCGAAGTGGGCTTCTTCTGTTTGCGTGGGGCCTGTTCAAGAAGGTCGTGATATCGGACCGCCTGGCCCTCTTCGTCAACGAGGTGTACGGCAACGTCCATGCGTTCTCGGGTCTGCCCTTGATCATCGCCACCTACTTCTACGCATTTCAGATCTACTGTGACTTCTCCGGCTATACCGACATGGCCCTAGGCGCTGGCCGGGTATTCAACTTCAATCTCACACAGAACTTCGGCAACCCCTACCGGGCCACATCGGTCGCCATGTTCTGGCGTCGCTGGCACATTTCGTTTTCGCGTTGGATTCTCGACTACATCTTCAAACCGCTCCAGTTCAGATTCAGACTCTGGCGCGATTGGGGCACGGCCCTGGCTCTGCTGATCACATTCTTGATCTGCGGGGTCTGGCACGGCGCAACGGGCGGTTTCGTGATCTGGGGCTTGCTCCACGGCCTTTACATGTCGTGTTCCGTTCTCTACCGAGGGCTGGGTAAGCGCTTCGGCAGGAAGAAGCGGAAGCCGTCAAGACTCGCCGAGGTGTGGCAGACGATCGCCACGTTCCATCTGGTGTGTCTCGCGTGGGTCTTCTTCCGAGCCCGGTCTCTGGCCGACGCGTTCTACGTGGTGCACCACTCTATCGCGGACTTGCCCAGCAGCTTCGCCCGGTTGGCGAAAAGGGACGCTCTGGTCCACGACATCTATCTGAACCAGAGCAACAAGGAGTTCTTCTTGGCGATCACGTGCCTGGGCCTGCTGGCGGTATTGGCGCGAGCCACCACCACGCACGAGGCAACCGTCCACGCATTTCGACGTTGGGCGCCAATCTGGTTGCGTTGGCCAGCCTATCTCGGCTTCGTGCTTGCCATGGTCGTTTTCGGCGTGTTCTATGGTGGCGCCTTTATCTATTTCCAATTCTGAGTCAGGCCCACGCATGAGACGCTTCGTCGCCAGGTTCGTGCTCTTCGTCGTGCTAGCCGCGGGAATGCTTCTAGCAGTCTCCTCTGTGTGCAGGCACTTGAGGAAGAGGGTGCTCGATGACCGCGTCTTCGTTTTCGGCGCGGGCATCACTACCTTGATCGCTGGCGACTCGCATCCTCAGGCCGCGGTCAATCCGGCTCTGTTGCGAGGGGCTGAGAACATCTGCGAAGGTCAGGAGGGCTACTTCTTCACCTACTACAAGCTCAAGTACTTCCTGCGCCGCAACCCGCAAATCACACACGTCATCCTGGGTTTCTCATATCAGAACCTTGCTCGGCGCTATCAGGAGTTGTTCATCAGTAGTGAGCAAGAGGCGACTCGACTGCTGGGGTCGTACTTCGTCTTGTTGGATGACGAGGGCGTGGAACTACTACGAGCCCGAATCTCGAACAAGCGGCCCTACTACGTCAATCTACTCAAGTTCAGGTACGGCCTGCCCATCCAGGTCTATCGCGACAAGGAACTACTACGTGAGGCAGTTGGAGCACCGTTGCGACGAGTGGATGTGCCGTTCTTTGGCGGCGGGTTTCACAAGGGTGAGAACTCGAGGGTGGAGGGGAAGCAGATGGACGCCAAGGTCCGCTTGTACTTCCAGGATGAAAACGGAATGTACTCAGGCCTCTCAACTCTGATGGTGGAATACTTGGAAAAGATCATTCATCTGTGCGCGGAACACGGGGTGGACCTCACCCTGTACAATGCCCCGCTGCACGCGAGCTTCAAGTCCCGGATTCCAGGACAAGCCATCATCGACTTCGCCAAGGTCAAAGACGATCTGCTGGCCAGGTTCCCCAAGGTCCGCTATGTTGACCAGGTCGACGAGAGCTTGCCGAACGAGAGTTTCGGGGATGGAGATCATGTCAACAGCCTGGGAGCCACGGTGGTGACCGGGAAGCTGGCGCGTCTCGTGCAGCTGTCGCACTGAGGGCTCAGGTCGACGCGCGCAACCAGGCAAACGTCCGCTGCAGGCCGTCCGCAGTCGGAATCGCTTGCTTCCATCCCAGTCGTTTCAGTTTGCTGTTGTCGAAACGATTGCCGCCCCAGGTGGTCGCGCTCTTGTAGGGCGTGAAGATCGCCGGCAGCTGGCCCTTTGACCACGCATGGTATCGATCGAGAACGCGCGACAGGACTGCCAACGCGGGATAGGGAACGCGAATGTGTCGAATTGCCTTCACCTCACGTCGATAGGCTTCCAGGTACTCGGCACAGGTGGGCAAGTCGTCATCATGCACGTTGTAGACCTGCCCGGCCGCCTCCGGTGCTTGCCCCGCCAAGACAATTGCGTCACAGCAGTTGTCCACAAACGTCAGCGGCAAGAGATTCTTGCCACCGAGGTGCAGGAACACACCAAACAAATCCAATCCAACCCGTGAGGAAAACGCACTGCCACCGGGCCCGTGAATGACCCCGGGACGAAGGATCACCAGCTCGAAGCCATTCTTGGCGGCGTATTCACGAAGAAGTGCCTCCTGTCGCAGTTTCACCTGGCCATACATGTCCCGCTTCTCGGGATGCGTCTCCAGTGGCGTCTGTTCGTCAACCACGGCCCCCCGCCCCAACTCGGCGACGCCGTACACACTGAATGAGCTCACCAAAACCACGCGCATGGGCTTGCGTGTGCCGATGGCCTCCAGCAGGTACTTGGACGCCACCACGGTGTTGAGGAACATGTCGGCTGGGGCGCCCCGAAGCGACGCCGCTAGGTGATACACCACATCAACACCGTCGACGGCACGCGCGGCGTCTTTTGCCGCAATCAAATTGGCCTCGACGAACTCGACCTGGGCGTCCGGGTACTTGGCCGCCGCAGCCAACACGCGCTCACGTCGTGAGCCCGGCCGAACCGTGATGCGCAAATTGCGCTCGCCGTGCGCCAGTAGCCGCTCGACCAGCGAGCCACCCAAGAATCCGGTTGCCCCGGTGATCAGGACCTTCTTCATGGTCGCCCCCGCCCCGCGCCAATGTTTGCGAAAATCCGATCCATCCATAGAGACACTCGCAAGATGTCGCGTGTCGGAATCGGTAGCGGCGCGTCAGTCAAAATGGAATCGTAGAACATTGAGATCAATCGATTGAGTCCCGAGAAGAAATGGAAGTCCCCGCGCACGAACGCCATCCCATTTCGTCCGCCTGCGCGCAGAAACTGCAGCGCCTGACCAAACGCCGGAACCAAGCGCCCGATCGACGAGGGCAAGGTTGCGCCCGGCTCCAAGGTGACTGAGCGGCTGACGTAGTCTACGTGCATGATGTTCTTCTCACCGTACACGCGCACGAAATGGGCGGCCGGTTTGACGTGCGAACTGAACGTCGCATAGGCCGATGTTCCGTTCCCAACTAGGGTGACCCGCAGTTCGTCCTGCATTTCGTCCCGAATGTCGCCGAATTGGACCGGGTGCCGACGCCAAGCATGGGCATCAATCCGAGGCTCGTCATCTGGGATGAATTCGGTCAACTTGTTCAAGAGGTGGTCTATGTTGTTGTGAAACAACTTGCCGGGCAAAGCGTGGACCCAGTGTGTAGGATCGCCCAGGATGGCTGCGCCGAATTGCCCCGCCAGGCTGTAGCCGCACCAGCTTTCCACGTGAATGACTTTGCCTAGCACCCCCGATTCAATGGCCGCACGCATCTCCAGGGCCGGGGGATCGAAGAGGTACGTGTATCCGATCGTCATCTTCCGACCGGCACTGGCCACGGCGTCAACCAACGCCACTGCGTCGCGGTGGTTCGGCGCCAACGGTTTTTCGACGTAGATGTGACATCCCGCATCTAGAGCCAGCCGCGCCAAGGGCAGATGGGATTGCGGCGGAGTCGTGATGTGAACCACATCCGGTCGCTCGCGCTCCAGCATCTGCTGGTACGAATCGTAGTACGTGGGGATGCGGTACCGCGTGGCCATCTGCTCGGCCATCAGGATTTCCAGGTCACAAACTGCGACCACTCGCGCCCGATTCGGGAGTTTCTGAATCTCCTCCACATGCCCATCGGCGATCTTTCCGCAGCCGACCAGCGCAACCTTAAGAGTCATGAGAAATACCTTCTTCCACATCCAGGGAATCGAAGTCCAGCCCGTTGAGTTCGATGAGAATTGGATTACTCCGTCGCATCACCGCGATCCTCATGCCTCATTGCGTCGAGATGAGCCCGCAGTGGTTGCAGGCGCAGCAGCGAGCCCCTTCTTGATCCTCGCGCGCATGACGTGGTCGCCAAGCTCGGCCACCTTCTGTTCCCAAGACTCTCGCTGCATCGCTTGCGAGCGAAGCCGACGGGCTTCGGGCGTGTCCCGCTCCACGGCCTGGTCCAGAGCGCGCAGGAACTGGTCGTGGTTCGCGGCGACGAAGCAGTCTCTGTCGTCGGCGTAGCTGCGAACCTCCGGGATGTCGGAGGAGACCACAGGGAGGCCGGCGCTGAGATATTCGCGTAGCTTGATAGGATTGACGTTGAGGGTGAGCTCGTTGAGCACGAAGGGAATCACACCCACGGTGAAAGCCTTGAGATAGCGGGGCAGCTCGGCGTAGGGCTTGCGGCCGAGCAGGTGGATGTTGTCGTGCCGCTTAAGAGACGAGAGATCGACGTTCGACTTGCCGATGAGCACGATCTGCCAGTGTGGACGCCGCTCAGCGATCGCATCGATGAGTGCCAGATCGATCCAGCTTTCGATGAGGCCGACGAACCCGATCACGGGCCCAGATGGCAACGCGGCCAGCTCGGGCGCAGGCAAAGTGGATTCAGCAAGGGTCGAGGCGAAGTGGGCATGGTCCACGCCGTGGGAGGCAAGATGGGTCTCAGAATTGAACTGTTTCCTCCGCTCGACCAGCGTGTGTGCGGTGGCGAACACCAGGTCCGCGCGTTCGCACATTTCGCGGTCCATGGCCGCCATCTTCTGCCCGTCGAGGTGCTTGAACTGCGAAAACTCGTCGGTGATGTAGTACACCAGCAGCTCCTCGCCGAACTTGCCGACGTAGCGGACCGCCGAGGGCAAGAAGCTCCAGAGCTGAAACGGGTTCATGTGCCGCTGGGCGCGAAGCACGCCGACGCTGGCCTTGAGGATAATCTGGTTCAGTCGAGCCGCCCATGCGCTGTGCGGAAACGGGAGCACCACAGGCGTGAAGACGCTCAGTCCGGGGCTCACCTCGTCCGCACCGCGCATGAAGGCCTTGAGCTTCCGTCCAATCTTGCGCACGTCCGATCCCCTGGTGAAGGTGGGAGTTCGGGTGGTGATCGAGTTGAGCCACAGCACCTTGTTGCGCTCGGCGAGCAGGCGCATGACGTGGTTGTTGCTCGTCGGATCCTCGCTCCAATCCTTGGCGAAGCAGACTATGTTCTGGCCGGTCATCATGCGAAGGTCGTCTCCGTTCGGTCGCGAACAAGGTTGAAACCCACGGGCAGGTTGGCCTCCATGCGCTTGACGGCCTGCTCGGCCAGCCGCTCGAGCCAGAAGACCCGTCCACCAGCGAGAGACGCCGAGGCGTCGAAGGTCAGATAGACTCGAGTCCATTCGCGTGTCATGGAGTCACAAACAGGTTGACGAGGACTTCCGCCACGCGCTCGGCCGCACGTCCATCCCACAGCGCCGGAATTCTCGCAGACCCGGCGCTCTGCTGGAGAGTGGCGAAGGCCTGCAAGATGGACGCGCGCTGTGTGCCGGCCAGGCGGTTGGTCCCATCGGTGATGGTCGCCGGTCGCTCGGTGTTGTCGCGCAGGGTGAGGCAGGGAACGCCCAGCACGGTCGTCTCCTCCTGCACCCCGCCCGAGTCCGTCAGCACCAGCTTCGCCTTGGCCATGAGCTTGAGGAAGTCCAGGTAGCCGAGCGGCTCGGTGAGTATCAGGCGCGCCGGGTCCGGCTTGATCCCGGCCTGGTCGAGGCGGGCGCGGGTGCGCGGGTGCACAGGGAACACCAGCGGCAGGTCGTGGGCGATCTCGTCCAACGTATCCAGCAGCGCCCGCAGCACGACGGGATCGTCGACGTTGGACGGGCGATGCAGGGTCAGAAGCCCGTAGGCTCGGCCGCCAAGGCCAAGGCTTTCGATCACACCTGACTGCATCGCCCGTTCCCGCGCCGCCATCAGGGTATCGATCATGACGTTGCCCACGAAGAAACAGCGGTCGGCGGAAACACCTTCCTTGGCCAGGTTTTTCATTCCGTTTGCTTCCGAGACGAACAGGACGTCGCTGGCGGCATCGGTGAGCTTGCGGTTGATCTCCTCCGGCATATCGTCGTCAAAACTGCGCAGCCCCGCCTCGACGTGAATCACCACCGGGCGAGTGCGAACGCCGTGAACCCAACGGAAACTCGTGTTGCGGTGAAAGCGGGCGGTCACCAGCGTGCAGGCAATGGTCGAATTGACGTCTCCCACGACCAACACGGCGTGCGGTTGCTCTGCGAGCAACACCGGTTCAAAACGCCGCATCACCTCCGCGGTTTGTACGGCCAGCGTTCCGGAGCCCACCTCCAGCTCGATATCGGGCCGCGGGATTGCGAGCTCGTCGAAGAAGATCTTCGACAACTTTTCGTCGTAGTGCTGGCCGGTATGCACGATGCGCGCCTCGATCGACCGACGCGCGGCAAAGGCGCGCATCAGAGGAGCCACCTTCATGAAGTTGGGCCGGGCGCCGACTATGCAGAGAATCTTGGTCAAGCGCGGCGAATGCTACCATCAACATCTCCAGAAACCGACCAGGATTTGGGGGCCGCAGCGTGCTGCAATTTCCTCGTGACGGGTGTCTCGAAGTTGCAGGCGATCTCACGGCACCGCCGGCGGTGGCGGGAGACAGGGCGCCGGCGGGGGATGGGGCGGGGAACTGGGCGGGGGCAAGGGTGGCGGGTCCGGCATCGTCGAATCCCCGCACACGTTGGCTCTTGTCTGGCCGCAGATCCCGCCGTCCGGACAAGTCCCGCCACAATCCTGCAAGCTACCGCAGCCGTCGCCGATCACGCCGCAGTAGCGGCCGCCGCCCGCGGGTGAGCAACTGACCTTGCGGCATCCGCCGGACTGGTCGACACAGATGCTGTTCACGCACGTCCATCCCGCCGGGCAGTCGCCGCACGAAAGCACATCTCCGCATCCGTCACCAATCAATCCACAGTACCTCTCTGCCGACCATGAATCGCAGGAAGGAATCGGCGTGCACGCGTCGCGGGAACCCACGCACAGGAAATCCACACACTGCCAGCCTGGCGTCAGGCAGCTGCCGCAATCGAGAGCACGGCCACACCCGTCCCCGATACGGCCGCAGTAACTATAGCTGGCGGTGCTGCAACTGAGCCCTGTGCAGATGGCCGGTGCAGGTCGGCAAATGCCCTCTTCGCAGGTCCAGCCGGCCGGGCAATCATCCCCACAGGCGAGCGTCCCACCACATCCATCCCCGATCGTGCCGCAATAGGGATCGCACTTTGGATCGCGACAGGTCAACGGGACACAGGCGTCCGCGCCAGTCGCGCTATCCCTGCCACCGGCGACATCCGCTCCCAGGGACGCATCCTGGGCTGCCCAGTCCTGGGCCGCATCGGAGACAGCGACGTCACCAGTCTGGGTCGCGACGTCGCGGCCCGGAGCTGCATCGTAGTCAATCGAGCCGCCCACCTGCCCAGCGTCGCTGGAGCGAGCCCTCAACGAAACTCTCCCGCAGCCAACGGACAGAACGGCAGCCGCCCAGAGGATCATTGTGATCAAGCTGCCCCGCTGGCGACAGGTCACGACCTCCTGATCGTACATCGACGAGCGAGGGCGCGGGAAGAAAGGTCGCCTACCGCCCGCCGCGTGCGCGCCATACCACCTGCGCCCCGGCCACCACGGCCAGCGGCCCGGCTATCAGCAGGGCGTGGATGAGCGCCAGCCAGGGAACGCCGAGCAGGCCATAAACCAGGAACGCCAGGATGAAGAAGTCGCGCCGGCCGATGGTGTGCACCATGGCCAGCGGGTCGCGCTTGCCCTTGGACAGGCGGGTCTTCATGTCCGAGCTGCCGGTGAGGTGCCAGCGCACCTTGATGATCTCGCCGCCCCCGCCCTGCAGACTCAGCTCGCGGTAGGCGATCGCGTCGTACCCGACGTGCAGGGCCGCGGCCAGAATGCCCGCGGTCAGGGCCAGCAGGCTGCCGGTGGCGCGGAACACACCCACGCCGATGCAGGCGAAAAGCACGATGTTGAGCCCATCATCCACCACGGTATCCATCCACTCGCCCAGAGCGCTTTGCTGGAAGCGCACCCGCGCCAGCTCGCCGTCGCAGCCATCCAGGATCGACTGCATGTGCGCCAGGAAGAAGCCCCACACGATGAGCGCCGGGCCTCCGCTCGAAACCATGAGCGCGCCCAGCAAGCCCACCAGGGCTGCGCCCAGGGTGACCTGGTTGGGAGT
>Ga0265316_10002337_pt1 | contig 19820 bp, 28 predicted proteins | sample 4522metaG_FD_202092 | JGI IMG/M metagenome (GOLD analysis project Ga0265316, IMG submission 202092) | Rhizosphere microbial communities from Carex aquatilis grown in University of Washington, Seatle, WA, United States - 4-5-22 metaG | ecosystem: Host-associated > Plants > Roots > Rhizosphere >... | reverse complement strand
CCCTGCGCTTCGCTTCGGGCTGCGGCTTCCGGTTTCTCCCTTGACCGCGCCGGCCCTGCGGACCTCTTATCCCCAAGGCGATGAGTGGACGGTGCAACGGGAAGGCCCTCGCCGCGCTCCGTTACGGTGGTGCTTGATCGACGGCCGCTGAATACCGTGGGCCTCGCCGGCCCACACCCGCAAGGCTCAGAGTCCCGGTGCATGGGGGAGAAGCCAGGATGCCCAGGCTCCCCGGTTTTTCACTCCAGCAGGGCAGAAAGACGCCCCAAGGCGTCATCAATCACCACTTGGGGAGCGCGCTCGATCTTGCGCGCGTTGCGGGCGGCCAGGTCGAGCATGCGAATCTTGTTGACCAGGGCCACGCCTTGCGTTTTGCAGCCGGTCCCGGTCAGAGAGACAGCGAAGCCGGCATAACGGGCGAAGTCGCCGCCCTGCGTGATCGGCGCCACCAGCACATCGCCAAGCCGGTTGAATTCCTTCGTAGTCAAGACAAGCGCAGGCCGCGTGCCGCGCTGCTCATGGCCCATGGTCGGGTCAAGCGGCACCGTCACGATGTCGCCCCTGTCGAAAACCGCCATCAGAGAACCTCCCCGCCAACAGGTTTCGCCACATCCCACAGCCCGAGGTCAGACGGCGGTGCGGCTTTCAGGTCGCACAGCGCGATCATGTTGGCCAGGACGAACCTACGTTTCGGCGTCAGCACGATCTTGCCTTCCTGCGTGGTATCCAGGGTCAGGAGTTGCCCAACGCCAATGCCAAGATCCTTGAGGACCGGGGGGGGCATCACCAGGGCGGTGCTGTTGCCCATCTTCTTCAACACGACTTCCATTGCCATCTCCAGTTAAACATTGTTGTACTGATTATAGGGGGTGAACCCTGGGAAGTCAAACAATGTTTTACGCGCCGTATGTGTTGATGGATCAAAAAAAGATGTCAAAGGGTTGACCGTCAACCTTTTTGCGATTAGAATTGCATCATCGGTTCAGGAAAGAAATGCAGAAGCTACCAGGCGCATGCCGGTGACTTAGGGAACTGCAGAAGGGCACAGGTCGAGCAGGGCGTGTGATCCGAAAACAGGTTCAAAGGCAGATCCAACCAGGCCGATACCGCCCACTTTCGCGCGCGAAAGTGGAATGACCATCACGACCGAGCCTAGGAGCAACAACCATGCTGACCGTCTACCAACGCCTGTACCGCAATCTCATCACCCTGATTCCGCAACTGGAAACGCCTGTGGAAGGTGCCGCGTACTACGCGCCGCCTCGCATCGCTGGCGACATCGCCTTGCACTGCGCAGTGTCAAAGGTGGAGGGGGAAACCTTCGAGGTGGAGATTGCGCACGACGAGCTGAAAGGCGATCAGATTCGGCCCGCACCCTGGCTCGCGCTGCGCGCGAACCCTGCCCACAAGTCAGCCGAGCTGCTGGTTCTGCAGGACCAATGGAGCTATGAGGTTGTCACGTCTGACCGGAACGTCCCGAACCCGCGCCGTTCGGTCATGACCGTGGCCGCACTCAACCACCTGGCGATGATGATTAACCTGGGTGGCGCCTTCCGTGCTGTCGATGCCCTTGCCACCGAGAACACCTGAGAGGACTCCGACCATGAAAAAGCGCATGAAAACCGTTGTGGTGGCCAACCAAAAGGGCGGCGTAGGCAAGACCACACTGTCCCGGCACCTGATGTTCCACGGTGCCGAAAAAGGCCTGCGGATGCTGGCTGTTGACCTCGACGTGCAGGGCAATTTCAGTACGACCTTCGAGAACATCGAGGAAGAAAACGGCTACAAGCGCGCCCGTGAGGCGCTGGCCATGCCACCCCAGGGCCTTGTCGTGAGTGGCCTTTTCGATGCGGCAGACCACCGCAAGCCGCTGGCGTGCGCCGAAAACATGCACTACGTCAAGGCGGATTCGGAAATCGCCGTCATCGAGCGCCGCGACCTTGAACAGGTCATCTTGGCCGGACAGAAGCGATTCGCGGAGCTGTCGGAGGATTTTGACGTGTGTGTGCTGGACACTGGCCCGTCTGTCAGCAACTTGCTTGTGGTGGCCTTGTCGGTGGGTGACTTTGCCGTGTCGCCCTGCAAGCCCGACCGTGACGCCGTGGCAGGCCTGGCCGGGTTCTTCTCCAACGTGGTCCGTGTGCGGGACGAAACGGGCATCAATCCGACACTTGCACCCCTGGGCGTGCTGCCCAACCAAGTGCAGAAGGATCGCGCTTACCACCGCGACACCCTGGCCGCCATGCGGGAGCATTTCGGGGACGTGATCCTGCCGGTGATGCTCTACGAGCGGGCGGCCATTGACGTGGCGAAGGACCGGCCCGTGTGGCGCACCGAGCGAGGCGAGAGCCGCAGCGTGGCCGCTCAAGAAATGCGGGCCGTTTGCGCCCATATCTATCAACGCATGGGACTCTGAGGTAATCATGGCAAAACCACCAAAAATGAATCTGAGCCAGTTCACGGGCGTCATGCAGGCGGCCGCGAAAGTTGCCCCGGATGCGGAAATCGACATCGAGCTGATCGACATCGAGCGCCAGGTGCGGACGAAGATCGGCGACCTGACCGAACTGGCGGCCAGCATCAAGGTCGATGGCGTGCTGGAACCCATCATTCTTCTGTTGAAGCCGGATGGCCGCTACCGCCTGATCGCGGGCGAACGCCGGCTGCGCGGCTCCATGCTGGCCGGTCTGACGAAGATCCCCGCGACGATCAAGCGCGACCTGACGGAAACGCAGATCCGGCGAATCCAAGTCACCGAGAACAACGAGCGCGAAGACCTGTCGCCCTACGACGAAGCCATGGGCGTTGCGGAGGACGTGGCCAAGTTCGGCTTCAAGGAAGCCATGGCCATCTGGAACCGTTCTGAATCCTGGGTCAGCAAACGCACGGCCGTGGAGAAGTACGCGGCACCCGTGCTGCAGGTGCTGAATGACGGCCTGTGCGGCGACCTCGAAGTGCTGCACAGCCTGAACCAACTGATCGCAGTGAGCGAGAAGGAATACGAGGCGCTGGTGGACCGCATGCGTGCCGGCGTCACCGTGTCCCGCGACGACGCCCGCAACAAGGTGTCGGCCGCCAAGACGTGGAAAAAGCAGTCCGAGGCGCTGGCCCAGGCCCGTGCGAATCCGGGCCTCTCGCTGGCTGGTGGCGACGACGAAGGCAATGCCGGTGCCCGCCAGGCCGATGATGCCGAGGACGAGCAAGAAACCGGCACCGTGGCTGCGGAAGCCGCCGCGCCTGCCGCCGCTGGTGCCAAGGTCAAGCCCGAGCCGGCCAAGGCAGCGCCGAGCAAAGGCAAGGCCAAGCCGCAAGACAAGAAGGGCACGCAAGGCGAACTGTCGGGACTGGACAAGAGCGGCGACCGCCAACTGGCCGACGACCGCGAGAAGGCCCGCCAGAAGCTGCACATCGCGCGCTCTGAAATCAACGACTGGGGCCAGTCCAACCGGGGCATGTTCAATTCCATGCAGGAGAACATGAGTACGCTGGGTTTCGACCTCGCGCAGGGTGAATGGGCGCTGTGGACCGCGTTTCAGGACATGGTTTTGCCCATGATGGAAGCGCTGGGCACGGATCGCTCGATGGCCTACCTGAAAAAGCTGCAAGGCGACCTCAAGGGCCGCAGTCCGATGGAATTGTGGCGCGAGCTGCACCCGGCCGAGGAAGGCGAGGACGAAGCCGACGAGAACGCCAAGCGCGTTGCCGTGGTGCCGATGCCCAAGGGCTGGACGTTCTGAGGTACGGGCCATGCCAGTGACTCAAGCGAGCCTCGTTCAGGAGGCCATACCAGCCCTGTTCCGCAATCCATTGACGATTGCGGAATACGGAAGCGCGCAGAAGGACGAGAAGGCTGTTCAGGAACTGGACGACCTGATGCAGCGCGGACCTGTTCCCAAGCTGGCCGCAGCGATTGCCGTCATCGTGGCCAAGTTGGCCGAGGCTGATCCACGCAGGATCGCCAAGGCCCCGACTTGGTACGGCGGCCTCACCGGCCAGGCCATCGAAACCAAAGTGGTCTACGAGGTCGCGCGCCGCGACCTTGACGGACTGATCGCCAGCGCTGCGGCAGCAGCGCAGGCCGTCCGTGACGCACTGGGTCTGATGGATCGGCTGATGGCCAGCCAAGAGGCTGACGCGGCAGAGCTACAAACGCACATCGACGCGGGCCGCCAGTTCCTGGCCGACAACCCCGAAGCGGGGGCGCCGCCCGCCGGCGGCGGCGTGGAGTTCGACCGGCCGCGCGAGCGCTTCGCTCGAAGGCTGGCCAACCTGGCCACGCTGCAGTCATCGCAGGCCATGAGCGTGATCCAAATGCGGCTCACGAAGGCCAATGCGGTGGACATGTTGGACCGCTTCACGGAAACGACAGAAGTGCTTGTGCCCCTGTGGCGACAGCACACCTTGAACCTGACCAACACCAAGAACATGAACCCGGCCATGGTGGCCGAGGCAGCGAAGGCGCACGAAGCGCTGGTGCGCGGCCTCGCGCAAAGCCTTGAACCCATCGGGACCATCTAAACCCATCCACCAGGCGCTGAGCAGAGCGCCCCAAGGAGCAAATCTTGAATCAAGAAATCACCGTATCGCAGCAGACCCACGCGGCAGCGCTGCCGATCAAGCTCAACGTCAACGAGCTGGCCGAGCTGGGCTTGAAGCCCGAGGATGAATCCCAGATCCTGGCCATCGCACAGACCATCGACCCGCACAACAAGCTGTCCATTGCCGCTTTCGGCCGCGACGAAGACGGCGAGAGCGGCCGCGATGTGTCCGACGAGCTGCTGCAGCACGTCCGCAACAAGGATCTGGAAGAGGCCGGGGAAAAGCTGGGGCAAGTCGTCCAGACCGCCAAGCGGGTGAATCTGAATGCCCTGTCGGATACACGATCCAGAGTGCCGTATGTTGGCCCGCTGATCGACAAGGCAGTTCTGTACTTCTCGGGCGTGAAAGGCCAATTCGAGAGCGCAAGCACTCAGATTTCCACGCTGGTGCAAGAGGTAGACCAGACACAACGCGGGCTGGCCAAGCGCAATGAGACGCTGGAAGGGATGTTCGACGCTGTGTCGGCCAAGTACCGCCTGCGCGGCTTGCAGATCGCAGCCGGCAAGCTACGCCTGGCCGAGCTGCGCGAGCGCGCAACCTCGCAGCGGGCCACGGCGACGACGCCAGCACAGGTGCTGGAGTTGGCCGACCTCGATGCGGCATGCACGAACTTGGACATCCGCATCGGCAACCTGATTGCACTGCAGCAGTCGGATTACCAGACGCTGCCGCAGATTCGCATCGTGCAGACGAACAACCAGGTGCTGGTAGACAAGTTCTACACCATCAAGGAAGTGACCGTGCCGGCGTGGAAGCGGCAATTCGCGCTGCGGCTCGGGTTGAACGAGCAGCGCAATGCCGTCGAGCTGGCTAAGTCCATCGACGACGCAACCAATGAAATGCTGCGCAGCAATGCCCAGCTCCTGCATCGCAACTCGGTCGAGGCTGCGGCGGCGAATCAGCGCCTGGTCATCGACGTGGCCACCCTGCAGAACGTGCAAGACACGCTCATCAAGACCGTCGAGGACGTCATCAAGATCAACCGCGATGGGGTGAAGCAGCGCGCCGAAGCTGAACGCCAGATTGTGGGCATGCGCGACTCGCTCAAGAAGCGGCTGACGAATGCTCAAACAGGAGCTGCACCATGAGCGACGAACTGACGAAATCGGTGGACGCGCTGGCGACATCCGGCACGCGCTTCCGCAAGCGCGGAACTGTGATCGCAATTGCGTCCCTCGCCGCCATCGGCGCGGGCCAGGCCGCCGTCCATTTTCTGGCGCCTGGCCTCGAAATCCGGGGAGTCCATATTCCTGCAGAGGTGTTGTCGCAGTTCGCCAACTACGACGACAACGGGCCACCTTTCACATCGGCAATTCAATCATTGGGAGGCATCCTTCCGATCATGGCAAAGCTGGTGGCGGTCATGGGAGTGGTCGCAGGAGGCGTCAAAGCCATGTCCTCGGGGGACGTGACGAAGGCTGTCGGCCCGGTGGTCGCAGGCTTGGTCTTGCTCGGAGCCGTCAGCATGTCATCGGCTTTCTTCCCTACCGACGAGGGCAGCGGGGAGACAGCGCGCGATAGGTTCAGCGCAACGGCTGATCGCGCTGACGTGGCCGCGCTTCGCGCAGCCCTTGAAAAAACGAAGGTGCCCACCCCGGCAAAAGACTACGTTCTAGCGCAAGCGGCGCTGGTGAGCGCGCGCGCGAAAGGCCAATCGCTGGACAGCGCAGGGCAAGCAGAAGTCGCCCGCCAGGTGCGGGACATCGACACGGCCCTGCAGAAAGGAATGGGGATCGACGTAGATCCTCGCACCCTCTACCTGTTGGAGCGCCGTGTGTTGGGCGGGCCTAAATCGGCCGTGGCCACGCAGTACGGCGCCGACGCGGCCCGCCGTGAAACGTGGGGCACAAACATCGGTGCGGGCACCGCCGCAGCGGGCCTAGCCGGCCTGCTGGTAGGCGGCGGCATGCTGGGCCTGGCCGCTGTCATTCTGCGCCGTGTGAAGCGGCTGCGCGGCCTCCTGACGCCTTCCAAGGCAGTGAGTGCCTGATGGTCTACCTTCTCGTTCTTTGCGCCTTCATGCTGCTGTGCATAGCACTCAGCTACCGAGCCTTCATGCGGTACGCGCGCGGCGAGCTGGACGCTCGTAGCACGCTCCGCGCCGTTTGCATGGCCACGGTGCCAGCAATACTGCTGGGTCTGCCCATGGCCCTCGAAGGGCTACGCACGGCGCGCTTCGAGGGGGGCATGTCCATTGCGCTGGACTCGCCACTGTCGTTCGCGTGGCTCACGTTGGTGGGTGCGGCCTGCGGTCTGATGTTCTTCGGCCGCCGCGCCTGGCTGCAGCGGCTTGCTTTGCCTACGTTCGCCTCCGTAGGCGCGAACGTCATCGGCTTGTTGATGGGTGCCTACATGGCGTTCGTGGCGGTGGACCAGATGGTGTTCTTTGCGGGCGAGGACTCGGGAATGCTGAACTGGGGCGCCGTGCAGGAACTCAGCGACGTGGAAGTCAAGGACGTGAACTGCGGTAGCAGTGTCATCGTGATTCGCGCGGTGGAGACGGGGACCGCTACCTATCGCTGCCCCGCTACCGTGGTTATCGGCCCATACTCCGCGCGCCCGTTCATTCCCTGGCCCAGCTACACAGAAGGCGATAGCCAGCAACTCGCAGCCGCCATCAAGGCACTGCACAAATCGGCTGAAAAGCCCTGACTTTCGCGCGCGAAAGTTCGCCATGAACCCGAGAAAAAGACCACACGCAATGGACAACACGATCAAACTTCACCGCATCGGCGCCGCTGAATTCGAGCAGCTTGCCGACAGCAGGCGGATGCACGCGGCTACCCGCGAAATGGCACGTTTGGTCTTGGTCGATGGCTTGACGGGTACGGAGGTGGCGGCGAAGTACGGGAAGTCCAAGCAGTTCGTGGGCAAAGCGGTGAAGGCCATCCGCGAGGCTCATGCGGCCGCAGCGACCAGCTCCGCTTGGGTGACGCTAAGCCTTGAACTGCCCGAGGCAGTTAACGAGCCTTTGCAGCAGTTTTTTGATGCCTTGAGGGCCAGCGGTTCGACCGAGGCGAACGTGCTGGCCACGGCCCAGGTGGTCCGAGCGCTAGGCCGTGCAACCCAGCTCCTGAATTTGGCGGACGATTCCGAAACGCGCTTGGAGCGATAGGCATTTTTTTGCCATTCGATTGACAAGATTTTCGTAGATATTGCGCCACATATTCAACTGAATTTATTGCGTGCCGGACGTTTTCGTCCGATAATGCTGATTAGGCGACGGATTGGCCGTTGCCCCCTTGCGCAAGGAGTATCAGCATGCAGCAGTTTGAATATGCGGTGAGCATCGCGCATGTGAATGGCCGGTATAGCGTCCGCTGCCGCGACTTCCCCGAGCTGACAGCGACGGCCGACGACCAGGCAGGCGCACTGGACCTCGCGGCCGCGCACATGGATGCGATCTTTGCGAGCCACATGCAAGCCGGCAAGGTATTGCCGAAGCCCAGCGCGCCGCGTGCCGGCGAAACGCTGGTGTCCCCTGCTGTTGCAGAAACCATTGCGAAAGCGGCGCTGTGGGCCGCCATGCGCGAGGCCGGCATCACAAAGGTGCAGCTCGCAAAGCGGCTGGACGTAGACGAGAAGGAGGTTCGGCGGCTGCTGGACCCGCACTACAAGTCCAAGCTGCCTCGCATTGCCCAGGCCATTGGCCTGTTGGGCCGCAAGCTGCGCGTCCGTCTGGAGCTTGCTTGATGGTCAATCCGAAGATCAAGAGCAGTACCGCGCGCAGGATCGCCAGGGAGGCCAAGGAGCGCCAAGCAGGCATCGGCGCCATCCTGGCCAAGGGAACAGCTCAGAAGGCGCCTGCAGGCCGTTCTGAGACGTTCCCCGAGCTTCCAGGCATGCCTACGGTGGAGACGCCAGCAGCAGCAGCGACGAAGCCGGCGAAAAAAACTGGTGGTGCCCAAAAGAAAACGCCCGGTGAGCAGACCGGGCGTTTTACGGGACCATCATCGACCGCACCCAGGGAAAGGAGCAATCTAGATATGCTGAATTCTAGCACCGCGACCCCGCAGACCGCAACCGAGCTGAAACGCATGCTCGACGCGGCCCCACTCGCTGGCGACGAGCTGGCCGAACCCATGCAAGACGACCTTTTCATGGTGATGAACGTCACGCATGACTGGCCGGTAAAGGACGATATTTCCTCAATGGAACATCCGTTGTTCTCATTATCGAAAAATGCGTCTACGGAGATTCGCAGCTATACGCGCGGTGCTAATGCATTGCGGATTATCCCGTCAGGTGCGGGGGCGCCTACGATTTTCGATAAGGATTTGCTGATTTACCTTATCAGCCAAATTACTGAGGCAACAAACAAGAATCTAAAGGTGTCTCGGCGAATCCACATTAATGTGACGCACTTTCTCAAAGGCACCAGGCGCAGCACGGGCGGCGCGTCCTATGAGCGTGTCGTGGACATGTGCCGTCGCCTGCGCGGTACGACCATCGAGACGAATATTCGCACCACCGAGGAAGAACGCACCAAAGGTTTCGGGTTGATCGAGGACTACGAGGTCAAGTCAGCGACCAAGAACGGCAAGGGTGCGCTGGAGCTGGAAGTGACGCTCTCGAAGTGGCTGTACCGAGCGGCGCTCGAATACAAGGTGCTGACGCTCAACCCGAACTACTTCAGTCTCAGCCAGGCGCTGGAGCGCCGGCTGTACGAGCTGGCCCGGAAACATTGCGGCGATCAGCCATGGTGGGAAATCGGCGTGGACATCCTGCAGGCCAAGGCGGGCAGCGAGCAGAGCCCGCGCAGGTTCCGCCAGGAAATCAAGGCCATCGTGACGGCCAACAACCTGCCCGACTACCGGCTTGGCTTGGACGAGTCCTGCAAGCCCGCCAAACTGGTGGTCATGACCGCTGACAACAACAAGCTGGTAGCGGCCGCGAACGCCAAGGGCAAGCTAAGTTGGATCGCCCAGTTCCTGCAAAAGAAGCTCCATTGATGCCCGCCGCACATCGTCTTTCGTGTGCTGGAGGTGGTGTTGGCCGGGAGGGGCCAAATCGTCTTTCGTGTGCCCTTTTATCGTCTATCGCGTGCCGGAAAAAGGCTCAAAAAGCCCGGCGTACAGAGGGTTCTGTGCAAAAACGCTGTTTTTGGCCTCAAAGTGATTTCACCCTGCAATCACTTAAATACATCGTCTTTCGTGTGCCGCCACAGGGGTTATCCACAGAAAAACACCCCAAATCGTCTATCGCGGGCCGGTTTGTCGTCTATCGCGTGCCGTTTGCATCGTCTATCAGGTACGCATCAATCGTCTATCACGGACGCCGATAATTAAAAAACATAGTTAAATCAACGACTTACGGCGCCCCGTCCACAGCGTAACACGCGCGCAAAATTAACGTTTTCTTATTTAACGGTTTTAACGCCGCCGAAGGGGGGAGACCCCCCTTCTCGAACCCACCCGAGGCCGCAAGCGGCCTCTCCCATCCCCCCCAGGGGCTGCGCCCCTTGGCAAGTGCGCCTACGGCGCAGAGGGGGCCTTCGGCCCGTTGAAGGCCCGGCACTTGCCGGGCCGAGGTGCGCAACCGCTGCGCTCAAGAACATGCAGCCGAGGCAGCTCACCGGCCACAGGCAGAACAGTGCGCCTTACGGCGCAAAGGGGCCTTCGGCCTAACCAAGCCCGGCACATGCCGGGCAGGGCAATCCCACCGCTCTAGGCGATAACTGGCACCGCGCCTGATCGACGGCCATAACGCAGCTAGAAGTGGAGGGGCGAAGCCCTCTAGTTGGCCTTCGTGGTTTGTTGACCCACACGGCTTAGATACAGGCCCGTGCCGGGCCTGAAAGACCAAAGCCGAGGGCACGGCCCCGCCTACACCTGAAAAACGTCTCCTGGGCCGTTCTGGTGCGTTCTCCTTTCGGCGGCAGAGCACTTGGCCACCGCCTAGCGGCGCCGACCATCTGGCCAAGATCCACGTCCACCACCGGCCGCAGCCCGCGAAGCTCGCCAGCGCGAGCATGCCGGCAAGTCCTGGCCAAGGTAACGGCCGCCGAGGCGAGCCGGCCAGCATGGCCCACCAGGCGCATCGAGCTGGCCAGCGGCCGCTGGGCCTGGCCGACAGATCCACGTCCACCGCTGCCACGGGCTGCAGCGGGATCGAGTGTGCCGAAGCCGGCAGACTGGCCAGCAATCCCCGGTGCCAACCACCTGCCACGGCGTAGAACCGGCCGCGCCCTATGCCAGGCCGGCGCCGAGGCAGCGAACGCGCCCACGGCCGGGCGCTCTGGCGGGCATGGCGAACAATTCGCTTCGCTGCGCTTGCGTTATCGTAACGTTACTGTTATCATAGCGTTATCGTAGCGCTATCTAACTGGAGGTTGACATGGGAACTGAACGAATCGTGACGCCCGAGGCCCTGAAACAGGCCGTCGCCGCGCTGCGCGAAAGAGGCATCAAGGAAAGTGCCCGCACCGTCTACGACGAGCTGGGCGGCGGCAGCATGACGACCATTGCCAACCTGCTGCGAGAGTTCCGCAAGCTGGAGGCCCAACAGCAGACCGAGCCGGCCGAGCCTGTAGCGCTACCGCCTGCGCTCGACGCCGCCATGCGGCAGAGCGCGGGCGAAATGTGGAAGGCCGCCCAGCACGAATGCGCCGTGATGGTGGCAGCGGTGAAGACCCAGGCGCAGAACGACGTGGCCGAAGCCAATGCCGAGCGGGACGCGCACCTGGGCGAACTGGAGGCCACCACCCGCGAGCTGGAGGAAGCGCGAGAGAAGATCCGCGCGTTGCAGGACGCGGCTGCGACACAAGCCCAGGAATTGGCCGGCGAGCGAATCGCCCGCAACACCGCAGAGACGCGGACCAATGAGCTGGATCGGCACTTGCAGGAGCTGCAGGCAGACATCAAGGCTGAACGCGCCCGACGAGACGAAGCCGAAGCCGGCCGCCGCGCTGCAGAGCAGGCGCTTGGCACCTGCCAGGCAGAGACGGCCCGCCTGCAGGAGCAAGTCAGCGGCTTGACCCAGCGCCTGGCCGATGCCGGCACCGAGTTGACGCGCACCCGCGAACTCAACGACCAGGCGCTGCAGGATCTAGAGCGCCGACACGCCGACGAACTGGCGCGCACGCGCGCGGCCAGCGAACAGTCGGTGCAGGAGCAACAGCGCCGGCACTCGGACGAGCTGGGCCGCATGGAGGCGAAGCACGCCGAAGTGCTGGGCGACCAGAAGCGCCGCAGTCTCGAATCCATCGACAAACTGCAGAAGAAGAATCAGCGGCTGGAATCGGAAGCTACCGAGCATGCCAAGGCGGCGCAGGCCACGGCCGAACAGATCGGCCGCCTGCAAGGGGAGCTTGAAGCGCTCAAGAACACCGGCACCACGCCCCGGAAGGGCAGCGGCGAGTAGTTGCAGCAGGCACACGAAAGACGATCCCATGGCGCAAGCGACCCCGATAGACGATTTTCCGGCCTCCCACACGCGGCGCGGCCTCAATCGTGCGCCGGTTGCCGAAACCAGCGCGCTCGCTGTGCGGCCCTTAGAGGGGTTCGCCTTGTTTGTGTCCCCGCGCCATGATTTCCCAGAAAAAGTCGGCCTACGCCCCGATTTCATGCCCTGCTGGGCGCCTTTCGAGGGGAATGCGCTTGTTTGCAACGAATCGCGTGTGTCGGTTTTACGCCGTTGCGAACGGTTCGCAACTAGAGCGCCGCGAGCCGGAAAACTGGTCCGCCATCGTCTTTCGTGTGCCGCTCATCGTCTATCGCGGCCGTTCTGAAAATCGGAGTTCGCCCGTGTCAAACACCCTCGATCCAAAGCTACAGAAGCTGTACCTGTGCCGCTACGGCTTCAACGGCGCGACTCAGATTTGCCTGCTGGTAGGCATCGCGTCGGACGGTTCCTACAAGGTGCGCAAGTGGCGGGCGAACTCGGCCAGGTGGACAGCGCCCGTCGCCATTGCGAAGCGAGATCTAGTGGCCGTTGCCACCCGCGACGAATGCGTAAAGGCGGGCGTCAGCGTCGCCTCGCTCTGAGCCTGGCTCACTTCACCAACATGGCCGCCATGGCCAGATTTATTGCGGCAGTGCCGAGCCACCCCAGCGTGTAGAGCGCATACGGCGGCGGCTTGACGTGGCGCATTGCAGCCTCAAGGGCGGGATCGCTGAACAGGCTGTCGCGGTGCTTTCGCAGGAACCAGGCGATGTGCCCGTACCGCAGGGCCGCAACGATGGATGCGGCGGCGATTAGCAACGGAATCCACCAGAGCAGCGAGAACGCGGGTTCGATTTCTTGCATGTCTGGCTTTCGGTTTTCAGGTCTATAGGCCTGTCAGATCATCCCACTGATGGCATGAATTCTTGCAGGGCGTCCGGGCGGCGAGCTGCAGGTTTCGCTATTCGCTCATCCCTTCGGGACCGGCCAAGGCCGGCCTTCCGCATGCCTGACGCTGCGGCGCTCCGCGCCTCACTTTCGCCCGCGAAAGTTGAAGTGTCGGCCGATGGCCGAGGGGCGCTCACCGCTACGCGCTGAGCTGTTGGACTGCTGGGCTGGAAAAACGCTTGGCGTACTCGATGGCCGCTGACAGATTTTGCTTGCGGTCCGTCTCTTTTCGACGTGTAGCACACGCCCGCCAGGGCGCAAGGGTTCGCTTCGCCAGGGCTTCACCCGGTCCCTTCGCTTCGCTACGGGCTGCGGCTTCCAGGCCTGCCCATGCCCCCAGTCGTTCGCGCGCTCCTATTCCGTCGCGACGGCTCCGAGAAGCAAAACCCAACCCTGAAAGGACCAACCATGAGCAACGCCAAGAACCAGCCCAGCAGCCCAACACACACTGCGGCTTTCCCCCGCACCCCCGCGACTCACCAAGAAGCAAAGGACGTGGGGACCGAACTCAGAAACTCGGCCCGTATCGGCCTGGGAAACACCCCACACCAATACCTGGCCAACTTCGCCAAGCTGGCCATCGAGCGGCTGGACGCGGACAACGACCTGCGCACCGAAAGCATGCTGGATGCGCTGCTGCAGGGCTATGCGCGAACCTATGGCGAACTGGTGGACCTGGAGACGTGCGCGGCAGCGCACCGCATCTGCGCCCGCCGCTTTTGGGACTATGAGCCGGATGTGCTGGCCGGCCAGTTTCCGACTGCTGGGGGCGTCCTGCAATGACGTTCCGCACCCGACAAGCTGTTGGCACAGTGCGACGAACTGTGGACTTAGTTTGCAAATTTCTGACGCCTATAACTTTTCAAATGCAAAAGGTTGACTTGGCTGTTAAAAGGGTTGACCGTCAACCTTTTGGCGAGTACAATCAACCCTGTAGCAACAAAAAGAAAAGGCGATCCATGAGCTGGAAATCACGGTGATAGCAAGGCGGTGACAGGATGCAAAAACATCACTTCATGGCCAGGCTGCAGCGACTACAGCGCGTAGTCGCGGAAGGAGAGGCGAGGGTGGATGCGCTTACAGCAAATCCGGCCCAGGATCGGACAACGAAGCGGCTGCGGACCATGGCAACGCGGGCATTGGACGAGAACCGGGCGAGCCTTATGTCATTGATCGAAAGACACGGTGCCAAGTTTGGCTACAAGGACGAAGGAGACGGACCATGAGCAGTGCGAAGGACATCGCGGAAATGCGCAAGACGCTGGCCAGGGTGGGCCAGCGGCTGGAGGCCGAGAACGCCCCCCCGGAGCAGCCGAGGCCGACGAGAGCGGCCAAGCGACTGAATGCCCACCATGAGCGCTACGGCGCGGGCTTCTACCCGACCGCCGTTTGTTCCCGTGCCTTCGGCGCCCGCGTGCGGGGCGGGCAGCTCGAAATCACCGACGACTTTGAAGCGTGGCATGTCGTGGACCTCGCCACGGTGACGTTCAACGACAGCAACGGCCGCAAGATCCACATTTAAACAACCAACGATAGGGCAGGGCACACAACATGGGCACGATCAATCAATACATCATCGACGGCAACCTGACGAAAGACCCCATCCTTTCCACGCTGCCGAGCGGCATGGCCAAGGCGTTCTATGTCGTCGCCGTAGATGAAGTCTGGTACGTGGACGGCGTGAAGCGCGAACGCACGGACTACATTCCCGTCACGACCTTTGGCCGCCAGGCCGAGAACGATGGGAAGTACCTCAAGCGCGGGGCAGGCGTCACCGCCATGGGAGCCATTCGCAGTTGGCACGATCCCGCCACCGGCCGCCACGGCTTCAACTTCGAGGCCGATAACGTCAAGTACCAAGCCAAGCCCAACCCGAACCGCATGCCGGCCAGCGTGGAATCGGCGCCGCCCGTGGACCCGTGGATCGCGGACTACGACAACGCGCAGAGCGGGCCGCGCGGCTGACCACCCGAAACCTACCGAGGACAAACGATGACCTGCTACGTGTACAGGCCGGCTCAACGCCTATTCCTGGCCGACGATGAGAAGACATGGACGCCCGACCTTTTCGAGGCGGCCGGCTTCGCACAACGAGAACTGGCCGACGACATCGCTGTGCGAGAGCTGGGGGAGGGTCATGACGCTTGGGTGCTCGATGACGGAAGCGAGGACTAAGGTGGGTGTCAGTAGATCCGCGCGGGCTGACGTGCGAAACCCGGTGCTAGGCCTGCAAAGCGCCCAGGCGCTGCAGGAACTGGGCAACGACGCCCGGCAGGCGCTGCGGGCTGTCCTGCTGGACATCAGCGCCGATGCTCGCAAGCGCGCCGAACTCAGTTGGCGCACCCGCAAGCCGCCCATGGCGGCCTACTGGGCCTGTATCGCGGTTTGGGCGAAGCACATCGCACGAGCCATCAACAAGGCCCCTTGAGCTGCCCACTTTCGCGCGCGAAAGTTCCCCAGGCGTCAATAACAAAGAGGATAAAAGTAAACCCTTTTATCCTTTTTTCTTTGTCAAAAGGGTTGACGGTCAACCCTTTTAGGGTTAGAATAAACCCATGGCAAAGCAAATCAATTTCCGTGGTCAGCATCAAAAAGAACTCGCAAAGATCCTGCGCGAGGTGGCCGAACGTCACACCCTCTGGCAGGTATTCAGCGACTTCCTGGCCATGGCTGCTTTGTCCATCAGCAACTCCATGGACAAGCGCCAGTTCGACCAACGCGAAGCGGAATACATGCAGATCGTCGGCCGCTATTCCAAGACCGAAGCGAATCTGATCGCCCACGGCCTGGCACACGTTGTCATGGGTTTGGAGGAAGGACCGCAGGACTTTCTAGGCTCGCTGTTCATGAGCCTTGAGCTAGGCAACGCATGGGCCGGCCAGTTCTTCACGCCCTACGAGGTCAGCCTCATGATGGCCAAGATGCAGCTTGCCGGTGACGAGCCGAAGCGCATCATTTCCAACCGCGGATTCATCACCGTGAACGACCCATGCACGGGCGGCGGTGCAATGCTGATCGCAGCCGCGCATGCGCTGCTGGACGAGGGATTGAACCCGTTCCAGCACATGCACGCGACCGCCCAGGACATCGACATCAAGGCGGTTCATATGACCTACATCCAGCTTTCTTTGCTGGGTGTTCCCGCAGCCGTGGTGCATGGAAACTCGCTCGCCGTCGAGCAGCGATCGGTCTGGTACACGCCGGCCCACTTCCTGGGCTTCTGGGACAACAAGTTGCGCCGAGCCGGCCTGGCTGACGCCGCCCGAGCGCCCGAGCCGGCCGCGCTGCCTGCAGCCGCAGCCCTTTTCATCCCCAGCGCGGACGCGCAGGCCTTCAACGGCGAAATGCCCAAGCGCCGCGCTTCGCAGCTTGACCTGTTCTAGGAGGATTGCCATGCCGTACATACCTGGGCCGATGGTGGTCCACCAAGGCCACCTGATCCATCAGGACCAGATTGACGCCCGAGCCTATTGGGCCGACAAGGAATGGAAAAAGTGGGCGGTGGACATCACCGCAGGCCCGGAGAAGAAGCCGACCTATTCGCGGACGTTCTACTGCGGCGCCAGGACCAGCGCAGGAGCCATTGAGGCGGTAAAGCGCGACCTGCCCATCAAGCCGCCGTCACGCGCCCGCTACGCGGCCCGCCTGGCTGGCCCGCGCGAGCTGGGATGCGTACCGACGCCGGCCGTGGCCACGGCCGGCAAGCCGGCCGCGCTGTTCGTGCCTAGTGCTGACGCACTGGCTCAGGCGGCCCGCCGTGGCGGCGCCCGCGTGGTGGTCCCGGTGGTAGATCCCGAGGAAGAAGGGGCCGCAGCATGATCGGCGCGAAACCGAGCAAGAAACCCCGCGCGCTTGCGCGCTGGCGGTATTCGGTGCGCTGGGCCTTGCCGCACCTGCCTTGCCCTGGCCCGCGCGAGCTGGCGGCCGCAGAGGTGGACGCGGGCGCCCCATGCCCGCGCGAGGTCGAGGCCCTTTGGAAGCCCGGCGCCGGCTACTGCATCAGCATCGACTTTCAGGCACCGGCCGTTGCCCGGCGCTGGAGCACCGAGGCCAAGGCCCGCGTGCGCCGCAAGAACCTTGAGAAGCGGCTGCAGCGCCGCGCACCACTTTTCGCGGCCGAACTGTTCGCCCGCGAAATCGAGAGCCGGCCCGGCTACTACGAGGGCGAAGACTTTAAAACCAACCTTTCAGGGACAACGCGATGACACCCGGATTCATGCCATGGATCGACAAACTGCCCGAGGTGGGCAATCCCATCCTTAACGAACGCAAGCGGCTGCAAGAGCTGAGTTTGGACGCGCAGGCGCTGGAGCGTAAGGCCCTGGCCATCCGTGCCCAGGTCGAGGCCGGCAAAGCCGCCCTCTTGGAGCGCGTAACCAAGCAATGGACGCTGCTGCAGATCGAGACGGCCAGCAATGCGGCCGACGCTGACAGCCTGCGGGCGCAGTTGATCGGCAAGGTGGCAGATCCCCAGGTCCGCGATGCCCTGCGCAAGCTGGACGGCTTTCACACTGCCGGCGAGGCCCTGCGGTGTTTCAAGCGTGCCGGCGTGATCCGCACGGACTTGGAGGACGCGAGCGCCGCCGAGCTGCGCGAGAGCGCGCAGCGGCTGCAGCACTGGTTCAGCTTCGCGCTGCTGCCCGTGCTGGATCGCGTAGGGGATTGACCGTGGCCAGCGCAGCCAGCAGCCTTGACGACCAGGCGGCCGCGCTGGTGGCGTCCGTCAAGCCGCGCGCGCTGGCCGCGCTGCAGGCCAAGTACCCCGAGCCGGAAGACATCGGATTCAGATCCGACCCCGACCACTACAACCCCCATAGCTGCAAGAGGCCTCCCAAAGACCCGAAGCGCAGGAGTGAATACCTGGCGGCAGAGATTGAGACGTATCGCAGAAGTGTAGAGCGGGATATCGAGCGTTACAACGCACTCCGGGATCGCGGCTTTTCTGCGCTGTCGTCATGGGACATCGTTCTCGGCGGAACCTATGACCCGCTGGGGGGACTTAAAACCGCGCTGGATTTAAAGACCGCCCATATCAGCTATGGGCTGACGATGATGCGGAATCTGCATTTGGAGCTGGACGCATTAAATGCCGCCAACGGTATCGCGCCTAAGACAGACCATTTTTAGGAAGGGGAAACCATGAATAGCGTCACACTAGAAAACATCGCCGCGCGGTGCCGGCAAATCGGCGGCCCGGAACTGGGATCTGCCGCCAGCCTGGCCAGCGTGGCCGCCCAGGCTTTTCCGGGCGCCATGCTGCCCGTGATCGAGCATGCTTTGTGTTCGGACCTGTGGAACCACATTTCGCACGCTATAGCGCGTGGCAACTTCGACCAGGCGCGCGCGGCCGAGGCGGCCGCACTGTACGCCGAGGTCAGTGCCCGAGCGCTTGCGCTGCGGGCCGAGCTGGGATGGCTGACGCCATCGGCACAAGGGGCGAAGGCCTTTCCGCCCTTCGCTGCAGAACTGCCGCTGCCGCTGGCAGCGGAGAACATCGAGGCCGCCGCCGCGCCCCTGCAGGACGCTTTGACGGCCGAAGGCCTGCTGGCCTCGCCTTCGGCATCGTTCTGGCTCCGTGAGTGCCTTGCGTCGGCGCTTGAGCGCGATCCGGTGGACGTGGCCAACGACGCAGAGGTGCTGGCCTGTGTCCTAACATCAAGGGCGGACGCCCACAACGCGACCCAGGCGGCGCGATACGGCATCCGTGGCGGCAGTTGACCCCAGTACCGCACCCGTGATTTCAAAGGTTGAATGTCATGCCAACTAGCCGCGAAGAAGTGATGAGCCACCATGCCGTGACGCTGGAAACACTCCAGCTCCTGCAGGAGGCAGTCGATTACCTCAACAGGTTGCCGCCCGTTCCTGTCACGCGCGAACTGACCCGGAAGCTGCAGGCGCATATAGACGCTCCACATGTGCAAGGCGCGCAACGTGAGGCCTCCTTTGCCGAACATGAGGCTTCGATCCGCCATGGCCGCGCGTATTCCCCGCTGGGCCTTATCCTTTTCGAGGTCGTTACCGATGGGAAGTTTGTCTACTACCGGGCCGGTTCTGACCAGGATCATGACAATCAACGCCGGTTGAAACTGATGCAGGAGGGGTTCGTTATGCGGCTTGAAAAGACACCGCCGAACTTCATCCCTTGGCATCTGGAAATGCAGAAGCCGTAAGACCATTCGGGCGCATCCAGCTCTACGAGCTGGACCGAGCTTTCGTGAACCGAGCCAGCCTGCGGCCGTCTCGGCCCTTCGGGCTTCAATCTCTTGCGCGCTACGCGGCCGGTGGCCGCTTCGCAATACCACGCACGGCGCTGGCCAAGCTAACCGCCACCAGCGTGACCAGGCACAGCGGATGGTAGAGAACCCAGGACAGTGCGCTTTCGCGCACGGGAACGGCCAACCACACCCACAACTGGAATGCGACCAGAACAGCCGTGAGAGAGAGCAGGGCGGCCGGAAGGAAGCGCGGCCGTGCGCTGCGCATGGCAAGCGCAATGAGCATGGCCACGCCGCTGGGCGCCGCCATGTAGATCCAGTTCGATAGCAGTTGCCCCGGATCTTGCAACCAGGCGACGACTGCGCCTCGACGCACGGCGCCGAGAGCGAGCAGGACCAGCGGCGCCAAGAGCGCCGCCAAGATAGCCGAATGTGTGCCGCGTTGCGTCATGGCTCCAGTTTGAGGGCGGCGTGCCGCCCTGGCAACTGCCGGCCGTACTTTCGCGCGCGAAAGTGGCAGATCGTGGGGGCACGAAGGCTGCTGGAGGTGGTCCACTGCGCGCGGGGGTTGCACCGACCACTCACCGCCTAATACCGGGGAACGATGCCCTCCGGCCCGGCTTCTCCGGTCAAGGGCCGCGCTGCGCGCTGAAATCCTCACCCGGTCCCTGCGCT
>Ga0265316_10002335_pt1 | contig 19840 bp, 15 predicted proteins | sample 4522metaG_FD_202092 | JGI IMG/M metagenome (GOLD analysis project Ga0265316, IMG submission 202092) | Rhizosphere microbial communities from Carex aquatilis grown in University of Washington, Seatle, WA, United States - 4-5-22 metaG | ecosystem: Host-associated > Plants > Roots > Rhizosphere >... | reverse complement strand
TTCCGCCGGAGGCATTTCTCCTGAAGGTAGACCCTCTCCTGAAGGGTCTGCGCCAGCGTTTGTTCAGCGAAACAGACACCTCGGATCAGAGCGCGGGCGGGCTCACAGACGAATGGGCCAGGCGGCTGGGTCTGGAACCGGGCACCACCGTGGCGGTCGGCGCTTTCGATGCCCACATGGGCGCCGTGGGTGGCGGAATCACGGACAAGACGATGGTGAAGATCATGGGCACCTCCACCTGCGACGTCCTCGTAGCGCCGCGGAAGGCCGTGGGAAGCAAGTGCATCGCGGGGATCTGCGGCCAGGTGGACGGGTCCGTGATTCCCGGCATGGTCGGCCTTGAGGCAGGCCAGTCCGCGTTCGGGGACGTCTATGCCTGGTTCAAGGACCTTCTTTCGTGGCCGTTGCACGACGCGGCGGCAAAAACACGCGGCAAGGCCGGGGCGGCGCTTGCGCAGGCCCGAAAGGGAATCGAGGACAGTATCCTGGACAGGCTTGCCGATGAAGCAGCCAAGGTCGAGCCTGGCCAGTCCACGGTGGCTGCCCTGGACTGGCTGAACGGCCGGCGCACGCCTTTTGCCGACCAGACGCTGAAAGGCGCGATCGTGGGCCTGACCCTTGGCACCACGGCTCCGAAAATTTTCCGGGCCCTCGTGGAGGCCACGGCGTTCGGCTCCCGGGCTATCGTCGAGCAATTCAGGAAGGAAGGGGTGCCGATCAATGCAGTGATCGCGCAGGGCGGCATTGCGCGCAAGAGCCCCTTTGTCATGCAGGTGACGGCAGACATCCTGGGCATGCCGATACGTGTTGCTGCGTCCGATCAGGCCTGCGCGCTGGGCGCCGGAATGCTTGCCGCGGTTGCCGCGGGAGTGCACCCGTCGGTGGCGGCAGCGCAGAAAAAGATGGGAAGCGGATTCGACAAGATCTTCACGCCGGACAAGAAACGCGCCGCGGCATACAGAAAGCTGTACGGCACCTACACGTCCCTGGGCGGGAGCCTGACAGGGCTCCTGCGCGCGCTATGACGGCGGCGCAAAATCCACGGAATGCCGTGGCGCAGAATCCACGGAGTACCGTAACGCGCACGCGCGGCCTCCAGCGGCTGCGGGAGGAAACCTACAAGGCCAACATGCGCCTGGTGGAACACGGCCTGGTGGTTGCCACGTGGGGAAACGTCTCCGGCATCGATCGCTCCCTGGGCCTGATTGCCATCAAGCCCAGCGGTGTGGACTATGCCGAGCTTTCCCCGAGCAGCATGGTGATCCTGGACCTGGACGGAAAGAAAGTGGAGGGAGACCTGAATCCCTCCTCGGACACCAAGACGCACGTGAGGCTCTACCGGGAGTTCCCCGAGATCGGAGGAGTCGTCCACACGCATTCGCGCCACGCCACGGCGTGGGCGCAGGCATGCCGGCCCCTGCCCTGCCTGGGCACCACGCACGCGGACTACTTCCACGGCCCGATCCCCTGCACGGCGGTCATCTCCGACGCGCAAATTGCCCTGGACTATGAGGAACAGACCGCCGTGCAGATCGTGGACGCGTTCCGCACCATCGACTATCGCGCGGTGCCTGCTGTACTTGTCGCCTCTCACGGGCCGTTCACCTGGGGCAAGGACGCCGCGGAGGCCGTCTACCACGCCTTTGTCCTCGACTATGTTGCGGAGATGACGGCGCTCGCCGTGCAGATCAACCCCCGGGTCAAGGGGATGAGGCAGAGCCTCCTGGACAAGCACTTCCTGCGGAAGCATGGAAAGGATGCCTACTACGGCCAGGGGCGGTCCCATGGCTGATGTCGCCAGGAGCGACCGCGCTGGTGGCAAGGCCCGGGTCGGCGTGATCGGGTGCGGCACTATCAGCGAGATCTACATCAGGAACCTGTCGACACTGTTCGGGAACGTCGAGGTGGCCGCTCTCGCGGACCTGGTGACGGAAAAGGCGGCGGCCAAAGCGGCTGCTCTCGGTGTTGCGCGGGTCTGCAGGGTGGAAGAGCTCCTTGCTGATCCTTCAATCGATGTCGTGCTCAACCTGACCAACCCGTCGGCGCACGCGGAGGTATCTCTTGCCGCGCTTGCCGCGGGAAAGCACGTGCACACCGAAAAGCCGCTCGCCGTGGGCATGAAGGACGCGGATCGGATCCTGGCACTGGCGCGCAAAAAGGGTCTGCGGGTCGGCAGCGCGCCGGATACATTCCTGGGCGCGGGCATCCAGACCTGCCTTCGGCTCATTGACGAAGGGGCCATCGGTCTCCCCGTGGCCGCCGTTGCGTTCATGGCCAATCACGGGCCCGAGGGCTGGCACCCGGATCCGGCGTTCTTCTATGCGCAAGGGGGCGGTCCGGTGTTCGACATGGGCCCTTACTATTTCACTGCCTTGATCGCCCTCCTGGGGCCCGCGCGCCGGGTGTCCGGTTCCGTGCGCAGAACATTTCGAAACCGCCTGATCGGCTCGGGACCGAACGAGGGCCGGGCCATCGACGTGGAGATTCCCACGCACGCGGCGGGAACGATCGACTTCGAGTGCGGCGCAATCGCCACGTTCATGATGTCCTTCGACGTGTGGAGCTCGCAGCTCCCGCCCCTGGAGATCTACGGCAGTGACGGCTCCTTGAGCGTTCCGGATCCGAACACCTTTGGAGGCCCCGTACGCGTGCGCGGGAGGGACGACGAAGAATGGCGCGACGTGGCGCTGGACCTGCCCTGGGCGGAAAACTCGCGCGGGCTGGGTCTCTCCGAGATGGTGCAGGCCATTGGGACGGGGCGGCCTCACCTGGCCTCTGGCGCCCTCGGCATGCACGCCCTGGAGATCATGCACGCGGTGCACGATGCGTCAGGATCCGGCAGGGCAGTGGAGCTTCGCTGCCCGGTGCCGCGGCCGGAGCCTCTCGGACAGATCTGAGCCTTTCATCACTTTCCCAGGCCCACCTGGTCGGCAATGGCCTGCGCCGCGTTTGCCGCAGCCCGGGAGTCTTTTGCCGCCAGGAAGATGTCCATGACGGCGCTGAACTGGCTCGTGAAGCTTTCAGGGGCTGCGACTCCGTGCACGAGGCTGCCGGCGATTCTGTTGGACCTCCAGTCCTTTGCCGCCGACTGGGAATAAGCGTTGTAGATGGAGAGATCCGAGTCCAGCCGCGCGGCGATGGAGCCGTTCAATGGATTGAACATGTCCTGCCCGTTCTGCGAGCCGAGCAGCTTCAGCCAGCCGATGGCTGCGGTCCTGTCCTTGATTCCTTTCGGAAGCCCGAAGGAATCGGAGAGCATCAGGAAGACCCCGCTTGTTGAGGGAGAAGGCGCCCATCCGAAGTCCACCCCGGGGGTGAGCTTCAGGGTTGTAGCCATGTATCCGGCGGTCCAGTCACCCATGATGGTGAAAGCGGCATCACCCTTCACCAGCCTGTCAGCGGCCTGCTGCCAGGACAGCCCCGAACCATCCGCCTCGCGGTACCCCGCGGATTCCGTGTTGGCGTACGCGAGGACCTGGCCGAACATGTCCCAAACCCTGACTGCCCGGGGGTCGGTGAACTTCAGCTTGCCGGACCACAGTGCGGCCCAGTTGTCGGGCCCGAGCACGCCCAGCGCAACGGATTCCCACAGGTGGTTGACCGTCCAGCTCTCCCCCACGGCAAGGGGCGTTTCTACGCCCTTATCCTGCAGCACCTTGCAGGTGGCAAGGAACTCGTCCCATGTCCGTGGAGGCGCGACACCCCAGTCCTTGAGATTCGCCGGGATGTACCATATGACGTTGGACCGTTGTATGTCCGCGGGCACGCTCCAGATCCCTCCCCGGGAGGAAAGAAACGAAATCAGGGCCCTGGGGAACCTTGTCATCCAGCCCTCTGATTTGTACAGCGGAGTGAGGTCCTCCATGCGGTTGGCCGCCACCCAGGTGCCGATGAGCTCCTGGCCCGCGTGCACCTGGAAGGAATCTGGCGGATCACCCACGAGCATCCTGGTCTTGAGGAGCGCACGGACGTTCACGCCGGCTCCGCCGGTCATGGCTGCATTGTCCACGGTGACGCCCGGGTACATACGGGTGTACTGTTCCACGAGAGCCTGCAAGGCCGGTCCTTCGTCGCCGGCCCACCAGGAAAAGATCTCCAGCTTCTGCTGGGCCGGCACGGAAATGGCGCTGCACAGCGCCATACAGGCAATCGAGATGAGAACCCGGCGTCTTCTTTCCACATCGTCCTCCAGTGTTCTACGAAAATAAGGATAGCCTCGCCCGGCGCAGGGGTCAAATGAAAGCACCGCCGCGGTCCCGCCGCCGCCGTTGCAGTCCTGCCTCCTCCGCGGGCCGGCCTCGCGGGGCAAGCGATTGACGGACGCCTGACGGCGGACTATCGTACATGCCATGCAATGGTTGCGCAGGGGGCAGGAAGAAGATCCCGCCGATTTCTGGCGGCAGACCGCGGAAAAGCGGGGCGGCGCGGTAGGTTTTTTTACGTTCGCCACGCTGGTCGGCAGGACCGGGGGAAATATCCTCAATTTTCCCGGACTTTTGTACCTGGTCGGCGACCTGTTCTGGTTCGAGGACTTCGAGCGGGACAACTGGCTCTCGAAGATCTTTGCCAGCAGGTCGAAATGGGAAAAGACGGAGATCTCCTTCTCCAAGGCGGAGGTGGACTTCGCCCGTGTCGTCTCTCGCGTGGGCGCGGCCCGGTGCATGGCCGGCGCCGTTGTTCCTCAGAAGGTTCCCCCTGCATCCATTTTTACGAAGATGTTCTCCTCCCCTGTGACCCAGGTGGTACTGAAGGACGGATCGGCGATTTTCTTCGAGGTCATGCTCCGAAAAGAGTTCCTTGCACATCTGACGCAAGGGTAGTAAGGCCCGACTACGGGCAAAAACGTGGGCCCGACTACGGGCAAAAACGTGGGCCCGACGTACAGGCCATTGACGGCGGGCCCCGTTTCGCGGGCCCGCCTTTTCTTTTCCCTACCGCGCCCGCGCGGCCTGGGCGGAAATGATTTCTACCACCCGGGTGTCGAAGGAGTCTCCCCTTGATGTGGAGGCGACTCTCTTCTGCTCCTGGACGAGCCAGGCAGCGCGCTTCTGGGCAAGATCGGCAAGCTTCTGGTTGAGGCCTTCCCTCCGCTCCTTCTGCTTTGCCAGGTACGCGGCGCGCTGCGCCGGAGTCATTTTCTGCATCTCCGGCGGAAGCTCGTCGTTTTTCAGCCTGCCCAGGTCGACTTTTCCATCTGCGGAGTCAGCAACGAGATCCCCCATTCCCTGGATGGCCTTGCCGCCGGTTGCCAGGTTGAAGGCTGCCCTGTCCGCAGCCACGGATGCCGGCGCCGAGGCGGCTTTTGACACCTTGCTGTGCGCGGCCTCCTGACTGTCCTTTTCGCCGTACGCGACGACGGTGGATCCGATCTCCTGGCTCGTCGCTGCGATCTCCGTATCGAAAGGAGTCGCGACGACGGTCATGTTGCCCGACTGGGCCAGGGCCACGTAGGATCCTTCGGACAAACGGGCGATTTCCCGCCAGACAGCGGTCGTCTCGCTCACCTCGCCGCACTGCACGGTGTCGATGATCAGGCCCCGTTTCACCGCGTCCCTGCAGGTCACGGGATATTTCACGTCGTCGGCGTAATCCATGTGGGGAGGATAGTCCCCCACGAGGAAGATGATCTTCAGCACCTTCCGGTCTCCGGTCCAGCTCATGCCGGTGACCGCCTCATGGAGCGCCTGGTTCACGCTCTCCGGGTCGTCCCCTCCCCCGTCTGCCGTGATGGTCTGGAGGTTCTTGAACACCGCATCGATGTCTTCGGTGAGATCAAACTTCCTCGTGATGTACTCGTCGCCACGGTCCCGGTAGGTGAGGAGCCCGATCCTCACCTCCGGAGTCGGCTTCTGGGAAACAATGCTGTTGGCAATCGACCAGATCTTCTGCCTGGCCCCCTCTATCAGGCCGCCCATGGAGCCGGTGGAATCCAGGACGAATGTCACTTCCACCCGGGGCTTCGCCGCCGCAAAACTCGTGGAAACCGCCAGGATCATGCCAGCCGCCATGCACACTAATGCCCGCTTCATGCCAGGTTCCTCCTTGCACCTATTCCCGGATGCTGATGAGCGTGTCGTCGACGACGACATCCACATTGCTGCCCAGGGCAAGCCATGGCGCCGCCGCTGGCCGCATTCGAAGGAGACTGAAATACTCCTCGCTTGCGAATTTCACTGATCTCTGCTTCAGCGCGCCTTTGCTTTGCGCCGTGGAGTCCGTCCAGACGTTTCCGTTCTGGTAGAACGCCCTCCCGTTCACGAGCTGGACCTGCCGCGCGTAGTTGCGCGTGACGGAGGCGCGGTAGCCGCTGCTCCCCGGCGCGGCCGGGGTGGACTTTGCAAGCCCGGCCGCCTGCGCGGCCTGCTGCTCGTTCAGGGAGGATTTCATGTCCTGCACCGAGATCGAGTTTTGAACGGCCCCGGCCCCCGAACGGCTTGCTTCCGAGTGAGCTTCCTTGCTCACAGAGTCGAACTTCTCCCTCGCCCTGTCCACGACGCCCCGATCCTCTTCCATCTCCTGGAAAGTGCGAAGGTTTACCGGGATGGCGCGCGTGGCTTCGTCTTCGAGGATCAGGTACGCGGTGTACGGAGTGACGATCCCGAACTGGCGGGCAAGGTGGATCACCTCGTCTCTGAGCTCTGCGGACTCCCCGTGCATGCGTATCTCGTCCAGCAGCCAGCCGACGCGCCTTGCGGCCCACAATCGCGGGATGAACGCGTTGCCCGCGCTCTGCGCGGGGAAATCGACGTCCGCCGTGAACTGGTGCGGCTTCCCATTGAATGTGCCGGTGATCCGTGCGGCAGAGGCGCCGGAGCCTGAGTACTTTCCAAACACGACGAGCACGTCTCCGTTGAAAAGGTCCGGCAGTACGGCCGGCTGCACCTGCGTAATCCGCAAGGACGGGTTTGTGAAAGTGAGAGACACGTCGGAAAGGACGGGATCCTTTATCTTCGAGTAGAATCCCCCCACTTTCAGCTCGATGTCCTCTTCCGGCAGCACGTACTGGCTGACTGCCCGGGTCTCGGAGGCAATCCTGTCCAGCAGGTGAGTGTTCACGTCATTTCCGATGCCGAAGGAGAAGATCCGCACGGTCCTGCCCGCCCCGCTGAGGGAATCCACCAGGGCATCCTCGCGGGTCTCACCGACTGTCGGCTGTCCGTCCGTGAGAAAGATCACCATGTAGGGCCTGCTTCCGCCGCTCTCCCCGCTGCTGCGGCCCCGGAGCGCCAGCGCCTGGCCCAGCGCATCGCCGATGGCGGTACCGCCCATGGGTCTCAGGCTGTCCACGAATGCCCCTGCCTGCGCCAGATGCGCCTGGTCCGCGGGCACAAGCCGGCCGAAAAAGGATTCAGCCTCGGTGGAAAAGCGCACAATTTCGAACCTGTCCCCGGCACCGAGATTGGCAAGACAGAACTGCAGCGCTTTCTTTGCCTGTGCGAGCTTGGGACCGGCCATGGACCCGGAGGTGTCCAGCACGAAGCAGATATCCTTGGGCTGCACGCCGGTCTTCTCCGCGGTCGCTCCTGGCGACATTCTGGCGGTCGCTCCTGGCGACATTCTGGCGGTCGCTCCTGGCGACATTCTGGCGGTCGCTCCTGGCGACATTCTGGCGGTCGCTCCTGGCGACATTCTGGCGGTCGCTCCTGGCGAGGCAAGGAGCATGAAATACCCGTCTCCCCCGGGAGCGCGGCTGGCAAGAAAGTCTATCCCGAGAGGGTTCGGACTCCTGCTGAATATCACCTTGAAATCGGTATCGGGCCAGACGCCCCGCGCCTCCCACACCACCACGGCGCGCGTGCCGCCCTCGCGGCGGATCTCCGCGGCGTGAGTGGGGCAGTAGACGCTCTTCAAGTCTTCCTTGCCGTCCAGCGTCACTTGAACGGAGACGTCCTTGACCGCCGCCGCGCTGAACTTCTCCGTATTCAGCGGATAGAGGTATTCAACCAGGCCTCCATCGTTTTTCAGGAGCTGGCTGTAGATGAGCCTGATTCGCTTGGATGCCCGGGGCTCGATGGGATATATCCGCATGCGGAATGCCCCGCGGCCCGCGTACTCCAGCAGCGCAGGGTCCTTCATCCTGCGCACGATCTCCTCGTACAAGACGCGCGCCGTGTCCGCGGGGAGAAGCTCCGCGTCGGTCATTGTGCCGCCGATGTCCATGGACAGCTTGTCAATGTGCGCGCCCTCGGGAATCGGGAACACATATGTCCCCTCCAGCCGGGCATCGTTGGGGTTGTAGAACTCCTGGTCAACAGTGGTGACCGCGACCAGGTTGCTGATCGTGACGGTCACGTGGTGGTAGCTCACCTCCAGCGGCGCAAAGCCGAAGTGCCCGGCAACAACATGCACGGGATTCTCGACGATGATAAGGCCGTCCGCTCCGCAGAGGCCGGGAAAGAGAAGGGCGGCCAGGAATACCATGCTTCCCAGCAGCCGGGGCTTGCGGGCGCCCCTCCAGTTTGTCGATTCCATGTTTGCCTCCCTGTCCATATGAGGAAAGTGTGGCGCAGGGAGGCCGGGGCGTTGTCAGGGTGCGGAAAAAGAAGTGTAAAAAAAACGTAAAGACGGACGGGCGGCGGGAAGCCTGGCGTTCCTACTCGGTGCCGTGCAGCTTCTCCACTTTCTCGTAGTAGTCGATGACGTGCCGCACCCACTTCCGCTTCATGGGATAGGGATGGTAGTAGAACGAGCGTTTGAACCCGTAGATGATGATGTCCTTGAGCTGGTCAGGGGGTATGGTGAAGTTCTCCAGCGCGAGACTGAGCTCCCGCGTGACCGACGTGTGGGAAACAAGACGGTTGTCCGTGCAGAATGTGAGTGAAAGCTTGTGGCTGAGCATCTGCCGGAGTGAATGCTCGTCTATCGCCTTCAGGGCGGGTGAGGTCTGCATATTGCTGGTCAGGCACACTTCGATGGTGGTCCGGTTCTCTGCGATGTAGTTCACGAGATTCTCGATGTAGGCGCGCTTGTCCTGCACGCTGCCCGAAAAGATCATGTCCTCGTCGAACAGGTGCAGGCCGTGGCCGATCCTGTCCGCGTGCAGCTTGGCGATAGCCTGGAAGATCGACTCGGGGCCGTACGCTTCTCCCGCATGCACCGTTTTCCGCATGAAATTTCTATGCACGAAATCGTAGGACTCCTCATGCGCGCTGGCCGGATACCCGTACTCGCTGCCGGCCAGGTCGAATCCGACGATCTGGATGTCGGTGTCCCTGCGCAGACGCACACCCGCCTTGGCCAGCTCGAGGCTCGCCGTCCGTATCACCTCCTGCGGGCTGGAGAACGAAAGCACCCTGCAGAGGTTCCGGTAGTACTGGGAGAAGCTCTCGTCGAAATAGCGAAGGGCACAGACAATGATTCCGTAGTCAAAGGGCGGCTCGTCAGGGCCGAGAGTGCTGTTGACCGCCTCCCGCGCCCGGCGCAGGCCGCTGTCCACCGCCCGCACCACCGCCTCGAACCCGAAGGAAGGCGACATGTGGAGCTGCGGCGCAAATCTAACCTCCAGGTACCGCACGCCTTCCGCCCAACTGTCCAGGGCCAGCTCGTACGAGGTGCGCTCCAGACCTTCTGTGTCCTGCAGCACGAGAAGCGTCCAGGAAAAGCCGGTAAGATATTCATTGAGGTCTTTGTATGAGTCTTTGAACACGAGCTCGTTCAGGCCTTCTTCGGTGGCAGAGGGAAGCTCGATGCTCCTCTCCCGGGCCAGCTCGATGAGCGTGGAAAGGCGCAGCGAGCCGTCGAGGTGGACGTGGAGATCTGTCTTGGGGATTGCGCGGATGAAATCCTGACTATACTTCTTCATATCGGCTGAAAAGACGATACTGCGCGCGTGCAGGGCGGTCAAGGACGCCGCTCCTGGCGGCATTCCAGGACGCCTGTCGTGCATCCATGCACTCGGCGTCCCTCGGGGCTCTCGGCGTTTGCTCCGCAAACGCCTGCCGCCCTACGCATCCCTGTCTGCGGGCGGCCGCTGCAGGCTGCTCCTCTCCGCTTGCCCCTGTTTCCCGCAATCGCTACGATGCCGCATGATCGCCAAAATGTCGCACACTCCGCCAGAAGCGGAAGGTGCGACGGCCAGGTGGGAGGAAGTCGAGTGCCTCGTACCCGGCGCCGGCAGATCCGAGCGCATGGGGAGTTGGAAGCCGGCCCTCGCCTTTGGAGAGAGCACGATCATCCAGACTGTCGTCTCGCGCGCCCTGCAGGTGTGCGTCGGCGTGGTCCTGGTCACCGGCTATCGCGGGGCGGAGCTGACCCTCCTCTTTCGGGACGTGCCGCGCGTACGCCTGGTGGAGAATCCCGACTGGCCGCTGGGAATGTTCTCCTCGATCCGCCGCGGCATCGGACAGGTGCGCACCGGCAGGTTCTTCATCATGCTGGGCGACATGCCCTGGACAGCACCCGAGGTCTACCGGGCCCTCCTCCAGTGCGCTCCGGCCGACTTCGTCTTTCCTGTGTTCGACGGAAAAAGGGGCCACCCGGTGCTGTGCAATACGCGCGTGAAGAACGAGGTGCTGCGCACGGATCCTGCCTCGGGGAGCATGCGGGAGATCGCTTCGCGCCTGACGATACACGAGCTGCCCTGGGAAGACGATTCGATCCACCGTGACATCGATACAATGGAGGACCTGGCGTGATCCGGAGGATCCTCCTGGTGGTTCTTGCCGCCGCGGGTATGTCGATCCACCCGGCGTTCGCCGCGCCCGGCCCCTACACCGTCACGGATGCGCTGGGTCGAAGCCTGAGCTTTCAGAGGATACCCGAGCGCATCGTGATTGCAGGCAGGGCAGCCCCGCTTCTCGTGGACGCCGTCTACATCTTCCCGGGGGTCTCCCAGCGCGTCGTTGGAGTCGGCGAAACAGACCAGGGACAGGGTGATTTCCTGCCGTTGATCGACCGCGGAGCCGGTGCAAAACAAAGGTTCTCCGACAGTGCGGCACCCGAGCAGCTTGCCGCTGTCCGTCCCGATCTGGTCATCCTGAAGTCATCCGCGAAAGCGCAGCTCGGAGACGCGCTGGAGAGGTTCGGTATACGTGTCCTCTACCTGGACCTGGAGTCCCCGGAGAAGTTCTCCGCGGACGTGCAGACCCTGGGCAGGCTGTTCCAGCAGCCCGAGCGTGCGCATTTTATCCAGGACTGGTACCGTTCCCGGGTGGAAGCCGTGGTGCGGGCAACCGCAACCGCGGAAAAGCCGTCGGTGCTTCTTGTCCGGCACTGCGCACAGGACGGGACGAACGCTTTCGCGGTGCCGCCGGCAAATTGGATCCAGGCAGTGACCACTGAGACCGCCGGCGGCCTGGCGGTCTGGAAAGGCGCCGGCCCGGGGGGAGCGTGGAAGAAAATCGGCCCGGAACAGCTCTCCTCCTGGAACCCGCGCTATGTATTCGTCGTCTCCTGCGGAAAACCCTCCGGCCCGATTGCGGAAGACATCCAGAGCTCGGGAACGATTACGGGCACCATCACCGGCTTTCCATCGGATTTCTATTCGTGGGACCAGGCCGATACGCGGTGGATCCTGGGCCTGGAGTGGATGGCGGTGACTCTGCATCCCGAGCTTCTTCCCGACCTGGACCTCCGCGCGGAGATACACGAGTTTTTCACACGACTCTATGGAATCGACGAGTCGACAATGGCCAGCGAGATCTTTCCGAGGCTGGAAGGCGTGTTTGCCCCCCGGTAGTCCGCGGATTTCTGGCGGTGGCAGCCCGCGGATTTGGGCGCCGCGGCCGCCCCACGGCGGCGTCTTCTCCCGCACCTGGGACAGCATGCTATAGTGCAGACATGGAATTGCATGCTCCGCAGAAGCCGGGGCTCTGCGCATGAAACTCGACGCTGCAGCGGTCAGCGAGCGGTTTCCCGCTGCCGCTGAATACCTGAGCGGGATCTACCTCATCCAGAGGGACTACCACAAGGTGAGCAACTCGCGGCTGGCAGCATGGAGCGGGGTCAGCGGCTCCGCCGTGACCCAGGCCCTCGGTCGGCTGAAAAAACTTGGACTTGCCCGACAGGTCCGCTATGAAAACATCGAGCTGACGGAAGAAGGCCGTGCCCTGGCCATAAAGGTCCTTCGCCGACACTACCTCCTGGAGCACCTGATGGTGCGGATACTGGGTTATCCCTGGGAAAAGGCGGATGACGAAGCCAAGAGACTGCAGAGCCAGATTTCCGACGACCTGACCGAGCACCTTTTTGAAAAACTAGGTTCGCCGCAGACCTGCCCCCACGGCAACCCGCTGCCCGGCTCCCCCATCGAGGCGCGGCTGCTCGCCGCCCCGCGGCTCACCGAGGCGGCGGCAGGAGATGTGGTGCAGATAGCAAGGGTGACGGAGGAAGGGGAACAGGCGCCCGGCATGCTTGCACTCTGCCACGGGCAGGGCATCCAGCCGGGCGCCGTGTTCAGGGTGACCGGCAAGGACCTGGCATTCATACACCTTGTCCGGCTGGGCGCTCCGGAGTCATCTCCCGCGCCCGGTGAAGTGGCCTTCCCGCTTGTCAGCGCAGCCCACGTCCGCTACGAGCCTGCCCCCGTTGAAGTCAGCCGCGGAGCGCAGTCATCCGCACCGGCGTAATGGGCCGCAGGCCTGACTCGATCCTTGCGCGCTGAGGCTCCAGGAAGGGCGGCAGCGCGAGGTTCTCTCCGAGGCGGTCGGCTGGCTCGTCCGCGGCGAAACCCGGTCCATCCGTGGCGATCTCGAACAGGACCCCGCCGGGCTCACGGAAATAGATGGAACTGAAGTAGAATCGGTCGATCACCGGTGTGACTCCCACCCCGGCGTCCTGCAGCTTTGCCCGCCATGAAACCTGTTCATCACCGTCCGGTGTGCGGAATGCGACATGGTGGACGCCGCCGATGCCGACCTGGCCCGGACCAAGGGTGGGGCGTACTTCAAGGTGCACCTCGGTCCCCGGGCCGCCCTGACCGACCTCGTAGACAAGGACCCTGGTATCGTCAGGCAGCCTGTATTCCCTTTCCTGGCGGAACCCCATGACCTCGGCGAGGATCCACGCCGTTGCGTCCGGCTTCCGCACAGGTATATGCACGGCATGGAGCCCCCGTATTCCCATTTCAACGGGAACAGGGCTGAGGGACCACGGCGTGCCCCCGGCCGCCCCTCCGTCGTCCACGAGCTCCAGGCGCTGGCCCTCGGGATCTGAAAACGTGATAGCTCCCCTGCCGCTGTGGTCGAGAATCCCCTCGTGCGCGATCCCGAACTCGGTCAGCCGGCTGGCCCAGGCCTCCAAGGCGGGACGGCCGGAGACCCTCAGCGAGGTCAGCGAGATTGTGCCGATGCCCCGGGATGTCTTTCCCGCGTGCGGCCAGTCGAAAAAGGTCACGTCTGTGCCGGGGTGACCGGCCGAATCGGCGTAAAACAGGTGATAGGCCCCGACATCATCCTGGTTCACCGTCTTTTTCACCAGGCGCATACCCAGGACCTCTGTATAGAATCCGACGTTCAGAGACGGATTACCCGTCACCGCCGTCAGGTGATGCAATCCTTCGAGCTGCACGTGCAACCTCCTTGATCAGGCTTTCGCGGCTCGGTGTGTTTCCAATGCATGAAACCACGCGCGCGCCGACTCCAGCTCTCCCGGGACCAGCCCGTGCCCGCCCTGCTGCCAGGCAAGAGTCACGCGTGCTCCCGCGGATTCCAGGAGCTTTGCCAGGCGTTCGGTCTCCCGCGGTGGAATCATGGTGTCCAGTCTTCCCGCGCTGAGAAACACCGGTTTACCCTGCAGATCAGGCAGCCGATCCGGCACAAGGGGGACCATGGCGTGCAGAAGGATGGCCGCTGAAAGGACCGCAGGCGTCAAGAGAAGCAGGCTCGCGGCGATATTCGCTCCATTCGAGTATCCCACGGCAGCCACGCGCGACCGGTCCAGGCCGTAGTGATCTGCGGCCGCCTCCACGAATACGGCCAGCTCGGCGGTTCTGCGGCGCAGATCGTCCAGGTCGAACACTCCTTCGGAGAGCCTGCGGAAAAAACGGGCCATGCCACTTTCCAGGACCTTGCCGCGCGGGCTGAGGAGTGCTGCTCCGGGAACGAGGCGTGCACCTATATCCAGGAGATCGTTTTCGTTGCCCCCGGTCCCGTGAAGCAGGAGCAGGGTGGGCAATCCCCCGGACGCAGCGGGGATGAAACGATGTATGAAATCGAGGCCCGCGGTGGGTCCGGGCATCTCCGTATTCGGCGGATCTGGTGACGCCATTCCAATAGTGTAGTAATAAACCCGCCCGGAGGGAAACGCGCAGGGCGGCATCGCATGAGAATGACGGGGGTCAGCGCCGGTACACTCTCCTCCGTGCAACCTGCACGAGAATACCCAGGCTGATCAGGGATATTCCGATGATCGTCGTCAGCATGACCGCGCCGGCCGGCGTTGCCGCGTCCGCAATCCGTTTGAGCAATATGCCGACAAGCGCCCAGCCCACGACAAGGGCGTAGAAGATGTCATTGCGGCGGAAGAGCATGAGGCCGGCCAGGATGATTCCCACGACGATCATGACCACGGCCCAGAGCTGCTCGCTCATGCCGAAACGCGTCCACTTCGCGGCAACCAGCACTGCAGTCACATTCGCGATCGTCGCGATGCTGATCCAGCCGAGGTAGACGCTGATCGGCAGGTGAACGAGGTATTTCTCCGCCGATGACGCCGGCGCATTGCCCACATTCAGTCTCTCGTAGATCAGGATCAGCACGCAGAGCAGGATTATCATCAGGACGAGGGACAACGGCAGCTCCTGGTACTGCCAGGCGAAGATCCAGCCCAGGTTTGCCAGGCAGGTGATGAAAAAGAGCACGTCGACTTTCTCCATGAATGAATCTTCCTGCGCGGGTTTCCGCGCAGAGAACACGAAGCAGTACACGACGAAGATCGCCAGGAGCAGATAGATCAAACCCCAGATGGAGAATGTCAGGCCCGCGGGAACGAACAGATTCGGATACTGGTCCGAAAGCTGGCCGGGCGTCCTGCCGCCCAGCGGCACGGTCGTGGAAAGAGTGTTGACAACGATGGCAGCAGCGAAGCCGAGAAGATTGACGACTGCAAGGATCGTGCGGGAAAGAGATATGCCCATGGCTCCTCCGTGGACTATGAGATGATCGGCACGTGCTCCGGGCAATAGGTGTGCGAAAACCGTATACCGGTCTTGCGTTCGACGTATCTGGCGAGCGGAAGCCACTCTTCCGTCGTGCCCGTGGTCACGCGAATCTTGCCGCATACTGCGCAGATGGGAAGGATGAATCCGACCTGCCGCGAGAAGTCCTGCAGCAGCACGAGCTCCGTCACGTCGCGCGCGACCCCCTGCGTGCCGAGCCTCTCGTCCACCGCCGGCTTCCCGGGCTCCCGGCGTTCAGCGCCCAGCCCTACCGAGTTCAGGGAGATGTAGACGATCTCGATGTCATACCGGCGGTGCGCGCCGACCTTTGTGAGGAGCCTGATCTGCAGGTCTTTTGTCGCCCGGGCCGCCTTTCGCCTTTCCCGCAGCGGCCAGAAGGCCATTGACCGGTCGTCCGGGTGCACAATCTCGATCAGATCCTTGCCGAGCAGTTCCTTCTTCGAATATCCCAGGAGGGTTTCAACCGTGTCGTTGATGAAAAGCACGCGCGCGGCAACGTCAAGCACATAGATTATCTCGGAGGAGTTCTCCACCAGTCCACGGTACAGCACGTCCATCCGGTCGAGCTGCTCCTGGAGCTGCATCTTGAGGGTGGTGTCTCGGAAAATGAGGAGCCACCCGGTGAGCGTTTCTCCCGTGCGCTGCGGGACCGATGTCACCTCCACCGGGACTTCCATTCCGTAGGTCGTCTGCAGCTTCATCGGCAAGCCGGGAAGCACCGTGCCGCTGCGCTGCATGCCCAGAATATCCTTCAGTTCAGCGCGCGAGCCGGGAGCGACGATCGAGTCGATGTGGTACCCCACCACGTCTTCCCTGGAGAATCCGGTGATTTCTTCCCCGGCCCGGTTCCATGAAAGCAGAATCCCGTCCTGGTCGCAGAGAACCACCACCTCCTGGAGATCGTCCGCTTCCAATTTGAAATCCATTCACCCCTCCAGAGTGCCATTCTGATATTGATGAACAACTATAGCACGGGAACCTGTTCCTTGCGATAGTATCGTATCATGCGCGTACTCCATGCCGGCCTGCTGGATCGGTCCCTTCTCCTGTGGGCCGAGCCGTTCTCGGATGCGTGGAAGGACGCCGACTCCATTCTGGGCCCGCTCCGCAGGGAGAGCATGTCCGTCACGGCGCAGGTGTGGATTCCTTCAGTGGGCGGAGTGCCCGCGGCATCAAGCCCCATGCTGGACACCGCGCAGGGCTCCTCGAGCGCCAGGGCACGACTGGAGGGGTACTCAATCGAATGCCTCCGCCTTTCCTGGAATGCCGCGGTGGACTTCCTCTGCTCCTGCATGGAGAAGAAGATGCTCGCGCCCGGCCTCCTCGTCGGCAATGATCTTCGGTTCTGGACGCACGCGCTCCGATTCGCCGGGCTTCTGGTCCACAAGAAAGCCTACCTCCCCGGCATCGAGATGGTGAGGGAAGCCTCCGAGGCGGCTCCAGGGAAATTTGCCGCTCTGTGGGAACCGGTGGTTGATGGAGAGGACCGGCAGACCAGGACGCGCCTTGCCGCCTCCATGCCGCCGGCCGCACGCGCGCTTTCAACAGGGCCGGGGGAGCCGCCCACGGCCGCCTCTTCGGTTGTTCTGGATCGGTTCCTTGCAGGGGCGCTGGACGCCATCGTGCGCAGCGCTGCGGCGGCCGGCCCAGGGAGCGCGCCAGGATCGGCACACGCCGCGCAAGCCTCTCGCGGCAGCGGTCCCGGTCCGCGGCCGAGCATGCATGACAGCCTGCACGACCACTGGATGCACGCGTTGAGCGCCCGAAACGCCGCCATGGATGCCTCCCCTGCGGAGATCGGCGAGCTGCAGGGGCAGATTGCCGAATGGAGAAAACCCCTTTCCCTCAGCGTGCGATCTCCCTACCGCCTCTGCTTCCGTCTCGAAGAGCCGGTGGAAACCCGGGACGCGGATCCCGACGGGGCCTGGTACGTGCGCTATCTCGTGCAGCCCGTGGACGACATGAGCCTCCTCATGACGTTCCCCGAGGCCTTCGCAGCAAGGGGAAAGCGCGCGCTGCGGCGCCAGGCCGAGGAGGGAGGCGCCGCCGGCCCCGCGCGCCTGCGTGAGGCAGTGTTGTCCGCGCTTGGCCGCGCCTCCCTGCTGAGCGCCGGTGTCGAGCGGAGTCTCAGCAGGACCCTGCCGGACGGCTACTCCCTTGATGAACGGGGCGCCTACGAGTTCCTCTCCGCGGAGTCCGCCCTGCTGGATCGGGCCGGCTTCGGAGTCCTGCTTCCCTCCTGGTGGACGCGGAAGGGGGGCCGCGCCCGTCTCTCGGTGGGGGCCCGGGTGAACAGCCCGGAAGCAATGCAGGGCAAGGCAGGCATGACGCTGGAGAAGGTGCTGGACGTGCGCTGGGAGATCGCGCTCGGGGACCAGATGCTCACGCGGAAGGAGCTGGAAACGCTGGCCGCGCTGAAGGCGCCGCTCGTGAAGGTGCGCGGGCAGTGGGTGGCAATGAGCGCGGAGGAGATTACGGCCGCGCTGGCGTTCTGGAAGGGAAAATCCTCTGCCCGTATGAAGGCACGCGATCTTCTCTCGCTCTCTCTTGGCACCTCGGGCGAGGTGGCAGGAATGGAGTTCAGGGGCGTGCAGGCAACCGGGTGGATCGGCGGCCTGCTGGAACGCCTGCGGGGGGACCGGCAATTCGAGGAGCTGCCACCACCGGCCGGATTCCAGGGCACGCTCCGTCCGTACCAGGCCAGGGGGTATTCGTGGCTTTCATTCCTCGGTGACTGGGGCCTGGGCGCCTGTCTTGCGGATGACATGGGCCTGGGAAAGACCGTGCAGGCGCTCGCATTCATCCAGGCCCGGCGCGAGCAGGGAGAGCGAAACCCGTTCCTCCTCGTATGCCCGACCTCGGTGGTGGCAAACTGGAAGAAGGAGGCCGCTCGATTCACGCCGGATCTTCCGGTGATTGTGCATCATGGCATAGACAGGAAAAAGGGCGAGTCCCTCCGGGAGGAGGCGGCGCGGCAGGCCATGGTCGTCTCCACGTACAGCCTGGTGCACAGGGACAGGGAACATCTGGCCGGGATTCAGTGGGCCGGGGTGATCCTCGACGAGGCACAGAACATAAAAAACCCCGAGACCCGGCAGGCCCGCGCAGTGCGTTCCCTTGCCGCGGGGCAACGCATGGTTCTCACCGGCACGCCGGTGGAGAACCATGTGGGGGACCTGTGGTCGATCATGGAGTTTCTGAATCCCGGGCTGCTGGGAACCCCGGCGGAGTTCAAGCGCAGATTCTTCATCCCCATCCAGGCAAACAGGGACCAGGAGGCCGCAGGCACTCTGAGGCGGCTGACCGGACCCTTCATCCTGCGCCGCCTGAAGACCGATCCGACTGTCATTTCCGACCTGCCGACAAAACTGGAAATGAAGGTCTGGTGCACGATCACGCGGGAGCAGGCCACCCTGTACAAGGCCGTGGTGGATGAGGCGGAAGACGCGTTGAAGGGGGCCGAAGGAATATCACGCAGGGGCGTGATCCTCTCAACTCTCACCAAGCTGAAGCAGGTCCTCGATCATCCGGCGCATTTTCTCAAGGACAACTCGGCGATTCCCGGCCGCTCCGGCAAGCTGCAGCGCCTGACGGAGATGCTGGAGGAGGTGATGGAGAGCGGCGAACGGGCGTTGATCTTCAGCCAGTACGCCGAGATGGGCGCGATCCTGCGCTCCCACCTCGAGGAAACCTTCGGAGAAGAGGTGCCGTTCCTCCACGGCGGGGTTCCGCGCACGCGGCGGGATGCCATGGTCGAACGATTCCAGACCGATGAGAACGCGCCGCACTTTTTCATCCTTTCTCTCAAGGCAGGCGGCACCGGCTTGAACCTGACCCGGGCCAACCATGTCTTTCATTTCGACCGCTGGTGGAATCCCGCCGTGGAGAGCCAGGCGACCGACCGGGTCTACCGCATCGGCCAGACGAAAAACGTCGAGGTGCATGCGTTCATCTGCTCCGGCACCATCGAGGAGCACATCGACGAGTTGATCGAGCGCAAGAAGGAAGTAGCGGGATCGGTGATCGGGGCCGGGGAGTCGTGGCTCACCGAGCTCTCCAACGCAGAGCTGCGCAGGCTCTTCCATCTGCGCGCCGAAGTGCAGGGGGAGTGAGATGGCATATCGCGGTTACTGGTACGAGTCGGAAAGCCCGCGAAAGGTCAAGGGAGGGATAAAGGCCCAGTCCAGGGTGGGGAGCTTTGCCAGGAACTGGTGGGCAAGAAAGTGGATCGAAGTCCTTGAAAGCTTCGACCTGGATTCCCGGCTGGCCCGGGGGAAGCACTACGCGCGGCGCGGCCAGGTGATTTCCATTGACATCCGGAAGGGGAGCGTCGCTGCCCTCGTGCAGGGATCCCGCTCGCATCCGTACAAGGTGAGCCTCGGCGTGAAGCTGATCCCGGCCGCCGCGTGGAAAAGAGCCGTGACCGCCATGGCCTCTGAAGCCGGTTTCAGCGCCCGGCTTCTCAACGGAGAAATGCCGCGTGACATAGAGAGAGCGTTCGAAAGCGTGAAGGTTTCGCTCTTTCCCGCCAGCTTGAAAGAGCTGGACACGCACTGCACCTGCCCGGACTGGTCCAATCCATGCAAGCACATCGCGGCCGTGTATTACCTGCTCGGGGAAGAGTTCGACCGTGACCCCTTCCTCCTCTTCCGGCTTCGCGGTATGGAGCGTGAGGAGGTCCTTGAAGCGCTGGGAAGATCCGCCGGTGCAGGAGGCTCCGGACAG
>Ga0265316_10002333_pt1 | contig 19845 bp, 18 predicted proteins | sample 4522metaG_FD_202092 | JGI IMG/M metagenome (GOLD analysis project Ga0265316, IMG submission 202092) | Rhizosphere microbial communities from Carex aquatilis grown in University of Washington, Seatle, WA, United States - 4-5-22 metaG | ecosystem: Host-associated > Plants > Roots > Rhizosphere >... | reverse complement strand
TCATTGGCTTCGATGAATCCGATTTCGCGCAATACCACCGCGTTGCTGGCCAGGGCAGCCAGGCGCTCGGACGAGAATGTGCGGGCGGAGTCCGTTGTCGCCTTCTCGCCACCGGCAAAAGGCACGGAAGGCTCTCCCCCGGAGATCCCGAGGCGAATGACGTCACCTGGGAAGATCCAGTGCGGGTTGGTGACCGACGGGTTGGCTGCCCACAAGCGAGGCCAGCGCCAAGGGTCGCCGAAGTACTTCGAGCAAAGGCTCCACAGCGTGTCGCCTTTCTGCACCACATGAAGCTCGGGCGCCGGCCCCGTTACCTGCCCAGCCACCGGCTCACGTGCGCTTCGTTCGTCGCCCAGCCCCGGATCCAGCCCGATGACTCCGCCAGGTGGTATCAGGCCCGCCGAGGTTTCCTCGATTCGTCTGGCGGTTGCATCCTTGCTGCCGTCGCCCAGGGTCTGCGATCCCTTGCGGCTGCGCTCGCCCGCTGGAGCAAGGGCTGGGACGGGCGCGACATCTGCCTCGCCAGGATCCGGAGGCACGGATTGCACAGGCGGGCTCTTGTACTCCTGGACATCGAGCGGGACAGTGCCGCCACCCTCGGCCCAGGCGGCGGCCGGCAGTGAAGCCGCAAAGGCGGCGGAGAGCAGGGAATGGAGATGGATTAGCCTCACGGGGCCTCCTCGGGAGCGTGCGCGGTCTTCACGGGTGGATTGGCCGGCGGACGGGCATCGTGCGAGGGGTGCGCAGGTCCCGCACGGTCGAGCTCAGCCAGACGAGTCGTTGCCAGAACGGCGGTTTCGTGTCGCGGATAGGATCGTACCAGCTGTTCGAGGGTCTGCTTGCCAGCGTCGATGCTACCGAGAGCCAAATAGCTGTAGCCGACCTTGAGCAAGGCATCGGGAACTTTGTTGCCGTGGGGAAAGCGCTCGACCACGCGACGGAACTCACGTACCGCCGAGGGGAAGTCCTTGCTGTCGTAGTAGCACTCGCCCAGCCAGTACTGGGCATTGTCAGCCAGGTCGTGCGCGGTGTAGCGGCGCAAGAATTCGCGAAACCCTTCCGCGGCTCCGTCGTGCTGGCCCTGGCGAAGCGCTTCGTAGGATCGACGGTACAGCCTGAACGCTTCCATGTCTGCGTTGTGGCCAGCGCGGACTGAACCCTGGTTCTCGCGGGTTGCGTGCCCTGGGCGTTCTTCCCCTTCGGCCGTGGGACGTTCCATGAATATCGGCGCCTGTTCACCGTGCAGGCGAAGCACCGGCCGATTGCTGTTGGACTTGGCTGCCTCGCCGGCGTACTCGACCTCCGATTCGGGCGACACCATCGTGGTGGCGGGGGCCAGGGTCGAGTCAGGGGTGGCTCTATCGTCAGCCGGATGCAGTTTCACCGTGGGAAGCTGGGGAGTGGCCACCTTCTGCTCGTTGACCTTCCGACTTTCGAGCTGGTCCGTCAGAATGAAAACGCGATTCTCGAGCTCTTCCACCTGCTTGGCGTACTCTGCGTTCTGGACCCGCAGCGATTCGATGCTTCGGTTGAGCTGCTCCACCGAGGCCGGGTCGGCCCCTCTATGAGCGCAGGCGGCCAGGAGTCCTGCGGCCGCCAGTCCTATGGCGCGCTTAGTAGGCGACATGCTCGATCACTATGGGATCATAGTGTCGTTCGGCAGTTTGGTACAAAAACTGACATTCTGATGGGAACCCTCAAAGGGTTCGCTCCGCCCTTCGGCCCCGCACCTGCTACCTCCACCCCGCTCATCGGTCGCCTAGCGAAATGCGGCAAGGATGCGATCAGCACCGCGCGCGATAAGCGCCTCGGCCAGCGCCCTGCCCAGGGCCCGGGCATCTGACGGCGCCCCGGCGACATGCTCGCGCAACATGGTCGCTCCGTCGGGGCTTCCCACCAGGCCCCATACTTCGAGTTTCCCCTGCTGGACCTGGGCGGCTCCTGCCACGGGCGTGCGACAGCCAGCGCCCAGGTGCTGCAGGAGTGTGCGTTCGGCTGTCACGGTGATCTCCGCTTCGTCGCTGGCAAGAGCGCGACAGAGGACGCGCAGGGATTCGTCGACTGCTCTGGTTTCGATCGCGAGCGCGCCCTGGCCGATGGCAGGCAACATGCGTTCTATGGGAATTCGCTCGGCGATGTGATTGGACAGGCCAAGACGGTCGAGACCCGCACAAGCCAGGACGGCCGCGTCCACTTGCCCTTCGGCCACTCTGCGCAGCCGCGTGTCGAGGTTTCCGCGCAGGGGAAGAATAAGCAGGTCTGGCCGCAGCGCCTTGACTTGGCACATGCGGCGCAGGCTAGTCGTGCCCACGTGTGCGCCGCTCGGCAGGTTGGCCAGGTCGGCGCCGCTGCGGCTGACCAGGGCGTCACGCACGTCGGCGCGGGTGGGAATCGCAGCCAACACGAGCCCGGGAGCCAACTCGGCGGGCACATCCTTCAGACTGTGAACCGCAAGATCGATTTCGCGCGCGACAAGGGCTGCCTCGATTTCCTTGACCCACACGGCCTTGCCGCCGGCCTCCGACACCGGCCCCGTCCGATCGCCAGTGGTGACGATGATGTTGCGCTCGACCGCCAGGCCGGGGTGGGCTGCGCGCAGCAGAGCGGCCACGTGATCGGCCTGCCACAGCGCCAGGGCGCTGCCCCTCGTGCCGATGACAATGCGATCGAGGCCCACTCGACTATCTTCTAGAGACTGGCGACTGCAGCCACAACCGACGCGTCCGGCAGCGCGCCGCCCACAGGTTTGGCCACGAACCCGACCTCGACCTCGTAGGCGGTTTCGCCGAGGATGACCGAGTTCATGTACACCTCGGCCCCCAGCGCGGAAACCGCGGCTTTTGTCTTGACCTTGCCGAGAAGGTTGAAGGTCTGATCGCTGCCCGCCTGGACGCTGATGAAATGGCAACCAGGGACCAGCCGCAGGACGATGCCTCCTCCCGGAAGTTGCAGCATCTCGCCCTCAAGATTCACCCGTTCGACAGAGAGCCAGGAGTCAATTGTTTCCTGGGGAATGAAAAACTTAACGGGCATGGCGCCTTGGGTTCCCGCGAGGGAACATTGTCGCCAAAATAGCACCCCTTCGCGGCAGCCACAAACTGCAACGCCGAACACGACGCGGCTGACGATTCGGCCTCCCGCCGCCCGAGTGACTGTGGTAAAGGAGCCGACCATGGCGAGCCAGAACATCGTTGTCGTAACCGATAGCAACTTCGAGAGCGAGGTCCTCAAGTCTCCGCTGCCCGTGTTGGTGGATTTTTGGGCCACTTGGTGCGCCCCGTGTCTCGCTCTGGCGCCGCATGTGGAGGCTCTGGCTCAGGAGTACGCCGGCAAGATTCGCGTGGGAAAGTGCGATATCGATGCGAACCCCATGGTTCCGACCCAACTCGAGATCCGCAGCATCCCGACCCTGCTCATGTTCAAGGCCGGCCAGGTGGTGGGGCAAGTTGTGGGCGCCGTGCCACGAGCGCGTCTCCAAGATCTGGTCAAGAAGGCGCTGTAGCGCCGTATCTCACGACAGCCGCGAGGGCGCGCGCGAAGCGCGCGGGTGGGCAGGGCGCGGGTGGCGGGTCCCGAAGTCCCTGCAGGGGAGAACCGGCACCGGTCTCGGCTCCGGCCCTACCGCCCCACCAAGATCCACGCCAGCAGCGCGCCAGCCGCCACCGCGGCCAGCATCACGCCGATGAGCAATCCCCTTGCGGGCGCCAGCGTGCGTGCGCCGCGACCGTCAAGAGGCTTCATGGACTGGGGCAGGTCCATGGGCTGATTCTCAAGGCCAGAAACCGCAGCCAAGGACGCAGCACCACGTCCTGTGCCCAGAGGCGCTTGAGACGACGGCGTGGATCGGCCCTGCCCCGCAATCCCTGTCGCTGGCGAGCCCGCCGCTGGCAGCGCCGCACTGGTTCGGGCGGCTGCCATGTCTGAGACCGTGTCACGAACCGGACGCAAGACCGGCTGCGCGCCGGTACGCCGAGCGGGCCCGTCGGTTTCCTGGGACCACGCCCGCGGGTCGATGAACCCGCCGGTGGGCCGGTGGATCGGGCCAGGGTCGAGCGCCATCCCGGCATCGGGGTCAGACTGAAGAACTTGACCGTCGAAGCCGACCGAGGTGAAGGCGTCGAGCTGCTCGTGCAAGATCGTGTCGATGAGGTTGGGCTTCTTGACCTGGCCGCTGGTCGACGCCGTGGTTTGCTCTTCCTGGCAGGCGCGCACCAGATCTGCGATGTCGCGCTGGATCATCTTGAGGCCGCGCGAGAACCAGTAGTGCGCCAGGGCATCCTGCAAGTCGGTCGCCGACTGGAAGCGATCCTCCACGCGCCGGGCAAGCGCTTTGCGAACGATCTCTTCGAACTCGGGCTCGACCTCCGGGTTCTGTTGTCCGATTGGTGGAACCTTGGCGTTGCGGACCATCTCCACCGTCTGGTAGTCGCTCTCGCCGTAGAATAGCCGCTTGCTGGTCAGCGCCTCATACAGCAAGATGCCGACAGCGAAAATGTCGGATCGGTGATCCACGTTTTCACCGCGGGCTGCCTCGGGCGACAGATAGCTCATCTTGCCCTTGACCACGCCGGGGTCGGTGGCTTCCACCTGGCTGGCGGCCTTGGCCAGTCCGAAGTCAGCCAGCTTGATCTCCCCGTTGCGCGACATGAGCACATTCGCTGGTGAGATGTCGCGGTGGACGATTCCCAGCGGCCTGCCGGTTTCGGGATTGGCGAGATCGTGCGCATAGGCCAGACCCTTGCAGACCTCCATGATCATGTAGATAGTCTGGCCCACGGTCAGGCGCTTGCGGATGCGGCGCCGCCATTCGAAGATCGCCTTGAGGTCGACCCCGTCGATGAACTCCATGACGATGAAGTAGGTGTCGTCGGCGCGTCCGATGTCGAAGACTTGGACGATGTTAGCGTGCTGGAGGAAGAGCGAGAGCCGCGCCTCGTCCAGGAACATGGTCACGAACTTCTGGTTCTTGGTCAGATTCGGCAGAATCCGCTTGATGGCGACATTCTTGCGGAAACCCTGCAGCGACTCGGCGACGCCCTTGAACACCTCGGCCATGCCACCGGCGGCAATGCGCTCAGTGATGCGATAGCGGCTTTCGGACATCAGGCGGGCCGTGCGATTGAAGGTGAAAACTATACAGCAGAGGAGGTTCGCAGTCGACAGTCAAGCATTGTGGACCAAAAACCTGCCGCGAACGCGCGGCAGGCTGGGGGCGTGGCCAGGCTGTTCCAAGCCGGCAAAGAACGGCGCTCACTCTTCGCTGGTTGCACCCGCTCCGCCCATCTCATCACCCGCGCTCGCATCGAGGGCACCGCCGCGACCAGCCTGCTCAACCGCCTTCTCTTCGCGTTCGTGCTGTTCTTTGCAGTCGATGCACAGCGTGGTTACCGGACGCGCAAGCAGGCGCTTGAACGAAATGACCTCGCCGCACGACTCGCAAGTGTCGATAGATCCGTTGTCCAGGCGAACCAGCTGCTTGTCGATCTTGCCGAACAGATACTTCTCTCGATCGTGCAGCCGCATTTCGGTGGAGAAGATCTCCTCCTCCATCGACTCGTCGATGGAATCACGGCCGATATTGCGCTCATGGTTCATGGAATAGCTGAGCGCGTCCTGGCCGGTGCGTGCCAGACGCTTTTTCGCCCCCTCCAGTACCTCTCGGATTTGCGCCTTTTGGCTTTCGGTCAGCATGGTTCTCCTCACATTCGACAGGCCTAGTAGAAGACTTCGGTAGACCGGCCCACCAAGTTTAATCAACCAACACCCGCACGGAAGCCTACGATGCCTTCTTCTCCCGCACGAGTTGCGGGCGCCCGCGCGACACGACCACATCGCGGGTCACCACGCATTCTGTCACCCCACTAAGCGAAGGAATTTCGTACATCACATCGAGCATGACTTCTTCCAAGATGGCCCGCAACCCGCGCGCCCCTGACTTCCGGCGTGCGGCCTCCTCTGCCACGCTGCGCAAAGCGTCTTCGGTGAAACGCAGCTTGACGCCCTCGAGATCCAGCAGGCGCTCATATTGCTTGGCCAGCGCGTTCTTGGGCTTCCACAAAATGGCCATCAGATCGTCCACGTCCAACTCGTCAGCGGCGACGATGATGGGCAGGCGGCCCATGAACTCGGGAATCATTCCATACTTGATTAGGTCCTCGGTGCGCGCCATGGCCCGCAGCTGGTTCTTCGATTCGTCACTCTTGCTGATGGTGGCGCCGAAGCCAAGCCCCCGGGTTCCCGTGCGCCGGCGCACCAGCTCTTCCAGCCCGTTGAAGGCACCCGTGCACACAAAGAGGATATTGGTGGTATCCACCTGCACCAACTCCTGCTGGGGCCGGTTGCGTGCGCCGTCGGGTGTGATGGAAGCTTGTTTGCCTTCCAGAATCTTGAGCAGGGCCTGCTGCACACCCTCACCCGACACGTCGCGCGTCACCGAGGGCCCGCCCCCCTTGCGCGCTATTTTGTCGATCTCGTCGATGCACACGATCCCCCGCGCCGCCTTGTCGGCGTCGTTGCCCGCGTTCCGGTACAGCGCCTTGATTACGCTGTCCACGTCCTCTCCCACGTAGCCGGCCTCGGTCAGCGTGGTGGCATCCGCCATGGCAAAGGGCACGTCCAGCTTGCGCGCCAGCGTTTGCACCAACAGGGTTTTGCCACAACCGGTAGGCCCGATGAGCAGAATGTTTCCCTTCTGGATCTCGACGTCGCCGGCCTTGCCGCGCTGGCCGATGCGCTTGTAGTGGTTGTAAACCGAAACCGCCAAAGCCTTCTTGGCGCGTTCCTGGCCGATCACGTAGCGGTCGATCTCGTCGTAGATCTCGCGCGGTCGCGGGTAGCGTGGACGCTCGGCTGCCTCTTCCTTGGCGATGATGTCGTTGCACAGGGCCACGCACTCGTCGCAGATGAAGACCCGCGGGCCTGAGATGAGCTTCCGCACCTCGCGCCGGCGCTTCTGGCAGAAGGAGCAGTGGAAGTCGTCCATCCCCCATGAGTATTGCATCCGAAATCCGAACAAGCCAAGCCCGTCAACCTAGATCGCAACGAAGCCCTTGCGTGCGCGGGGAAAAGGTGTTCCGTGCAGGACAGTCTTGGCCGCAGCGCGTGCCGCGATCTTGGCGGCGTGGGCTGGTTCGGCAGGCGAGACTTTCTGGACGCCCGCAACCGAGGGGCGGACAGAATAACGAAAAAAGATATTGGCGTCGTGCGCGCGGCCCAAGTAGATCGACACCAGCTAGAACCATGTGTGGAATTGTTGGCTACGTAGGAGCACGGGAAGCGACGCCCATCTTGCTGAGCGGTTTGCGCCGGTTGGAATACCGAGGCTACGACTCGGCGGGGATCGCCGTGTGCAATGGCGGTGAAGCCCACGTGGTGCGCTGCCAGGGCAAGCTGGCGGCCTTGGAGAAGCTGCTGGCCGGGCAGTGTCCGGTGGGCGGATACGGCATCGGGCACACGCGTTGGGCGACCCACGGCCGGCCTTCCGATGAAAACGCTCATCCGCACAAGGCCGGCCCCATCTCGGTCGTGCACAACGGGATCGTCGAGAACCACGTGGAGCTGCGCGAGCGGCTCATCGCCTCGGGCCGCCATTTCTCGTCTCAGACTGATACTGAGGTGCTGGCTCACCTCATCGACGAGGCCTTGCAGGCCGGCGCGGCTTCGTTGCTGGAGGCGGTGCGGGCGGCCTTGCGCCAGGTGACGGGCGCTTATGCCATCGCGGTGCTTTCTGACCACAGCCCGGGTGTGCTGGTAGCGGCGAAGAATGCATCCCCGCTGGTGTTGGGCATCGGCAATGGCGAGATGTTCATCGCCTCGGACGCGCCCGCCATCCTCGAACAAACCCGCGACATGCTGTTTCTCGAGGACGGCGACATCGCCGAGCTGGATTGCTCTGGCGCACGCATTTCCGATCTCGACGGAAACCCGGTGGTGCGCAAGCCGCGCACCGTGACCTGGACCGCGGGGCAGGCTGAGAAGTCCGGCTATCCGCACTTCATGCTGAAGGAGATTTACGAGCAGCCGCAGGCGGTGACCGACACTCTGCGGGGACGCCTCCTGCCCGACAGCCATGACGCTGTGCTGGAGGATCAAGAGGTGACGCCGTTGCCCGGCCGCGTGGTTATCCTGGCCTGCGGGACCTCGTATCACGCCGGCCTGGTGGGCAAGTTTCTCATCGAAAACATCGCGCGCATCCCCTGCGAAGTGGACCTGGCCAGCGAGTTTCGCTACCGGGAGCCGGTAGTCGGATCGAAGGATCTGGTGGTTGGCATTTCCCAGAGCGGCGAGACTGCCGACACCCTGGCGGCGGTGAAAGAGGCACGGGCGCGCGGGGCGCGCACTTTCGCGATCTGCAACGTGGTCGATTCGGCCATCCCGCGCGCCTCGGACCTGGTGCTGTACACACGCGCCGGTCCCGAGATCGGCGTGGCCTCCACCAAGTGCTTCACGGCGCAGCTAGCAGCGCTGGCCTTGCTGGCCATTCATCTCGGACGACGCAACGGCGCCCTGGCTGGCGTGGCGGCCACCGAGCTGGTGAGCGAGCTGATGCACATCCCGCACAAGATGAGCGAGACGCTTAAGGAGTGCGGCGATCTGAAGGCCCTGGCCCGCAAGTATCAGAACGCGCGCGACTTCCTTTTCCTTGGGCGTGGCACCAACTACCCGATAGCGCTCGAGGGCGCGCTCAAGCTGAAGGAGATTTCCTACATCCACGCCGAAGGCTATGCCGCTGGCGAGATGAAGCACGGGCCGATCGCACTCATCGGCTACGGTTTGCCCGTGGTGATCATCGCGCCCCGGGGCAAGGGCTACGACAAGGTACTGTCCAATTTGGCCGAGGTGCGCGCCCGCGAGGGCCAGGTCATTGCGGTGGCCACCAAGGGCGACGCTGCCATTCTCCAACACTGCGAGGACGTGTTGTGGGTTCCCGATGCGCCGTCGTTGCTGCAGCCGATGCTGACCGTGTTGCCTCTGCAGATGCTGGCCTACGCAGTGGCGCTGGTGCGCGGGAATGATGTCGATCAGCCGCGCAATTTGGCGAAGAGCGTGACGGTGGAGTAGCGGCAGCCTCACGACCGCAACCGGAGTGGGGCAACGCCGAGAACACAGAGAGGCGAGGGCGCAGAGGCTCTCTCCTGGTGGGTGAAAGGTGATGCGGGGCGAGGATCGCTGCGGCATTGGTCCGACAGGCCAATCTTTGTGGCCAAGACGCCTGGATGTGATACAAATTGGTGTGGAAACAGTCGTGTTGCTTATGATTGGAAGCAGATTGGTGACGACTTAGGTAGAAAAAGGCAAAGATGGCAAAGATGGCAGGCAAGAAGAAGACAAAGTCGCGCCAGAACGCGCAACTTCGTGGCAAGATGGCGGCTGCCAGCCAGGTCAGGGAGAAGATTCCCACTGGCGGCGAGAAGATGGTGCAGTGCCTGGAGCGCGAAGGCGTAGAGATCATCTTCGGATTGCCCGGGGGAGCCGCCATCCCGATCTTCGACGCTCTCATCGGGTCGAAGATCAAGCTGGTCCGGGTTCGCCACGAGCAGGGCGCGACCCACATGGCAGACGGATACGCGCGCGCTACCGGCAAGCCCGGCGTGGTGCTGGTGACCTCGGGCCCGGGCGCCACCAACACCATCACCGGCCTGTACACCGCGCTCATGGACTCGGTTCCCATGGTGGTCATCACCGCGCAGGTGGTGCGTTCGTTGCTGGGCAAGGACGCGTTCCAAGAGGCAGACATGACCGGCATCACCTATCCGGTGGTCAAGCACAGCTATCTCGTGCGCCAGGCCGGCGACATTCCCCGCATCATCAAAGAGGCTTTCTATATCGCCACCACTGGTCGGCCCGGACCCGTGCTCGTTGACTTGCCCAAGGATCTGGCGGCCGGCCCTTGTGATGCTCCCTTTGTCGATTCCGTCGATCTGCCCGGTTATCACGTGCCCCACCGGGCTGACGTGCTGGACCTCGAGCGGGCTGCGCAGTTTCTCAGCAAGAGCCGCCGGCCTGTGCTCTACGTGGGCCACGGCGCGGTGATGTCCGACGCGGGCCGGGCCATCCTCGAGCTCGCCGAGAAGCTGCAGGCGCCAGTAGTCACCACTCTGCTGGGCAAGGGCGCAGTGCCCGAGGATCAGACGTTGCACCTCGGGATGCTGGGCATGCACGGCACGGCCTACGCCAACAAGGCGGTGGCTGACTGCGATCTCATCATGGCCATCGGCGCGCGCTGGGATGATCGCATCACCGGCAAGCTGTCCGAGTTCTGCCGGGACGCGATCAAGATTCACGTGGACGTGGACCGGGCCGAGTTCGGCAAGATTCTGGTGCCAGATCTGGCAGTGTCAGGCGATGCGCGTCTGGTGATCGAGGACCTCATTCCGCTGGTCGACAAGGGCGAGCGCGCCGAATGGCTGGAGCAGATCGCGGCCTGGCGGCGCGACTTCCCGCTGCACTACCCGAAGAAGGGCGGACTGCGACCGCAGCACATTCTGGACCGGCTGGACCAACTGGGCGGTCGCGAATCGATCGTGGTCACCGACGTGGGACAGCACCAGATGTGGGCCGCCCAGTTTCTGCGCACCACGCGCAATCGTCACTGGTTGTCGTCGGGCGGAGCCGGGACCATGGGCTTCGGTTTTCCCGCGGCCATCGGCGCCAAGCTGGGCCATCCCGAGCGGCCGGTGTGGGCCATCGTCGGCGACGGCGGGTTTCAGATGACCCTGGCCGAGTTGGCCACGGCCGTGGTGCACAAGCTGGCGGTCAAGGTCATCATCATGAACAACCACTACCTGGGCATGGTTCGCCAGTGGCAGGAGATGTTCTACGACAATCGCCTCTCGGGCATCGACCTCGACGGCAACCCCGATTTCGTCAAGCTGGCCGAGGCCTACGGGGCCAAAGGATGGCACCTGCGCCGAGCTGCCGATGTGGACCGCGTGCTCCAGGCGGCCATGGAATACAACGATGGCCCATGCCTGATCGACGCCGAGGTGGTGAAGGAAGGCAATGTGTTCCCGATGGTGCCCGCGGGCGCCAGCCTGCGCGAGATGATCATCGATCCGCCGCGCATGGAACCCGACGAAGAGGGAGAGCCGTCATGACCGCGCCTGCCCACTTGCCATCGACCTTGACCGAGAGAAAAACATGAGCGCTGCACTCGCCGTCCCTGCTACCGTTCCTGAAAGCAATCCTCTGCACACCATCTCGGTGCTGGTACGCAACCAGCCCGGCGTGCTGGTGCGCGTGGCCCTGGTGTTCGCCCGCCGCGGCTACAACATCGAAAGCCTGGTAGTCAGCCCTGATCCCACCGACGCCGGATTTTCGCGCATGACCATCACCTGCCGGGGCGCGGCCGACACCCTGGAACAGATGATCCGGCAGGTGGCCAAGTTGGTCGACGTGGTGCATGCCATCGACCACACCGGACAGTCGGTCGTCGAAACCGAGATCGCGCTCATCAAACTGCAGGCCCAGGTCAACGAGCGCACCGAGATCCTGCAGATCGCCGAGCACTACAAGGCCAAGGTGGTCGACTGCGGGACCGGCTCACTCATCCTGCGGGTGACCGGCGGCAGCGAGAAGCTGGACAGCTTCATCTCGCTGCTGCGCCCGTTCGGCCTGGTCGAACTGGTCCGGTCAGGCAAGATCCTGATGACCCGCGGGCCAGAGCCGACATGACCGCGGTTCGTTGACTACAATAGAGGGGTGACTGCTGAGGTTCCCGCTGAAGCTGCCGTGCGCGTGTCGCCCGATCGCGCGCAGGCCGAGGCGTGGGACTTCGTCCTCGAGGCGGTGGTGATCCCGCACCGGGTGGGTTTGACCGACGAGGGCTGGGCTGTGCTGGTGCCGCCCCAACTGGTGGCCACGGCACTGGCCGCGCTCGATGCCGCCGACCGGGAGGCCAGCGAGGAGCCAGCGCGTGAGCTGCAGGCTCCCGACCATGGTAGGTCATTCGTCGGGCTGGCCGCGGCTGTCACCATCGCAGCCTTCTTCTGGGTGTCCGGGCCGCGAGCTGGCGCCGACGCTGGCGGTTGGTTTCGCGTGGGCAGTGGGGTAGCGGGTCCCATCGTACACGGACAGTGGTGGCGGGCCGTGACCGCGCTCACTCTGCACTCGGATATCAGCCACGTCACAGGCAACGCCGTCGCGTTTGTCGTGTTTCTCTCGGCGCTGGGGCGCTGGCTGGGCGGAGGCCTGGCGCTGTTCGCAACTCTGCTGGCGGGTGCGGTGGGGAACCTGATCACCGCTTATGTTTACGGAAGTCCGCACAACGTGGTGGGCGCGTCCACCGCAACCTTTGCGGCCTTGGGGCTGCTCGGTGGTCTACAGTTCCTGCGGCGCTACAGTGCGCGCACGGTGGGGCGCCGCAAGCGCGCCTTTCTCGCCGTCGCCGCCAGTCTGGGGCTGTTTGCCATGCTGGGCGTGGGCGAGCGGTCCGACATGCTGGCCCACGCCTCGGGGCTCGCTGTCGGGCTGGGCTTGGGCCTGCTTCTCGGATACCTGGTGCGCCGTCCAGTGAAGCCGCCCGCGCAGGCCATCTGTCTGATCGCGACCGTGGCCACGGTGGCGGGTGCGTGGCTGCTAGCCTTCAGGCACTGACGTCCACTCGAGTCTGCTGCCAGGACGCGCGGCACATGGTATGTCCGGCTGGCTATGGGCAAACGAAAGTCGTTATCACAAGGGAACTTGCGCGACCGCAGCGCCGGCTTGCGCCGCGAGTTCGAGGAGAAACTGGCCGCTTTGGTCGAAATCCCGTCGGTGAGCATGGATCCCGACCGCCGAAGCGACGTGGAGAAGGTCGCGCAACGAGGCTGCGCGCTTCTGCGCGAACTGGGTGCGCAGGCCCAATGCATCGAAACTGAGGGACTGCCCCTGGTGCTGGGACGCTTGGTCCAAGACCCAAAGTTCCCGACCGTGACCATCTACAATCACCTCGACGTGCAACCGGCTGAAGCGGAAGAGTGGCGGAGCCCACCCTTCAAGCTGGTCCGCGAAGGCGATCGGTGGCGCGGCCGCGGTACCACCGACGACAAGGGGCCGGCATTGGCCGCGTTTTTCGGAGCCCGACTGGCTTTACAAGACGGCGTGCCCCTAAACTTCCAGTTCCTCTGGGAAACCGAGGAGGAAATGGGCAGTCCAAGTTTCGAGGCTGCGCTTCGCAAACTGGCCAAGGGCAATAGCCCGCTGCGCACCGATTCCATCGTAGTTTCCGACAGCTTGTGGCCACAGGCAGGCCGGCCAGCGATCCCCTATAGCCTGCGCGGACTCGTAGGCTTGTGCGTGCGCCTGCAGACCGGCGACAAGGACGTGCACTCGGGCACGACCGGCGGTGCGGCCCGCAACCCACTCGGTGAGCTGTGCTCGCTCATCAACGATTGCTACGACGCCCGCACCGGGCGCGTGAAGATTCCTGGCTTCTACGACGACGTCCGGCGCATCAGCGCAGCCGAGCGCCGTGGTCTGTCTAGGGCGGGCTTCTCCCGTCGCCACTTCCAACTTGCGCACGGCCTTTCCAGCGTGCGCTTTCCCGACGATGCTCGCCTGCGCGAGGCCATCATGATCGCACCTACCTTCGAGGTCCACGGCCTGACCGGCGGCTACACCGGCGCGGGCATCAAGACCATCGTGCCTCATCGGGCCGAGGCCAAGCTGTCCTGTCGACTGGTACCTGACCAGACGCCGGCGGGCATGTTCAACCTGATCCAGCGCTTCGTGAAGCAACACTGCTGCGACGCCGAGGTGATTCACGAATCCTCGCTGTCTCCTTTTCTCGCCGATCCCTCGGGTCCGCACCTGGAAGCCGCCCAGCAGGCCATGTTCGAGGCCTTTGGCAAACGCCCGGCGCTCACCCGTGAAGGTGGCTCCATCGGTGCGGTGGTGACCATGGATCGCATCCTGCGCGCGCCAGTGGTTCTGCTCGGCCTTTCCTTGCCCGAGCATGGCTATCACGCAGTAAACGAGAACTTCGACTGGGGCCAGGCCAGCCGCGGCATGGAGATGTTCTGCCGCTACTTCACAAGACTGGCTAAAATTCCTCGAGGTTCTTGACCCGCACCACGACCGTGCTGGCACCATGCGCCCCTGGCGCTATTATTTGTTGATGTCTTCTGCCGACCACCCGCTCGCCAGCGACGATCGCGCCAAGCTGCAATCGGTGGCAGCGCACAGGCGTGGTGCTTGGAAGATCGTCATCTCAGTGGTGGTGGTGAGCGTGGCCTTGGGCGGGCTTCTCTGGGCATCGACCAGGGAAGGTGCCGAATACTACAAGTACGTCGACGAGGTACTGGCCGACACCACCCGCTACCAAGGCAAACGCCTGCGCGTGCATGGCGACGTGGTGGATGGATCGCTGGAATCGGACCAGGCGTCGCTGCGCTATCGTTTCAGGATCGCCAGCCGCGCCCCGCGGCCTCCAGGCGTGATCAGCGCCGAGTTTCATGGCATCCCGCCTGACACCTTCAAGGCCGGTGCGGAAGTCATCGCGGCCGGTGTACTCGCCTCTGACGGTCACCTGCAAGCCGACAGGATCGAAACCAAGTGCCCGTCGAAATACGAAGCGAAGTAGGCTCGCCTTGGTGCTGGTTTCGTGGTCCTGATCATGGGAGTGAAACCCTCGCAAGATGGACGTGCGCTGCACGCTCCGCGACTTGCTCCGGAACCTTGGCGCAGCAGACTCCGCCTTCGCGATCCATCTCAGCAACGCACTGGTTGCAGGGCGCGCAGCCGCTCTCGCGCGCCAAGCCCGCGGCGTACTTCGCGATCAGCCTCGGATCGTGGATCAGCGCGCGCCCCATGGCGGCCAGCTCGAAGCCCTCGCGCATCGCTGTGTCCAGATCGTCGCGCGACTTGATGCCGCCCAGGAGGACCAGCGGCATGCACACCCCACGCCGGATCTCGCGCGCCAGCGGCAGGAAATAGAGCGGCTCGAAGGGATAGGCGTGGATCAACGCCGGGCCGAAAACTGCCAGCGCCAGCTTCTGCGCCCAGCTCTTCTCCACCGCGATCATCTGGCGCAGCGGCCGCTCGCCGCGAAACAGGTAGAAGGGGTTGCGGCTGACGAACCCGCCTGACAGCACCAGCGCGTCCGCCCCTAGTGACTCCAACCAGCGCGCCACCTGCACGCTCTCGTCGAGTTCCAGGCCGCCGCGAAATCCGTCGCGCAGGTTGATCTTGGCAAGGACAGGCATCTCCGGCGGCAGAGCCGCCCGCACCCGCTCGACCACAGACAGGGCGAAACGTGCGCGGCCCTCCAGCGATCCACCGAAGCGGTCGCGGCGTTTGTTGGTGCCTGGGCTGAGGAATTGGCTCAGCAAGTATCCGTGCCCCAGATGCAACTCGACGGCGTCGAAGCCGGCCTCGCGCGCCAGCCGGGCCGCGTCCACGAACGCAGCAGTCACTTCTTCGATTTCCGCCTCGGTCATCGCATCAGCCAGCACGCGCCCAGAAAGCGCGCCGACCAGGTTGAGCGCGCGCGACGGACCCATGGGCCTTCGCCGCACTAGATCGCGGTTGTTGCAGAAGGCGCCGCAGTGGCCGAGCTGCAGCGAGGCGGCCGCGCCTCCGGCATGCACTGCCGCGGTGAGCGCGCGCAGATCAGGGACGAGCTCCGGCCGCATGTGAAGCTGATCGGCAAAGGTGCGCCCGTCGGGCGCGACCGCACAGTAGGCCACCGTGGTCATCGCGACGCCGCCTCTTGCCAGCACGCGATGGTGCTCGATGAGAGCCTTGCTCACGCGGCCGCCCGGGCTCATGCCTTCGAAAGTCGCAGTCTTGATGATCCGGTTGCGCAGTGAAAGTCCGCCCAGCCTGAACGGCGAAAAGGGATCGGTCACGGCGTACCTTTGCGCTTGGGCAGCCCCGGGGCGCGTCTGCGCAGAAGATCGATCACCCACTGCGGAACCAGCACCCAGAACAAGGTCATCTCACAAGTAGCGCAACCCATCGACCACGCGCAGGCGCGCGGCGCGCGCTGCGGGGTATAGGGTGGCGAAGAAACATATGAGCTGTGTGCTGGCCGCCACCAGCAGGATCTCGCGCACCGAGATCTGCACAGGAAGGCGCGCGATCAAGTACACCTTGGGATCCAGGGGATACCCGTAGAGCCCGGCCAGGCCGCAGATGGCCAGGCCGTACAGGATGCCCAGGCCAGTGCCGGCAAAGCCCACGAAGGTTCCCGCGGCCAGGAAGACCCGCAGCAACGTGGCGGAACGTGCACCCATGGAGGCGAGAATCGCGATCTCGCGCACCTTGGACAGCACGATAAGCATCAGCGAGGCGATTATGTTGAACGCGGCTACCACAATGATGAAGAAGAGCAGGACAGCGATCACCAGCTTCTGCATGGACAGCGCCGCGAAGAGATTGCGATTGAGCGTCTTCCAGTCGATTACACGCGCCTCGGGACCCAACCGCCGCTCGACTTCGGGTTCGATGCGCACGGCCTCCATCGGGTCGGCAAAGCGCAGTTCTACGCCGAAGATGGACTGGCGCGCGTTGCCCATGCGACGCGCGTCCTCCAAGTTGATGTAGGCAAGGCGCGCGTCGTATTCGTGAAAGCCCAGCGACGAGATGCCGACCACTCGGAAAGTGTAGGCGCTGGGTGCCGAGTCGATACCCCCGGAAAAGGGCACCAGAACTTGCAAGCATTCGCCCACTCGGCTGTGCAGGCGGCGGGCCAGCTCGTTGCCCAGAATCATCCGCCCTACCGGTTCGGCCGCTGCGGTCGGGTCGGGGACAGGCTGCGCCTCTGCGCAGTGGGCCGGTCGTCCCAGGTCAGCCAGAGAGCCGGCCACCATGATCCGCTTCAGCTCGGGTGCGCCGTCGGACAGGTCGACTCCCTTTAGATTGGCCCCGACCTTGCCAATCATGACTTCACCGGCGGTGAAGCTGAAGGTGGACATGCGCTCCAGCCCCGGCAGGCCCGCCAGGCTCTTCTTGATCACTTCGGCGTCGCGCTCGGCTTCCGCCATGTCTCGTTCAAGGCCGTACGACGTCACGATGAGGTGTGCGTTGACCGCCAGGACCTTGTCCTGAAATTCGTGTTCGAAGCCGCTGGTCACGGCCAGCACCACCACCAGCGACGCGACTCCCAAGACAACGCCCATCGTCGAAACCGTGGTGAAGACTGAGAACACCCGCAGCAGGATGAACAAGAGCATGGCCAGCGCCGCTACCAGCGAGAAGACCACGCCGGCGGTTTCCACGCCGCGCGCGCGGCCGTGAGACGCCGCCAGAATGACGAGGCCAGCCGCGACTCCCGCCAGCGACAGGTACAGGCCAACGCGAATGGACCGCGAAGGCGAAGTGCGCTGCAGGTACCGCACAGCTACGAATCGCTCGAAGCGGTACGCGAAGAAGAGAAGAACGCTCGCGACCAGGACGGCGAGCCCGACGCCGATCGGGCCGAGCCAGGGAGCCGATTCGCCTAACAACCTTGTCGCCCAGGGGACAGAGGACATGTGCCACGCAAGCTACGGGACGAAGACCGCGTGGTCAAACCCGAGCGAGTGAGCTCCCGGACTGGCCGCCCCCCCAAGACCTTCCTCAGACCTTCCTTGACAGGGCTGACCAGCAAAACTTACCGTTGCACTTTGATGGGCTCGGTTCGTTCTAGCATCGTCGCGTCATCTTTGATGCTTATGACTGCCACGTTCGCCTCCCGCGCGTGGGCCGGAAAGAACGACCTTCAGCTGCTCAACTTGTGTCCCGTGAAGTCGTCCAGTTTGCCCAATAGGGTTCCGGAGTGCTCGTGGGTGCATCGGCTGGCTGATGGTTCGATCGACCCAAACAATCCCGTTCTACCCGACGGCCAAGGCAGGGAAGATTTCCGCAGCCTGATGTCCGAGCTGGGCGTCGTGCTTGCGCCCCGCATTCCCATGGTGGCTGACACGGTGGGGTTCGGAGGGTTCCAACTTTCGGGCGAGCTTGGCGTGACAGGAATCAGCAATAACCGGAGGTTCTGGAACGGCGTCGAGGGAGTGTCAGCCACCAATACCAATGCGACACGGCCCGATGCCATGCTGACGACCGTGGGGTTCTTCGTGCGCAAGGGGATCTGGTTGCCGGTTCCAACCATCGAGCTGGGCTTCGGAGCGGTGCACCTTCTCGACTCACAACTTCTGGCCTGGCAGAGCTATGCGAAGTTCGGAATCCACGAGGGCTTCCACGACTGGCCGATCCCCTCGTTTGCAGTGCGCGGCGCGGTTTCATATCTGACCGGCACGGACCAGGCCACCATGACGGTCACCAGCCTCGACCTGCTCGTTTCGAAAAGATTCGGGTTGCTCAAGACGGCGCGGCTGGAGCCCTTTGCCGGTTGGAGCCTGATTTCGATCTTCGCCCACAGTGGAATTCTCGACGCAACACCCTCGTGCGACGCCACAAAGATTGCGGCTATACCCGCTGGCGGCGATCCGGGAAACCCGTACTGCTCATCATCTCAGACGGGGACGCCCAACGATCTCAACGCGAACTTCCGTTTTCCGGACCAGAACGCAATCACACGCTATAGGCTTTTCGTCGGGTTCAAGATCAAGTTCGCAATTGCCTTTTTTGCCGCACAATACGAAGCCTATTTCTCTGGCTCAACTCGAGACGGCAGCGCATTCAGCGCCAAGGATCAAAGCGGCACGCAAAACGCCTTGTCCCTCAGCACAGGCCTCGACTTCTAGCGGTCCCGAGGATCCCCGCGATCCTGTTGTCGTCGCCAGGCATTCCCCTAATGGGCGAACGATGGCGCCCACTGCAAGGCAGGACAGCGCTGCTAGTGGGCCTGTAGGCCACTGCGGATGATACGACGCAGGCCTTCGACAGGGAGGCGGGGTCCCCGCTTCTCTTCTTCGAAAATGATCTGCGCCATCGTGGCAGCCGTCAGATCCTGCTGAGTCGTCTTGTCGATGACCCGGATCTCGTCACCATTGCGAATCAGAGCGGCAATCTGTTGCAGAGTGACGTAGTGGCTGTCGTGAGTGTCGTACAGCTTCCTGTTTGAATACCGTTTGATCGTGCGTGCAGTCATGCCACTAATCTGCCCTGCCTCTGTGGCGCGTCAAGGCCTAAATTACAATCCCGCGTTATCAAAGCGGAATTTTCGGGTACGCCGAAATATCCGGTTGTGACGGCCTTCGCCGGATCAACCCACCTAAGGCTTGGGCGGTTGCTCGCTGGACTGAGGCGAAGCGGGCTTGGGCTGCTCGCCGGGGATCTCACCCTTCTTTGCGGAAACCTCGATCTCGTTCGCGCTAGTGACAGCCCGCTTGAAGTTCTTGATGGCGCGGCCTAGACCATCGCCGAGCTGGGGGAGTTTGGTTGAGCCAAACACCACCACGACGACGAGGATAATAAGGACCAATTCGCCGGCGCCGAGTCCAAACATGTTTGTTTACCAAGGGTGTCTATACCACCGCAGAACCGGAGAGGCAATCGCGCTAGTGTGGCATTTCTTGGTCCCTTGTGGGCAATCCTGTACGATCCGGTCCCATGCAGCTGACGGCGCGTGCTGCCCAATTCCTGATTTCGATCGGCATCGCCGCATTCGCAACTTCTGCGCTCGCCGGACCAGGCCGCGGTTCTGGCGCAGCGGCCGCCAGCAGCACCGGCAAGGCTGCCCAAGCTGGCGCGGATCCTGTCCAGGAGAACCCGGCCGAGCGCAAGGCGGTGCGTGGCACCTCACTTGAGGAGCCAGATGCGAACGAGAGCCCCGAGCTGCGCGAGGTGCACCGTTTCGAGGAGCGAGCCTTTCCTCGCCTCGGCGGGGCCGACTTGCTGGACGCCGAGCCCGACGATGCTGCCCTGCCACTGCCGCCCGGGCTCACCGGCCGCTGGGGCGGCACTGGCGACATTCCCCGGCAG
>Ga0265316_10002330_pt1 | contig 19853 bp, 13 predicted proteins | sample 4522metaG_FD_202092 | JGI IMG/M metagenome (GOLD analysis project Ga0265316, IMG submission 202092) | Rhizosphere microbial communities from Carex aquatilis grown in University of Washington, Seatle, WA, United States - 4-5-22 metaG | ecosystem: Host-associated > Plants > Roots > Rhizosphere >... | reverse complement strand
CTTAAACCAGACGAATCGCAATAGCGACAATTACTCAGGTCGAGAATTATATTTTTCTCCCCATTACCTGAAATCAAGACCAGTTCCGATTTTAATGAAGGAGCAATATGCGTGTCTAGCTTCTCTTCAAGAACCTGTATTAACGTATGACTCTCCAGTTTTTCAATCTTGAATTCCATTGTGTTTTATTTTAAAATTTGATATTCAGATTACTCAGTTTTCTTGGACTTAGTTGCTTTTTCTTTTTTTTCTGATTTTTCAGACTTTTCCGTCTTTTCTATCTTAGCCGGTTTTGCAGGTTTCACTGTTTTTTCAGCTTTAGGCTGCTTTTCAGCTTTTACAGTTTTTACCGGTTTCTCTGTTTTTTCAGCTTTAACCGGTTCTTCAGCAGTGATTGATTCTTCAGAATTAACTGATTTTTCAGGTTCGATAACGTTTTCAACTATTTCAGATTTTTTTCCTTTCCTTTGGTTTTCTTCCATTTCAGTTTTTAAGGCAGCTAAATCCGATATATCACCAAGAGTTGTCTTTTCCATGCTACTTTTAGCTTTCCTGGTTGATTTTTTTGAGGAAGCGTCAGATGACTTTTTAGTAGCAGTTTCCTCTGCCTTTTTAGCATCTTCAAATATCCTGCTGTGTGAAAGGATAATTCTTTTTGCCGATTTATTAAACTCAATAACCTTGAACTCGAGTTTCTCATCAATTTTTGCTACACTACCATCAGCTTTTACCATGTGTTTTGGAGTAATAAAACCTTCAACACCATAAGGAAGAGCAACAATTGCACCTTTGTCAAAAATGTCAACAATAGTACCTTCATGAATACTGTCAACTGTAAAGATGGTTTCAAATACTTCCCATGGGTTCTCTTCCAGTTGTTTATGGCCCAGGCTAAGACGGCGATTGTCTTTATCAATTTCAAGTACAACCACTTCTATAGCGTCACCAATATTTGTAAATTCAGCAGGATGTTTGATTTTTCTGGTCCAGGATAAGTCAGAAATATGAATTAGACCATCGACACCCTCTTCTATTTCAACGAACACACCAAAGTTAGTAAAGTTACGAACTTTTGCAGTATGTTTACTACCCGCTGCATATTTTTCTTCAATATTTTGCCATGGATCGGTCTTCAACTGCTTCATGCCGAGTGACATTTTTCTTTCTTCACGATCGAGTGTAAGAATAACAGCTTCAATAATATCGCCAACTTTGAGAAATTCCTGAGCACTGCGTAAATGCTGGGACCACGACATTTCAGAAACGTGAATGAGACCTTCCACTCCGGTTGCAATTTCTACAAATGCACCATAGTCGGCCATTACAACAACTTTTCCACTTACTTTATCACCAATTTTATAGTTAGGATCAAGCGAATCCCAAGGATGCGGAGTAAGCTGTTTCAAGCCTAAAGCAATACGTTTCTTAGCATCATCAAAATCGAGAATTACGACATTCAACTTTTGATCGAGCTGCACAATTTCTTCAGGATGATTTACACGTCCCCATGATAAATCGGTAATATGAATTAGTCCATCTACACCTCCCAAATCGATAAATACACCATAAGAAGTGATATTTTTTACAGTGCCCTCAAGTACCTGTCCTTTTTCAAGCTTTGAAATAATTTCTTTTTTCTGCATTTCAAGTTCAGCTTCAATAAGGGCCTTATGAGAAACAACAACATTTTTAAATTCGTGATTTATTTTTACAACTTTAAATTCCATTGTTTTACCAACAAAAGCGTCATAATCACGAATGGGTTTAACATCTATCTGTGAACCGGGAAGAAAAGCTTCAATGCCAAAAACATCAACGATCATACCTCCTTTAGTGCGACATTTGATGTATCCCTTAATAATTTCGTCATGTTCAAGAGCTGCATTCACTCTGTCCCATGAACGCATGGCCCGTGCTTTTTTATGAGAAAGAACCAATTGTCCTTTTTTGTCTTCCTGGCTTTCAACATATACTTCGACTTTTTCACCTATAGCAAGTTCAGGATTATACCTGAATTCGTTAAGGCTCACGACTCCTTCCGACTTGTAGCCAATATTAACAACTACTTCTCGTTTGTTCATTGAAATAACAGTACCTTCTACAACTTCATTTTCAGCAATAGTTGAAAGGGTTTTATTGTAGAGAGTTTCAAATTCATTGCGCTGAACCTCAGAGTAAATTTCACCCTTATTGTTATAATTACTCCAGTCAAATTCAGCACTTAATTTTTCTCGTTGTGCTTTTTTTATTTCTGCAAGATGATCTACGTTGTCATCTTCTTCTTCCTCTTCTTCTTCCTCTTCAGGTTCTGTAACCTCTTCAGGAATTTCTTCTTCTTCTGTAGTTACTTCTTCCGAATCATTTGTAGTTCCTTCAACCAATTCGGTTTCATTGATCTCTGAATCTTTCAGTTCTTCAACTTTTCTTTTTTCTGTGTTTTTAGCCATTTAAATCAATTAAAATTAATAAGTTAGACATTATGTTAACTAATTCTTGAAGTTGCAAAATTAAAACTTTCTACCTTAATTGATTTAAATATCATAAAAAAAATCACTTAGGCATTCAGATAATGGTTAGTAAGCTGTCAGAAATCAATATCTAAAATTGATTGCAAAGCTATAAATTCACTAACTTTCCTCTATAATCAAAAAGCTTTTGATGTCTAATGTAAATTTTAATAAAAAACTTCTAATTTTACGGTCTTTGTGAATATCTGTATTATTTAAAATTAAACAGTACCAAATGAAAATAGTTGTTGCTGGAACTGGATATGTTGGCCTTGTTACTGGAACTTGTTTTGCTGAAGCCGGGCTAAACGTTACCTGTGTTGATATTGATGAAAATAAAATTAAGAAATTAAAGAATAGCGAAATACCTATTTACGAGCCAGGGTTACAGCCCATGGTTGAAAGAAATATAAAAAAAGAAAGATTATTTTTTACCACGAACCTGAAAGAATGTTTGCATGGGAGCGAAGTTGTATTTATAGCTGTCGGAACGCCTCCTGATGAAGATGGAAGTGCTGATTTGAAATATGTTTTGGAAGTATCCCGTCATATTGGAAAATACATGAGTAATTATCTGGTAATCGTAACAAAAAGTACGGTACCTATTGGAACAGCATATAAGGTCAAAACAAATGTTCAGGAAGAGCTGGACAAAAGAGGTTCCAATCTGAAATTTGATGTTGCTTCTAATCCTGAATTTTTAAAAGAAGGAAATGCTGTGGAAGATTTTCTTAAACCTGACAGGATTGTTATAGGTATTGATTCTGAAGATGCTGAAAAAATCATGCGAAAATTATATAAGCCATTTCTGTTAAACGGACATCCATTATTATTTATGGATATTCCATCTGCTGAATTAACCAAATATGCTGCTAACGCAATGCTTGCAACAAAAATCAGCTTTATGAACGAAATAGCAAATTTGTGCGATACATTGGGCGCAGACGTAAACAAGGTTCGTATTGGTATTGGTAGCGATCCGCGTATAGGCAATAAATTTTTGTATGCCGGAGTAGGATATGGTGGTTCCTGTTTTCCAAAAGATGTAAAGGCTCTTATCAGGACAGCTGATTACTGTAATTCTTCGTTGGAAATTCTTAAAGCAGTTGAAAAAGTTAATGAGCAACAAAAAGATATTCTTATAAACAAAATAAAATCTCACTTTAAAGGTGAAATTAAGAATAAAACATTTGGAATCTGGGGACTGTCTTTTAAACCTGAAACTGATGATTTACGTGATGCTCCATCCATTGAAATAATTAATAAGCTTATCGCCGAAGGTTCGAAAATAAATGTATATGATCCTGTTTCAATGGAAGCTTCTAAGAAAATTTTAGGGCAAAAAGTCCATTATGGTAACAACCTTTACGAAGTTTTAAATGATGCTGATGGCTTGATACTTATTACAGAATGGTCCGAATTCAGGTTGCCCAATTTTGTGATGATGGAAAAATTGATGAAAAATAAAGTCATTTTTGATGGCCGAAATATTTACGAACCTTCCGAAATGCAGGAGCTAGGTTTTACCTATTATAGTATAGGCCGAAAAACTTTAATTCCAAAATAATTCAGAGTTCAATAAATAAAAATAATAACCAATTCTATTCAAGTGAAACGAATTCTTGTGACCGGGGGATCAGGATTTATAGGTTCTCACCTTTGCGAAAGACTATTGAGCGAGGGAAATGAAGTAATATGTCTTGATAATTTCTTTACCGGTTCAAAATTAAACATAGTACATCTTCTTTCAAACCCATATTTCGAGTTGGTTAGACACGATGTTACTATGCCTTATTATGCTGAAGTTGATGAAATTTATAATTTGGCTTGTCCTGCTTCACCTATTCATTACCAGTACAATTCCATCAAAACCATTAAAACTTCGGTAATGGGTGCAATAAACATGCTGGGATTGGCAAAAAGGACGAAATCTAAAATACTTCAGGCATCTACCAGTGAGGTATATGGCGATCCGGAAATTCATCCCCAAACCGAGGAATATTGGGGCAATGTTAACCCTATTGGCGTGCGTTCCTGTTATGACGAAGGCAAAAGATGTGCTGAATCTCTTTTTATGAATTACTTTCATCAAAATAAAGTAAAAATTAAAATTTGCAGAATTTTTAATACTTATGGTCCCAGGATGCTTCCAAATGATGGGAGAGTAGTGTCAAATTTTATTGTACAGGCTTTAAAAAATGAACCCATAACTGTATTTGGTGACGGACTTCAGACCAGGAGCTTTCAATATGTCGATGACTTAATTGAAGGAATAATAAGAATGATGAATACCGGGGATGAAATGATTGGTCCTGTTAATATTGGAAATCCAAAAGAATTCACGATTTTAGAACTTGCCGATAAAGTAATAAAGCTAACACATTCAAAATCAAAAATTGTTTTTAACCCCTTGCCGCAAGATGATCCGATGCAAAGAAAACCAGACATAAGTTTTGCCAAGAAAGAACTCGGAGGATGGGAGCCAAAAATAAATCTGGATGAGGGATTAAAGATAACTACAGAATATTTTAAAAAAACGTTACATATTTAGAAGGAGTTTAAACAATCCAAAAATAATTAGTGTTTCAGCTATAGAACATTAAAAAAATCAAATCAATTATAAATTATGAAAGGTATTATTCTTGCAGGTGGAAGCGGAACCAGACTCTATCCAATAACTAAAAGCATTTCCAAACAAATCATACCAGTATATGATAAACCTATGATATATTATCCCTTATCGGTTTTGATGCTTGCAGGTATAAAAGAAATTCTAATTATTTCAACTCCCAAAGATTTAAAATTATATGAAGATTTGCTTGGCAATGGAAATCAAATTGGCATTCAGATACAATATGCAATTCAACCATCGCCTGATGGGCTGGCCCAGGCATTTATTATTGGGGATAAGTTTATCAAGAATGACAAAGTCTGCCTAGTTCTAGGTGACAATATTTTTTACGGACACGGACTAAGCAATATCTTAACTGAAGCTTCCAATCTTAGCGAAGGCGCAATTGTTTTTGGATACTATGTGAATGATCCCCAACGTTATGGGGTTGTAGATTTTGATGATAATGGTAAGGTAAAAAGCCTTGAAGAAAAGCCCGCGAATCCTAAATCAAATTATGCTGTTACGGGTTTATACTTTTACGGCAATGACGTTGTTGAAAAAGCCAAAGGGCTGAAGCCCTCGGCAAGAGGAGAACTTGAAATTACCGATTTAAATTGTCTTTATTTGATCGAAAACAGGTTAAAAGTTAAATTACTTGGAAGAGGAATGGCCTGGCTCGATACTGGTACACACGAAAGCTTGTTACAGGCATCTAATTATATATACACCATTGAACAAAGACAAGGGCTTAAGGTAGCATGCTTAGAAGAGATTGCCTATAAAATGGGCTACATAAACAGGTCACAATTATTAAAATTAGCAGATGAACTCAACAAAAATCAGTATGGCGAATACCTTGTAAATCTGGCTAACGAAAAATTATATACTTTTGATAAACTTTAATAGCTGTAATTGCAATGAATGTTATACCTACTCCAATATCTGATCTTTTTGTAATTGAGCCCCGTATATTCAAAGATGACAGGGGCTATTTTTTCGAACATTATAATGAAGAAAAATTTAAAAATGCTGGTTTAAATTACAGATTTGTGCAAGACAACCAATCAAAATCATCATTTGGAGTAATCAGGGGATTACATTACCAATTGGCGCCATTTGCACAAACTAAACTCTTGCGGGTTATCGAGGGTAAAATATTTGATGTAGCTGTTGATCTCAGGAAAAACAGCCCTACTTTTGGCAACTGGTATGGTATCGAGCTAACAGACGATAACTTTTTACAATTGCTCATTCCGAAAGGTTTTGCACATGGGTTTTCAGTATTGAGCAAAATTGCTATTGTGCATTATAAATGTGATTATACATATAGCCCTTCTGCTGAAAAAGGAATTTTATACTGTGATAAATCTTTAAATGTAGATTGGCATGTTGATCCAAAAGACGCTATTGTTTCTCCAAAAGATAAGATTTTACCAGATTTCGATAAAGCAGAAATGAATTTTCTCTAGTAGTGAAAAAATTGATAAAAAAGGATTTAAAAACAAGAATTACTGATTTTTGATTTATGAAATTTACAAATGCTATCTTCTATCTCCTAATACCTAATGTCTAGGACCTATAACTATAAACCTTCTAACATCTAATAACTGCAATGAAAAACATTTTAGTTACCGGTTCAAATGGACAATTGGGAAATGAATTAAGAATTCTTGCGACGTTATTGCCCAAAGAAAATTTTTTATTTCACGATATTGAGACCCTGGACATAACCAACTTTGAAGCGCTTGATAAATTCTTTAAAATAAATGAGCCTTCAGTGATTGTCAATTGCGCCGCATATACAGCTGTTGACAAAGCGGAATCTGAAGTTGAAAAAGCATTTTTAATTAATGATATTGCTGTCGAAAACATTGCTAAAATTGCTTCAAAATTTTCGTGCAAAATAATCCATATTTCTACGGACTATGTATTTGATGGTTCAGGGAATAAGCCATATGAAGAGGGTGATTCAACAAATCCAATATCAATTTATGGCAAAAGTAAACTAGCAGGTGAACAGCATGTAATTATGTTGCCTAACGCAATGATTATCAGAACAGCATGGTTATACAGCACCTTTGGAAATAATTTTGTAAAAACTATGATTCGGTTGGGTAAAGAGAAAAATGAAATTAAAGTTGTTTATGATCAATTTGGATCACCCACTTATGCAGCTGATTTGGCTCAAGTCATAATTGAAATTTTGAAACTAAACAACACAGGTTATTTTAAACCAGGTATTTATCACTTTTCAAATGAAGGTGCATGCAGCTGGTTCGATTTGGCATCCGAAATAATATTTGAATGTGAGTTAAATTGCAGTATTGTTCCGATAGAAACACATGACTATCCAACACCTGCAAAAAGACCAGCATTTAGTGTTTTTAATAAAGCGAAAATTAAAAAAACTTTTAATATTTCCATACCATGGTGGAAAGATAGTCTTAAGATTTGTTTGGAGAAAATAATTCAGAAGTCAGAAATCTGAATTATTTATAAACTTTTTCAATATAAATACAATTAACTTGAATAATTTTAATTTTGCCCCGATTTAATATTGCAACTATGAAAAATACAGATATTGTTGAATTTGCAAAAAAGAGATCTGAAGAATGGCTTTCTGCAAAATATGATACAAACACCAAGACTGAGGTTGAAAGACTTATAAAGCATGATGAAAATACGCTTGTAGATGCTTTCTATCGCGATTTGGAATTTGGTACAGGAGGGTTAAGGGGAATCATGGGCGTAGGTACAAATAGAATGAATATTTATACAGTGGGAAAAGCAACTCAGGGATTGGCAAACTATTTAAAAAAGAATTTTCCATCATTAAAGCCAATAAAAGTCGCAATAGCTCATGATTGCAGAAACAATAGCAGGCTGTTTGCAGAAACTACAGCTAAAATATTTGCTGCTAACGGAATTAAAGTTTATTTATTTGAGAGCCTCAGACCAACCCCTGAATTATCATTTTCTATCCGACATTTTAATTGCCAGAGTGGCGTAGTTATTACAGCTTCTCATAACCCAAAAGAATACAATGGCTACAAGGCTTATTGGGATGATGGAGGGCAGGTAGTGCCGCCGCATGATAAAAACATTATTGATGAAGTTGAAAATATCAAGAACATTGAAGATGTTAAAACATCAGGGAATGAAAATTTAATAGAATCCATAGGTGCTGAAATTGATGAAATATATATTGACAGAATAAAGGGATTATCGCTTTCCCCTGATTTTGTTTCCAGGCAAAAAAATATGAAAATAGTTTATACTCCAATTCATGGGACAGGAGTAAAGTTAGTGCCTATGGCTTTAAAGAAATTCGGATTTAAAAACATTATAAATGTTCCTGAGCAAGATATTTCAGACGGCAATTTCCCTACTGTTAAATCCCCAAATCCTGAAGAGCCTGCTGCCTTATCTATGGCAATAGAAAAAGCCAAATCTGTTGGCGCAGAATTGGTAATGGCAACAGATCCGGATGCTGACAGGGTAGGTATCGCGATTAAAGATAGCAATGGCAATTTTATTCTATTAAATGGCAACCAAACAGGTTCAATATTGATATATTATTTAATCCGGCGATGGAGCGAAAATGGCAATTTGAAAGGCAAAGAGTATATAGTTAAAACTATTGTAACAACAGAGCTGATTGCAGAAATAGCTGCAAAATTTAATGTTGAAATTTTTGATGTATTAACCGGTTTCAAATATATTGCTGAAATTATAAAGAAAAATGAAGGCAAAAAACTTTTCATTGGCGGGGGAGAGGAAAGTTACGGTTATCTGGCCGGTGAATTTGTTCGTGATAAAGATGCAGTTATAGCTTGCTCATTGATTGCCGAAGCGGCTGCATGGGCCAAAGATAAAGGCAAATCTCTCTACGAATTATTGCTTGATCTTTACATGGAATTTGGATTTTATAAAGAATCATTAATAAATATATCAAAGAAAGGCAAGGAAGGCCAGGATGAGATACAAAAAATGATGGAAAATTTCAGAAGTAATACTCCTAAATCATTAGGCGGTTCAAAAGTTGTTAAAGTTTACGATTATCAGGTGCGAAAATCAATTGATATTCAAGCAGGTAAGACAAAAGAGCTGGAATTGCCTAAATCAAATGCACTTCAATTTGTTACTTATGAAGGAACAAAAATTACTGTCCGTCCCAGTGGCACGGAGCCAAAAATTAAATTTTATTTTGGTGTCAAGCAAACTCTCAAAGATCGCACCCAGTTTGAAAAAGTAAATACTGAAACCGAACAGAAAATAAAAAGGATTGCTAAAGAATTGGGACTGGATTAAAATGAACACATCATCAGAAAATTTTAAATATGATAAATAATAAAATTGTCACAGTTGTACTTCCGGCATATAATGCAGGAAAAACTTTAGAATCTACCTATAATGAAATACCATTTGATATAGTTGATAAAGTAATTTTGGTAGATGATTGTAGTAGTGACAATACTATTGAAGTAGCTAAAAATCTTAAAATCGAGTTTGTACTTAAGCATAACGTAAATAAAGGTTACGGGGGAAATCAAAAAACCTGTTATAGAAAAGCATTGGAAGTTAATAGTGATATCATTATCATGCTTCACCCGGATTACCAATATACACCCAAACTGATCCATTCAATGGCCTACCTAATTGCAGACGATGTGTATGATGTTGTGCTGGGCTCCAGGATTCTTGGTAGAGGAGCACTACGAGGAGGTATGCCATTGTATAAATATGTTTTTAACAGATTGTTGACTTTGACTCAAAACCTTTTGATGAATCAAAAACTTTCTGAATATCATACTGGGTATCGTGCTTTTTCCAGAAAGGTGCTGGATGCTATAGATATTGAAAAAAACAGTGATGATTTTGTATTTGATAACCAGATGCTGGCCCAAATTTTTTATGCAGGTTTTGATATTGCTGAAATTACCTGCCCTACTAAATATTTTGACGATGCTTCATCTATTAATTTTAGAAGAAGCCTCAAATACGGATTAGGTGTAATGGGTACTTCATTAAGATATTTGTTTTCAAAAATGGGAATCTACAAATCACGTATTTTCAAAGATTAAGTCTCCAAATAAAGTCGATTAAAATCAAATTGAACGAAACTTGACAGGTTTATATAAATATTGACAATTGATTTATTTCGATTTATCAGGAGCCGCAGGTATAGGTGGCAAAGGTTTATAATTTTTTAGCTGTTCTTTTGCAACTTCAATTGCTTTGTTAAGTTGATCGTCAATACCGAGATATTCTTTTGAAGGATCATTGTCAATAAAAATATCAGGTTCAACACCTATCCCTTCAACAATCCATGCACTGCTATCGGAAGAATATGAAGCGAATTCGGGCTTACGCAATTCGGAACCATCCATAAATGGAAGTGTGCCACTTATCCCAACTACACCTCCCCAGGTACGGTGACCTATTATAGTCCCCATTTTATGCTTTTTAAAAGCGTACGCAAACAGATCTCCATCTGATGCCGAGTATTGATCAATTAGCAAAACTTTTGCCCCCAGCATCATTTCTGAAGGTACCGAGCTTGGTACATCGCTGTTTCGGAACATTTTAGAACGGGTTAGTTCACGCTTAAGTCGTTCTATTATCATAGGAGAAACATTTCCACCACCATTTCCCCTTTCATCAATAATCAAAGCTTTTTTATCAAGCTGTGGATAAAAATATTTTGCAAACTCATTCAATCCTTCTGAAGACATATCCGGAATATGAATATATCCTACCTGGTTATTAGTTGCTTCATTTACTTCTTTAATATTGTTCTGGACCCAGTTATAATAGTATAAATTTGTTTCACTTGAAATTGGAATTACCAAAACTTTTCTACTTCCTTTTTCTGCAGGTTCATTGTTTACAGTAATAAGTATTTCTTTATCGGATTTATATAATAGCAACTGGTAAATATCATCAACTTCTTTCACGGATTTGCCATCTAAAGCTAGAATATAATCTCCTTCTTTAATATCAACACCAACTTCCTTTAATGGCGATCGGAGCTCTTTGTTCCAATTGGCACCTTCAAGAATTTTATCAATTCTAAAATAACCGGATTTATCTTTACTTAACTTCGCGCCAAGCAATCCAATTGCTATTTTGTCAGCCCTGGGCTTTTCGCCACTATTTACATAGGTATGACCAATATTTAGTTCACCAATCATTTCACCAATAATATATGTCAAATCGTCGCGATGCCTTACATAAGAAACTAAAGGTGCATATTTTTCATGTATCGCTTTCCAGTGAACTCCATTCATATTGGAAACATAAAAGAAATCGCGCATTTGCCTCCAACTCTCATCAAAAATTTGTTTCCATTCCAGTTTATAATCGACCCAAACTTTCATATTACTTAAATCTGCAACATCTTTTAAAATAATTTTACCTGTAGGAAGATCCGTTACGCCCCATCTATCAACATCTTTTACCAGCATTTTTTTTCCATTGGATGAAATACTTACCTGCATGCCTCTGCCAAGTTCTGTCTCTTCCTGTTTTTTCAGATCATACATTTTGGCAATTATTCCTTCCCCCTGGGGATGCTCATGATAATAAACAACATTATTAATACAAAATGGATCAAAATATGTTGAAGGTTTTACCGGCAAGGAAATTATTCTGTTTTCAATGTTGTCAAAATCAATTTCGATATTTGATAAAGGCGTTGTTTTTATCTTGGTTACGGATTTATCATTTGATTTTTCATTCTTTTTCTCAGCTAATTCTTTATTTACCGATTGAGAAATTGAATCGACCTCCTTATTTTCCGGAGCGAATGGAGAAGGGCTGTCCTTTTTTAAGGTTACAAGGTATATTCGCATCATGTTTATATAGGCATGGTTCCATTCAGTTGAGCTGTAGATGGGATTAAAATCCCTTGAAGATATAAACACGATATATTTTCCATCAAATGAAAAAACCGGATCAACTGAATCGAACCAGGGACTTGTAATATTTGATATTTCTCCATTTTGAATATTATATACAGAAATTACAGAAAACTTATTTTCACTTAGCTGATCAAAAACAATCCATCGATTATCCGGTGACCAGTGAAAATGTTCAATAATATCAAATTTACTACGAGTGACCTGTTTAACTTCTTTGGTCTTTATATCTATATATTGAAGTCGCATAATCCTGTCGGACCATAATATTTTTTTGCTGTCCGGGGACCACTCCAGGGAAAACTTATATGTGTCAGCATCAAAAGTCAATTGAACCGGCGCTTCAGAGCCATCCTGCTTCAGTATATATATTTCATTTTCACCTGAAGCATCTGAAATATAAGCAATATATTGGCCATCAGGAGACCAGTTCACTTCGCGTTCATGTGCACCAGGCGTATTCGTCAGGTTTCGTGTTATACCTTTACCTACAGGTACCGTATAAATATCACCCCTTGCTCCAAACACAAAACGTTCTCCATTAGGTGAAATATCTGCAGTCCGAATATACCTTGACGCATCCTTGAATTCAGGCCTCGCCCATAATGCATCATCTTCCACTGATATAGTGATTTTGTAGTATTTCTTGGATTTTGTATCAAATTTATAGATGAATCCGCCATTTTCGAATACTATCTTATCGCCTCCTGCAGAAGGAAATTTTATATCATAGACAGTAAAGTCCGTGACCTTTTTTGTTTCTTTAGTATCAATATTGTAAACGAATAAGTTCATAATACGGTCCCTGTCAGATAAGAAATATACTTCTCGTCCAATCCACATGGGAATAATATCCTGATGTTCGTTGTTTGTTATATTCTCGATCTTCTTAGTCTCAAAATCATAAATCCAGATATCATCTGCCATTCCACCTTTATAATATTTCCATGTTCTAAATTCACGGAATACTTTATTAAAAGCCAATTTTTTTCCATCAGGGGAATATGAACAAAAGCCTGCAACTGAAAGAGGCAATTCTATTGATAATCCTCCGTTCACCGGCACATTGAAAAGCATACCTTTAAAATCATTGAAACTTTGTTTTCGGGAACGATAGGTAATATTTCTGCCATCTGGTGTCCAGGCCATGACGATATTATTGGGTCCCATTCGATCACTCACATCATCCCTGGAAAGCAGGGCAGTATAGGTCAGTCGCTTGGGCATACCTCCTTTGCTTGGCATAAGGTAAACTTCTGTATTGCCATCATATTGACCGGTAAAAGCCAAATATTTGCCATCCGGCGAAAATCGGGGAAACATTTCATAGCCCTTATGACTGGTGAGTTTACGGGCTACGCCACCGCAAGAATCAACGGTATAGATATCACCACCATAGCTAAAAGCTATTTTATCACCATTAATTGCAGGAAAACGCAATAAACGGGCTTCATCGATTGACAGAGCGTTTAAACAGATCAGTATAAAACAGAATGTGCAAATATTTCGCATCATAAACAATCAGTTTTTAAATATCAAAAATACAATTAAAGGGTAGTGCTTTCAATAGTTTTGTATATTTATTTAAAGAACGAAGTTAATTTTCAGAATGCGTTGTTTTATTTATGTCTTCCCAATGCATTTTAAATAAAATGGCAGGAGAAGTTTTTCCTTCAATTTTTACTAATTCGAAAAATGAAGGGTATTTCTGGTCAATAAAAAATGTATACCTTTTCACAGTATTAATTATTAGTTCAGTATTATTTGAACTTACCCCGGATTTAATTTTTGCATCCAAAATATAAGTTAGTTTTTCGGATTGCAGGATATTTAATAATTTGTCAGGATAGACAACAATACTTTTGTCCTTTTTAGCAAGAATACTTAGAGTATCATAACTAAAAGTATGTAACAATTTAAATTTTGAAACTTTTGAAATGAGATTTTCTTTATTTTCAGTATTTAACACTATGACCCCAATCCTGATTTTACTTTTCATAAGAATGGCCCATATATTATTTCTAAAAATAAGTTGATCTTCTTTTGAAAGTTTAATCCTGATTTGATCAAGACTAAATGCCAATATTGAGGGTTTTGCTTTTGCAGCTAATAAAAAAGAATCGACATTTATTTCAGGAAATTGATAGATACCAATATATTCTGGTCCCTTTCCATAAATGAAGCTCATGTTAGGTTTTCTGCAACCGACAGTAATACCTCTTGGAAGATTCGAACCGCACCATTCACTTAGTTTTAAATAGTTTCTCCAATCCTCAGTAAAGCCATAATATTTATCACCACTTAAATTTTTTGCAAGTACAGGAAGGTTCTCTTTTATTTTAATAAATGTGTTTACCAAAACCAAAACAATTATTAGTAAACCTGTTGCAATTGGCAATAATTTTAAAATAGAATTCTTAGTGTATTTAATTGCCTCATGAAGGCCATATAAAAGAAAAACAAGAATTAATGGGAAGTAAATAAGTATAAGCCTGTCCTGGTTCCAAAAAACCTGTAAACTTATAAATGTTGCACATAACGCAATAATCAGGTATATACCTATAAAAGAAAAAAATTGATTATTTTTAATATATTTCCTTAGACAAATAAGGAATAACATAGTTAATGAAACAGTAATTATAACACCGAATAATAAATTTGGATCTGTCTTTATGCCTATAAATGAGAGCAAATGATTTGAAATATATTGATTGGCATTTTCGAAAAAACGGTTTATGTATCCGAGCAAATCTTCTTTACCGAGAGAAGGGTTGTAAGGGTTTTTTAGAACTAACAGATCAAACTGGTTCTCAGTACCTAATTTTGTTGTTTTCCATATAGCATTTTTATAAATTAAAAATAAAAGTTGATAAATGAGATAAGGAACTAATGCAAATAAGGATGTAAGCCAATTTCTAAAAATCAGGAAAAATAATACTACCGATATAATCATTACAATACCAATGTTTCGGGTTATAGCCATTAGAAACATAAATAAACCTAAAACGAGCCACTCTTTCCATAATTTGATTAATGTGTCATTTTGTTGAAGTCTTTCAATTATTTTAAAAACGAAAAAAATACAAATTATTTGCAATGTAAAATAGATAGCTTCGCTGTAAGTAAGACTTGCATAAATAAGAATATTGGCGTTTACTGCTATTATTGCTAAAGTTAAAAGCAAAATATAAGAAGGAATTTTATCTTGAAAAGTTTTGTAGAACCAGTAAAAATGAAATGAGATTAGAACAAGAGAAAGTAGTTTAAGAATAAATATTTTTAGCCCAAATATCCATAAAAAAAAACCTAAAAAAACCTGGTAAAAAGAACCGTGCCAGGATGGAAAAGCTTCACCTCTCATGAATTTCCATGCACCAGAAATATATTCTGAATCATCTGCACCATCAGTTATTTTTAAATTGAAAAGTAAAAATGCGAAAAGTATGCTTAGTAAAAATAAAGAATAAAATATTGTTTTCTTCTTATTTTCAAAAAACAAAATAATTTTCTCTGACATAGTTCAATTTTAATGGGGTAATTAAAATATTTTATTTGGGATATTGAAAAGCTAAAATTATGAATTATCAATTAGGTTTATGTGAATTTACTGGTTTTTTCCTCTTAATCAATTAATACTAAGCTGAAATTTTGTACTTATTAGAAAATTCTCAATAACTGAGAAGGGAATTAGAAATGAAATTATTTCAGAATGCCATTCGCTTAAAATAATAATAATCAATCTTTAAATCAGAATAAATAATTTCCATAATTAAAGGCACAATTAGAGATAAATCAAGATTAGGCTTAAACTAATTTTTCAACAATTGCCTTACCATATTCAACACATGACTGTATTGCATTTTCATCCGGGTTCCAGTTTGCCTTGATGCCTTCAGCAATCAATTCAAAACCTGCATTTTTTAAAGATTCATCAATTATTGAAATACACTCCGCGTGCCATCCATAACAACCGAATGATGCAGCTTTCTTATTTTTAAAGTTTAACCCTTTAATAACCTCAAAAATACCTGCAATTGAAGATAAGACACCTTTATTAATTGTTGGGGAACCAACCAATATGGCCTTTGATTTAAATACCTCAGTAACAATTTCGTTTTTGTCGGTGTTTGATGCATTATAAAGCTTTACATTAACCTTATTATCTGATTGTCTGATACCTTTTGCTATATTCTCTGCCATCGTTCGTGTTCCGTTCCACATGGTGTCATAAATAATTGTAATCTGATTTTCCTGGTAATTTAAAGCCCATTCAGAATATTTTTGAACAATTTGCTTAGGATTGTCACGCCATACCACACCATGGCTGGTACAAATTATGTCTAACGGTAGGTTCAATGCAACAAACTCCTTGATTTTTTTATCAACCAAACTGCTAAACGGAGTTAATATATTGGCATAGTATTTTATAGCTTCTTCAAACAATTCATTTTGATCTACCAAATCATTAAAAAGATATTCTGAACAATAATGCTGACCAAATGCATCATTGCTAAACAAAATATTATCACCGGTAAGATAGCAGAACATTGTATCGGGCCAGTGGAGCATCGGGGCCTGAATAAAAATTAACTCTTTTTTGCCCAGTTTTAATTTTTCTCCTGTTTTTACTGGTTTGAAATTCCAATCCTTATGAAAATGTCCTGTTAAGGATTTAATACCTTGTTCTGTGCAATAAACCGGCGTGTCCGGGATTATTTCCAGTAAATCAGGAAGAGCACCGCTATGATCAATTTCAGCATGGTTAGCAATAATAAAATCAATTTTTGTCAAATCAAGTTCTTTGGAGAGATTGCTTATAAATTCCTTTGCAAATGGTTTCCAGACGGTATCTATGAGTACTGTTTTATCTTCAATAACCAGGTAAGAATTGTATGTAGAACCTCTGTTGGTAGAATATTCATTTCCATGAAATTTTCTTAGTTCCCAATCGGTTTTGCCAACCCACCAAACGTTGTTCTTAACATTGATTTTCATAGTCTCAATAATTTTAGTTTAAGCAATTAATTTAGCAAAAATAATATTATATACGAATAACATTATTTTAGGTGTGTATTTAGTTTTTTAAGATTATGTTTTAAAATTAGTTTTTTGTCTGGATTCATTTATCCAGGCCTTATTAAATATTGTTAATAACAAGTTTTAAAATTCAAATTGTTATTAGCTTGCATAACATCTTTAGCATATTATGAACTTGTTCAGGTAATCCAATGAATAGTTTTATAATATATTTCCGATAATTTATTGCGATCTAACTATATTTGACGATGATAACAAGCTAATTATTAATTACATAAACATATTTTGGCTTTTATACTATTGCTTTCTATCTATCCGTTTCATACTTTTGATCTCTTTTGCTTTTGACATTGTCCAAGTAGTAAACTAATGCTTATTGCTTATGAAACGTTTATTTACTTCTTTTTTCCTGGTATGTTTGTTCAATTTTATACATGCTGACATAATTCCAATTGGTCAAAAAACAATTGGGTACTGTGTAAAGATACAGAATGCAGACAGTTTTCCTGATGTATCAATTATTCTAGTTGTAAAGCCTATCAGCAATACTAATTATGAGCACAAAGAAATTAAGTCCTCGGATTGCCTGAACATGGGCTATAAATTTAACAATAGTAGTATCTACTCTATTAATAAAACGTATTTAAATAAAAAAGGGATTGATGACATTGATTATTTTAATGATAAAAATGCGTTATTAACTAACATTTCGGTACCTGCACTTACATTTCAGATTGTTCAGGAAGATTCTCCTGTTAAAAGTATTTCGGAATTTTACAGAGTTTTGGGATTTAATGACACTTCAACGATAATTTATTTATGTAAAAGAATTTCTTTGTATAATGACGATCATCGGGATTCTGTTCTTTTTTCTATACCTGCTGGATACGATGATTTAAAAAATAATATTGTGATAAGTACAACTAATGTAAAAGCTATTGAGAAATCTTCCAAATTGTTAATTTATCCTTCACCATCACAAGAATACTTAAACTTAAATATGAATGACAACAATCAAGGGAAAGTTTCTGTAGAGTTGTCTGATATAGAAGGTCGCAAAATATCAATCTATAATTTTATTAAAAATCAGGTAGAACTTAAGATCACTATGGACATCAGGAGCCTCCGAAGCGGAATATATAACTTAAGATATTCTGTTGGTAATTATATTGAAAACAGACTTTTCCTGAAAAAATAGTCATGGAAAGCTACGAATCACAGTTTCTTATTTCGTTATGCTTAACTATTGCTATCGAACTCATAATTCTTTTTTTCCTTCTTAAAATATTTTTTAAAAACTCGAAAATTTTAAACAAGGAAATTATATTTGCTGGAATATTAGCTTCTTTTACTACTTTACCTTATCTATGGTTTATTTTCCCTTATTTCATACATAATAGAACTTTCTTTATTTTGATTGGTGAAATTTCTGTTGTGCTGGTTGAATCAGTTATTTACTATTTTATACTTAAATTGAAGTATTATAATTGTTTCATTCTTTCATTTATTTGCAACCTTATTTCATTTTTGGCTGGCTTACTTATCAGGGTTTAGCTTGCTAATTATTTTGTCAGTATCAGAAAATGCTGCTTTTCCTGAAATATAATTTCAGACCTATAAACACAATTATTGAAGATAACAGAGTCAACAAAACAATTATTACTGGTTGGGAAATAATTTCCTTATAATGAAAAAATGTTGGATAAGCTCCGGCGATAAGTGCAAATGTTGTAAGTCCAAATGAAAGACCTGGTCTTCCCGGAAGCAAGTTTGATATTGCTACAAGGGTTATTGGCATTGTAAAATTAAAAAGAAATATTCCCGCGATTCCGAAAACAGGAATACTTGAACCAAAAAACAAAAGTGGGGCAGCAATAAGTAAACTACCGCTAGCTATTTTTGACCATCCAAATTTATCAGCAAATAATCCTCCAAAAGCTTTTCCAGATGCTATAGACAATGCAAATAAAATCATCAGAAGGATATTCGATTTCCAGGGAAAATTTATGGCCAAACCAACCATTGAACGTATGATTATGGAAATGAAAAAGATCATAATTATCAATATTACAAAGTCAAACATCTTAATTCGTGTTTTATGATAATCGATTTCAGGAATTTTTACAATTATGAAAGACACGCAAACTATTAACAATAATGCAATAAAGGGATAGGGATTGAATATTTTAAAACGGGCTAATATTATACCTAACGTAAGTCCAATTCCACCAGGCGCAACAAATATTCCCGGCATCGTGGCTTTTTTAGGAGACAGATTCAAAGCTATAGTACCTCCTCCGATGTGAAACAATGCGTTACCTGTACCTGCCAAAACAATAGCAGCTAAAGAAAATTTTGCAGAAATAATAGAAAGTATTAATAATAAACAACCAACCAATGCTGTGAATGCAGGTTTTTTAATTAAATCATTTACGCATCCAAAAGGCAATTGCAAACCAAATGCTAATAAGTTGTAAAGTAAAATATAAAAGAAAAGTGAACTTCCTGTATTTATGGCAAACAATACGAGAACGGAGCTGCAAGCATCCACTAATGCATGTGCGCCACTATAAATCGAAAGATTTAAGAAGTTATTTTTTTGAATCATTTACTACAGAGTATGTTTAACTTTTTAAAAAGCAACAGATATTTTCGGGACGTACTGAATTTTTGACATTTCAATATATCCTTTATATTCTTAATCACTAGTGATGCGTTAACTTTTTAATTTATCTTGTAAAAATTTGATATTAAATACTATATAAGCGTTCTTTG
>Ga0265316_10002328_pt1 | contig 19861 bp, 12 predicted proteins | sample 4522metaG_FD_202092 | JGI IMG/M metagenome (GOLD analysis project Ga0265316, IMG submission 202092) | Rhizosphere microbial communities from Carex aquatilis grown in University of Washington, Seatle, WA, United States - 4-5-22 metaG | ecosystem: Host-associated > Plants > Roots > Rhizosphere >... | reverse complement strand
TTAAGAACAATGCGCAACGCCATAAAAAATCCCAAGGAAAATACCGCACACAAGCTCACATAGTGCTTGGTATCAATGCCGGTCGCAGCCCGCCAGGCAGACCATAAAACCAAAAGCCCCATCATCAACGGCAAGTGGCGATACTGCTCGATATTCATCAAAAATAAAGCCGCAATGATCATCGCCGAGGCAACCAACACGGCCCCACAAACCACTTTTTTACGCTGAACAAAAAATTTCACTGCCCAGGCCAACAAGGCAATAGACAAAAAAACTAATGCCGCCGTCGATACCGCCATCGCCACATTAAATGCTACTTGATCTAACCCTGTAGAACGCAAAGCATAACCGGCATCAACCATATAATCTCGCCGGCTGAATTGAAGCAGAATGCTTTCACCGAACCCTGCCCACCCATTTACGGCTGCCAAAAAAATAGCATACAGCGCTATGCCGGCGGCAATCGGCACCAACAAGAACCCCAGGGCCTGCCGACGGCTGGGAAAAAAACTATTAACCGCGCAAATCAAGTATGGCGGTAAAAACCCTATATATACCAGTGAGCCCATGATCGGCCGGGATAAAAAGACCAGTATCATAAATATGGCCCAAAAATAAAGATACGCCGTTCTACGCTTATCAATAAATTTTAAAAAGCAATATAGTGCTGCCAAAGAAAAGAAAACAAAAAATATCGATGCAAAACTATACGGCAAAATAAAATTAAAAATTGTCTGGTAATAATATTGGCCAAAAACAAAAACAACAAAAAAGATAGACACGACCATAACCGCGATAAAACGAGCAGCAAAGAGACGGAGAATGCGGTATATAAGCGTACCACAGCCGACGGCCAAGGCGGCACCACAAAAAATAAAAACATTTAAATGGTAACCAAAAGCCAGGCATAACGCAGCAAGGGTATAGGGCGGCAAAAACCCATATTCATAAAAAAGGTCGCGATAAACGACCTTACCGCTCAAGATTCCGTCGACTATCCAGGGGTCACGAAAAGTATCGGTAAAAAGGTTACCCCACTTAAGCCAGGAAAGATGAAATAAAAAAATAAATAAACCACCCATAAAAATATAAGCAAAATATTTAAAAAACCGTTCACGAATTAAAATATCGAGTTTGGACATAATTAAATTAACCGCTCTTCCTCTTAAGTATGGCCATACCACCGGACATCCCTCCATGATATGGGTAATCGCCAAAAATCTTCTCTATCTGATAATTATTTTTTATCCATACATTCAATTTAAAACCATAATCTACCCCTAAATGATCCGACCCCTTCGAAGAAAGCACCACGATATAATCCGGCCTCTTAGCCGCAAATTCACCAGCTATCTTTTCTTCTTCTACGCAAAAGTTAAAAAAAGCACGGCAAGGAGAACAGCAATGCAAAGGGTTACGCCGTTGGGAAAAAAAGTTGATCCCGCTTATCTCCGGCACTGCCGTGACCGTCGCATTTTTATCCGTATGCTCGCGTAAATACTCCGTAACCGCCTTAAAAGCCTCCTCTGCCCGGCCATCGGCGACGATGATGCCGCCACGCGCAACCGCCACCGGCATGGTACGCTTTTGCAATAGAGCCCAGGAAACCACCGGATAAAAGCTATTGATAAAAATAAAAAACGCGATAAGAAAAAAATGAAATAACCCCACCGAAAAATTTTTTATCTTGCGGCATAAAAAATCACTGAATATCCTGAAAAAAAATATATAACATCCTATCAGAGATGCCGCCAAAAAACAAAATCCGCAACCGGCGGGGTCAGCATCAAGCATAATACGGAAAACCATAAAAAAACTTACTGAAAACAAAGCGCAAAGCGCAGCATCTCGCACATTACCGGCAAGAGAGAGAGTGCGATACGCATACCAAAGAGCAAGGGCTACCGACACTATCGGCAAATAGCGGTATTGATCCATATTCATCAAAAAAATCATCCCAATAATAAAGGCTGCAGCAAAGCAAACAAGGCCAAGAGCAACCGAATTTCGTTCGGTGAAAAACCTTACCGCAAAAACTAATAAAGTTACGCAAACCATAACCACAACAAAAATTGCAACCGCGACCAAAAAATTAAGCCCGGCGTGATTTAACCCCATCGATTGCGCCACATAGCCGGCATTCTTATCCACCGATCTAACCGCTATCCGGGTAAGAATACTTTCGTTAAACCCTCCCCAGGCGCGGTTAATCCATAGAAACGCCACATAAAAAACAGCACTGATCAAAACTGGGGCGACTATCACCGGCACAATCTTAAGCCGGGAACGAAAAAACCCTTTATACGCGATGATCGCCAAAGGCAATAAAAATCCCAGATAAACAAAAGTTCCGATTATCGGGCGCGAGAGAAATACCAGCACCGTCGCCGCCACCCACCCATAGGCATAAACCACTTTGCCTTTTAAGATAAATTTCATCAGACAAAACAACGCCGTCAACGAAAAGAAGACAAGGAAGAGCGATGCAAAACTGTAAGGCAAAATAAAATTAAAAATCGCCTGGGGGTAATAATATTGACCAAAAGCAAAGACAACAAAAAAAACCGTAACGACTAATGTCGCCGCATAACGCGGAACAAACAAACGAACTATCCTATAAATAAACAGGCCGCAACCCGCCGCCAAGGCCGCACCACAGAAAATAAAAATATTCAAATAATAACCGAACACCCGGCACAATCCGGCCAGAAAATAAGGCGGTAAAAACCCATATTCATAAAAAAGGTCGCGGTAGACTACTTTACCACAAAGGATCTCGTCAACTATCCATGGGTCATGAAAAGTATCGACATATAAACTGCCATATTTAAGCCAGGTAGCCTTAAGAAGAAAAATAAATAAACTGCCCATAAAAACATAGGCAGAATATTTTAAAAACCGTTCACGCCGTAAGATGTTTTGTGTGCTAAGCCTCACTTATCGCCTGCCTTGCCGGCTACTACCGGATAATTAATTACCTCAAAAACCGCTGCATTGGACAAAAGATAAACTGGTTTAATACTTTCCTTATGCGCCATGATCGCCGGCACAAGAAAATCTAAAGTTTCCGACGAAATACTATCGACTACAATATACCTTACATGGTTATCGATAATCGTACGCCAGATTTTATCAACATCACGCGAATAAGGGTAAACAATCGCCTGATGGCCGGAATAAAAATAGCTTAAAGCATCTTTACGCGAAAGCACGATTGCCCCTGGTTTACCATTTTGCGCGATCCATTGGTTAGCACGGATAAAGTCTTTGCCATTGGGCCCTAAGCTCTGGTGCCATGGCTCCATGTTGCGCAAAGAAAAGGTAAAAGCAAAAAGAATCATCAAAATATAAGACCATAAAAAAATGTTGTAGCCTCTGCTTGGTAAATTTTTTTTCAGGCTATATAAACCATGAGCAATAAAAAAACACAAAAACGGCACAAGCGGCAGAGAAAACCGCATAGTTTCCAATGTGTTCCCATACCCGTAACCGAAGGGCCACACCGCAATTAATAAAAAATAGATCAAAAAGTAAATAAAAAACAGCCAGCCTCTGCCAAAACGGACGACCGCCACAATACCAAAAATTGCCGCGATCGCCGTCAATAAAAGAAAAATATCACCGGCAAGATTACCAAAAAGGTCAAATATATACCCAAAAATACCGGCTCCAAGGCTCATCGCATAATAAAGCATATTGCCACCGACTTTAAAAAGTGATTGGGGCCCGCTATCGCCGGCAAATTGATGCATATAGCGCCCTACAGAACCGGGATTAAAAAGATGACAGATCATTTGCCACAAAAGGACCGGAACCGCGACCCCTGCCAAAAGCAGCATAATTTTTTTATTTTTATTAAGAGTAGCGAAAAACACTAAAACTAAAAAAGCTGAGAGAAAAACCGTCAACCCGGCATAACGGGTAAAATAAGCCAAGTTAAAAAATATTAACGTTAAAAACGCCTCCATATTCAATGCGTGATCTTTTTCTAAATAACGGACAAACCAAAAAAATGCCTGAGCCGCAAAAAATAAAAAAACTACATCTGAAAGGATATAACGCAAAGCATACATGACAAAAGGTACCGAAACCGCCGTAAACACCATTGCCACAAAAGCCGTGGTATCATCGCTAAATTTTTTAAAAAGAATAAAAAATGTTAAAAGCGCGCCATACCCGCATAGCGCCACCATAAAATGCATAAGGAAAAAATTGCGCCCGAAAAAATATATGATCGGTGTAAGCAAAAGAGGGAAAACCGGCGGATAGTGATAAAAAAATGGCGCGCCGGGGTAATTGACGGCGTGATACCCGTTACCATGGGCCAGGCTCTCGGCGAGAATAATATATTGTGCGCTATCGCCGCCCAGGTAGGCAAGGTTACGCGGCGCATAGACCCAGATCATACCAAAAAAAACCAAAGAAAAGGCGACCCAGCGGGCCTTCCCCCATGCTTGCCGCAACCTATCAACATGCTTAGATATAGCTAGCGCACTAATAGCTTTCTCTCCCGCTTAACCGAATAAACTATCCCCATACCATCCTTACCAATAAATAACGGTGAAAAGATATAACCCGATACCAACCTATCCTGCGGCGAGGCTAAAAAATCAAAACGGCTGCCGGAAATCGTCGAATCAAATGGTATCCAAATAAAAATACCGGGTACCAGTTTATCCAGCAAATCCAAATTACTGCCTAATTCCCGGATGTTAACGGTTTGTTTTGAAAATATTGTACCGTAACGGGAAGAAAAGGCGTCTACGCTGGAGCCTAATGCCACCTGGCCCTTGATCTTATGCCCCGGCAAATAGCCATCTAAAAAAGAAAAAACATTATTTATTGATTCACTCTTGGTCCGATCCACCGCATGAGCTTTATACAAGCCTACGACCATATCGCTTCGAAAGGCTATCAACAAAATAAAACTTAAGACGCATGTTCTCAATAATTTATTTTTAATCAATGCTGCCGACAACAATACAACACCGAAAGAAGCAAAAAATAATAGTGATACAAAAAAGCGTGGGTACAAGAATAGATCCTCCGAGCATAAAGCATTCATCGCGTATAGGCCTATAGGAATAACCGCCAAAACCATCAACGCATAAACCGCCCGGCCACCATCGGCGGATTTAAACCATCTTACCGTAGCGATTGCGCCGGCACTTCCGATGACCACGATAAATAAACCAAAATAATGCCTTATAAAAAATGCCAGCATCAGCCAAAACGACTTAAAATCAATGGGCACAAAACCGGAAACCTTGCAGTAATTATGTATTTGATGGCTGGAATAAAAAAAATCCCCGGATATCCGCCAATCAAATAAGATCCATAAAAATGGAGCAGCAAGGCAAATAAGGTATTTTTTCCTAAATTCTTTCCGATGTTTCAACAAAACCCAACCGACAAACAAAAACGATGCAACCCAAGCCTCCGGCCGGACCAAACCACCGCCCAACAGCATAAGCGCACACCACCCATATGAGCCCCGTGAAAAGCAAATAACCGCCAACATGAGCCAGGCAAAATAAACCGCACTTATCCCAGAGTTTAAAAAAACAAAATCCGGCAAAACTACCGTATTGGAAAAAATGAAGAGTAAAAAAACAAAAACGCCATCCCAGGCTGAACCGGTATAACGCCGGCATAAGTAGCAAGCGCACACCAGCCATGCGGCACACGCTAAAGGAATAAGAAAATTAAAAATATTTATCGAAGAAAAGATCAAAAGGATATCGACCAAGGGCTTAGGGGTTTCCAATATACTGAATTTATAATCATAACCTAATAATTTTAACCCGATAAGCTTATGCGTATTCAACATCGACCCTGAACCGGAAATATACTCCAAACCGAAAAGCCGGGGAACAAAAATAAAAAAAACAAGCGCAATAAGGAAAATACCCAAATTTTGCTTAACGTTTGATGAAATTTTATTCCACAGTTTTACCATTATCACCCTATTACCTCAAATACCGCTGTAGCATCGACCGCATGCAAAAATTTAAGTTTATTGCCGTAATCGCGAATAACCCTGGCATAAACATCCATCGCCGAACCCTGGTCAAAAATAATATACTTAACACCGTTATCACGGATTACCTTCCATACCTGCGCCGGATCGCTCACAAAGGGAAAAGGTATAGATTTTTGCCCGGAATAAAAATAGGTCATTGTCGGCTTGCGCGACATAACTAACCTTTTAGCATCCAGATTACCCCTCATCCACTGGTTTATTGAGATAAAATTATCGACAACCGGCGATGCGCTATCCGGCCCAAAATAATTTACAATAAATAAAAAATTGCTTAAAATGACTGCCGTTAAAAAAATATTCACAAATAAAGTTTTTTCCTTATATACGAAATTAATAAAATAAATCAGAATATACCCGGCCAACGGTAAAAAATACCTCCCATCCTCGTAAAATGGCCAAATTACCAGAAAGAAAAAATAAATAGTAATAAAGCTTACCCCCACCCATCTTTTCTCCATAACATCGCGTCTTACCCCTATCGCCGTAATGATTAAAACCGAAATCACACAAAAATAATTAACGATACCGATGCCGGATTTAATCGCATAAGAAGAAAAACAAAATTCAGACGCGATTTTCAAATAAACAATAATATTATTCCAACACCGTGCCCAAAATAGGCCGGGATGAGAAAAAATCGTACCGGAAGAAAATCCGTACCCGCTCACCGAAAAGATCTGCTCGGTGACCGAAGCGGTAAAATGGCTGTTTGATGTTCCACCGGCAAGGGCAACCAGCGCAACCACGGGTAAAAAAAATATCGATAAAAATAATATTTTCCGCGCCGCGATTTTCTTTTCTATCCCGGAAAAAATAATCGCCACGACTGCGGTTAAAAAGATCACCGCACCGATATACCGGCAAAGAAAAGATAAGGCCAGAAAAGTAATAACCAAAATACCATCCTTAGAGATCGCTTTTGAGCCACCGGCAATATAACGTGTCAAAAAATAAAATGTAAGGCCGCCCAACGCAAAGAAAACAATATCGGTAAGAATATTACTACTGCAGGAAAGGAATAAACGGCTGGAAGCCAAAAGCGTCACCGCCCAAAAACAATAGATCCGCTCAGCACTCAAACGAAATAGCTTATAAAACGCAACCAGGGAAACCACGGAAAAAATCGCGACTATCATATGCATAAGCCATAACAAACGCCCGAAAAAATATATAACCGGCGCCAAAATAACCGACAAGAGCGGCGCTAAATTCGATAACGGCTCGCCGGGATAATTGAGCATCCTTAAACCATGGCCATGCGCCAAGCTTTCCGCGATGATAATATATTGCGCGCTGTCACCGTTTATGACCGACTTATCCCGAAAAATATTCAGCGCTACCATCAGGATAATAACGGCAGCACAAAGCAATCTGATAAAAGTTAATAAATATTTTGGCATACCCTAGTTTTCATTGCCCGGATTGTCCGGCCATATTGTGATATCGCACTGACATAAAATGGTTTCCAGCTAAAGCATACAAGCGCGATAAATTACAATATATCGCTGCCGGGTCATCCGCCCCCAAAGCCAACGCGTATTGAAACAATTCTATCGCCTTAAGATTATTACCAAGCATAGTATTCAATATCGCCAAATTGATATAAGCTTCTGAATAATAAGGGTTATCCACAATGATGCGCTTGTACAAGGCTTCTCCGTCGGCATATCTTTTCTGCTTAGCATAAACATTAGCTAGATTCAAAAAGCACTCTTTATAATTACGCTTGAGCGTAATCGCCGCTTGATACTCGTCGATCGCTTGCATGTAATTGCCGGCAGCTTCGTATTCTCTGCCTAAATAAAAATGGATCCGAGCATCTTTAGGCTCATAGCCTATTGTTTGTTTATAAAAACTAACGGGATCGTACCAATAGCTGCTATGATTAATATGCAAAACGATATAAAACAGCATAATTGCCGCGATAAAACAATTTCGAGTAATAACGTTTTTATTATTTGTCAACCACTGGGCAAACATCACAAAAAATCCCAACGACGGCAGATAAAGCCAATGCTCCGCCATATAGGCATTAACTGGATAAATATTCAGCACGGGGAAGATCGCGATAAAAAACCAGCCCAAAGGGAATAATGCAATTTTTTCCCGATTTCGTCTTTGCATAATATAAATCATCAAGATAACAACAAACACAATGCCCACAATCACAGAACAATCGTAAAAATGAAGGGGCTTTCTTCCATATTCCATATGTAAATTAAAGGGAAGGAATAAAATCCGCCAATATTCAAAAATAGCCGTAAATACACCCGGCATCCTTCCAGCCAAAGTAGTATCATTAAGTACCGTAAAAGCTCCCGATACCGTAAAACGCAATGTCAGATACCCCAAAGTAATAAGAACAAAATAAACGATATGTTCCGCTTTAACTCTTCTGCCGAAACAATATGCCGTCCATAAAAGCAGCGGGATAGCTATGATAGCGCTCTCCTTGGAGAACAAAGCTAAAAAATAGGCCAAAAATGATAATACCGCGTAACCGCTTTTGCCGTTTTTAAAATAATAGAAATATGCAAGACAACATGACATGGTAAAAAAAACGAAAAGCAAATCGGCCCGGGACGAAATATAAGCTACAGTTTCGCTGTGCACCGGGTGCAGGGCAAAAAGCAAACTTACCAACAGAGCCAATAGACGGTTCGCATATAAAATGCTTACGAAAAGATAAATCATGCTTGCTACCGCGATATGTAAAAAAATGTTTGTGATGTGGTACCCTGCGGGGTTCAATTTCCAGCAAAAATAATCCCAGGCATAACTGACCATCTGTAAAGGACGATAAAAATTATAAACCGATCCAGACCCGGAACCGATATCATTCTGCGTTAACATCGAACCTATATGGTTAAAAGACTTTATTGAATGATTTTCGACGACAAGATTTTTATCATCCCAGATAAATTTACCGTTGAGATAAAAAAGGTACGCCGCGAAAGAAACCATCGCGATCATAAAAATATCAACGATCCTGCGGTTAATCATTTATTCAAAATCACCTTTTTAAAATCGATACCCTTAAACAGATTACCATCATAGCGCAGTAAGAACATGCACATTCCGGTACAAAACAGCTTCTTTAAACTTTTTACTAAAATCCTTAATATCCAGATAAGAATCCCCAAAGGAAAAGTTAACGTCCTTAGGGTAAATATTATAAATCATATATTCCTTGGCGCCATCCCGACAGCGCCCCCCTAGATTATTAATAAACAAAAGGTAGCGATATGAACCAAGATACAAATACGGATAAACCTTTAAATCAAACGTAGCAGAATGGGCAGCAATAAATTTAACCGCCCGTTCCTCGTCGCTCAAGAATACCCGATCGATCTTTCCTTTTTCCATATTAGAAAAATAACCGCAACAACTATATGCGCCGATGAGCAGCATTATTCCGGTACACAAACCAAAGATCACGTAGTAAATCTTCGTTTGAGAGAAACTATGCCACAAATAAGCCCAACCGATAAAGGGAGCAGTAAATAAAAAAAGTAAATGATGTAACCGTAGAAAATTCTTAAAACAAAAAGTAAAACCAACGATCGGCAAAAAAACCCATAGCAGCAATGTCCAGGCCATAAACATGCGCTCCCGGCTTAAATCCTTAGAAAAAATATCCCGGATAGTGCACCAGAAAATAAGCACACCCGCCGATAATCCCAACCAACCAAATTTATAAAAAAAAATATTTTTAAAAAAATAGCCGAAGAATACCATGGTTTTCTCAAAATTAACCAAAATATTACCGCGATCATTAAAAGCCCTGCCATAAACGGATAGGTCAAAAACTGTGGGGTTTTTCAGGAAGGGCTTTGACGAAAAATAATCTACTGAAAATAAAATATCTTTAAAATTTGTTGTGAACAAATAAACAAAATAAGGTAACAATAAAATCAAAAGAATGCCATAGGAATAGGCCGCGTGTTTACCGCGGAAAGATATCTTACGATAAAAAAAGTATGCCGCAAAAAAAACCAGGAATACGATACACGTTAAATGAAGCTGCACCATCACGCCCAAACATAGTGCAGCTAAAAAAATAAAATTATCTTTGCCTTTCTGCGCTTTATAAAGCGAATAAAAAAATAGGGTGGAAAAAAACGGTAAAGTGCCGGGATTGGTAGCGTTTCGCGCATAATGTATAACAACGGGCGATAAGGTATAAAGGGCAGATACCCCCAGGGCGATCGTCCTGTTGCAAAGCTCGCGTAAAAAAAGGTATAAGACCACAACAGTCATAACTGCGAACAAGGCTGCCATCACCGCCCCGGATACCGGATCAAAGTTAAAAAGCGCAAAAAAGGGAAATAACATATAGTAAAATATCGGGCCGAGATGGATCTCGCCAGTACTTGCGGTCGGGCCGCACAAAACAATTTTCCCGGCTCCCATTGCTTTCATCACAAAAGCATCACGTGCTTCATCGGAAATAAAAATAAAATATTCCCGCAAATGATAAAAACGTAAAAATACCGCGGCCAAAAAAACTAAAATAAACAATGCGGTTTTTTTATCGTATTTTTTCCTGAATAACCCGGTAAACATCCTCTACTCCAAAATATTGTAAACAAATATTATTCTTACAAGCCGACTCCCTATGGTTAAAGGCAGAAAAACATGGCGAACAAAAGCTGTGCGCATAAAATACCGTTGTTTTATCCCCCAGCGGCCCGAATAGCACCGGGGTTTCCGGGCCAAAAAAAACAAATTGTTTTATCTTGGTCAATGAAGCAATATGCGCCATACCGCAATCGTTCACAATCAGACAATCAGCAAGGTCCAAAAGCGCGATCAATTCAAAAATATCTGTTTCCCCCGCAAAAGAAATACTTCTTTCTGTAGGCAGCATCGCCGCCAGGCGCTCGCCTTTACCCTCGCCCTTACTGCCTACGACCATGACCAGATTATTTTCATCCGCCATGATCTTTTGGCATAAACCAACAAAATTATCAAACGGCCATTCGCGTAACGGTAAAATACCTTCGCCGGGATTAACTAAAAAAATTTTGGCACCGGATAACCGCTTAAATTTCTTTTCCAGCCTTGACACCACCTTGCCGCGAGCATCCGAAGAAACCGTCAAGGGCGCAAGAGAAAAATCCTGCCCATCAGTAATCGCCAGCTCCGGAGTAGTTTTATTGTCAGCGTCGATCACCTCGGCAAAAGCGTAATACATCTTGGCGGTATGCAGTAAAGGATTATACTGAATATTATGCGTTAAAAGATCGCCGCGCGAAAGCCCCTCGAAGGCATAATGATAAAAACCGATACGTTTTTGCGCGCCGGTAAAATAAGCCAAAAGTGCGCTACAGCGGGCAAAAAATTCTAAATCAAGGGTAACGCTCACCCTCTCCCGACGCAAGCGTAAAACCGCACGAATACTATCGGCAATAAAGGCGAATAATGAATCATCGCGGATCGTAATAATATTTTTTTCCGGAACAAGGCTTAACGCCTTAAGTATCGGTATGTTTTTCTGAAAAATAAGCCAAAAAATATCCTCTTGAGCATATTTCTCGCGCAACCGCTGCATCAAGGGCAAAGCCAAAACCACAGCCCCCATCTCCGAAATCTTTATGATCAAAATCCTTTCGCGTGGATAGTTTTTTCTATAGTGAAAAAAGTGGCACAGATGATCCCAGCCCTTGGCTACCTTGCACAAAAATCCGCCAACCCTAATATCAAGAAGGCGCATAAAACCGATCTTCATCAAATAATCCTTTTTATTATACCGAACATGTTGGAGATAAGCATTTTTGCCTCGTACATAGTCTTAATGCCTAAAAAGCGCCTAATAATATATCCCGGGCGAAAATAAAAACGCCGGTTGGCCTCACTCAATAAACTGCGCATCTGGCTTGCCGAGATAATCCCGTTACCGGAAATGCTCTCAAACCCGGATTGATCATAATATTCCATATTATGCGGTTTATCGTTCGGTTTATCAACGAATATATTAAAGGCCGCGAAATCGCACTTTAGCTTTATAGCAAAATCGATAGTCGCGCGCGCCGAGGATAGGCCTTCGCCGGGAAAACCCAGGATAAAAGTACCGGCGGTACGCAAACCGGCAGCGCGCGCCAGAGTAAAAGCCCGAACAACCTCCGAAGATGTGAGGCCGCACTTATATTTTTCTAAAAAATCATCGCTGGCTGACTCAACCCCGAAGATCACCGTATGGCAGCCGGCTGCCTTCATCGCGCTCAATAACTCCTTATTCACGGCATTGGCCCGGCAAAAAGCCGTCCAGGAAAAATTCCATCGCCGCTTGATCATTTCACCGCATAGCACCATAGCACGCCGGTAATCGGCCCCGAAAGTTTGATCTTTTATAAAGATCTCTTTTACACCCAATGACGATAAATAGCCCAACTCTTCAAAGACACTTTGCAAATCACGGCTTTTATGGCCCAACCGGCCATAAACACAAAAAAAACAATGGAAGGGGCAACCATAATCGGTTAATACCGTAGCAAATGGCAAATTACGCGCAAAAGGAAAAGTGTAGGGCAAATGGATAAAAAGTTCGTGTCTGGGCAAAGGAACCGAAAAATTATTATCCGCCTCCTGTATACCAAGGCGTTTATCGACGATCTTACCGTCCTCACGAAATGCCATTGTGGTGACGGCAAGGCGATCACCTTCCAGATAACGCAAGATATCGCGGCTGGTAAAATCTAACAAAACCGCATCGATCCAGGAATTGGCAACAAAATTTTCCAGATCAAAAAATATATCGCCTAAACCGACCATTACTACGCAAGGTAGGCACTCTTTCACTTTTTTGAGAAAAGGAAAATCAATATGCATGGAAACAGAGCCGGAAATAAAGATGATCACATCGGGCACAAGTGCCAAAATCCGCCGCAAGCATTCATCCTCAGCCAAGCCCGACACCGTAGCATCGATTGTCTCAAGGTCAAAACGTTCATACAAAATACCGCTTAAAAAAAGCAGATCCAACGGGTGCTCAGCATAACTGCCTTTAAGGGTTTTGGAACAAAAATAATCGCGCGAATACCGGCAAGCTCCACGCGACGGCGGATTCAATAATAAAACTTTTTTTCTCATGATTTTAAATTACAAAACAATCATCTCACAATATCCACGCAATAAACTACCGCCATGCCGTTTTTTGCAATAAAAACTGGCCTAAACAAATAAGTTACACCAAAAAGCGTTAACGCGTGGACCGGCCGGCTTTTCCAGCTCATCGAAGCCGCGTGTCGCTAAGTTAATATAAACTGCGATGCTCTTGTCGATATCGATCTTACGCGTCAGCGCTTCTCTCAAATAAATGATCTTGTGGGAATCTTTTTCGCCTAGGGTAAAAGCGAAATCCGCAGCTTTGCGCGCCGGGACCAAGAGATAATTCGCCTTACGCACATCAGCAATATTCGCAAGTAAAAAATGTTCGGTTTCACTTAAGGCACTTTTTTGTAAATTATAAATGCGTGCGCGTATCGCCGTAAATTCCCAGATCTGGTCGTTAAAAACAAAGGATGCCGTTACCGTAAGATAGATAATATTGATCCATAAGAAAAATTTGTTTCGGCTGAAGGAATTTTCTACTAAAGACACCGCGTACATGGTGATCAATAAAATCGGCCAGGTAAAAAACCGCGTCATCACTACAACACTTTTTGCTGATGCCGCAAACCAGTAAAACAAAAAGATCGCCGCCGCCGACAAAAATAAAATATCGCTATCCTTGAACCGCTTGTCTTTTATCTTATCCGCAGCAAAGGCCAAAAGGCCGAAAATAAATAATATCGCGCTATATTCCTGAAATATCTCGCCCAGCACCTTGGGCCAATAATCACCAAACCCCACCGCCTCCATTGCCGAAATAACCGGGTAGTTGGCCGTGATCTTCTGCGAAAGAAAAAGATCACCCCCAATACGCCGGTCAACCAGCATCCATAAAACCGGCGCGGCCAGAGGTAAAAAATATATTGCTTTCAGCTTCTCTTTCTTGGCCACAAGGTAAATCAAAATGATCACGGTAATAATCCAACTCTCCGGGCGCACCAATGAAGCGAAAAAAGAAAGGATAAAGACAAGTTCAAAACGTTTTTGCAGGAACAAATAAAACTGTAAAAATATTAAAGCCAAATATACTAACGGCCAAAAGCTAAAACCGGAAAGAAAAAAATAGGGTAAGACCTGATTATTGCAAAAAAGAGCAAAAAATACCCCAAAGGCAGAACCAAGGCAAGAAACCCCTAAATAACGTGCGATCTTAAAGATAGAAACAGCTGTAACTGCCATAAAAACCGGAGCCAGAAAAAAATTAAACCACTGCGGCAAAACCCCGGTTAAAAACATGATCAGCGGTTTAGGCGTCTCCGGCGCAAGCTTATAGTGTGCACCCAAAAAATTTGTCCACATCAGCCGATAGGCGGACGACATCTCATTAAAATAAAAAATACCGGCAAGAAAAGGCAAGAAAGCAAAGAAGATAAAGAATCCGCAAAAAAGCTTGATCGAGGAAGCGCGATTAATCGGTATGCTCCTTACGCAGTTGAGCGATCTGCTCAGAGACCAGGCCCAACATAAAGATGATGATCGATGTAGTGAAAAGCAAGGCGCTCATATTGGTAAAACGGTGGTAAGCAATAAAAGTATAGGCATAATATAGTATGCCGGTACAAAAAAGCGCGGCCGAGATAGGCGCAAAAACTTTAAGCGGAGAGAAAAATACCGCGATCTTCATAATAATCACAAAAAACCGCGCCCCATCGCCCAAAAGGTTAATTTTGCTTTCCCCCGATTGGCGCACCAATACCGTGACCGACACAAATTTTACCGGGTAAGCCGCTTTAATAAACGCCAAAGTTATCGTCGATGGATAAGAAAAAGTATTAGGTAAAAGATATAAAAACTTTATTGCCTTATCACGCTTAAAGGCACGAAAACCAGAGGTCAAATCTAAAATATTAAAATTACTTACATAAGATGCAAGCAGATTGTAGGCCCGGTTGGCGGTTTGGCGCAACAAGTGCTGGGCTCCTTTGCCGCGGCAACCGATCACCATATCGTATTTACCCATCTCATCGAGTAATTTAGGTATTTCCGATGCCAGGTGCTGGCCATCGGCGTCCATCAATACCACCACATCGCCCGAGGCTTCACGAATACCGCGTTTTACCCCGGCGCCATTACCCATATTATAAGGATTATCCAGAACTTTTGCCCCGGCACTGCGGGCGATCGAGGACGTATTATCCGAAGAACAATCATTAACAACAAGGATCTCACAATCGCGCCCTAAAACCCCAAAGATCTCCGGAATAAGCTTTTGTAAGCCTTTTTCTTCGTTATACGCAGGAATAACTACCGATACTTTCATGCCTTTATCTTAAAGCAAATTCATCAATCCGTCAATGAAACTTGAGTTTAGGCAAACGCACCGAACCCCGTATCCATGTAGGGGCAGGGCTTGCCCCTGCCCTTGTATCCTGGGCGACCGCCAGGGTTCGCCCCTACACGGAAAAATATCTATTATCTTCTTTATGATATAATTACCACTATGACTACGCAGACCAAAGAATCGCTTGGTGCCTTATGTTTAGCTATTTTCACCTTTGCCCTCTATTGCTTTTCACTAAATGCGCCGTTTTACTTAGACGACCAGCACATGATCGTAGAGAATGTCTTTATTAAAAATCCGCATTACTTCGGTTGGTTATGGAAAGGCTACGTAACAAGCTCCACCATCCCCAAGGGGATGTGCCGGCCGGTTTTGATGCTCACCTTTATTTTTAACTATTTCAGCGCCAATCTTGCCGCCTCGGGGTATCGCGTCGTCAATATCCTGCTTCACTTTTTAAACGGGATGCTCTTATATTCTCTGCTTAAAGCTATCCGGCCTTCGGCTTCAAAATTATTTCTCTTTTTGATCACCGCGCTTTTCATCGCCCATCCGATCAATACCGAAGCGGTGATCTATATCTCCAGCCGTTCCGACCTTTTGACCGCCTTTTTCCTGCTTAGCGCAATACTCTTGTGGATCAAAGAAAAACCTTTATTCTCTTTAGGCCTTTATGCCTTGGCCCTTTTGACCAAAGAGACCGCCCTATGCTTTCCCATGCTCGTCTTGGCCTGGGACTTTATACAAAAAAGATCACTAAAAGAGGTTTTCGGCAAAAAACGGGCTTTTATCTACGGCTTACTCGCCGCGCTCACCTTGGCTTATCTCCTTTACAGAATAACAATCTTCACCCGCACGCCGGTTGCCGCACCGCGCTCGCTATTCTCCAACATCCTGGTGCAAACCGCCGTGACCTTTCTCTATGCCAAGCTTTTTCTTTTGCTTGCACCGTTTAACCTGATGCACGATGTACCTAATTTTTCCAGCCTTTTAGCAGCGCCGGTTATTGCCGGATTTATACTTATCGGGTTACTTATCGCCTTGGCGATCAATAAAATAAAAAAAGAACCGGTTATCGCTTTTGGCATTGCCTGGTTTTTGATCTGCCTCTTGCCGAAATTCTACGCCAAGCTGGGATTCCCGGCTATGGAACACCATGCCTATATCCCATTATTCGGTATCTATATCATCTTAGCCGTGATCCTGGAAAAATTTTATACGGCACAGAAAAAATATTTTTTTTACTCGGCCTTCGGCATACTTTCCGCCTTAATTATTTTTACGGTAATCCGCTCAATCGAATATATTGAACCCTTGATGTTCTGGCGCATTGCCGCCACGCGCGCACCGCAAACCGGCGTCGTGCATAACTACTTAGGGCTCGAATACCTTAAAAATAACTTGCCCGAGCCGGCCAAAAGCGAATTTATAAAAGCTGCTGCGATCGCCGACCGCAAAGAAACCATCGTTACCAGCAAAATCAACCTGGCGATCATATTAAACAGCGAAGGAGACCACGATAAAGCCCTGAAGCTTTTGAATGAGGCTTCAACTGTTACGCCAATCATCCCCGTTGGCGTTAACCAGATGCTCGGTGTCGTATATATGAGCATGGGCGACAAAGAAAAGGCGGTAAAAGCCTGGATTAAAGAGATAAACTCTTATCCGGATTCCTACGAAACCGTGCTTAACTTAGGGATTTACTACTTCGGCGTCAACGACCTCGTGAAAGCAGAAAGATTGTTTGACCGGTCAATTTTTCTTAAACCCGAAGCCTACTTAGGTTATTACGGGCTAGGCCAGGTCAGAGAAAAACAAGGCGACCTAAAAAGCGCCGCCGATCTTTATTACCACGCTTTAACTCTTGGCCCGCACGATGCTGCCGCCGCCTATTTTTTAGGTTCGGCCTTAAGCCGCCTAGGCAACGATAAGGCGATATATTATTTACAGATGGCAATAGATCTAAACCCGCGGCTTTGCGAAGCACGTAATGATCTGACCGTTGCCTACGCTTCGTTCACCCCGGCGCGTTGGGATATGGCCGCAAAAGAACTTAAGGCCGCGCAAGACAGCGGCTGTAAGATAAACCCGGATTTGGTCTCTTTAATCGAAAAAAATGAAGATAAAAAATAGTTTTCTTACCGCGGCCTTGGGCCTTGCCAGCCTGGTTTTAACCTTTATTTTGTATCAACCGGCAAAGAACGCGCCGTTTATCTTTGACGATAACCGCATCATCAGCGAAAATAAACTGATCAAAGATATCGGCACGATCGGCGATCTATTCCTCGGGAAGACTATCAGTTCTTCTAAGATAGCTTCGGCCGGAATGTGCCGGCCGCTTTTAATGAGCACCTTTGCCCTGGATTACCACTTAAACGGCTTAAACCCAGCCGGATATCGCGTGGTCAATATCACCCTACACATTGTAAATACAATACTTCTGGTCTTTTTGCTCATCACTCTGGGGGTTAAACCGCTTTTATCCGCAATGCTGGGGACGATCTTTCTCGTACATCCCATAAACAGCGAAACCATAATCGCGATCAGCAACCGCTCCGACCTCATGGTGGCATTATTTATGCTGGCCGCCTTTATTTTCTGGAAAAACAAAAAATACCTTTTATTTACTGGAGCATTTATCGCCGCGCTTTTAACCAAAGAGTCCGCGCTTTGCTTGCCATTACTTATCGGCGCCTGGGAAATCTGCGAAAAAAATAAACAAAAAGAAAAACTCCCGGGATGGATCGCAACCGGCGCCGCACTTATCGCTTACCTGGTTTACAGAAATTCCTTATTCGCCACGACCCTCTCTGACCCGTTACGCCCGCTTTACGACAATATCCTGATGCAGGCTGCCGTGACCGTGACCTATTTCAGGGTATTTTTCCTTTTCGAGCCATGCAATTTTTTTCATTATGTACCGCACCTAAACAGCATCTTCTCGGCCGAAGCTTTTTGCGGCATGCTTTTTATATCTGCAATAATTTTTTTAGCATTTTTTTTACGGACAAGGAACAAAACCGCGGCGTTTGCCGCCGCCTGGATATTGATCGCTCTTTTACCGAAATTTTATTCACGCTTAAATTTCCCTGCCATGGAACATCACTTTTATTTTCCTTCAATCGGCATATATCTTTTTGCTGCGGCTTTTCTGAATAAAATAGAGATAAAAAAGATGCGCGTCTTATTTTTCGGCACAATCAGCATCCTCGGCCTGCTTACATTTTTCCGCGCCGCCGAATTTAAAGATACTCTCACTTTCTGGTCAGCCACCGTAGACCGTAACCCTTTTGACACTTATGCCCATAACGAGCTTGGGATAGCGTATCTTGAGAAAAATAATACCCGGCCGGCACAGGAGGAATTCAAAAAAGCCCTCACCATGCCGGGAAGGGCCGCCGATCATGTCATTGCCGCGAAAATGCTCGCGCAAATCTACATAAAAGACCGGCAATACCTAAAAGCAGAAAAAATATTAAACCGCTTGATCGCGCTGAAAAAACCTCCGGATGGCGCATTTGAAATAATGGGCGACCTTTGCGCCAAGACCAATGACGCCCCAGGCGCGATCATTGCATGGCAAAAAGAAATAAAATTATACCCCAACCGCAGCGAGGCTTACAGCCACCTTGGACACTACTTCTTGGAAAATAATGACCTTCTAGCGGCGAAAAAATATTTTTCTATCGCAGTAAACCTTGACCCGGATTCTTATTTCGCCTATTACGGCGCAGGAGAAGCCCTCTATATGGAAAATAACCGTCGTTCAATAGAATTTTACCAACAAGCCTTGCGAATAAAACCGGATTTTTCTCCGGCACACCTGGGCCTTGCCCAAGCTTACATAAAAAATAATAACCCAGCAGGAGCAATCGGCGAGCTGGAACCGCTCAAAACCGACAAAAACTATACCGGCATTGCTTACAACGATACCGCAATCGCCTACACGATGCTGGCCGTACCGGATTGGGCCAAAGCCTACGAAAATGCGATCGAAGCCAAAAAGTCAGGCTACCCTATAAGTGAAACCCTGGTTAAAATGATCATGGAAAAACTAAAAATTAATGCAACGAGATAATAATCGAGCAACTCAAAACTGCCACGTAGCAAAAGAGATAAAAATTTTTATTCTCCTGGCCATTTTTGCCGCTTTAACCTACGCCAATTCTTTTTCCATACCCTTCCTTTTCGATGACGGCCATATGATCGAAAAGAATTTTTTTCTCGCTTCGCCCAAGCATTTTATAAAGTTTTTTCAAGGGTATGTAACGAGCTACCCCATTGCCCAGGGGATGTGCCGGCCGCTTTTAATGCTTACCTTTGCCTTTAACTTTTTTTTAGGAAAACTTAACCCTGTAGGCTATCACATCCTTAATCTGCTCTTTCATATCGCCAATGGCATCTTGCTATACACATTGATAAAA
>Ga0265316_10002326_pt1 | contig 19875 bp, 14 predicted proteins | sample 4522metaG_FD_202092 | JGI IMG/M metagenome (GOLD analysis project Ga0265316, IMG submission 202092) | Rhizosphere microbial communities from Carex aquatilis grown in University of Washington, Seatle, WA, United States - 4-5-22 metaG | ecosystem: Host-associated > Plants > Roots > Rhizosphere >... | reverse complement strand
GGCTACCACTTCTAATCGCGCTGCTGGCCCTCGGTACGGCCTGCACGTCGTCGGCGCAGTCGGCGGCCGACGTCACTCGGGCCGTACCGTCCGTCCAGGTCATCACGCTCGACGGGACCGCCACCGACCTGCGGAGCGTCTTGCGAGGACGCGTGGCTCTAGTCTCGCTCTGGGCCACGTGGTGCGACGTGTGCATCGGCGAGGTCGAGGCGCTTGCCCGGTTGCAAGATCAGGCGAGCAGCCGAGGCGACGCAGTCGTGATCGGAGTGGCCGTCGGCGAGACGCGGGAGGCGGTCGCCGAGTTTGTCCAGAAGCGCGCGCTCCGATACGCACAGGTCGTCGACGAAGAGTTTCGCTTGGCCGATGCGCTCGGCGAACAGCGCGTTCCGACCACGCTCGTGATCGACCGCGGCGGGCGAATCGTCTTCCGAGGCGGCGCCCTGGACTCGGCTGGGCTGGCGGCATTCCGAAGCACACTGGGCGCCGGCCCGTAAGGCCAATCCCCAATCCGAGGGCGGCCGCCGTACGAACTTTCGCGCGCCTGATCGCCGTTTATCGTCGGATTGGGGCTAAGCTGCGCGCATCCGCGACACTCTCTTCACCGCGCCAGCGTGGCTCTCCAACAAGCACCTGCAGTCGCTCGGGGCCGCGCTCCCATTTTGGGCGCCACCACGGTCATTTCGTCCGGAACGCGCGGAGTTCCTGCGGATGGCGCTCCCGTCCGGCGGAGCCCTTCACGCCCATGCTTGGTGGCACGAGAGCGCTCCTCGGCGCCGTCCGGTCGCTCTCCTCGTCCACGGAGTCGGCGGCTCGAGCGCGTCGCGCTACCTCGTGCGCGCGGCCGTGTCGATGTACCGCGCGGGATGGCACGCCGTCCGGCTGGATCTTCGGGGCGCCGGCGCGTCGATCAGTGACGCACCAGCGCTCTACCACGCGGGCCTCACCGAAGACCTGCGGGTCGCGATCGACTGCATCTCGAAATACGAACAAGCGAACGGCGTCGCGTTGATCGGCGTTTCGCTGGGCGGGCACGTGGTCCTGCGGCTCGCCGGCGAGCTCGGAGATCGAGACACGGGGGCCCTTCGCGCCGCCGTCTCCGTCAGCGCACCGCTCGATTTGACGAAAGTAACTCGCGCCATCGAGCGACTCCGAAGCTTGCCCTACCACCGATATGTCCTGAGAAACCTCGTTCGACAGGGTGCGGCGTTCGCGCGGGCGCATCCTCACCGCGCCCAGTACGACGCGCGAACCCTCGAAAGGCTTCGTACCATTCGGCAATACGACGGACACGTCATCGCGCCCATGCACGGCTTCGCGAGCGCGGAAGATTACTACGCCCGCGTCAGCGCAGGTCCCCTGGTCGAGGCGATTCGGCTTCCCGTCCTTCTCATCCACGCCGAGGACGACCCGATGGTCCCCGCCTCGACGGTGCGCGCCTGGCTCACCCACGCGCCCCCGTCCGTCGAGCAAGCGTGGACGGAACGAGGCGGCCACGTAGGGTGGTTCGCGGGCATGACCGAGTCACGCTGGGTCGATACCTGGTGGCTCGCGCGTGCGCGCGCGTTCCTCGCCGATCGCGTTTGAGGGCAAAAAAAATCCCCCGGCTCTTGGAGGGCCGGAGGATTTTTCGTGTCGCGAAGCGCTCGAGCTCTAGGTGAGGCCCGTGAGCGGCGCGGTCCCGTTCATACCGAAGCTGGTCGCTGGAACTCCCAGCGTATTCAGCAACGCGATGAAGAGGTCGGCCTGGATTCCATTGTTGTAGATGGCGTGGCGCCCGGTGTTGAGCTTTTTGCCGCCGCTGCCTGCCACGAGAATCGGCTTACCCGTCGTTCCCGTGAAGTTGGCGTACGTCGTGGCTCCCTGGTTGTGCGCGTTGCCGTCTGCGAGTTCGCTCGAGAGAAAGATGATGCTGTTGTCGAGGACGGTGTTGGCGCCCTCGCTGATCGCGTCCAGCTTCGAAAGGAAGGACGCGAAGATCCCGATCTCCCATGCTTCGACTTGCGCCAGGAGCAAGCCCGTCGCGACGTCGCCGTTATGGTGCGACATCCCGTGGTGATCCCGATTGATGGCCGGCGTGAGCCACGGGAAGGATGAATACGACGAGTGGCCTCCGTTCATCTGCTGGTAGCTGATGACCCTCGTCACATCGCACTGGAATGCGAGCGCCATGAGGTCGACCATCGTCGCGCAGTACGTGGGGGGATCGAAGATCTTCGCCCCGTTGCCGTTCGTGTCCGGGCCGGCCGTCATCGTGGGCACGGTCACCGAACCGGGGTTGCAGCCCGCCGTCGTGGTCGCGGGGGCCGTCATCATCTGCTGAACGGACATTTCCGCTGACCGAACTGCAGTCAGGTACTGGTCCACCTTGACCTGGTCCGTCTTCCCGAGCTTTGCCACAAGGGAAGTGGTCTCGCCTATAACTTCGTCGAGAACGCTCTTTCGCAGAGCCTGGCGCTTCGTTATCGCCGCCGTCGTGGCCGGGGCGGCCATGGTCGTCCCCGCCGGCGTGGCCGTCACGCCAGAGAAGAGCGTATTGAACACGGTCGAGGCGTTCGCGAGCGGCGTGAGCGGCTGGGTGGCGCTGGCCCAAGACGTCGTCCCGTTGTACGGGGCCGGATAGCCCGTGTCCGAGAAGGTCGAGTCCGTCCCGCTGATTTGAATCGAGTTGACGCGCGTGGCCGTCGCGATCGACTGCGCGTACACTTGGTCGACCGAAATCCCCATGCCGATGTTGGGCTTCTGGCCCTGCATACACGTGGTCATTCCGGGGGGGCCGCAACCGTGCGATCCCTGGGAGTTCACGCACGGGGCGTTGGTCATCCCCGCGAGGACGAGCACCTTGCTCTTCACGGGCGCGAGCGCCATGAGCGTGGGCGACAGGGTATACGTGGTGCCCGTGGTGGTCGGGAACCAGCTCGGACCCCAAACGCCGCACGAGATGTGCCAGGTCATGAAGCGAAGCGGGGGCGACGCGGCCTGGGCGCGAGCTTCTTTCGCGGTGAGAAGGGACTCGAGCAGCGGGAGAGTGATGCAGGCCGCCGTACCCCGGAGAACCGTCCGCCGAGGCACCGTGATTCGAGTCGGATTCCGCCGCTCGGCGGCGATCGCCTTCGGATCGAAGGAGACGTTCTTGTCGGTAATGCGGGCGATGCTCATGACATTCCTCCAGTTGCGGTGCTCACGGTTCTCCGCGGCGCATGCGGAACGTGTCACTTGCGACGACATTCATCAGGACATCGCGCACGCCGAGCGAACCGGTCTTCGGCGCGGTCGCGATCTGGGTGAGGTACGGTGCGTCGGTGGGCAGTAGCGTACGGCCGATCGAGTAGCTCAGTGCGTTTTGGGCGACGCAGGAGACGAATCTCGGGTCGCTCGCCACTGCAGCCGCCAGCCCTACGGCGCCCGTGAAGGTCGGGCCGTTCTGGCCCGCGGGCAAGCTCGGTTCGGCAATGGAACCCGTGAAGGAGCCCGACGCGTCGATTGCGACGCCGTTCTCCGTCGTGCGCCAGGCGCCCACGGCGTCGTAGTTCTCCATCGCCAAGCCGATGTTATCCATGCTGTTGTGACAGACCGAGCACGACGGGTTGGTCCGGTGCGCCGCGAGAATCTGCGCCTGGGTCCCGGTGGTTACGCTGTCGGCGATCGGCAAGACGCCCGCGGGCGGGCTCGGAACGGTCGCGCACATCAGCTGGCTGAGCACCCAGGCTCCGCGCTTCACGACCGAGGTGCGTGCGGGATACGAGGTGACCGACAGCACGCCCGACATCGTGAGCAGCCCGCCGCCGCGCTGGGGAGTGTTCAACGTGGTGCGCACCAAGCCCGTGCCCGTGGGCGCCGGGATTTGGTAGAGGGTCGCCAGATTCTTGTCGATGTACGAGAAGTTCGCCGTCAGCAGTTGCGAGACCGGCTCGTTCTGCGTCACGAACTCGTTGAAGAAGTCGTTGACCTCCAGGCTCATGGAGTTGGCGAGGTTCGCGTTGAACTCGGGGAACAGGGTCGCGTCGAAAGATTGCGTCGACACAGCGCTGGTTCCGAGCCACATCGACGAGAACGTCGGTCCGAAGACCGAGTTCGAAGCGGCGAGCATGCGCGTCAGCTGGGTCTGAACGTCGGAGGGCTGCGCGAGCTGTCCGTTGGCGGCCGCGGTAAAGAGCGCGGCGTCGGGCATGCTGCGATACACCATGTACGAGAGCCGAGACGCGGTCTCGTAGGGGCTGAGCGCGTGCGGCGTCAGCGACGTGACGTTGGCATCGATCTCGGGGCGGAAGAGGAAGTTGGGCGACTGGAGCATCGCCTCGATCACCGTGCGGAACTGTTCGTCCGAGGTCGCTCCGGCGCCGGCGGCCGTCGTCATCAGTCCCGTGAAGTTCGTGACTTCCGTCGCCGTCAGGGGTCGCCGGAACGCGCGCAATCCAAGGTTCTGGATGAGGGTCTGCGCGCAGGTCATCCCCGTGGTCAGGTCGCACGTGACGATCGCGGCCCGCTCCTTGGAGCCGACGGTCATCACCTCGGCTGCAAGCGATTCCGCGGCTTGCTGATACAGCGAGACCTGAACCGGCGAGAGCGTTTGTAGATCGCCGTTGTTGTCGAAGCCGAGCGCGGGGGCGTCGCTGGGGAATGTAGTCACACCCGGGGTCTGCGCCGTACCGAGGAGATCGCGAACCGTGTTGTCGTACTCGGCTCGGTTCAACCTGCGAATCGTGACCCGACCCGGGTCCAGCGGACCAGACGCGGTCGACCCGCCGGAAGCCTGATTCCCCCCAACTCCTCCACTGCTGTTCCCGCCGGTCGTGGGGTTGCCCCCCCCGATGGCTGTGCCGCCGCCTCCGGGATTACCTACAGCGGGCTCGCCTTGGCTGGTCCCTCCGGGCCCGGGGCCTTGGGATGAACCTATCTGCGCGGTACAAGCCGCGGCCATCAGTGGAACAAGCGGCAACCAAGCCCGCATCGACCGGACTCTCGAGCCTTTTCCGTGAATCATGTGGGCTCCATTCTCCACGAACGTGGGACCGCCCCGGCGCTGCCAGGGCTCACCATGATGAAGGAAGGACGTGTATTGGGACGAAAGTTCAGTCGCTCGGGCCGATACGTCAACGGTTCCGGCAACATCGGACTATTCCAGCACCACGGTGAGGACGGAGCCCGTTTGATGACACCGCAAGGGCCGGCCAGGACGGTCCACTGACGGAAGAACAAAGCGCCTGTAGCGGAATCAGCCGGGCGAATCGAACCGTGGGTCGGCAGTCGAACCGAAAAAGCCACATTCGACAGGCGGTGCATCAAAGACGTGAACCTGATTTCGCCGGGACGGCAACTGCCACGATTAGGAAGTTGGTCACCCCCGCACGATTGTTGGTAGCACGGTTTGATTCAGTTCGCGACACGACTCGTGGAGGCGCCATGGCTCGCTCGTACCATCGAATTTTTCTAGTATGCAGCGTACTCTCCGGGGCTTGTTCGACGCCCAGCAATTCCTCTTCGGATAACGGTAAGAGTGACGCCGGGGGTAATGGGCCGAACACCGCGAGCGGGTCCGGCGGTGCGGGCGGCAACGCTTCGGGCGGCTCGGCGACGAGCTCGGGAGGAACGTCCAGCGGGACGGCGCTCGGAAGCAGTGGCGGGTCTTCAGGCGGCGGCATCGGCGCGGCGAGCAGCGGCGCCGGCGCGGGCAACGGCAGCGGCGTCGGTAGCAGCGGCGCCACGAGCAGCAGCAGCGGAGCCGCAAGCAGCGGTGCCGACAGCGGCGGAGGACCGAGCGGCGGACTCGATGCGGCGGCCTCGGGTGACAGCGCCGCGACCGCTATCCGTGGGGACGCAGCAGGCTCCATGTTGGGAACCGATGCGGCCCTCGCTGCGTACCCGGGCGCGGTTGGCGACGGCGACTACATGGTCGGTCCCACCTATACGAAGAGCCCGGATTTGATGGCCAAAGGCATGCCCGCCGGGAAGACCTTCCAGTTCACGATGAACTCGGCAAGCAGCATGATCTTCACGGGGATGGACGCGACGCTGCTCGCCGCCAATCAGCACTCGTTCACTCGAAGCGTGACCGTGTACGTTCCGGCGAAATACAAGGACGGAACGGCGGCGCCGTTCATGGTGATTCAAGACGGGCCCGGCCAACTCTCGAACGTTCAAATCGCACTGGACAACCTGACGCAGAGCACCGATCCCACCCGGCAACTGCCGACTTTCGTGGCCATCGCCGTCCAGAACGGCGGGGGCGACAGCATCGGAAGCGAGCGCGGACTCGAGTACGACACGGTGTCGGACCGTTACGCGCGGTTCGTCGAGACCGAAGTTCTGCCGGCGGTTCTCTCCAATGCAGCCCTCAAGGCCGCATTCCCCAATTTCGCACTGACGACGGACCCCGAGGGACGCGGCGCGGTCGGGTGTAGCTCGGGCAGCGCGGCCGCGCTGACCATGGGGTGGTTCCATCCCGAGTGGTTTCACCGAATCGTGACGTACTCGGGAACCTTCGTGGATCAACAGAACCCCGCCCAGACCGCCGACCAGGCGCTCTATCCGCTCGGGGCGTGGGACTATCATTCGGACCTGGCGCTGATCGTCAACACGGCTCCGAAACCGCTCCACGTCTTCGTCAACGCGAACGAAATGGACAACGGGTACAACACGCCCGAGAGCATGCACCACAACTGGCTGATGGCGAACCTGCGGACCGCCGCGGAGCTCCAATCCCAGGGCTACCACTACCGCTTCGTCGAGGGCCTCGGCGCCGGCCACTGCGACCAGAGAGTTCAGGATCTCACGATGGCCGACACCCTTCTCTGGGTGTGGCAGGGTTATCCTCTCAACTGAGAGCGCGCGGGCATTGGAGCGCGCGCTCCGGGGGCGCGCGACGCTCGCACGGTCACGGGTTTCGAGCGGGCCCCGACGCCGGCAGCGTCGGACCCGTACTCTCCGTGTCGCCGCTCGCGTTCACGACGGCCCCCGAGCTGACTTGCGCCGCGGCGAGCGGCGGAGGCGCGACGATGGGCGAGCCCTTGGCATCGCGCCAGACTCCGGCGGCGTGCCATAGCCTGCCGTCCGTCCCGCGCACGAACACCCAGGGAGAGAACCTCGCGCCGGGCGGCGCTTCGACCCACCGCCCCGGGAGCCACGACCACCGGGTGCGCCGCCAGACCCACTCGCCGTCGAGCCACACTGCAGATCGCGTGGGCCGATCGGGGACGGCTTCGACTCGTCCGGGGGGCAGCGACGAGCTGACTTCTTCGAGCGCGCTCTCTGGCTGCGGGGCGAACGGCGGGCGCGCGAGCGTCGACGTGCAGCCAGCGAGCAAAAGGCCGGCGACGATGGCGACGGAGAAATGCACCCACGCACTATAGTGCGGGTGGGTTGCGTCCCATGCCCGCTTCGTTCGCCTCTGTCATCGCTCGGGCCGCAGTCTCGCTACTCCTCGCGTTGCTCCTGTCGCTCTCCGGCTGCGCGGCCGTACCCCCGGGGGGAGCCGCGGTCGACTCGGTGGGCATCGTCGGGGGCCGAGCCATCGACACGCGGGCCCTGGGCGACATGCTCGCCACGACGGAGAGCCCGCGGTTCTTGGGCCTATTTCAGGGCTTCGCGAACGAATACACGATTTACGACCCGACCGTGCTCCAGCGCGATCTCGCCCGGGTCGAGCGCTTCTACCGCGGAAAAGGCTTCTTCGAGGCGCACGCCCGCGTCGCGCGCGTCATTCACACGCGCACCGACCACGTGCGAGTCGAGATCGTCGTCGAGGAAGGACCGCCGGTCCTCAACCGCGAGCTGCGTATCGACGGACTCGAGTCGCTGCCGAAGGCCGTCGCGACCCAGGTCCGCGCGGTGGCCGAACACGCGCTACCGAAGGGAACGCGGTTCGACGAGGCTGCCTACGCCGATGCACAGGCCGCCCTTCTTCGCGCGCTCACGACCCGCGGTTACGCCTACGCTGGCGTAAGCGCCGACTCGCGCCTCGAATTGCCCGCACACGCGATCGACTATGCGTTCGCCGTGAACGCGGGGATCGCCTGCGTTTACGGCCCGATCACGTTCGTCGGCCTCGATCCGGACGGCGCCGGCCCGAAGCCGCAGGAGATCGACGAAACGATCCTCCGTCGCGTGATGCATATCCGCCCGGGGAAACCCTACTCGGCCGCAGAGATCGAGTCGAGCACGCAGGCATTGCTCGACCTCGAAGTGTTCACCGGAGTGCACGTCGTTCCGAGCCTGTCGGACCCGCCGAAGCCCGTCGTACCGCTCGTCGTCCAGGTCGAGCCGGCCCAGCTTCGGACCGTCCGCTTGGGCGCAGGCGGCGAACTCGATCTGATCAAGACCGACGTCCACGTGCTCTTCGGCTGGGAGGACCACGACCTTCTCGGCGGCCTCCGCGATTTCAGCGCGGATCTCACGCCGGGCATCGTCTTTTACCCGACGAGTCTCAGCGACTTCCAAGCTCCAAAACGGTACTTCTACGAGCAGCACTTGAGGCTTCAGTTCCGGCAGCCGGCTTTCCTGGAGGCGCGGACGACGGGCTTCATTCGCCCGGCGCTCAACATCTATCCCCTGTTGGTCGAACCGGACCCGAGCGACCGCAATGTCGTCGTCAACTACCTCGAACCGAAGGTCTCCATCGGCGTGGAGCGACGTTTTGGAAAACATCTGTTCTCGACGCTCGCCTACAACTTCCAGGGAGAAAAGCCATTCACCTACCCCGGCCAGCAGCTCGACCCTTTGCTGCCGACGATCTTTCTTTCGTTTCCACAGATCGTCACGCAGCTCGATTTCCGCGACGACCCCGTTCACACGCACGCGGGCTTCGCTGCCAATCTCGATCTTCAGGCCGCGGGTGGTCCGTTCGGCGGAACCGCGACCGACTTCAGGATTCAGCCGGACGTCGAGGGGTACATCCCGATCGCGCGCAATCTCACATTCGCCGTCACCGGTACGTTGGGTCTGCTCTTCCCCCTCAACTATGGCGGCAGCGTCGAGACCGGTCTCCCGAATGGCGCCAGCGCCAAGGACATTGAAACGGTCTATTTCCGCGGCTTCTTCTCCGGTGGGCCGAACTCCAATCGGGGATATCCGCTGCGCGGCGTTGCGCCTCACGGTTTCGTGCCCTTTCTCAACCCGGCCACCGCCGCCGCCCAGGTGGCGAATAGCTGCGACCCCAAGCATGTCACGCCGAGCATGATTCAGCTCTGCTCCAGCCCCGTCGGCGGCTTCACGCAGTGGGAAGCTTCGGCCGAGCTTCGAGTCGCAACGTCCGGCCCGTGGCGCGGCGTCGTGTTCTGCGATGCCGGGGACGTTTCGCAATTCGTGCTGTTCCACAAATACCCTTCCACCTTCGACGCCAGACCGCTGCGGTTCAACTACCTCCACATGTCGTGCGGCGTCGGCGCGCGCTACGATACGTCGGTGGTGCCCATCCGGCTCGACATCGGCTACCGGATTCCCGGGCTGCAAATCCTGGGACAAAGCGACCCCGCGAAATACGACCCCACGTTCGGTGAGCCGCTCAAGCTCTTCAACGTGCTGCCGTTGGCCATCGCCTTCGGGATCGGGGAGTCCTTCTGAGGATGCCCAGGCTGCGCGGCGTGGCTCGCGCGGCGGCGGCGGGTGCGGTCGCAGCGTCCGTCGTCGCGATCGCCCTCCCCCTCTCGCTGCGCCTTCCGCGCGTGCGCCGCCTGGTCACCGCGAGGGTCAACGGCGTGCTCGCGTCCACGTTCGCCGGCCACGTGGTCGTCGACCAGATCGGCGAGATGGGCATCACCCACGCCGGCGGGATCGACGCGCACGTGGATGACGCGGACGGGACGACCCTCCTTCGAGTCGAGGGGGCGCGCGCCCGCGTGTCGACGTGGGCCCTCGTACGCTCGGCGATCGGGGGACGGGGAGAAATCGTCGTCGACATTCCGGAGCTCACGCTCGCGCGCGTCGATGCCACGATCGATCCCGACGCCAGCGGCGCGCTGCGGATCGCGCGGGCGTTCGAGCTGCGTCCGGATGCAGCGCGCGACCAGAGTCCGGGCCGCGGCGCGCGCGTCACCGTGCCGCGCATTTCCCTGGCCCACGCCGACGTTCACGTCCGACCCAACGCGGCGCCTCCGCTCGAGGCCGAGGTGGACGGCGCCGAGGCGAGCTTGCGGCTCGAGGGAGGAAAGCTTGCGCTCGACGTCGACCGAGCGCCGATCGTCGTCCGGGGGCTGCCGGGAGGAGTGCGGGCTCATGGAGAAATCGAGGCCCACCTCACGCAACCGTCGCTGCGTGTTCGGGTGCTCTGGAACGGCGCCGTCGGTACGATCGCCGACCGGGTCGAAGCGATGTACGACGATGGACGCGTCGACGCCGTCGCCGACGTCGCGCGCGCGACGCCCGAGCAGCTCCGCGCGGCGTGGCCGGATTGCCCGATTTCAGTCCCTGCGGAAGCGCACGCGGAGGTCCACGGCACGCTGCCTCTCGTCGATATTTCGGCGCATGTCATCGTCGGCGCGGCTTCGCTCGACGTAAGCGGCCCGGTCGTCGTCCGACCCGAGGTGCGCGCCAAGCTGCACTTCGAGGGACAGGCCCTCGACGTCCAGGCGATCGTCCCGTCGGCCCCCCCGTCGGATTTGGAGGCCTCCGGCGACGTCGAAGTCAACGCCAGACCCTCGGGGACGCTGGATGGCCGAGGCAGCATCGTGCTCACGGGGGGCAGGCTGGGATCCACGCGCATCCCGGGAGCGACCCTCACGGGGCAATTCGAGCGCTCCGCAGAGGCCGACCTGTCGGCACGGGCGGAGTTGGCGCTCCGCGAACCGGCGGCCACGACTGTGGTGACGATGCAGCTCGAGCCGAAAGACGGGGTTCCCTTCCTGACCTTCGTGGGGGACGCGAGCATCACTCGGCTCGAAGAAGTGGCCTTTCTCGAGCGGACTGCATCCGGAACGGCGAACGTTCACGCGGCAGGCTCGCTGAACCTCCGCACGAACGCGATCGACGCGCGCATCTCCGGGACGTTCGGCAACCTTCTTGCGCGCGGCGCGTCGCTGAGGAGCGCGCACGTCGAGTTGCACGCGACGGGCAACCTCCGGGCACCGTCGGTGGGCGTGGTGGTCGACGGCGAGGGGCTCGAGGCGGGCGGCGCGAGCCTCTCGGCGGTGCGTGCCGTTACGAGGGTCACGACCGATGGCGGCCTTGCCCTTCACGACGTGGAACTCGACGCGACCGGCAGCGGCGAGCCCGGTCGTGCGCGAGCAGCCCTCGTCCGGATATCGAGCAACTCGGTAAGCGCGAACGATGTCCTCATCGAAGGGCTGGGCGGCGCGCTGACCACCACGTTGCTCAAGTCGCCTTCGGCGGTCGTGGTGAAAGTCAAAAGCGACGGCCTCGACCTCGCACGCCTCTCGACCTTCACGACCCTGGCGACGGCGCGCGGAAAGCTCGCGCTCGACGTGGACGCCACGGTGAAGCAAGGCGCCGCCGAAGGCCGATTCTCGGTCGACTTGCAGCACGCTGCCTATTCGGGTTTGGCCGACGCGAGCGCGCGCATCGACGTGACCATCGACGGCCGACACGCGTCGGGACGCGCGACCGCGAGCATCGACGACATCGGCACGATTCAGCTCGAATCGTCTTCGGTCCACGTCGGGACCGGCCCGTTGCTCACCGTGTCGCCCTGGAGGAAGGCCTGGGGCGCCGTGGAGTTCGACGCACGCGTCGACCTCGCTCGGCTGGCGGCGCGCCTCCCTCGGATCGGGAATCGGTTCGATGGCGTCCAGGGGACCTTGGAATCGAAGGGACTCGTTTCGCGTGACACCGGCGACGACGCGACACCGCGCGTCGAAGTCGCGGCGCACACTTCGGGCCTCGTGCTCGTCGGCCGATCGGCCTCCGGAACGGCCGCGCCGAGCGCGGGGGCTGGCCCTGGTTCCGGCCCCGAGCGCGCGTGGCGAATCGCGGGCGTCGATCCCGTCCTGCACGTCACGGTCGACGGGAACACCGGGAATACGGCCCTCCAGGCGCAGATCGGAGACGCGACCGGCACGATGCTGGAAGTCGACGCGAAGTCGGACGCCGTTCCCTATGCGATTCTCTTTTCCGACGAGAGCCCCCGCGAAGCACTCCTGAAGATGCCGTTCGACGCGCGAATCGCCGTTCCGGCTCGGAAGCTCGCGTCCTATCCACGCCCTTGGGGAATCGGTCCCATTGGCGGCGAGCTTCGGGCGACGGTGTCGTGGCACGGTTCCGTCATCAGCCCGACCGTCGACGGGTCCGCGTCTCTCGTCGGCGGCAACGCCTTGCCCTCGATACTGGCCTTTCCGCTCGACCTCACCGTGGGCGCCCACTACGACGGCGCAAAATTCGAAACCAACCTTCAAGCAGCGTCGCGCAGTCGAAGGGTGATCAACGCGAGCGCAACGATACTCGCCAATGCGCCGGACATCGTCGGCGGCCTGACCGGGACCGACATTCCCTGGGTGGCGTCCGCGAGCGCGACTCTGGACCGCCTGCCCCTGCGCGGCATCGCGCTGCTCGACGACAGCCAGGTGCGTGGGACGGTGAGCGGGCAACTCTCCGTCGACGGACTGCACTCCGACGCCAGGGCAAACCTTGCGCTCGATTTCGCGGGGCTGGAGGTCGGAGGAGTCCCCTGCCGCTCGTCGAGGGTGGAGGCGACGATGGACGGCCACGCCCTCGACGCCACGGCTCGTCTCGATCAAGCGGACGGATTCGCGGAGGGCCACGCACGCGCGGGTGTGCACTGGGGACGTGCGGACGCGCCGACCCTCGACCTGTCCCAGTCGGCGGAGACATCGTTGAACGCCAAGCAGTTCCGAGCGGCCTTTCTTCTCCCGTTCGTGTCGCCTTGGCTCAGCGCGCTCGATGGGCGGATCGACGCCGACGCGCGCGTCGAGTTTGCCCCCGGAGGGACCGTGCGCCCCGAGGGGACCATCTCGTTCGACAACGGCGCCTTCCAGTTGACCTCGTTCGGGGGTCCATTCCACGGGGCATCCGCGAAGCTCATTCTCAGGCCGGACGGCGTCGTCTTCTTGAAAGACGCCGTTGCAAAAGGAATCACGGGAACCGTCCAGAGTGCGGCGTCCGCTCGCTTCACGGGGGGATCGCTCGGGGCGATACGGGCGAGTCTACGAATCCCATCGAAGGATCCGCTCCCACTCGTTTTCGACGGGGTCCAGATGGGCATGCTCGACGGCGACTTCGCGGTCGGCGTCGACCGGAGCGCGGCGAACCAACGGCTCGACGTGGTCGTCGACGTGCCTTCCGCGCACGTCGAACTGCCCTCCGGTACGTCCTCGCTGGACGTTCAATCCCTCGGCCCGGTTCCCGGAGTTCGCGTGGGCCTGCGACCCGCAGCGGGTGAATTCGTCGAAGCGCCGCTCGACGGACCGCGGGACAGTGCGGTCGATTCGACGCGCAATCGCGGTACGTCCGTCCAGATCGGCGTTCGCATGGTCGACATGCGCGTCAGTCGCGGCACCGATCTCGACGTACGCCTCGAGGGGCAGCCGACCATCACGCTGGACGGGAAAACCAAAGTCGGGGGCCAGATTCGCATGCCGCGTGGAACCATCGACGTTCTCGGAAAGCCATTTGCAATCGATCACGGGACTGTGACGTTCGTGGGCGACGATCCGACCAACCCCCAAATCCTCCTCACCGCGACGTGGACTGCCCCCGACCAGACGCGCGTTTATGCCGATTTCGTCGGTCCGCTGAAGACCGGGAAAGTAAAGCTTCGCTCGGAGCCGGCGAGGGCGGAGAGCGAGATCGTTGCGCTGATCCTCTTCGGAACCACCGACGAGCAATCGGCGCAGGCGAACTCGCCGATGGCCGGGACCTCGCCGATGGCCGGCGCCGCCGGCAGCGTAGCCACCCAGCCGCTCAACCGCGCCCTGGGCGGCATCGATCGGGCGCTCCAAAACATGGGCCTGGCCGGCGGCATCTCGACGAAGATCGACACGTCGCAGACCACGCCGCGACCCGAGGTGGAAGTTCAGATCGCCCGCGACATTTCTCTGCAGATCGCGTGGGTCCTCGGCTCGCCACCGCCGGGCACGAACCCCGACTCCACACTGCTCACCCTGAACTGGCATTTTCTGCGCAAGTGGTCGCTCGAGACGACGGTGGGCGACGCAGGGACGTCGATCGTCGATCTCGTCTGGCAGCACCGGTATTGATCTTCGCGGGCCCGCGGCTACCCGGCGACGCGATCCGCGCGGAGTTGGAGCTGCATGCCGTGGGCGACGGTTACCGTTGACCCGCAGAAGAGCCGATGGTCCCTTCCGGGCATGCGAGACGCTCCTCCCCTACTGCGCGGCGGACTGTCGTTTCTGGTCCCGGGCTTGGGCCAGATGGTTTCGGGGCGAGGGACGCGTGGTGCAACCATCTTGGGGCTCGTTCTGGTCGTCGGTAACCTCAACGCCATCTTCTTGAGCGTCTACGCGACGACGATGGGACTCGACGTTCCGTTCTTTGCGCGTGGGCTCCCGCGGCTGCTGCACGACATTTTCGCGTTCCACGGCGTCGTCCTCTGGATCTGGCAGACGTTCGACGCGACGCGACCGCCAGCCCGGGGCTGAGCGCCCGCCGCCAAGCCCTCAAGACGGCTCTGGCCGGACGACACCCGACGTTGCTGCCTTCACAATCACCGAGAGCGCTCGGGTCTGGTGGCGGAGGAGGAGGGATTCGAACCCCCGGTAGCCTTCCGACTACGGCTGATTTCAAGTCAGCTGCCTTAAACCACTCGGCCACTCCTCCAGTCGAACTTCTAAGCGCCCTCCACTCCTCCGTTCGTCGTCACCGTTTTCCACCCAACCGCACCGGTTGTCCGCCGCAAGCCCAAGCCCAAAGCATAGCCGGAATGGATACGCTAGCGTAAGCGGGCTCCAAACACCGAGCCAAGACAAAGTGCGCACCGGGCGTTGAGCATTGGCCAGCGGAGACCTCCAGCAAGGGCGTCCAATCACCGCTCCGCGGGCCGGTCGCCACTTTCCGGGCATCACGTCCGCATCACGTCCGCGTCACCTCCACTACAGTAAAATCGATTCGCTTCGAAGCCGCCGGATGTCGACAGAGTCGCCTGTCGATCGTTTCCATTGGAAGTCGGGGCCCGGGAAAGAAGACTCCACTGAATTTCAGACGGGATGGGCGATTCGTGCTATTGGACTCTTCATGTCCAATCTTCATTCCCAGCTCGCCTCCCTGGCCACCTCATTCGCCAACGCAGTGCTGCAGGCGATCAAGGGGGCTCCTCTCGAAGAACTCCTTTCCGAGTCTTCCGCGCCCTCCGCGCGACCGCGCCGCGAGCAACCAAACGGTGCGCCTCGGCCGGCCGCTGCGCGAACCCGCTCGCCCGGCAGGCTGAAACGTCGGTCCCCGGAGGACATCGCCAGCGCGCTCGATCAGGTCGTCGCCCTCGTGAAAAAGAACAAGAGTGGTTTGCGCGCGGAGCAGATACGCGACCAATTGAACATGCAAGCCAAGGAGATGCCGCGTATCCTCAAGGAAGGCTTGGCAAAGAAACAGCTGAAGAGCCGTGGCCAAAAACGCGCCACGACCTATTTCGCGTCATAGCTCGCCTTCGGTCCACCCGAAGCTTCGCACGTAGTCGCGGAGCTGCTCATTTTCGAGCGACACCGGGCGCAAGAACTCCCCCACCCGTTCGCGCGTCCACCAGGAATCGCGGGGTCGGGCGCCGTCCCGCGTGAACGCGTAGCGCCAGACGTCGGCTCGGATCCACTTCGGTGGAGCGTCGTCGAAGGGATTGCGCGAAAAGAGGGACTTGGGCGATGGCACGCCGGCGAGCAGTTGCCAGACGAGGTGCACCAACCAAGGCTCGTCTTCGATGGACTCTCCGCGAGCCGCACCATTGCCCACGAACCACATCTGCCAGTCGAGCCGGTAGTGGTACGGCGAAACGAGACACGGGCGCCGCTGCGGGTCTCCCGGCATGCACGGAAGTTCGTACTCCTCCCATCGTGCGGACGGTACCGGAAGCGCGTCGCGCGTTCCCTCGAGAATCACCTCGTACCGCTCTCGGTCGACGCTTCCGAAAGCGCCGTACGTGTTGACGAGATCGAGCGGAAGGAACGAGCGATTCATCGACTGTTTCCCCGACAGCATGTTCGCGACGGGGGCCACGCTCAGCACGGCGACGACGATCCCGAGGGCCGCGGTGACACGCCACTGGCCGCGTGACGATCGCTTCGAGCCGAATCCGGCGAGGAGCGGCCCGCGGGCTCTTGCAGGCAAGAAGACGGAAAAGGCCGCGTCGTCGAAGCACGCGAGCGCAGGGACGATCGTCAGCCAATTGAGGAAAGACAGGTTGCCGCTCGAAATGAGGAAGATCTGGAAGGCGACCAGCAGAAGCCCCGCCGCGTGCCGATAGGGCCGGAAGCCGAACGCGAACCAGGGCACCACGAGTTCCACGAAGTGGTTGAGGAGCACACCGAGCACGTGCACGGGCCGGGGCGCGTGGTGCAGCCACAAGGAGAGTGGGTTGGGATTCGGTTGCGTCTCGAAGTGGTAATCGAGGCATGTGAGATCGCGCCAGCAAGGATCGTTGCGGAGCTTGATGAGCGCGGCGCCGATCATGATCCGAAAGATGAGCCACCGAAAAAGCCAAATCACTGTCTTCGGCGCGGCGGACTTCGGCAGGGGCGCGACCCCACGCCAAGGACAAAGGAAGATCGCCAGAAAACCAGTCTCGAGGAGTTGGATCTCCCAGCCGTACCCGTAGAAGATTTGTCCGACGTGGACGAACGACAAATAGATCGCCCACAGCGCGAGCTGCACGAGCGCGTTCGTCACTCCGGCCAGAGCGGCCGCCGATAGCAGAATGCCGGCCCAAGAAGCCGCGTGCATCGTCGCGTCGGACGCGCCGAGCCAGAAGATCGTCGGCACCTTCCAAAACGCGGATCCCCCGAGGTGAGCCTTCTCCCACGCGAGGAAAGGCACGACGGGCTGGAGGCCCCGAGACCCGAGCAGGGGATCGAGCTGCCGGTAGAGAGCGACGAACGCGACCAAGTAAACGAACGCGAGGAGGCGAAGGATTGCAAAGCGGGTGAGTTCGTAGGTCACCCGCTCGGCCAGGAGGCGCTGCCACCACGCCGAACGAAATCGCTCCAACGCTTCGCCATCGTCGACCGAGACCATGGTCGAGAATGGTACGCTCGGGCGAATGATTCGCGCCCTCAGCCGCTCGTATACGTGTCGATGGGGAGCACCCGTCGTCGATCGAGTCGAAACGACCGTCTTTCTCTACACCTATTTCGTCGAGTGCATGCGCTGCTCGTACTGTCACGATTCCTGCTGCCAATACGGCGTAGACGTCGATGTCGAGAACGTCGCGCGGCTGGAAGCGCGCGCCGCCGACATCGAGCGATTCACGGGCGTGCCGCGAGACCGCTGGTTCACGGGCGAGTGGACCAACGATGCCGAGTTCCCGGGCGGGCGGCAGACGAGAACCCGCGTCGAAGACGGCGCGTGCGTTTTTCGCAACCGAGCGGGCCGCGGGTGCACCATCCACTCGTTCGCGCTCGCCGAAGGCGTGGACTACCACGAGCTCAAGCCAATGGTGAGCGTCCTCTTTCCCATCACCTTCGACGGAGGACTGCTCCACCCCAGCACGGAAATCGAGGACCGGTCGCTCCAATGCTACGGCGACGGGCCCACGCTTTACCGCGGCGTTCGAAGCGAGATCGCCTGGTACTTCGGAAGCGATCTGGTGGACGAGCTGGACGCGATCGAACTCGTTCGACGTGACAATAGCGCCCCGGCAAAGTAAGGTGCGCGGGCCTTTTCCGGAAGCGAGAGAACCCCCGATGGCCCGTGTCACCGTTGAAGATTGCCTCGAGCGCGAAGAGAACCGCTTCGCCTTGGTCGTGCTTGCGTCGCAGCGGACGCGCCAGTTGATGAAGGGGGCGACCCCGCTCGTGCACTCCAAGAACAAGGCCGCCGTCACCGCCCTCCGCGAGATCGCCTCCGGCAAGGTGCACTACGATCGACCGACCAACGAGGCCGTCCAGGTGTACATCGAAGAGTTGAACCGGCGCGAGTTCGGTTGAGACGGCGCGACCGCGAGCTCGACGCTGGCTCGCGTGCGCACTACGAGGACGCCGCTTACTACACGACCACGTACGCAAGTCGCATCGACGACGTTGCGTACTATGTGGCGCTGGCGGTTCGGACGGGCGGTCCCGTGCTCGAGTACGGTGTGGGCAACGGACGTATCGCCTTGCCCGTGGCGAGGCATGGCGTCGACGTCGTCGGGGTGGACTGGTCGCCCGCGATGCTCGCCGACGCGCGCGCTCGCTTGAAGCGCGAGCCGCCGGAAGTGCGACGCCGGGTCCGCCTCGTGCGCGGAGACATGCGGCGGGTTCGCCTCGCACGTCGATTCCCGCTCGTGGTCTGTACCTTCAACACCGCCCTTCATCTCTACACGCGACCAGACGTCGAGCGCTTCCTTGCGCGGGTGCGGGCGCACCTTGCGCCGGGTGGGCGCTTCGTGGTCGATCTTTCCGTTCCGTCTCTGGAAAACCTCTCGCGCGACCCCGCCCGGCCCTACCACGCGCCGCGGTTCCGGCACCCGACCGCCGGGGTCATGGTCAAAAACAGAGAGCGGTTCGACTACGATCCGGTCCGCCAAGTGCTGTTCGTCTCGATGGAGTTCGAGCCGATGCATGATCCCGAGAACGCCTGGGTCACGCCGCTCGCCCACCGGCAGTTCTTCCCCCAGGAATGGGAGACGCTGCTGCACTACAACGGCTTCGACGTGGAGCGCGTCGAAGGGGATTTTCAAGGCGGGCCCCTGACGAAAGACAGCGACGTGATGGTGTGGCAAGCGAGGAAGCGGTGAGCATTGCCGAGCGGCTCCGCGGCGTGCACGCGCAAATCGAGGACGCGGCGCGCGCGAGCCGGCGGGACCCGGCGCGCGTCAAACTGGTCGCGGTGTCGAAGACCAAGCCGCCGGAGGCGATCCGGGAGGCGTACGCCGCGGGACAGCGCGCGTTCGGAGAGAACTACGCGCAGGAGCTCGCCGCCAAATCGCTCGCGCTCGAGGATCTGCCCGACATCGAATGGCATTTCATCGGGCACCTTCAAGTGAACAAGGCCAAGGTGATTGCCAAGCACGCCCACGTGGTCCACACGGTCGATTCCACGACGCTGGCCCGGGAGCTCGGCCGTCGGGCTTCGAACGACTCGCGAGCGAGTCCGCTGCCTGTCCTCGTGGAAGTGAACGTCGGAGGCGAGCCACAAAAAGCGGGGGCGACCCCGAGTGAAATTGCCGAAGTGATGGCCGCGGTCGGCGAGCAGCCCACGCTCGCGCTGCGGGGACTCATGACGGTCCCGCCGGCCGGGGATCTCGCCATGGCTCGACGGGTGTTCGAAACGCTCGTCTCGCTGCGCAACCTGCATGGCGGGGAACGAGCGCTTCCCGAGCTGTCGATCGGCATGACGGCCGACCTCGACGTGGCGATCGCTTGCGGCGCGACAATCGTCCGCATCGGTACAGCGATCTTCGGTCCGAGAGATCAGAACCCTGGTGCTTTTCGCCGATAGCTTCGCTCGGCCTTCGAGAAAAGGCCCACGCCAGGGCGCCCTCTCCTTGCCTCGCGGCCTGAGAACCTCACCCCCGGCCCCTCCCTCGGCCCCTCTCCGCAAGCGGAGAGGGGTGTCTGCGGGACTCGCGATACCGGAGCTGCTCACGCTCTCCGCAAGCGGCCCGCGAGCGGAGAGGGGGACTGTCGCGTGCGCCCGCTTCGGTGGTGGCTACGGGCGCCATGGCCACGTCAACGGGTCGGCAGCATCGCCGCGATGCGAGCCAGCGCGCTGTCGATGCCCTGCAGGACCTGTTCGTTTTCCAATCGCAGCACGCGCTCGCCGTGGTCCAGC
>Ga0265316_10002325_pt1 | contig 19879 bp, 20 predicted proteins | sample 4522metaG_FD_202092 | JGI IMG/M metagenome (GOLD analysis project Ga0265316, IMG submission 202092) | Rhizosphere microbial communities from Carex aquatilis grown in University of Washington, Seatle, WA, United States - 4-5-22 metaG | ecosystem: Host-associated > Plants > Roots > Rhizosphere >... | reverse complement strand
GTCGATCTTGTGGGTGGTGACGAGCGCACCCAGTGAGGGGAGGGTCGTCCCTGATGAAACCTACGGCATCCCGATAGCGCTCGGGCTTGTCATGCTGGACAAAATTAATTCCCCTAGTGGGAGGCATGCCCGTTTCCCGGCATACCCTTTGAAGCCGCGTGCGGCCCCTTTCGGCAGAGCGCCATACCTCAAACGAGGCTGCAGGCGTTTCTGCTCGGCGAATCTTGTTTTGGCGGCATGACAGCAACGGGGCGATAGGCGGTCAAGCGCCGTGTACCGCTTTCAAAACTGATGATCCCATAAATGCAACATTGTTGCATATTACCTTTCCGCGTGGTACAAGTTCGTATGCCCCGAAACGAGCAGTCCTCCCTCATACTCAGAGAAGCAGGTCTGCGTCCCACGTCGGCCAGACAGCGCGTCCTCTCTTCCCTGCAGGCAGCGGGGCGGTCGCTCTCACATCATGAGCTTGTGGACCTTCTCATAGGACTGGACCGGGTGACCATCTTCCGTTCCCTCAAGAACCTCAAGAAAGCCCGGCTCATACACAGCGTTCAGGGCATCGACAGAACACTTCGCTATTCCATCAATCCGGCTCAGAAGCGGGGCTGCCCCGGCGGGCATCCTCACTTCCTCTGCCTGGAGTGCGGTGACATGTCCTGCCTCACCGACCAGCTAATAGCCGTTGTCCGCGTCCCCGCGGGAGCTGAAGTTCATGGCAAACAGCTCCTCGTCTACGGTGTGTGTCCGTCTTGTACCTCGTTGAAGCGCGCGCGAATTGCGCCGCGGTACCCCGCGGATTCTGCGCCGCGATCCGGTCGCGGCGTAACAAAATAAGTCAGGCTACTGGAGGCTTTTGTCATGAAGAAATCGCTCCTTCTCGTTCTGGGGCTCGTCCTGTCTCTTGCGCTCGCAGCGGCCCAGGAGAAGGTCTCCGTTGCGGCCGCCGCAAACATCAGCTCGGTTGCGCCTTCGCTGAGCGCCGCCTTTGCCGCGAAATACCCGAACTATCGAGCCGAGTTCACCTTCGGTGCATCCGGGGGCCTGGTGACCCAGCTTCTGAACGGCGCGCCTTTCCAGGTCTTTCTTTCCGCGGACACCGCCTTCCCGCAAAAGCTCGTCGATGCAGGAGAAGCCGCCGGCCCTGTGAAGATCTACGCAGTGGGGACGTTGATTTTTCTGACCACGAAGAAACTGGACCTCTCCAGGGGTCTCGCAATCCTGACAGATCCCTCTGTGGCCCAGTTCGCGAACAGCAATCCGGAGACCGCACCCTATGGACGCGCGGCACAGGAAGCCCTTGTCAAGGCGGGTCTCTTCGACAGGGTAAAGTCAAAGCTCGTCATGGCGCAGAACGTCACCCAGACCCTGCAGTTCACGCTGGTAAGCGCGGACGGCGGGTTCGTCAACAAGTCGGCCCTGTATGCCAGCGACGTGAGGCCGTATGACAAAGAAGGTGTGTACTGGTTCGCAGTCGATCCATCGCTCTATTCGCCGATCACGCAGGGCTTCGTGGTCATGAAGGCAGCGGCCTCGGCGCCGGCCGTCCTGGCTTTTGTCCGGTTCCTCTCGTCGCCTGAAGCGCAGGCGGTCTTCACTTCCTTCGGGTACGGAACCCCATGAGCTTCGATCCTGTTCCGTTCTGGGTGTCATTTCACCTTGGGCTGTGGGTGACGACCCTCCTCCTCCTGATCTGCTTTCCCCTTGCGTGGATCTTCGCGCGGTCCACGGGGCGCTGGGTGCCCTGGGTCGAATCGACCACATCCCTGCCCCTCGTGCTTTCTCCCACCGTGCTTGGGTTCTACCTGCTGATCCTTCTCTCCAGCAGGGGACCTGTCGGGCGGTTCTTCCTGTCGGTATTCCACGTGCGTCTTGCCTTCACATTCGCCGGTATCGTCATCGCAGGCTGCATCTCCTCTCTTCCGTTCATGCTGTCGGCCCTCCGTGCCGGGATACTCTCAGTGCCGAGTCATCTCCTCGATGCATCGTATACGCTGGGCAAGGGCAGAATCGAGACAATCTTTCGGGTCGTCATTCCCCACATGAAGTCAAGCATCGTGGCCGGCATCGTCAACACATTTGCCCACACCCTCGGCGAGTTCGGTGTCGTGCTGATGATCGGCGGCAGCGTGCCGGGTGTGACGAAAGTGGTGTCCATTGCGGTCTACGAACGCGTGGAGAGTCTCAATTTTGCAACCGCCCATGTGTATGCCGCGATCCTTCTGGTCGTCAGCTATTGCGGGGTGTTCCTTCTGAACAGGATCCAGCGGAGCGAGGCGAGGCGTTGAGCATGCTTCAGTTTGTTCTCAAGAAGGAGCTTCGGGCCGGCGACCACGTCTTTCACCTGGATGCCGCATACCGCCTGGAGGAAGGGGGGTTCCTTGGCATCCGCGGCCCTTCAGGCAGCGGAAAGACGACGCTCCTTCGCTGTCTCGCCGGGCTCTATGTCCCCGATTCCGGCTCTATTCAAATCGGTGAGGAAACCTGGTACAGCGCTCGGGAAGGTCTTTCTCTTCCGCCGCAGCGCCGTTCAGTCGGATTCGTATTCCAGGACTACGCCCTGTTTCCGCACATGACAGTGCTGCGGAACGTCTCCTACGCTACTGGTGATCGGAAACGCACCATGGAGCTCCTCGATCTCACGCGCATGACGGACTTTGCCCACCATTTCCCGCGCGAGCTCTCCGGAGGGCAGAAACAGAGAACCGCCCTTGCGCGCGCGCTCGGCAGGAATCCGCGGCTCCTTCTCCTTGATGAGCCTCTCTCCGCGCTGGACGAGGATCTGCGCTATTCAATGGGGGAAGAGCTGCGTCGAATCCAGCGGCAGACGGGAGTGACGTCGATCATCGTCAGCCATTCACGCCAGGAGATCTCGCGGCTCTGCACGGAAGTGCTCGAGCTTGCTGAAGGGCGAATCCTGGAAGCCGAGGTCGAATGTCGCGGCCGGAGCAGAAGCGGCGGAGTGTGACGAAGGAGAAGGTTGTGCGGAATGAGGCCGACAGGATAAGCATCGTTGGATTCGGTGCAATCGGTGCGACGATCGCGTATTCGCTCCTGATGCGGCGCCTCGCCGGGGAGATTGTGGTCTTCAATCGCGACGAAAAGAAGGCGAAGGCGAAGGCCTTCGATCTCGCGCATTGCATTCCCCTCCTGCACGGAGGGCGGATACGGGCGGGAGAGCTCTGCGATACCGCCGATTCCGACATTGTGGTCATCACCGCCGGCGTGCTCCCGAAAGAGGACGGCACGCGCATGGACGTGCTTCGGGACAACGTGGCGATGTATCGGACCATCGTACCGCAGGTCGCGCAGCTGAGCCCTCGCGCCGTGCTCATCGTCGTGACCAATCCCCTCGACGCGATGACTTTCGCCGCGTACCGACTCTCCGGCTTCCCTTCGCCGCGGGTGATCGGTTCGGGGACCTTGCTCGACGGCAACAGGCTTAAATGCTTCATCGCGGAGGAATTCGAGCTGGACTCCTCGAACATCGAGCTCGAGGTGATTGGAGAGCACGGGGATTCGATGGTGCCCCTTTGGAGCCGAATCAGGTATTCGGGGGAAACGCTCGAGGGATATCTCGCCGAAAGGGATCGCGCCCTGGATGACGCGACCAAGGGGAGACTGCTCCAGAAGACGCAACGCGCTGGGTGGGAAATCAGGCTCGCCAACGAGCACAGCTGCTATGGAGTTTCCTTTTCCATTGTGCGCATCATAGAAACAATGCTCGGCCATTCCCGGGGCGCACCGACGGTGTCCTCCCTCGCATCGGGCGAATATGGGATCACCGGACTCTGCATGAGCCTCCCTTCGATCCTGGACCGCAATGGCGTGAAGGGAAATGAGCAGCCCCCGCTGAGCGAAGAAGAATCGCGCGCTCTTCACGCTTCGGCCCGGGTCCTGAAGGAGCAGACCGATGCGGTCGACAAGCTGCTTGAAGCCGGGTGACGCAGGTGCGGAGTTCCCCATCGCCTACGCGGGAAACCCACCGGTGCCTATCAGCGGCACGAACCTGCACCCGATGCTCCGCTCGACGGTCACCGCGCCGCCCGTCCTGCGCGCCACGAGGATTTCCTGGGTGCGACGCCAATCGCCCACGGGAATGACCATGACCCCATTGTCCGCGAGCTGCTCGCGGAGCCTTGGCGGAATCGAAGGGGCCGCGGCAGCCACGAGGATGCCGTCAAACGGCGCGCGCTCCGGCCAGCCTTCGCTGCCATCACCCACGCGAAGACTGATGTTCCCGTACCCCAGGGCCGTGAGCGCGCTTTCCGCGGCCGCGGCGAGCTCGGGGATCCGCTCGATGGTGAACACCGCACGGCAGAGCTCTGCCAGAATGGCGGTCTGGTAGCCGCTTCCGGTGCCGACCTCCAGCACGCGTTCCCCGCCGCGGAGCTCCAGCGCCTGTGTCATGAATGCCACCATGTACGGCTGTGATATGGTCTGCCCCTGGCCGATTGAAACAGGGTGGTCTTCGTAGGCGAGCGAACGGCTTCCCGGAGGGACGAAGAGGTGCCGCTGTACCCTGCGCATGACCTCCAGTACCTGCTCGTCCCTGACGTCCCTGCTTTCGAGCTGGAGCTTCACCATCCGCTCGGCCGCGGCATTCTCCCTGTTCGCCGGCTGCACGGCGGCGGGCCCCGTTCTCAGAATGCCACGAGGACCGGCAGCTCGCTGCGGCGGATGAGGTGGGAAGCCGTGGAGCCCAGCAGGTAGTCGCGTATCTTGTGCCGTCCGTGCGCGCCGATAAGGATGAGCTCCGACCTCTCCCGCTTTGCCACGCGGGGTATCGTATCAACGGGCTTGCCCGTCTCCATGAGCAGACGGTAGGGAATCCCGTGCGTGCCCAGGTAGCCCAGCTCGGTGTCGAACGGGAAGCTTTCTTCCATCTTTTCGGTCACGGTGAGCACCGCCATCTCTTCCCAGATGCTGCCGAACGCATTGACGAAAAACTGCAGCGCACCCTCGGCCACCGGGCTTCCGTCGTACGGAAAAAGCACGCGCGTGGGGCTCTGGAACCTGGGAGGGCAGATGAGAACGGGCCGGGGGCTGGAACGGACCGAGTCCTCCGTCGTAGCGCCGACTATCGCCCTTTCGATATGCGCGTTCTCCCCCTTCTGGCCGATGACCAGAAGGTCGCCCGATCGGGCTTCCTCCGTGAGAATACCGGAGGGGAGACCTTCCCGCAAAACAGTAGTTGCGCGCACCTGGCCGGCTTCCGCGTCCTTCTTGCAGAGGGCAAGGCAATTGTCGCCGAACGCCTTGATATCCTGCCGGACCCGATCGTAGAAGCCTTTCAGTCCCGGCTCAGGGGGAATGTAGACGCGCTCAAAACCGTAGTCGAAATGGCTTGCCGTGTAGATGATGGGGAGATCGGTCTTGCGGGCATCCACGACGAAGACGACTTTGACTTCGGCCTTTACCCGGCGCGCCAGGTCCAGTGCGTACTGGAACGCCGTCAGGGAGTTGAGCGATCCATCAATGCCTGCGACGATCTGGCCGATCACTCCGTTCGTTTCTCCCCGCCCGCGACCGCAGGCTTGCCCAGCAGGGTGGAGTCCTTTGCATGGAGCTTGGACAGCTTGTACTGCTTCAGCAGGAGGCGGATCGCATCATTGATCCCCTCGGTCCGACTGGCGTAGTAGCCTTCCCGGACCATTTCGTCCAGCCCCTCGAGCAGCTCGGTCGAGGTTTCCACGTAAGTTTTCGACACTACCATCCCTCCCACCGCGGCATCCCGCGGATCAGCGCCGCCGAGGTACTCCGCGGATTAACTGGCTCTCGCGTGCCGGGATGATACTACCCCGGCACGTCGACGAAATCAAGGTCGGCTCGTCTACGACGAGCTATGGCAAAACCCTCTGGGGCATTTTATCCACATGGCCCCGCGGGACCGTTTTCCACTGTTCATAGAACGAGGCAAACCACCCCGCCTCCAGCGCCTCCCTCACGAAGCGGTACAGGTCGTGGACGCATTTTCGGGCGTTGCGGCGGAAGTCCCGCAGGGAGTCCTCATCGCCCAGATCTGAAACAACGCGGAGGCTGAGGGGCGGAACGCAGGCGCGCAGCGCGCCTACAAAGACGCCCGCGCTTTCCCAATTGCAGGCTGCGGCACCGCTCAAGGCGAACAGGGACTCCCGCACCTGGACGGACTGGATGAAAAGCTCGCCGCATCCCTGTACACCGCCCCGCAGGTGCAGCCCCCGATCCTTGGCCAGCTCCGTCAGCGTCCTCACGAGCTTCTGCGCTTCCCGGCGCGGGAGGAAATCGAACGCCGACGGCAGCTTCATTTCCTGCAGGACGCGGCGGGGAAGACCGTCTCCTGAAATATCGTACTCGAGGCACGACAGACCGAGAACAACCGCATTGACGATCAGCTCTCCGTCGATGGCGCCGCACGTGCCGGTATCCACCACGAGGTCCGGCTGGCAATGATTGATGCCGGCGACGGTCGCCGAGGCAGCCCTCGCTTTTGCCGGGCCGGTTTCGATGGCCATGATGTCCACGCTTCCCACGGACCCGCGCGCCGTCCTGCAGCCCAGGACATCCTGCGCGTCACGCAGGGCAAGGGCAGTCCCGCATACGGTAAACTCGAGGGGAATCGGACAGATCAGAAGGATGCGCAGGAGAGCCTCCGTTTGCGTGCCGCGAAAAAATGTGGGGATAGGTAACACCTATCCCCCGGACGAGACACAGGGACAAGGAAAGGAGGTGAAACTTGCCCCTTACGAATTTGGATTCCGTCTAGTCTCAAAAATGTAAACACCCTGCAGGCGGATTGGTTACACGGCATGAGGCAATTTCCGCATTGCATCTTTCCGACGCGATTCCGCGCGCGCGGCAAGGACAATGCCCGCGAGGATGCACACGCCGCCGGCAAGCCTGAGGACGGAGGGCACCTGCGCAAGGAACGCAATGGCGAGCAGGGTCGCGCCGACCGGCTCGGCAAGAAGGGTCACAGTGACAAAAGTGGCAGACACGTATTTCAAGGCCCAGTTGTACGCCGTGTGACCCAGGAGCTGCGGCCCCGCTGCCAGGAGCGCAACCCAGAGATACCCCGCACGGGAATACCCTGCGAGCCGGGCGCCGGTCACGCCGGCGACTCCGAGAAGGATCAGCGCCGCGCTGCTGTAGGCAATCCCGACATAGAGCGTCAGGGACATGCGTTTCCTCACGCGTCTGCCGATCAGCAGGTAGCCCGAAGCGGCGACGGCCCCCAGCAATGCAAGAAGATCGCCTCTGAGCACATGTCTCCCGGGCTGGCCGAAATCGGAGAAGGCGACGAACGCTGCGCCGACGATCGAGATCGCGACTCCGACGATGGTCGATATCCCCATCCGCTCCTTCAGCAGGAACACGGATGCGATGCCGACAAAGACGGGGCTGGTGCTCACAAAGACAACCGAGCTCATGACGGAAGTATCGTCAAGGGAGCTGATCCAGAATGCAAAGTGAAGGGCCAGGAGGACGCCCGCAGCCGCGGCGTACAGGGCCTCCACACGCGAAAGTCCGAGGATCTCCTTTCGACAGGAGAGGACAGCGATCGGCCCTACGATGAGCCCTGCAAAGCTCATCCTGAGCGCGGCGATTGCAAGGGCCGGCACTCCCTGGGCGCGGGCGAAAGAAATGAGCAGAGCCGCGGAGGAGACGGCGGCGACGCCGATGGCGATCACGGGGTAGCGGGCGGCAGACCCCCGCACCCCGGACTGGCTGCAGCGCACGATGCCTCTATCGCGCACCGCCCGAAGGCGTAGCCAGGATGGCGAGGTCGGCCGAGGCCCTTCCGCGGTACTCCGCGGAGTTGGATGGCCGAGAGGCCGACGCGGTTCCGTCAGGGCGGCAGGCGCGCTTTCGCGCCGGGAACCCACGCGCGTGCTCGAATGGTTTTTTGTTCGCCATCGCCCTGCAAGCTCCTATCGAATCCTGCCCAGAAGCCTCAGGAGGCCGTCCAGCAGGGTAAGAGGATGCGGCGGACAACCGGGGACGAACAGATCCACTTTCAGAATGCCCGCCACCCCGTCACTCGCTTCAGGGGCTCCGGCATAGGGACCTCCTGAGATGGCGCAGGCGCCCGAAGCGATCACGATCTTGGGCTCGGGCACTGCCGCATATGTTTTCTCCAGTGCCAGCCGCATGTTCAGGGTGACAGGGCCAGTCACCAGGAGGCCGTCCGCGTGCCGCGGAGAAGCGACGAACTGGATGCCGAATCTTCCCATGTCCCATCCGACCGTCGTAAGAACATTCGCGTCAGCCTCACAGGCGGCGCAGCCGCCTGCGCTCACCTGGCGCAGCCTGAGGGATCTTCCCAGCAGTCTCCGCAGATCCTTTCCAAGCGCTTCAGCAAGGCGGAGGCGCTTCACACCGATCACGAGGTCCTCGCGATTTCGGGCGGCCAGCCGATAGTCGGTGCTGAACGAGACAGCCCCTGTCGGGCAGGCGGCCGTGCAGTCCCCGCAGAAAAGGCACCTGCCAAGGTCGATCTGCAGAGCACGGCGGGAACCGCGCGCCAGGGCCCCCGTGGGACATGCCTCGATGCAGGCCGTGCATCCGTCTCTGCACTTCGACTGGTCGATCACGGGAAGCCCGCGGAACCGGGCAGGCAGCGCGGGCGGCTCGCCGCGCGGAAAGCCCGTGGTCCGGTGGCCCTGCCGCAATCTCTCTCTCAGGATTCGCAGCATGTTCACGTCCTCACAAATCGTGTCCGCTGTACGACAGGTTGAAGCTCTTGTTGCACAGCGGGAAATCTGACACCTGCTGGCCGCGCATTGCAAGGCCGAGCCCGAACCAGTTGCGGAAAGAGGGATCCACGACCTTGTAGCGCGCAAACCTGCCGTGCCCGTCCGTAAGGACAACGTGGCAGATGCCTCCGCGCCATCCCTCCCCCATGCTTACCGCCACAGCCCCGCGCGTGAGCGCTGGGAGTGCAACGCGGACGTCTCCCGCCGGTAGCGCTTCCAGTTGGTCCTCGATGAACGCGAATGACCGCTGCACCTCGAGCCAGCGCACGTATGCGCGGGCAAACACGTCCCCTGTGCGCCACGTGGAAACCGGCACCTGGGAGAACCTCCAGATGCCGGACGGGAGATCCCGCCGCACGTCCCTGTCGATTCCGCACGCGCGCACGGTCGGGCCCGTGAGGCCGATCTCCAGCGCCGTCCGCTCGGAAAGGGTCCCCGTGCCCTCGAATCGGGCGACCACGGACGGCGAGCGCCAGAGAAGCTCGCACGCGCCGGCAGCATCGCGCGCGCAGGACTGAAGGCGGCTCCGCAGCTCGCCGGCCATCTCATGGTCCAGGTCAAAAACAACCCCCCCAGGCCTCACAAGGCCGCGGCCGAACCTGCTCCCGCAGATGAGGGCCGTCATGTTCAGGATGTCCCCCCTGATCCGGCCGCACCACGACGCCGTGGGGAGGAAACCCACGTCCCCTGCCAGCGCGCCGAGATCCCCCACGTGGCAGGCTGCGCGCTCGAGCTCCAGCGCAATTGCGCGGATAGCCTGCGCCCGCGGCGGTGCCTCGCGACCGGCCAGCGCTTCCATGGCCTCACAATAGGCCGTGGCGTGACCCACCGTCGTGTCCCCGGCGAGCGTTTCCGCGTAATGGATCGAGCGTGTATCCGGTCCGCCCAGGAGCGCGCGCTCGACGCCGCGGTGCTGATACCCCAGTGAGATTTCCAGGTGCAGGACCGTTTCCCCGTGGCACTGGAAACGGAAGTGCCCCGGCTCGATCACGCCGGCATGGACCGGACCCACGGCCACCTCGTGCACTTCCTCCCCCTCCACGCGGAAAAACTGCGCATCCCCAATGGTGGGATGCTTCCTGCCGGGCAGGGCGCCCGGCATGGGAGGCTGAAAACGAATGGGCTTCAGCCACGGGTGCCCCTCAGGTACGAGGTTCCACTGCTCTGCGATCTCCCGTTCGAACCAATGCGCTGACGGGCAATCCGGCGTCAGGGACGGCCACGAGCTTGTCAGCGCAGCCCGGGTGACATGGAGCGCGCCGGTGGCATGCTCCGCGAGCACCGCGTAGAGCAGAAAGCGCGCGCTCCTGCCTGCGCCGACCGGATCCGCCGCCGCAAAAAACGCGGCGATCTCCGCGCCGTCCCGCACCCGATTGATCACCTGGTCACGGAATGCGCTGATGGAAAGTACGGGCACCCCCTTTGTCTCCGAAGCGGTACCGTTGTGAAGCTCGATGGAGCCTGTTTTTGTCGCCATCCTATACACCCAGCAAAAGGGCAGCCTGCTTCAACGCTGTGTCCAGAAACCCTGGAATGAACAGCCCAAGCACGCCGGTGAGAACCAGAAGAACAAGCGGTGCAGCGACGCTGAGCGCCGAATCAGCCGCGCGCAGGGGCGGGGCGGCAGCCACTGCACGCGCCGCACTGCGGCCGCTTCTGGCGGCATTTTGGCGGCCGCTCCCTTGCGCTCCTGGCGCAGTTGCTGCATTCTGGTGGCTTCCTCCTGCCGCGGCGACAACCTGCCGTGCCGGGCTGGGCGATTCCCTGGGCCCGGCCTGGCTCATGCGCAGCAGCATGGTGATCATTCCCACGAACACGGCGGCGAGGAGCACCGAGTACACCACGACGACCACCCAGGCGCCCGCGTTCACACCGGCCCGCAGGATCGTGAGCTCGCTTGAAAACACGCCGAAAGGCGGCGCACCGGTAATTGCAAAAAGCCCGGCCACCCACAAGGCTGCTGTCACCGGCAGGGTGCGGGCTGCCCCGTTCACATCGGATGACTTCTTGGTGCCGTAGGCGGCGAGGAAATTGCCGGCCAGGAGAAAGAGCGCGGCCTTTGTGAAAGAGTGGTTGACCGCATGGAAGAGCGCCCCCCAGTCCCCGAGCCCGCCGAGCCCGATTCCTACGCAGAGAATCCCCATGTGCTCTACGCTCGAGTACGCAAGCATCCTCTTGTAGTCCGGCTGCCCGATGATCAGCCCGGCCGCCACGGCCATGGAGACAAGGCCGAGGACCAGGAGGGTCTGACGGCCGAACGCGCCGAGACCGGCGGCCGCGCACACCGACAGTATCCGGAGCACCGCCAGGAAGGCGCAGTTGAGCAGTGCGCCGGACAGAAGAGCGGAAACGACCGAGGGGGCTTCGCTGTGTGCGTCGGGCAGCCACGTATGCATGGGCGCAAGACCCATTTTCGTCCCATACCCGACGAGGAGCAGGAGAAACGCGGCTTTCAGCCATCCGGCATCCAGGCTCGCTGCCGCCCGCGCGAGCCCGGAAAATGTAAGCGATGTAGCGGCGGATCTGGCGTCGCCCGTGACCGAGGCCACGGAGGCCGCCAGGAAGTAGGTGCCGAGCAGGGCTACCGCGATACCCACCGAGCACACCAGGAGGTACTTCCACGTGGCTTCCAGCGACCTGTGGTGGCGGTGGTAGTGAATAAGAGGAGCGCTGACAAGAGTGGTTGCCTCAATGGAGACCCAGAGGAGACCGAAGTGCTGGCTCACGGTCACGAGCGTCATCGTGGAGAGAAACCCGAGGAGACACGCGGTGAAGACCGCCTCCGGCGCGTTGCTGAAAAGAAAACCCTCCTCGGTGTCCGCGCTCGTCGCGCCGCTCTCCCTTTGAAGGAACCTGACGGCGGAGACGGACACAGCCAGAAACAGGAGGCTGGCGATCCCGAGGAAGAGCCGTCCGAGGGCGTCTGCGGCAAGCCAGCTTCCCATGGGCGGAAAGCGTGACGGGTCGATCCACAACAGGCTGACAAGACCTGCATGGACAACCGCAACCGCCACCAGGAGCGATCGACGCAGCGCATGAGAGCGCGTGAGGAAGGCGGCAACGGCCGCCAGGGCCGGCAGCGCGACAAGGGCAAGTATCATTGAGGCGAGTCCTTCAGGCTGGAGAGCCGGTCCGCGTCGATGTGGTCGAACTCGCGGCTTATGTGATAGATCGTGATGCCCATGACAAATATCGCGACAAACGCGTCCAGGAATGTGCCCATCTCTATCAGGAGCGGCTCCTGCTCGGCAAGGGCCAGGCCGAAAGCGGCAATGCCGCTCTCCATCGCGAGATATCCAAGGGCCTGGACGATTGCCGATCTCCTGCTCACGATGATGAAAAGACCCGTGAGCGCGGTGAAAAGAGCAGCAGGCACGAGGAGAAGCGGGGCTGCCCCCCCATGAATGGGCAGGCGAAGCCCGATGAAGAGAGAGACGGTAAGCACGGCCACCCCGATCAGGAGGGAAGCCGAATAGCCGACAAAAGGCTCGACCTCGCGGCGCACGTCCACGGAACGGGCTGCGCGCAGGAGCAGGAGCGGGAGGGCGATTCCCTTGAATCCTATGCTGATTCCCGCCTGCAGGATCAGCCGCCACGCGGGGACGTCTATGCCGATGACCAGGGGAAGCAGGCCAAGGAGGACTCCTTGGACCGAGACCGCCGCGATGCAGGAGAGCAGCCGGCTCGATCCGAGAAGCCAGAGATTTGTGAGCATGAGAATGACCAGAAAGCCTTCGACCCAGGTCGTCACAGGTTCACCTCACCAGGGCCAGCGCCATTGCAAGTGCTGACATCGCGATTGCGGCAACGAGGAGCTGGGGCACGCGGGCAAGACGCAGCCGTGCCGTCACCGATTCCAGAACACCCGTGGCAATTCCGACGCACGCCATACCTCCCAGGCCAATGCCCAGGTCTGCCAGCCGGAGACCGGTCCTCGGCGCGAGCATCGATACCACGACCCCTCCCAGCGCCCACAGCTTCACTGCGGAGCCGTACTGGATGTAGGCAAGGTCGACACCGCTGTGATCGAGCACCATGACCTCATGGATCATCGTAAGCTCAAGATGCGTCTCCGGGTCATCCACCGGTATTCGTGCGTTTTCAGCGAGAAAGACGACCAGTGAAGCCCCTGCCGCGAGCAGCAGGGCGGCCCCTGCACCGCCGCCCACTCCGGGCCCGCCCAGTATGCCGGAAAGGGAAAGACTGCCAGACAGCCGGGCAAGAGCGGCAAGGGCGAGCAGGAGCGCGGGCTCCGTGAGAGCTGAGAACCAGGCCTCCCGGCTGGCGCCCATGCCCTCGAAAGCAGATCCGGTGTCGAGTGCAGCCAGGATCGTGAGAAACCGCGCAAGCCCGAAAAGCGCGGCAAACAGGACCATGTCGCCGGCAAATGACAGCAGCGCCATTCCCCCGGCCCAGGGAAGCATGGCCAGCGCGACAATCACCGCCGCCAGGCCCACGGTCGGCCCGGCCCGGAAGACCCAGGTGGTTGTGCGGCTGTACACGGCTGCCTTGGACAGCAGCTTGGCCAGATCCATGTACCCCTGCATGAGCGGAGGACCCCTTCGGCCTGCGAAAACCGCCTTTGTGCGATTGACGACGGCCGGCAGCAGGGGGGCAAGGAGGAGAGCGATGAAAAATTGCAGTGCGGCAAACCACAGGTCGCTCATGACGTCAGGCCAGTCTCCATATGAGGAGCGCAACAAGGGCAACCGCGATGTACAGGACGTACAGCTGCAGGTGGCCGTGCTGCAGCCAGCGCAGGCTGGAAAGAAGCGAGCCCACACCCTTGATTCCAGGCCGAAGGAGACGCACGGAGAAGACATCCGGTGTCTCGGTGGAGAAAGTCGATTCGGCAGGGAAAAGCTGCGTAATGGGCAGCCCGCGCCTGCGAGGGGCGAGCAGGCCGCGGAACATCTCCGTAAGAGGCTGGGCAAACGAAGAAGAGGTGTACTGCATCCGGGCATCCGGCTTCACGTAGCCGCAGTCCCAGGTCACCCCCTGCGCCACGTTGCGTCTGCGCAGCAGGAGCGCGCGCAGGAGCCAGAGCGCGGCAACCAGCCCGGCGAGCACACCCGCAACCCAGAGCACGATACGCAAACCCGTGCTCATCGGCTCGAGGAGCTCTGCGCCCGCGGACAGAGGGAGGCCTGCCAGCTGCGCTGCCAGGGGCGCGATGGTCCAGACCGCCAGGGAGCCGAGGAGCCCGACTGCCGCGCAGCCTGCCGCCAGGAGAAGCATGGGCACGAGCAGGGAAAGCCCGGGCTCGCGGGCCTTTGCAGCTGCCGGAGAGCGTGGCTCACCGAGAAAGACGATGCCGAATGCCTTCGCGAAACAGGCGGCTGCCAGGCCGCCGACCAGGGCCAGGGCTGCCACCACCACGGCCGCGGCGGCAGCCTGGGGAACAGGCTGCAGGCTCACCGCCTTGAATGCGCCGGTGAACACGAGGAGCTCGCTTACGAACCCGTTGAGCGGCGGAAGGCCGCAGATGGCCGCCGCGCCGATCAGGAACGCGGCTCCGGTGAGAGGCATCCGGCGGAGCAGCCCGCCCAGCCTGTCCATTTCCCGCGTGCCTGCCGCCTGCGCAGCAGCCCCTGCACCGAGGAAAAGCAATCCTTTGAACAGGGCGTGATTGATTACATGGAGGAGACCGCCCGCAAAGCCCAGGACGGCCACCAGCGGCGCACCGTAGCTCACGCCGAGCAGTCCGACACCGAGGCCAAGGCAGATGATCCCGATGTTTTCAACGCTGTGGTAAGCGAGCAGCCTCTTGATGTCGTGCTGGGCAAGCGCGAAGAGCACGCCGACTATCCCGGACACGGCGCCGACGCACGCGAGCGTCCATCCCCACCACGCAGGAGGCGCGCCGAGAAAAGACAGCACACGCAGGATGCCGTAGATGCCGGTCTTGATCATGACCCCGCTCATCAGCGCGCTCACGTGCGACGGCGCCGCCGGGTGAGCCTCCGGGAGCCAGGTGTGCAGCGGCACGATGCCCGCCTTGGTGCCGAAACCCACCAGGGCCAGCAAAAACACGGCGCCTGCTGCCGGCCCTGACATAACGGCGAACCGTGCGAAATCGAGCGTGGCGGCGCCGGAATCGCCGGCAGGTGCAGGCGCGCCGCCAAGCACCAGGAACATGACCAGGAGGAAGGCCGTGCCGATCTGGGTGGCCACGAGGTACGTGATGCCCGCCTGCCGCGATTCCTCCCGCTCGCTCTCGAAGGTGACGAGCAGCCACGAGGACAGGGACATGATTTCCCATGCCATCAGAAAGAGGACAGCATTCCTTGCCATGACCACCAGGGCCATGCTGGCCACCAGGAGACCGTAGAAGAGCCACTGGCCCCCCAGGCCGCGCGTTCCGCGCGTGTGCACGAGGTAGCCGCCGCCGAACAGTGCGCAGACTGCCGACAGCCCGTAGATCGGCAGGAGGAACAGTCCAGTGAGCGGATCGAATCCCACCGTGAAGGAGGCGCCGATGACTTCGTTCCATGGCAGGGCGAGGGTCCAGGTCTGACCGTGGGCCAGGGCGGAGATGGACAGCGCCAGGCCCGCGATGCTCGCCGCCACCGCACCCACGGTTCCCACCATATGGGAGACACGAGGCAGCCGGCCGGTGACAACGGAGAGAAAGCCGAACGTGATGAGCAGAGCGGGAGGCAACACCACCAGCAGCATGTTACTTCTCCGCAGGATGCCGCGGCGGCGCAGAATCCGCGGGGTACCTCGATGCGGGCCGTGCGGCAACGTCGACGAAACGCGCGCCGGCCAGCAGCGAATCCCGTGACGCCTGCTCAGTCACCGGTCCGCGGAACTCCCCGAGCCGAAGGCCGTAGGTGAGCCGGGACAGCAGGTGGAGATGCGCCCTGACTGTCGGGCTCACCATGGTGAACAGCGTGTGCACCGGCTTTCCGTCGATGGCGCCGAACTCGATCGGGGTCTCCAGGAAACAGAGCGTGATCATCGGCCGCTGGATGTGCAGAACGATGGGATTGCGCACGTGAGGGATCGCGATTCCGCCCCCAAAGCCCGTGGAGCCGAGGGATTCGCGGGCCAGGATGACGCTGAGCAGGAACTTGCGGTCCACCTCTTCCGGCAGATGCATGAGGTCCACGATTGCGGCAAGCACGTCCTCCTTTGCCGCACCCGCCACGCGGTAATGGATTCCTCCCGCCTTGATGGCATCCTCGAGCCCGGGAAGCTCGTCCGCGGTCGAGCCTCCGTCGTCGAAGATGTCCGGCGATACTCCCACCCGCCGCGCGGTGGCCCATTCGAGGAGCTCGGCGCGATTGAAACGATAGAGGTCGTTGATCCTGTAGGTCGGCAGGTCCCCCTGCTTGATCCATCGATAGATGGTCTTTTCAGAAACACTGAGGAGCCTGGCTGCTTCCTTGACGTCGATCTGCATAAGTGGGATGTCGTCGAGGTCTCAAGCCAGGACAACGCACGGATCATGTCCAAAACTGACAATCAGGTCAAGGGCGCCTCTCGTGCTTCCCTGCACTCGGCGCCCCTCGACCTCCTGTCTACGGGGCGCCCTTCCCCAATAGGAGAGGCTGATCTTTTCTTTTGTCAGTATATTAGCGTCACATAACAGGAGGACGTATGGCTATTACCCATCGCAGGCTCGGAAAACATGGCGCTCTCGTGAGCAATATCTGCCTGGGGACGATGAATTTCGGCTGGCACACGAGTGAGAAGGACTGCTTCGCGATCATGGACAAGGCTCTCGAGCTGGGCATCAACTTCTTCGACACCGCGGACACATATGGCTGGACTGTGCGCAGGGGTCACACCGAGGAAATAATCGGCAGGTGGCTGGCGCAGGGAGGCGCGAGGCGAGAGAGCATCGTGCTTGCCACCAAAGTTTTCAATCCAGTCGATAATCCGGGGGCGCCGGCAGAGCCCAACAGGGACGGACGCAATCTGTCTGCGGTGAAAATACACCGGCACTGTGAGGGAAGCCTGAAGAGGCTCCAGACCGACTTCATCGACCTCTACCAGATGCACCACATCGACCATGACTGCCCCTGGGACGAGATCTGGAGCGCCTTCGATGCGCTGGTGAACCAGGGCAAGATCGCCTATGTGGGGTCAAGCAACTTTGCAGGATGGGATATCGCAACGGCCTGCCAGGAAGCGTCACGGAGGAACATGCAGGGACTGGCCAGCGAGCAGAGCATCTACAATCTCAGCAATCGGATGCTCGAGCTGGAGGTCATCCCCGCCTGCCGGCACTACGGCATGGGCCTGATCCCTTACAGCCCGCTTGCCGGCGGTCTCCTGGGCGGAGCCCTGGAAAAGGCGAAGACAGGCCGAAGGACGGATGAGAACCTGGCCAAGCAGGTTGAAAAGCATCGGAAGGCAGTCACCGCGTACGAAGCATTCTGCAAGGAGTTGGGCGCGCCTCCCTCGGAAGTAGGTCTTGCATGGCTCCTGTCCAATCCCGTGGTCACGGCGCCCATCATCGGGCCTCGCACCATGGAACAGCTGGAGAGCGCGGTGCGCGCGGCAAGCCTCGTCCTGGATGCGCAGGCGCTCGCAAAGCTGGACGAAATATGGCCGGGACCCGGCGGTGAAGCCCCCAAGGCGTACGCGTGGTAGGATGAGGGGAGAGAAAAACGATGGAATTAAAAAGCAGCAAGGTTGCGATCATCGGCGCAGGATCTGTCGGCGCCACCCTGGCGTACAATCTTGCCCTCAAGGGCGCGGTGACTGAGATCGCGCTCATCGACACCAACCGGGAGAAAGCCGAGGCGGAGATCCTCGACATCAAGCACGGCGCTTCCCTGGGCAGGCCGGTAAAAATCGAGTCCACGGAATATGCAGCCTGCCGCGACTGCGGCATCACCATCATCACGGCGGGTGCCCGGCAGAGGCCGGGGGAGACGCGCGTGGACCTCCTGGAGCGCAACGCCGGCATAGTGAAAAGCATCGTGCACTCTGTAACAGATGCCGGTTTCCAGGGCATCTTCCTTCTTATCACCAATCCGGTAGACGTCCTCACCTGGGTCACGTTCGCGGAGAGCGGATTTCCGGCCGCGCGCGTTATTGGCAGCGGCACCACGCTGGATTCGGCCCGGCTGCGGGAGTTCGTGGCCCGGCGCTGTCGCGTGAATCCGAAAAACATCCACGGGTACGTGCTGGGCGAGCACGGGGACACCTCGTTTCCGGCATGGTCGCTTCTGACAATCGGCGGAATTCACCTGGACGAGTTCTGCCCCGTGTGCGGGGCATGCGAAGACTTGCCTGATTTCAAGAAGAACGCGGCCGGGCAGATACGACAGACCGCCTACAAGATCATCGAGGCAAAGGGTTCCACCTGCTACGCCATAGCGCAGGCCGCCTCCTTGATCGTGGAATCCATCGTGCGCGACGAAAGGCGGATCCTTCCTGTTTCCACCGTTCACGTTGATTTCCGGGGAATCAAGAAGACCGCGTTCAGCTTCCCTACGATCGTGGGCAGGGAAGGAGCCTCCCAGGTGCTGGAGTACAGGCTCCCTCCCGACGAGGATGAATGCCTCCTCGCCTCCGCGAGGTTCGTGGCGGAGAACATCGCAAAAGCCGGCTATTGACGATACCGACATTCAGTGCGTGCGGCACGGCTCTCGCCGCGGGCTTCACGGCGGGCGATGGGTTCAAGCTGGTCGAGGAGACCGCCGCTTCCGCGGCGGTGCCGTAGCTATGCAAACCCGGTGCTCGCGCGGGGGCACCGTCACCGCACAATCTGGGAACGGGTGGCGCGTATTGATGTTCAGGAAGCCCTCGTCCAGCCCTGGTGGAGACGCGCCGGGGCAGCTCACGGAGAAACGTTTTCCACGACAACACTGCCGTCAGTGCTGGAATTGAAGCCGTTCGTTCCCGAAAGGTACGTGCCATAATTGGTGTCCAGGTAGCTTGATCCTCCTCCGCCGCCCGCATGTTGGCCGTTGAACCCTGTGCCGCCCGATCCACCGCCGTAGTAGCCGCCGCCGCCCGCGCCTCCGTAGTCCGGATTGGAAGACCCGATACCCAGGGCGCCGTCACCACTATTTCCCCAGGTCCCGATGCCGCCAACTCCGCCGGAAACCTGTGTCCCCCCGCCGCCGCCCGTGGCTTCGCTCGTCGTCTCCCCGTCACCGCCATTCGCGTTATAGGTTCCTGCGCCATAGCCGCCGCCGCACCCGACGAAGCCGTTGGCGCCTACGCCGCCGCCGCCGCCGACAACGAGAACTCGATCCGTCAGTGCGGTACCGCCGTGGCGTATATCGGTTGCCCCGCCCCCGTAGGTGCACGTATTCGAGTACGCGTCGATTCCACCGCCATTCCAGCCGGGTCCTCCAGGGCCGCCCGCGCCTCCGACAAAGAAATACCAGGTATCGCCGGGAGTTACGTTGATATCTGCGATCGTCTGGCCTCCGGCCCCCGGCGCGGCCAGCGCGCCAAGACCTCCCGCCGCACCTGTTGCCGTTACCCTGATTTTTGTCACGCCCGCGGGAACAGTCCAGCTCTGCTGACTTCCCGTGTAGTTGAATGTCAGGGGAAGGACCGTGACGGTGACGGTGTAGTTCTTTGTGGAGGAATCCGCCGCCGTGACGGTATATGTGACGGGAGAGGCGAAATCATTCACGGTGACCCCGCTGGTCTGCATGGTCCCTGCCACCTTCACCGATGCTCCCGTGGTCGTGAAGCTCGCCGCAAGGACGTTGGTCCCGAACGGGACTGTGACGTTGATTGCCGTCCCCACGATGGTGCCGGTCGCCGAGGGTGACACAATGCTGAAAGCCGTGATGTCCTTGTTCGGAGAAGGAGCTACGGTAATTGTCACCGTGTAATTCTTCATCGTGCTGTCGGCGGCCGTGACCGTGTAGATGACGGGACTGATAAAGTCGTTCGCAGTGGTGCCGCTTGCCTGAATCGCTGCTCCAACCTTCACCGTGGCTCCCGTGGTCGCAAAACTCGCCACCAGGGCGGTGACGGGCGTGCCGAACGGAACCGTCATGTCGATGGCAGTCCCCACGATTGTCCCCATTGCCGGGGGCGACACAAAGCTGAAAGCCGTGATGTCATTACCAGAGGAGAGTGCCACGGCAACAGTCACCGTGTAGGTCTTCGTCGTGCTGTCGGCGGCCGTGACTGTGTAAGTAACGGGACTGGTGAAGTTG